>FWPU01002198.1_pt1 | contig 40418 bp, 30 predicted proteins | sample 2228361 | NCBI WGS metagenome assembly FWPU01 (sample SAMEA103939777, study PRJEB20133) | metagenome | reverse complement strand
ATAAAGCCGGGTTCGGTGGAGTAGACGCCGGCGATCGCTGTAGAGTAGGCTTCAGTGGCGAGAGCAACGGCGCGATCCACCTGTGGGCTGATGACCAATACATCGCCTGGTTCAACCTCGCCGCCTTGAGGGTCAAGGGCGATTAACTCAGCGAAGTCGGCGCCGCTGCCTGTAAAAGATCCATCAGCGGAAACATTCCCTGTTTTCGTTACGCGAAATTCAAGGTCTGGGCATGAACGACCTGAAATAGCTGCGCCACTGCAACCGCGGATTAGATCGCCTGTGCCACTACTAAGGACTCCTAAAACCAGTGTTGTCCCACCTCCACCGGCACCGACCGTCAAAGAGCCGTAATTGATATTGGTCGTGTCAGAACCACCCGCTCCATCCCCTTCGTGAGCAGAACCGATTACTGCTCCACCTGGAAGGCTCATCGCATAGGGGGCTCCCAGAAGTTTCTGCCGCGGCGTTAGGGTTTGTCCGCCGACAACTAACTCCAGTCAAAGCGGTTGGGCAAAGACGGCCGGATCAAGCCCGGCGCGATTATAGGCATCGACAACATCCGAGCCGATTGCATAATCAAATAACCCATTAACCACCGTAACCGTGGTTGTTTTTTCAAACACGTTATCGGCACTAGTCGTACAACTTGCACAGGTCCATAAACGGAATGTCATCAAAACAGTCCCATTGATCGGGTTGCCCGATGAGTCGGTTAGGCGACCTTGATAACCAATAATCTTTTCTGGTCCACAAGCGGTTAGAAAAGCCGAAAAAAGGAAAGCCAGCAGCATATATGTTAACTGCCTTACTTTTGGTTGAGATAATTTAATTGCTATCATCTTAGTCTCCATTGGCAAAAGATAAATCCGATAAAGGGGTAAGTAATCTCGTCGCGATAACTGATATTAGAGCGATTTTATTTTCTTTAGTTTTACCTCCGAGTAAAAAAGGGAGCTAATTTTATCGAAGCAGCTAACAGTATAATTGAGATAAAAATACTCGACATTAATATTTGATTAGAAAATCAATGATATCCTTGTCGGCAGTCGTGTTTCTATTCGTACCAGGCAAAGAATTAGCTTCGCTTTCGGTCATGCTTTTGGACGATGCTGGTGAGACTGCCCAAGCCATGGCGCTTTCTTTGTTGATCATCCTCAGCGGGTTTATTGCACGAGGACTGTTTTATCTGGCAACGAGAGGGATCGAACTGCGCACCCAAGCTTGGCGCAAACGGTAAACCACTTTTAAAACAAAAGAGCACCCCCTCTGAGGGTGCTCTTTTATCTAGATTGGTGAATCAAGATTGAATTGGATGAGCTTCTCGAAGACAACAGAAGCGACAGCTTCTTTTTGAATAACTTTAGAAATCTTCTCAGAGGCTCACAACTTAAAAGACATCTTCGGTATCGGTGCCCAAACGTCCGTTAGTCGAGTTGGGTTGCAAATGGTGATATGCGCGCCAGAGATGGTACGTGACTCGATCTAACCAACGCATGGCTTCGAGCTCTAAGAGGGCTTTATCCGGATGAACGGACATTCGAGCGGTCTCCTCAAGGACGATGCGGCGTTGATTGCGTCGGCGATCAGCCACTTCGAGAGAAAATTCGTTCAGAAAATGGGCAATTTCATCGATGTGATTATGGTCTTTGTATTGGGTTAGACGGGCAAAGACATCCTTAACCCGTTCATAGGTTTCCTTGACCGATTCGGCTTGTTTTGCTACAGTAGCGAGTTCGTAAAGGCGTAATTCTTCGGAAAGTTGTTGCAGGTGATCCATAGCATGGAAAATAGAAACAGCTTTATCACTGCCATTTGAGCTGTTTTGAGGCAGATTGGATATGAATCGTCGTGTCTCAGCCAAAACTAAATTAGCCGTGTTGACCAGGTTGAGTGCCACACGCGGCCTCAAGCTGCCACAAAAAGCTCGATTAGCAAAGTCTACCAACAGTTTTGCCACATCCAGAATTGCCTGACGAGAGGCTTCAACAGCCATTGGATAAACGCGGATTTTGCGGGCATCGAGGTGGCGGGTTAGCGGGGGCTCATTGTCCGGTAGAATGCGATACATTAGCTTTGTAAAGGGAGAGATCAACGGCATTAACACTACTACGCCGATCACGTTAAAGGCGGTGTGAAAAGCAGCTAAAATGGTAGTGGGATCCCAGAGATAGACATCCCTTAAGGTTTGCATAATCGTGGTAAAGGTGGGTAGGAGAATCAAGGCAATTACGGCTGTAATCACATTGAAAAAAATGTGGGCTAAGGCGGTGCGATAGGCGGAGAGCGTTGATCCAAGCGAAGCCATCAGGGCGGTCACGGTAGTGCCGATGTTTTGACCGATAGCCAGTACGGCAGCTTGTTCTAGTGAGATAGCAGAACCATATAGAGCTGCCAGCGTGGTTGCCATTGCTGCGCTGCTAGATTGCATGATGACTGTCATAACAATTCCAATCAACAACAATAGTAAATTGCCCCCAATGCTGCCTCCCGGGAAAGAGTCGGGGGTAAAACGAGTAGCAACTTGAGACATTCCTTCTTGTAAGGTGGAAATTCCCACAAAGATCAAGCCAAAGCCGCTTAGAACTGAACCGATGTGGTCGCTTTTCTTCGAACCGAAAAGCTTTAGCAGTGTTCCAACACCCACAAGGGGAAAGGCGAGCAGTCCAATATTGACTTTGAAACCGATTAGAGAGACAATCCAAGCGGTGCTGGTTGTGCCAACGTTGGAGCCAAAAATGACCCCTAGCGCGTTGGGAAAGGGGAGCAAACCGGCGCCTACAAAACCAATCAGAGCGAGCGTGACAACGCTGGAGGATTGCACCATTGCGGTAGTTGTTGCGCCGAATAGAAACCCAATGTAGGGATTGCGAGTGAGCTTTCGTAAGGCGCGATTCAAGGCTGACCCTGCGATGGATTTCAGACCATCGGTCATTAGGATCATCCCCAATAAGAAGATAGCAAAACCGCCAATTGCTGTAATCACCATCGGTAGTACTCCTCAAGTAAGGTTGTTGTTTTTTTTGTGGCTTCACCCTTCCGTCATAAATCAAGTGGATGCATCAATGGTGATACATTCCTGAGGGGCGAATGATTGTTAATAATTAAGAGATTATATTAACAACTTATAATAACATTATTATACCATAATTTAGTTTATCGAATTATAAAAACTTTAAGAATTCCTAATACTTTGAAAATCCAGTCAAAGGAGATGCTCTGATGGTTTCGCCGTTTGTCTGAGAGCGGTAAAAATCAAGTTCACTCATCCGTAAATGACGAAATTTGGCGGAAATTGATTTTTTCGCACACCTTTTTCAACTGATGCGTCCCAAAGCGGTTGATTTAGATTGATACCAATGGCATTCCATATTGTTAGCTGAGTAAATCGAGACCTGTGGCTGATTCGGATGAAATGGTTTGATCCTATTTGGCAAGATAATTGCCTGACCAATTTGGTTGCGTATTAACTGTTATTAAATTACACGTAATGTCATTAATAGGTATTAACATAATTAACATATCGGTGTATAATCAGCCGATATTACAGAACCCCTTACGATCAGGTGAGCAATTTGGAACCTTTACTGATTATTTTTGTCATTGTTGCCTTGACCTTTGACTTTCTCAACGGTTTCCACGATAGCGCCAATGTGGTGGCGACCGCCATCGCTTCGCGAGCCATGAAACCGGTTTGGGCGTTAGCCATTGCCTCCCTGTCAAACCTGATTGGGCCTTTCCTTTTCGGGGTTGCCGTGGCGACAACGATCGGGAATGAAGTTTTAGAGAGTGCGGCAGTTACGGTGCCGGTTGCCATGGCCGCCTTGCTCGCAGCCATTTTATGGAATATCCTGACTTGGTGGTTTGGAATCCCCTCCAGTTCGTCACATGCCTTAATTGGTGGCTTTGTTGGAGCAGCCATTATGGGCTATGGCATCAGGGTCATCCGTATGGAAGGCATGGAGAAGGTGCTCATCGGTTTGTTTGTCTCTCCATTTATTGGACTAATGATTGGTTGGATCTTTATGCGTCTCACCCTGATGGTGGGGAGAGCGACTTCACCGTCCATCAACACTTTCTTCAAGCGCGCCCAATGGATTACTGCCATTGCGCTGGGATTGAGCCATGGCACGAATGACGCTCAAAAAACCATGGGCATCCTCACGTTAGGACTGGTCGCGTTTGGGGTGATCCCGAGCTTTCATGTGCCGAATTGGGTGATTGAGGTTTGTGCAGTATCCATTGCCTTAGGCACTGCCTTTGGGGGTTGGCGTTTGATCCGCACCATGGGGGGCAAATTCTACCGCATCCGTCCCGTGCATGCGTTTTCATCTCAAGTAGCTAGTGCAACGGTGATCCTAGGAGCAGCTTTGTTGGGGGCACCGGTGAGTACGACTCAGGTCATTAGTTCTTCAATTGTTGGGGTAGGTTCGGCAGAAAGAATTCAAAAAGTGCGTTGGGGAGTTGCTTGGCAGATTGTCATTGCTTGGATTTTGACCATCCCGTTTTCGGGCTTGCTTGGCGCTCTCTTTTATGCTCTGTTAAATCCAATCATATAGGAAATCCGAATGAGGTGATCGGCATGAAAAAAAGTACTCCGTTATGGAAAAAACTCACTCTTAAGAATTTATTCAAGCAAAAACCAGATCGTTTCGTTGAATTATTAATCCAACAAGCCTCCTTGACCGAGGAGGGGATGCGCGCCCTAGTGGATTATTTCAAAAATCCCAATGAGCAAACTGCAGAGGCGGTTAGCAAGCTGGAAGAAACCGCCGATGAGATTCGGCGCATCTTAATCGATGAGCTAAATCGCACCTTTGTCACCCCTTTCGACCGCGAGGATATCCATGCCCTTTCGCGAGCAATTGATGACATGTTGGATTACGCCTACACAACCACCGTCGAGATGGAAATTCTGGACGTTGCACCGAATAATTATATGCTCGAGATCGGTCAGCGTTTGGCGAAGATGGCTTCAGAGGTTCATTTGGGAGTTCAAAGGCTGTCGGACCACAGCAGTGTTACGATGAGCCATGCGGTGCGCGCCAAACAAATCGAAAATCAGGTCGAACGCCTGTATCGGGAAGCCTTAGCAGATTTGTTCCATCGCCCGAAGGATGCTGAACACATCGTCGAGATGTTGAAATACCGCGAAACCTATCGGCATCTATCCAATGCTGCAGATCGCGGCGATGAAGCTGCGAATATCCTATCGGATATTGTGGTGAAGATGGGCTAGCTTTTGAGGAAGCACAACTATCCTCTCGGCTGAGAACGATGGATTACCTCCCCAAAACAGCAATCAGGATCAAGCCGGCTGTAATCAGCAAAGCACCGCTGAGGCGGACGGCTAAGCCGCTTTCTTTGTAAAAGGTGAGTGCTACACTGCTGCCGATCACAATGCTAAATTGACGGAAGGCAACGATGTAACTGGCGTAAGGGCTGAGTTGATATGCCCACAAGATCAACCAATAGGCGCCAAAGCTCAAAATGGCTGCCGGGATGGCGAGCTTCCAGCCTTGCAGATTTGCTTTAGGCGCAGAATTGTAGGAGGTGGAGTATCGCAAAAAGAGCGAATAGGGGATAAAGGAAACAGCAAAGTAGATATAACCATAACGAGCAGCCGTTGCAGGGCTTTGTTGAACGACTTCGGCAGCCACTTTATCCAGATAGGTATAGCCAATCGTCCCGAGAGCAGTGAGGAGCATCCAAATTGTGGTTGGGGTCAGGTAGGATCGCCATGAGAAAGACCGTAAGGAGCGCTGAGGTACCAGAAAGCATCCTAAACTGACCAATCCGATTCCGATCCATCCCCAAACCGTCAACGGCCGCCCTCGCAAGGTGTCAATCAAGCCGATGAAGATGACCGGAAGGGAGCGAGCCACGGGATATACGACCGAGAAATCTGCCGATTCGAATGACTTAGCGAGGAAGAAGAGATAAAGACCGGCTGAAAAGCCAGAACCGAGGACACATAACCAAGCTAGAGGCGGGAGAGATTTTGCTTGAACTTCACTGAGCAAAGTTGGAAAGAACCCCACTACAATAATAAAGATTAACATGCGTCGATAAAACAGGCTTTCGCTACGGTCGTAATGGGCAAGCAGATTCCAGCCTGCATGCATAAAGGTCGATAAGAAGACAATGAAAATCACAAAGGGAGACATTGTATCCTAGATAGTAGGCATTGGAGATGATGATAAAGGACGTTGCATCCAAATTAGGGTTTGCAATGGCATAAAACCGAAATCGCGCAGGGGTTGGACAGCCCGACCGGCGGGGTAATCTAAAGAAACCTTCGTCTTGACTTTTTGGGTGCGGAAGAAATACTGGAGAAATGTCTGAAAGCTTTCGTTTTCCCAGGCCGGGTTACATGCGATCCAGAGATGTAGACCGCCGTGCTGATTTGATTGCAGTGTGGCAACACCAATCAGGTGTTGATTCTGAAAAAGAGAAAGATGTTGCAATCGGTACTCATTGAAGATGCTCCTAAGCCAAGAGAAAAAACCCGGCGCAAACCAATCTAGTTGGAAATCGAGATGCCAATTGTAATCAGGCGGGTATGTTGACAACAGCCATTGCTTGTGGAATTGCCAGTCGGACGCAACTCGGCGGCGAATTTGAATTGCCGATTGGATTGAGCTGCTGGCGTTGGGCGACTCTTGGCTCTGGCTGTTTGAGGAGGGAAGGTATTGCCAGCTAGTCCGTCTGAGCTTTTCGGAAAAGTGTAGTTGTCGGTAGAGATGATAAGCGGGTTGGTTGTCTTCACGAACATTTAGCCAAGCATATCGACCGCCGCGCTGGCGAATCTCGAAAAGAGCGCGTTCGGTCAATAATCGGGCAATGCCACGTCTGCGGTATTCAGGATGAACAGCGACATTGGCGATCAGATATTGTGTTCCGTTGCGGGTCTGGAAGGGAAAAATCGACAAATTGCCGACGATCGTTCCTTGTTCCTCCCAAACGAAACCTTGGCGGGGGGCGTAGATGGAATTTGCGGGGTGACCCATCCAAAGGTACGCCGATCCTTTCGCGACTTGCCGTAATTGGCGGATGTAATCCCGACCGCTTTGATCTAACGTATCCGCGAAGCACAGTTCGATTAAGTCGGCGATTGCCAACAAATCCTTGCGTGGGTTTACGGGGCGAATCATCGGAGGAAAGGAATTTGGATGCATTCGCTTTTGGCTTATCCCCCGATTAACGTTTGATGGATGTAGTGAATATGCTTCATCAAGCCATCGTGATAAAATGGATAGGATAGCTTGATTCTACCGCGAAAGAGGCAAGTTTGTTAAATGTTGTGTAGGTCAGACAGAGATGGACATCAAGAGGATTTCCGAGCTACACAGAAAGAAACCCTATTGTGTTTATGGGGGTTTGTGTGACAGTTGATTATCGTCAGCTTTATCCAAAAATCCAACAGCTTGCCGAGCGGGTCGAGCAGTCTTCATTTGGTCAGCGTGAGCGCTGTCAGAAAGCTCTTCAAGCCTTTAATCGCTTTAGCGAAGAGATCGATTTTCTCGAAGCGAGAGTTGCCAAGGCGATTGCTCTCCAGGGCAAAACTTTGCGTTGTGCAAGCCCATTCGAGGCGCCTTTGAGCACAACTTGCCCCTTACCCGCCCTGCGACAGCAGGTAAATCTGGCTGCCGCGGATGGGTCTCAAATTTTACCCGATCGTCACGCCGAGTTATTCTTTGGTTTGATTAATGTTGGCGGGGTGACCTTACCGCTTGCCTCCCAGTCCTCGCCGCAGGAGTATTCACAGATCGAGTTTTGGTACACTGCGGAGGTTGGGGAATTCAACGAAGCGGTATTCAATTTTCGCCGCGATGTTTTGGAAAGAAAATTGCTTTTTGAGATTAGCTCGAACCTCGAGCCGCCCATCCTTGCGCTGACGGATGGCCCTTTGGAACTCTGGATGGAATATCGCACGGCGGATGAAGAACGACAGGAATTAAAACGTCTTTTACAAAACTACTTGGACACACTCGAATCTTTTCGGCAGCGGGGGTTCTTGTTCTGTGGTTATGTAGACCGTCCCGAATCGGCGTATGTCGTCCGCTTACTCGAACTGGCCATTGCAACCGATCAGGATTGGGGGGACGTGCGCCGCTGGAGGCCTTTCAAAGGCGTTTTGGATGCCGATCTCTTTGGCAATCTACTCCGTCCTGGTGAACGATCGGCAATTTTTGCCTTGCAATCTCCGCTGCTTGAGCATCTTTCAGAGGAGGACGCGGTGTGCTTTTTCTATCTTCATGTTGGAAATGAGATGAATGCCGATTTGGCGCGGGTGGAGCTCCCTCGGTGGGTAGCACGTCAAAGACCGCTGGTCGATTTGCTCCACGCCACCTTAATCTCTCAATGCCGCCACAGCGGCGTGTTTGCTTATCCGTATCTGCTGCACCGCGCTCATGAAGTCGCAGTGGTTCATCCCCAAGACCGTGAGACCATTTTGCGCTCGTTGTTGGTCGAATTGCAACGACGCGGCTTGCCTCCGTCGTACCTGTCTCGTAAACAAGAAATAAAAAACTTACCTTCCCGTAAACCCAGCCGGTTGGATTAGGGAGCGAAGAGATGAATGAAATTCAAATTGGTCGTTTACTGAGTGCAAATAGTCGTCAATTTTTGGTTGGCTGTCATGTCTCGCAGATCAACCTACCGTCGCTAGGGGCATTATCCCGCGTGGATATGGAGAATGGCTATAGCGTTTACGGTATGATCGTGGATATCTCCATTACCGATGATGGTTTTGTACGTCAATTGGCGACCGTTGAACCAATCGATGAAGCGATTATCTCCGATCATCGGCTCAACCGCAGCGTACCCCTGGAGATTCGCGTCATGGCGGTTGGTTATCGTTATCAGGATAAAATTTACCATCTTTTGCCACCCCAACCGCCAGTGGGCTTAGATCGGATGGTATTATGTGCTCCGCCGGAGATCGTCGCTTTTACGGCTAGTGGGCGTTTTGGTTATTTGCGCCATCTCCTACAGGAAAATCATCCTTTGATGGTCGAAGTGTTAGCGGCTCACCTGCAACTCGCTCAAGCTGCTCATCTGCAGCATGGACGAGCAGATTGGGCGCAACATGCGGTGCAGGAGATCATCACTTTTCTTCGAGATGATTATCCGACCTTGATCCGCGTCTTGCGTTGCTTAGCCGACGCGCAGTTGTTTGAACCTGAGGGACATACTTAGAAGATGAGGGTTTGAAATATGGAGTCACCTGAACAACAGCGAAAGAGGATAGGATATATTGTGGGCGGCGGTCTGCGAGAAAACCTGCGCGCCCGTTTGGTCGTGCCTGCCGATCAGGTACAAGAAGGTAGTTTTGTGACCATTTACAGTGGCAATATTGTCTTTTTTGGGTTAGTTACCAATTTGCAATTGGGGGCAACCGACCCACGTTTTGCGGATGAACAAACCGAAAGCCGCTTTCCCGATGTCGTTGCCCAATCCCTGCTGGGACAAACCCTCTTTACCAATATTGAAATCCTGCCGGTGTTAATGTTGGAACGGGGTCCTGACCCAGAAAGCCAGGCTTATCAAAAATGGCGGGAGGAAGTCGAACGCGGTATGCGGACGGAGGGAGGCATCTTGCCGGTTAAGACCGTGCCCGCCCATCATGCGGATGTATATCTTGCCGGAGCGGGCGATGTGGCCGAAATTTTTGGAAAGCCCGAAGAAGAAATGAATTTTGTGCTAGGCTATACGCGCGAGGGGGGACATCCGGTCTGCATTAATTTAGATCGCTTCATTCAGCGCTCGGCAGGAATTTTCGGAGCAACCGGCACGGGGAAATCTTTCTTAACCCGTTTACTCTTGGCGGGCTTAATCTGGCGTAATCGAGCTTCGGTGTTGGTGTTCGATATGCATAATGAGTATGGCTTCGATGATGTGGCTTCGGATAGCGGTCTGAAGGTGACCGGTTTGAGGAGCGGCTTTCCCACCCGAGTGCGTGTAGTGGGATTAGGGAGGGTAAGCACGATTCGGGGGAAAACTCCTGATTTTCATCTGGAGATCGCCATGAAGGACATTCGTCCCGCAGATATTGAATTGCTCAGTGGCGTTTTGAACTTGCGCGAGACTACGCCGACCACCTTAGAAGCTTTGGTCAATTCCTTTGGCGTCGAGAACTGGTTTCGCGAATTTCGAGCATTGCGCAATGGCGCACTCATCGAAACTGAGGAAGGCAAACGCATGCCGGCGCCAGATAGCGTTGCAGCGTGGGCGAATCAGTGTGGGGTGCATCCCATGGCGGCCGAGGGGTTGCATTCCAAAATGAGCGTTCTCTTCCATCGGGATTATATTGTCGATCAGCCAGCCGTAGACGGGATTGGTGAAATCGTACATCTTTTGGAGCAGGGATTACATGTCGTTCTGTCGTTCGGCAAATACGAGCAGGAAGTCGATTACCTGTTCGTCTCCAATTTGCTCACCAGGCGCATTCGTGAGGCGTGGGAAAGACAAACCGATCGTTTTCGTACCCATAAAACCGATGAACCCCGACCTCTGGTGATTGTCCTCGAAGAAGCCCATAAATTGCTCAACCGCGAGCTGGCAGGACAGACAACCTTCAGCACGATCGCCCGCGAAATGCGCAAGTATTATGTGACTTTACTGATTGTCGATCAACGTCCTTCGCAAATCTATGACGAAGTGATGTCCCAGTTGGGCACGCGCATTTCTGGCTGGCTGGGTGACGAGGATGATATTCGCGCCGTTCTAGCTGGCCTTGCCGGCCGTGAAACCCTGCGTGGTATGTTAGCCCATTTGCAGCCCAAGGAGGAGGTTTTGTTGCTCGGATGGGGAGTACCATTGCCTATTCCTCTTCGCTCTCGGCGGTATGACGACCGTTTCTGGCGAGACTTGCATGGTGCCGAACTTCCACCCATTAGTGCAAGCCAAGCTTTGAAAGATTTGGGTTTTGAGGAGGTATGAAGATTTCAAGACGTTTTTTGAAGAAATTTGCAAGAATTTGATTTTTTTGTTATAATAGGGGAGGTAGCGATCACAAATCGGACGAACTCGGCGAATGGATCAGGATATTTTTTTTCTTGCGATCCAAACGCCTAACGCTCTTCCCCAAAAACATTCTGTTTTCAGGAGTTTAGGTATGTCAACAAGTCCAATAGGCATGGGTAAACAGGATGAAGCAGAACGCAGGAAGTTCGAGGAAGAATTAAAGCGCATCCTGGACGCCAGTCAGAAAGGGGGGCTGCTTTTGAGGGTGATCGGTTCTTTGGCTTTCCAAATGCATTGTCCAACCTATGGCTATTTGCAGGCTGCAATGGGACGCGCCTACACCGACATCGACTTTGCTGGCTATCGTGGTCAGGCAAAGGAGGTGGCTATCCTGATGGCTGGCTTAGGGTATGAGGAGGAAAAAGAAGTATTTATCGTCAGTGAAGGGGATCGAGCGATCTTTAACAACCCTAGCAACGGTTTGCATGTGGATGTCTTCTACGAGAAGTTGGATTTCTGTCACACTATCTATTGGACGGGCAGATTGGAGGTCGACTCGCCGACTATCCCGTTGGCGGAAATGCTCTTAGAAAAAATGCAGATCGTAAAAATTAACGAAAAAGACGTCATTGACACCATCATGTTGCTGCTAGAGCATCCGCTGGGGGATCATGACCAGGAAGTCATTAATGTGGCTCGTGTGGCAATGTTGTGCGCTAAAGATTGGGGGCTGTGGCGAACCACAACCATGAATTTGGATAAAGTTAAGAGATTGGCTTTAACCTATCCGCAGTTGACAGATGAACAAAAACAACATGTCCAGAAGCAAGTTGATGAAATTTTGGCGCGTTTAGAAGCTGAGCCAAAATCGGTTGCCTGGCGTTTACGGTCGAGGGTAGGCGATCGGGTTAAGTGGTACAAAGATGTGGACGAAGTCCATTGATGTTTTTGGATGAATAAGTGAAAAGGAGATCAGCGCGATGGATACGAAGGTACGAGATTTCATGCGTCCGGGTGTCTTGACGTGCCGTAAAGACACTCGCATTGGTCAGGTGGCTGTCATGCTCGACCAACACAAAGTTCATTCCTTGATGGTTACTGATCGGGATGGGCGCATTATCGGTGTCATCACCGACTTTGATTTACTGGCTGGGGAATGGCTCTCCCAGGATCCTGAGAGCCTTGAAGTGATGCGCAATTTAACCGCTGGAGACTTAATGTCAGCACCGGTAGCAAGCATTGACGCCAATGCTCCAATTAAGGAAGCAGCCGATCGGATGATCAAGGAGGTCATTCGCCGTTTATTGGTCACAGACCAAGGCAAACCGGTTGGCGTCATCTCGGTATCGGATATTGTGGCTCACATTGCCCAGTCAGCTCCGATTGGGCGCGGTCAGGTGGGGGACGTCATGTCGGATGCCTATCTGGTGTGTCGGGATAAAACGCCGATAGCCTCGGCGGCGCGGGCAATGACCAGCACCGGCTGGCGGTCGGTGGTGGTTGTTGATGCCAAAGGAGCACCCTTGGGCGTGGTGAGTGGCTTGGATTTATTGCCCTATTGCCTTGATGATGAATGCGGCAGCAAGCTGGTTACCGAAGTGATGCATCCTGCCCTGTCGGTTACGATTGATGCAACCCTGCAAGAAGCCGCCAACAAGATGATTGAGAGCCATTATCACCGCTTGGTCGTGGTCGACCCTGAAAATCCCGACTCAATGCCGCTTGGGGTGATCTCTTCGTTTGACATTGTTGGATTGATGGCGCATCCGAGTTCGGTATGGCAAAAGTAACATGAAAACGAGTCCGGGCTATTCAGAGGTCTGGTCTCATTAATTTTTATATCTTAGAAAAGGAGAGTCATATGGCAGATTTACCCTCCCATGCTCAAGTAGTGATTATCGGTGGAGGTGTTGGGGGATGCAGCATTGCTTATCATCTGACCAAGATGGGCTGGAAAGATGTCGTTGTCCTAGAACGTCACGAATTGACCGCCGGTTCGACCTGGCACTCCGCCGGGCTGGTTGGTCAATTGCGCTCCGATGCCAACCTAACGCGGATGATGTTCTACAGCACCGACCTCTATCGTCAACTGAAGGATGAAACCGGAGTTGACCCGGAGTGGCATGAGGTTGGCGGTATTCGTTTGGCTTCCTCCCCCGAAAGGATGGAGGATCTCAAGCGTTTGGTGGGAATGGCGCGCTCGTTCGGTATGCAGATGGAGTTAATCGGCCCACAAGAAGCCAAAAAGATGTTCCCGTTGATGAGCACCGATGGCGTGTTAGGGGCTGCCTATACTCCAACCGACGGTATTATCGATCCCTCGGGCTTAACCCAAGCTCTGGCAGCCGGTGCAAAGATGAGGGGAGCTCAAATCTTTCAAAATACCAACGTCGAAGCGATCAAACTCAAAGATGGCCGTGTCGATGAAGTGGTTACCGATAAAGGTTCTATCAAAACCGAAATCGTGGTTAATGCTGCCGGACAGTGGGGTGGCGAGGTCGGTAAGATGGTTGGGCTCTTCCTGCCGGTGGTGCCGATGGCTCACCTGTACATTGTCACTAAACCCATCCCGGGTGTGGAGCAAAATATGCCGACCTTGCGCGATCCGGATCTGTTGGTTTACTGGCGACGCGAGACCGGCGGTTTGGTGACAGGTGGTTACGAGCGCGACCCCATGCCTTTCGGTCTCAATGGTATCCCGAAAGACTTCAAGTACCAATTGCTTCCATTCGATATGGATCGCTTTACCCCTCTGATGGAAAACTCCATCAAGCGTGTACCGGCAATTGAGACAGCCGAAATCAAGATGTACTACAACGGACCGGAGGGCTTTACTCCCGATGGTGAATTTCTCCTTGGGCCTACCTCTGTCAAAGGCTTTTGGGTAGCTTGTGCTTTCTGTGCCCATGGTCTGGCGGGAGCGGGTGGAATCGGTAAAGTGATGGCAGAGTGGATCATTGACGGACAACCGGAATATGATGTTTGGCGGTTGGATGTCCGCCGCTTTGGTTCGAATTATGCCAGCCAAAGCTACACCGTCACCCGAACTTTGGAAACCTACACCCAATACTATGACATCCATTATCCCGGCGAAGAGCGGATGAGCGGTCGTCCCTTGCGCCTCTCGCCCACCTATTATCGCCTGCGCGATTTGGGCGCTTTCTTTGGGGAGAAGACCGGTTGGGAACGGCCGAACTGGTTCAAGCCCCATGAGGCTTTAGCCCGCCATGGCCACGAACCGAAGGGTTGGGCACACCATAACTGGTCGCGTGCGATTGGCTATGAACATCTCATGACTCGCGAGATCGCCGGCTTATTCGACGAAACGTCTTTCAATAAATTTGAGGTGCGTGGTGCAGGAGCGTTGAAATTCTTGCAATATCTTTGCGCCAATGATATTGATAAGCCGGTCGGGACGATCATTTACACCCAAATGCTCAACAAGCGAGGCGGAATCGAGTGTGACTTCACCGTAACGCGCATCGCCGAAGATCGCTTTTGGATCATCACCGGCACGGCGTTTGGCGAACACGATCTCTCTTGGCTGCGGATGAATATGCCCGAAGATGGCTCGGTCATTGTCGAAGACATCACTTCGGCTTACGCTTGTATCGGTTTATGGGGTCCTAAAGCGCGTGAGATCCTCCAGAAGGTGACAACAGACGATGTCTCGAACGAGGGTTTCCCCTACATGACCACGAAGAAGATCGCCGTCGGGGACGTTCCTTGTCAAGCCATGCGGGTTACCTATGTCGGTGAGTTGGGATGGGAGTTCTATTGCCCGATGGAATACGGACAGCGTTTGTGGGATGTGCTTTGGGAAGCCGGGCGTCCTTTGGGGATGGTACCGGCTGGTTATAAGGCAATCGATACCTTGCGCTTGGAGAAAGGATATCGTTACTGGGCGAGTGAAACCACCCCCGATTACACTCCTTATGAAGCCGGCTTAGGATTTGCGGTCAAGTTGGATAAGGGTGATTTCCTCGGCCGCGAGGCTTTGCTCAAGCAAAAAGCCGAAGGTCTCAAACGAAAACTATGTTGCATTGTTTTGGATGACGATCGAACCATTGCCCTAGGCAAAGAACCCATCCGTCCGGAAGGGAAGAATGAGATCATCGGCTGGGTCTCTTCTGGCGGGTATGGCTACTCCGTCAAGAAGAGCATTGTCTATGCCTATCTGCCGATAGAGTACAGCAAAATCGGGACAAGGCTGGCGATCGAGTTCTTCGGCGAAACCGTAGGAGCAGAAGTGGTTAAGGAACCCTTGTGGGATCCCAAGGGGGAGCGCATCCGCTGTTAGGCAACTTGTGGGATAATTGGGAGCGAGAGGATAGCTCAAAGAGCAAAAAGCTCGCTCCCATTTTTGATGTAATCAGGATTCGAATCGAGCTAGAGAAGGAGGTAAAAGTTGAATATCGTCGTTTGTGTCAAACAAGTGCCGGATACGGCTGCGAAATTGCAAGTGGTCGACTCACATGTGACGTGGGGTGATTCGCCGCTGATTGTCAATCCGTGGGATGAATATGCTTACGAGGAAGCCCTCTTGCTCAAGGAGAAATTTGGCGGCAAAGCCACAGCCATCAGCATGGGACCGGAAAGCGCAGTCGAGGCGTTGAAAACCTGTTTGGCAGTGGGTTGCGATGAAGCTTACTTGATTACTGACCCTGCCCTTAAGGGTTCGGATGCTTCAGCCACTGCACTGACCCTTGCCAAAGCCGACCAAAAACTGGGTGATGTCGATCTGGTTCTGTTGGGGAAGCAAGCCATTGATGGCGATACCGGCTTGACCGCAGCCATGCTTGGTCGTCACCTGGGTTGGACTGTTCTGACGCAAGTGATCAAAATTCACGAGATCGATCCGTCGGCCAAAACGATCAAAGTTGAGCGTTTCATGGAAGAAGGCCGTCAGCTCTGCACAGCTAACTTACCGGCAGTGGTCAGCGTGATCAAAGGGATCAACGAGCCTCGTTATCCTTCGTTTATGGGCATCCGCAAAGCCTCGAAGGCAACCATCCCAAGCTGGGGGATCGCCGATTTGGGTGTTGAGGCCGCTCGAGTCGGTGCAAGTGGCGCTTTTGTTGCCTGGCCGGAGATTTACCCCATGCCGGTCAAAGAGACCAAAGTCGAGTGGATCGAAGGCGGCAGTCCTCAAGAGATTGCTGCAACGTTAGCCGATAAACTCATTGCTGAAAAGATCATATAGAGGGTGACACGATGGCAAATCAAGTTTGGGTTTACATAGATCAATTCAAGGGACAAGCCACTCCCTCAGCCTGGGAAGCGGTGAGCGCAGCCAAAAGTGTGGCAGAAAAACTGGGTGGTGGCGTTACCGCGTTGCTGATTGGTAGCGGGGTAGAGGCGCTTGCCCAGAAAGCATTCGAAGCTGGCGTAGACGAGGTCGTCGTCTGTGATGATGCCAGCTTGCTGGATTTTCGCGTTGAGCCATACGCAGCGGTTTTTTCGAAAGTGCTTGGTGAAGCGCGCCCCAAAGTGGTGATCGGAACAGCCAGCACACGCGTACGCGATTTGTTTGCCTACGCTTCGGTTGACCTCGAAAGCGGTGTGATTGTAGATGCAACGGGTTTGGAAGTAAAAGACGGCGGCGTTGTGGTTACCCGGCCGGTCTATGCGGGCAAATTGTTATGTAACGAAGTGTCGAAAAAGGGTCAACCCTTGTTGGTCAGCGTGCGTGTGCGCGCATTCCCTGCACCGCAAGCACAAGCAGGCAAGAGCGGCAGCGTCACGAAAGTCTCACCTGTCTTGGCGGAAGAGCAAGTGAGCACGAAAGTGCTCGATTATGTGGTTGAAGAAGGCGAGGTCTCGGTGGATGGGGCTGCGATCATTGTTTCCGGTGGACGCGGCGTAAACGGGCCAGAAGGTTTTGAGCCTTTGAGAGCATTGGCAAAGGTGCTGGGTGCAGCGGTAGGTGCAAGCCGTGCTGCAGTAGATGCGGGCTGGATTCCTTACTCTCACCAAGTCGGTCAAACCGGAAAAGTTGTCTCCCCCGACCTGTATATTGCCTGTGGGATTTCGGGTGCCGTGCAGCACCAAGCCGGTATGCGCACCTCCAAAGTCATTGTCGCCATCAACAAAGATAAGGACGCACCGATTTTCAACCTTGCCAAATATGGCGTAATCGGTGATCTATTCGAGATTGTCCCGGCATTGACCGAAGAGTTCAAGAAACGGCTGGGCAAGTAAATCGTATCCATCTTTGGGATGGATAAAAAAAGCCTGTGAGGTCGGGCATCCCTTGCAGGCTTTTTTGATTCGCTGAGCAAGGCTATGTGATTTTTGTCACATGGTTAACGTATGTTAAAACTATTGAAATAATCTTAATAATATGCTAAGATAAAAACAGAAAAGTATGATGCCGGGCCCACAAGGTCCGCGCAGTCGAAATTGAACCAACTACTCCTTGTGTGCCTGGCGAGGGCTGCTCTTCCTAAAAAGATGGAAGAGAGAGTCAAAATGTAAGCAGGCGCTTTTTGTTCCGTAGGAGGTGTGAGATGTCCAGCGGAAAGTTGACCAAAAGGAGTAGTGAAATGAACCGCGAGTATGAATATCCTCGACCGATTCGAAGGGTTATCCTTCACCCCCGTCATAAATATTTTAGCATTCTACTTGCCGATGACGGCTCACCCGATATCTTAGCTGCTGTTGATCTGCTGGTTGATTTGCCCCTCGATCATTGCACCGTAACTGCTGTGTCTGTAGTGAGTAACCGAGATGCAAACGGTTTAGCGATGCGTGAAGCCTGCCTAGAACAGACACGACAACGGCTTGAACAAGCTGAGATCACGGCTCGCACGATCTTGAGGGGAGGCAATCCTGCAGAAGGTATCTTGAAAATTGCTGAAGAGCTTAGCCCCCATTTAGTAGTGCTGGGAGCCACCGGTCTAAATCATGCATTTGGCATCCTATTAGGCGGGGTTGCTGAAAAGCTCGTCGAGAATCTCTCCTTTCCGGCGTTGATTTACCGCCAACCGTATCGTGGCTTGCAGAAAATAGCCTTTTTCACCGACGGATCATCGCAAGCTGAATATGCCGCCGAATATCTTGGAGAGTTTCCACTTCCAGATGAGTCAGAAATTCACGTCGTTCATGTCAAACCAACCATGCCATTGCAACCAATCAATCAGCTAGAGTTAAAGCAACCTTTGCCAAATGGGAATGGGAAGGCAAAAAGGTTACTCCTGAGGGATACAGACGCTATTTTACGAAAAGCAACGTTGATCTTGCAAAAGCATGAACTGACGACCAAGACGGTTCTTTTAGAGGGTGAACCTTGTGAGCAGATTCGGAATTACATTGAAAAAGAAGATATTGATCTTGTTGTTCTGGGAGCGAGCGGATTGAGCAAAGGGCACGTTTGGCAATTGGGATCACTGCCACGTAAATTACTGCATTATTGTCCGTGCCCGACTTTGATTGTAAAACAGCCTTTGGGGCTGATAAGTAAAAATTAGGACCGGATAGAAAGGGGCACAAAGAAGAGGATGCTGGTTATCTCTTGTGCCCCTTCCTCAAAGAGCCAAGCTGGGGTTAAGGCTCAGAACGCCATTGTAGAATACGATCACTGATAAAAGTGGAAGATTTTTTCCACAATTTTCTTAACTTGACAAATGCTAAACTTTATTATACAATCTAGACGTGTAGACATCTAGAAATTGATGATCGGTAAATGAAACTCACCGTTTCCACTGACGATGTCCCTTTGTACGTAAAAATCCGTGAAGCGATTCGCTCCGACATCCTGCAGGGTAGGCTGCATCCGGGCCAAAAAATTCCGTCCGAAGATGAACTCGCTGAGCAATATCGAGTCAGCCGCATGACTGCGCGACAAGGGGTGTTGGAACTCATTAAGGAGGGATTACTTCATCGCAAACATGGGGTGGGAACATTTGTATCTTATCCTCATTTTGATCGAGATCATACGCACTTGACAAATTTTTTTGAGAGTGCCCGAGAACAGGGGATTGAGGCCTCCTCAACCGTCCTAAAGATCGAAATTTTGTCTGCCCAAGAGAAGGTAGCTAAAGAATTGGCGTTGAAAGAAGGAGATCGGGTGATTTGTATCCGCACGTTGCGGGAGGTCAATCACACTCCCGTAACCGTCCATGACTCTTATATTCCTCATTCTCTCTTTCACGATCTCATTCATGAAAATCTCGAAAATGTTCATCTTTGGGATGTGATGGAAAAATACGGGGTGCGGGTGAAACGTGCTATCCAAAAACTCGAGGCTCGAGGGGCCCCAGTTGACATTGCGAGGCTGCTCCAAATTAAGGTCGGAGCACCCATTCTATACAAAGAACGCAAGATCTTAGCGGAAGATGGTACCCCAGTTGAATTTACATATTGTTACAATCGTGGTGACATGTACTCATTAACGGTCGCCATGGAGCGTTGAAAAAACTGGCAGTTGCAGAGAGACGATTCCTCTGTTGATAATTTGTTTTCCTCATCGGTTGAGGAAATATCCATTTAGAGCCAAAAGATAGGAGGTTGATCAATGAATCCAAGTGTCATCGAGCGTCTGGTTGCCACCAATCCTGAGATGGAAATTTGGTGGGATTCTTCCCCGCTGGTCTTCAAATCGTGGAAACAGAAAATGATCGACTGGGCGCCACCTGAGCGCAAGAAAACGATGGAAGAAGAACTTACCCGCTTCTTCAACGTTGACGATCCGGCTAAAAGCGTAATTCGGGGTTGTACGACCAATCCGCCGCTGTCCCTTACCGCAGTCAAGAACGATCCTGCTTTTTGGAACGAGTGGATTGACAATCTGGTTTCGGAAAACAAAGATAAAACGCAACATGAGCTTTTCTGGCTGACCTATAAAGAGGTGATCCGGCGTGGTGCGGAAATGTTGATGCCCATTTGGGAAGCTTCAAATGGGCGCTTTGGCTATATTTCCGGACAGCTTGATCCCCGTATAAATTTCGATACCGAAAAAATGATCGAGGATGCCAAAGAGATTCGTGCCATTGCACCAAACTTGATGATCAAAGTGCCAGGCACAACTCAAGGTGTTGAAGTCGTCAAGGTTTTGACTTCGATGGCGATTCCTACTAATGTGACTACTTGTTTCATGCTGCCCCAGATCATGGCGGTTGCCAATGCAGCCATGGAAGGGATTGAGATTGCCAAGAAGAACGGTGTGGATATGAGCAAATGGCGGGCAGTGATAACCATGATGATTGGGCGTTTGACCGAGAATCCCGAATTGGATGTTCAGGCAGCGCGGCGGGGAATTTCCCTCTCTTGGCAGGATAAGCACTGGTTTGGAATCCATGTCTTCCGCAAAGCCTATCGGCTTTTGACGGAAGGTGGTTATGCAAGCAAGCTACTTGCTTGCTCGATGCGCGATGGTCCAAATGTGGCCGGGCGCTATCGCTTCTGGGATGTCGAGATGATTGCCGGTGGAGAAATCGTCTATACCATGCCGCCGTATGTGCTCGAGCCCCTCTGGCAAAAGTGCAACGACCTGCAATTCTCTAACCGCATTGGGGAAGAGATTCCGTCGGAGGTGATGAACAAACTCACCAAGATCCCGTACGCCATCCAAGCGATGGATCCGAACGGATTGGAGATCACCGAGTTTAACGATCATCCTGCCACAGTCGCTACGGCAGAAGCCTTCGCCAAAGCCTCGATTGGCTTGGAAGAATATGTTGGCGAACGGATGAAGATCGTTTTGGGCAATAAAGTACCAGCATAGCTTGCCTCCTAATTAGCTTTATGGATCCCCTCTTCATTACAGGTGGGGGGGATCCATAGAGCAGGCTGAAATCTTCATCAACCAAAACTGAAAACCAGAATAAACCATTTCATTTTTCTATTGGGTAGGGATAATGACCGAATACACAAAACTTGATACGCTCGTTGCGACAACTTTGCGCATGCTTTCAATCGATGGCGTCCAGAAGGCGAATTCCGGACACCCCGGCTTGCCTCTAGGAGCAGCGGATATCGCCACGGTTTTATGGGGGCATTATTTGAAGCATAATCCTGCAGATCCGCAGTGGTTTAACCGTGATCGTTTCATCCTTTCAGCCGGTCATGGTTCGATGCTGCTCTATTCTCTCTTGCATGTCTTTGGCTATCCCATGCCATTGGAGGAATTGCAACGCTTTCGCCAATGGGAGAGCGCCACTCCAGGTCACCCAGAATACGACCCCGAACGAGGGGTGGAGATGACCACCGGCCCGCTGGGCCAGGGGATTTCTACGGCAGTTGGCATGGCGCTGGCAGAACGGATTTTGGCGGACCGATTCAACAAGCCTGATTTTCCAATCGTCGATCATTACACCTTTGTGTTAGCTTCAGATGGCGATCTCATGGAAGGGGTTTCGCACGAGGCTGCATCCTTGGCCGGCCATTTAGGCTTAGGTAAGTTGATAGTTTTCTATGATGACAATCACATCTCCATCGATGGCCCGACTGAATTAGCTTTTAGTGATGATGTACTTACGCGGTTTAAGGGGTATGGATGGCACACTCAGCGAGCAAATGGGCACAATTTCGCTTCAATCGACAAGGCGCTCAAAGCTGCCTTGGCGGAGACAGATCGACCCTCGATCATTGCCTGCCGTACGCATATCGGTTACAAAAGCCCAAAGCAGGATGATGCTGGGGTGCATGGTGCTCCGCTTGGTGAAGAGAATGTCCTCAAGACCAAGAAGGCTTTTCGCTGGCCAACTGAACCTGCCTTTTATGTTCCTCCTGAAATCAAACCGTATGTTGACGAGATAAAGGAACGGGGAGGCAAATCCCAAGAAGAATGGATGAATCTGTGGGGACGCTACCAGAAGCAGTTTCCGGCTGAAGCCGAGCAACTGCAGCGCATTATGCAAGGGGACTTACCGAAAGGTTGGGAAGAAGCTCTGCCCAAATTTGCAGCCGACAAACCTGTTGCGACGAGGGTAGCTTCTGGGAAAGTGCTTGAAGCCATTGCCCCTCATCTGGAAAGTTTAGTCGGCGGTTCGGCGGATCTGACACCCAGCAATAATACAAAACCAAAGGACGCCAAAGTTATCCGCCGCGGGGATTTTAGCGGCTCGTATATCCACTTTGGGGTGCGTGAGCATGGGATGGGGGCGATTATGAACGGTTTAGCTTTACATGGCTTCCGTCCTTATGGAGGGACGTTCCTGGTCTTCTCCGACTATATGCGCCCTGCCATCCGTTTGGCGGCTTTGATGGGCTTGCCAGTAATCTATGTTTTTACCCATGATAGTATTGGCCTTGGCGAAGATGGACCAACCCATCAACCGGTCGAACACGCTATGGCACTACGCGCTATGCCCAATTTGGTTGTGATTCGTCCAGCAGATGCCAATGAGACAGCGGTAGCCTGGAAAGTCGCGCTCGAGAGGAAAAGCGGCCCAACTGCCCTTTTGCTTACTCGACAGGGGGTGCCGATTATAACGGAGGATGCAAAGGGACTTGAAAAAGGCGCTTATGTCCTCTCGGAAGCCGAAGGTGGCCAGCCACAAATGATCCTCGTGGCAAGCGGTTCTGAAGTGAGCCTTGCTTTAGGAGCAAAAGACCGTCTCACTCAAGATGGCATTGCGGTGAGAGTCGTTTCGATGCCGAGTTTTGAATTATTCGACCAACAGCCGCTCGATTATCAGAAAAGTATTTTGTTGGAAACAGTTCCTACCGTGGCGATCGAAGCCGGTGTGTCCTTGGGTTGGTATAAATATCTTCCTAAAAATTCTAGGGTAATAAGCTTGGAACGGTTCGGAGCTTCGGCGCCCGACAAAGTCGTTTTCGCTCAATTGGGCTTCACGGTTGAAAAGGTTATTGAGACTGCGAGAGGATTGTTATAAATTTTTTTGGCACCTTAACAATTGAGCGATGAGCGAGGGGAGGAGAAATTCTCTATTTTGAAGCCAATCCGGTTCAAGGGAATATTTTTATTTTGCAACATCGTTTCCCTTGAGCGGTGGTGAAAAAAGGCGGGATCTCTATTTTTATATTTGCGAGGAGGTGGTAGGAGGAGACGAATCTTTTTGTGCTAGGTAGAGACAGTAAATCATCAAAATTATTCCAAATCGTTTGATGGAGGATCTACTATGGCTGACTACAAAGGAAAATCTCGTGAAGAGATCATCAAGCAAGACGTTAAGGACTTGCACCAATTGGGCTACGCCCAGAAGCTGTTTCGTGAAATGGGGGGATTCTCAAACTTTGCAATATCATTCTCGATCATCTCAATTTTGACCGGCGCCATGCTTCTTTATGGCTACGGTCTCAAGTTTGCTGGTCCGATCATCAATACCATTGGTTGGCCGATCGTTTCTATTTTCACTTTTACGGTTGCGGCTTCGATGGCTGAGCTTGCCTCCGCATATCCAACGGCAGGTGGTTTATACTACTGGGCTTCTCGTCTGGGAGGGCGAGCTACAGGATGGTGGACGGCATGGTTCAATATGATGGGACAGTTGACGATTACCGCCGGGATTGATATTGCGGCAGCGATCTATATTGTTGGGATGATCCAAGGCTTCTTTGGTATTCCCGATGATGCCCCTGTCTTTGGTGGGTTGTTTGGCTGGACGTGGACGAGTTGGGGATTCTACCTCTTCGTGATGGCGTTAATCATGATTCCCCAAGCGCTGATCAATATCTATGGCATTCGTCTGACCGCTATGCTCAATGATTTCAGTGTCTATTGGCATATCGGTGGGGTGTTCATCATCGCTATTCTCCTGTTCTTCTTCGGAAAGACTCACAACCCATGGAGCTTTATGGTATCCACCCAAACGGTGGTCAACCCCCTAGATGCTGCGTCAGCGGAGTTTGCCGATGGAAGTGTAGGACCAGCCTTGGTGGTAGGACCCTTGGTGCTCAAGTCACCTCTCTTTACGCTAATCCCAGGCTTGGTTGATCTTTATCGCTCAGCACCATTTTTCCTAGTGTTTGCACTTGCTTTCTTGCAAGCGCAATGGACCTACACCGGTTATGATGCCTCAGCCCATGTTGCAGAGGAAACCGTCATGGCTCGTTTGAATAGCGCTTGGGGTGTGTTCCTATCCGTTGCAGTTTCGTCGGTGGTTGGGTATATTGTCCTGATGGCATTTACATCGGCAATCCCTAACGTTGCCGACGTGGCAAATGCTGCAAACCCGGTATTGTACATTGCCTATCACAACTTGAGTAAGTTCCTCGGTGATGTGGTGGCAATTATTGTAGCAGGTGGGATGTGGTTGTGTGGTTTAGCTACCATTACCAGCATGAGCCGTATGTTCTTTGCGTTTGGTCGGGATGGCGGGACACCCTACTCGCATGTCTTCTACGACATTCACCCCAAACTCAGAACGCCGGTTAAGTCCATCATCGTCACTTCCGTGCTCGCATTCTTGCTTACTGTGTATTCTGCGGCGTATTATGTTGTGACGTCGATCAGCACCATTACCTTGTACATTGCTTACGTGATCCCTATTTTCCTCAATTTGCGTAACAAGCTGCGAAAGAAAGGAGAATATACAACTAGGGAGAATGCTCCATGGTCCTTGGGCAGATTTGGACCGTTCATTAATGCCATTGCGATCGTATGGGTTGCGTTTATCACCATTCTCTTCTGTTTGCCACCCAATGAATTAACCTTGTGGACAACGGTGGTCTTTGTCATCGCCTTGGTTATCTATTGGTATGGGTATGCCAATAAGCACTTCACCGGCCCGCGCAAGGCATCCGAAGAGGAAATGCGACGTATCGAGGAGGAGTTAGAACGTTTAGCTGCTCGAGGAGATGATTAGTGCTGTGCTCGGGAGGGGAAGCTGACACTTTCCCTCCCGAAATCCTTAATCCATTTGGGAGGCTGACGATGACGCTCACACTTGAAGAAGCTATTCAACGAGTTCCCTTCTTGAGGGAAGCAAAAGATATCAAAACAACCGTTTTGAAAGGCGGCATTACCAATAATAACTACCGCATAGATGCTGATGGAAAGTCTTATATGCTCCGAATTACAGGCGAGAGTACTGACTTGCTTGGGATTCGTCGTGATGTTGAATACGCCTCCAACAAAGCAGCCGGACTTCTGGGTATTGCCCCGGAGGTGTTGTATTTCATTGAGCCAGAAGGTTATTTAGTCACCCGTTTTATTAATGGGAAACACATTCCTCCGGAGGAGATGAACAAAGAATACAACATACGTCGTGTTGCCCGAAAGCTACGCCTCTATCATCGCAATGCTCCTCCGGTGGATGGGGAATTTAATGTGTTCCGTCGGGTTGAATGGCTGACCAAGGTTTCAAAGGAACATGGCAGTAAATTCCCCTTCGACTTTGATTGGATTATGCAGAAGATGCGTGAGGTGGAAGAAGCTCTCCTCAAAGACCCCTACATCCCCACGCCGTGCCATGACGACTTGCTGAACTTGAATTTCCTAGATGAAGATGTCCCCGGTGAAAAAGGGGAACTAAAAATTTTGGATTGGGAATACGCTGGCATGGGAGACATTTTCTTCGACCTGGGCAACTTCTGCCATCACCATCGTTTCAGCGATGATCAGGTTCGGATTTTGCTTCAGGAGTATTTTGGGGAAGTTACGCCGAAGAACTTCGCGCGCTGCAAGTTGATGTGGTGCATGTCAGAAATCCATGAAGCGATGTGGGGAACGACCCAAACCAGTATTTCTAAACTAGATGAAGATTTCCAAGGATATGCAGATTTGTGGTTTGGGCGTTTCCGTGAGGACATTACCGATTATCGCTACGAACAGTGGCTGAAGGATGTCGCTGCAAAGTAGATGAATATTTGTTGCAATTAGGTTGGAGGATGAGGAAGACCCAAGAGATCGTCTTTGATGTCTTCCTCTTCTTTGTCTGAATTATAATATCAATAATATTGTGAAAAATTTTACAAAAAGGAGTTGCTATGTCCCCGATTGAAGATTATTTTGTCCCGTGGATCAAAGGTGTGCCGATGTATATCTCAGAGCACATCGAGCTTGCTTGGCGTAATCCGAGTTTGTCTCGCATGATGTCCAACGAAAACCCTCTGCCGCCGTCGGAAAATGTTTTGGCAGCCATTGAAACGTACGCCCGCGTTGCCAACCGGTATATGGATCAGGGGTTGCTGGTACGCAGCAAAATTGCTGAGTTAAATAAACTGCCAGGTCCTGAAAATGTTCTTTTAGGCAACGGTTCATCGGAAATCTTCGATATGGTCTTCCGCTCCTTTGTTGCCCCTGGCGAAGAAGTTATTCAACAAACGCCTTGCTTTGGAATCTATAAATTGCGCTGCACGGTGGTGGGCGGTAAGCTGGTCTCGACCAAAATGGTCTATAAAGACAAGCAGATTTTGTTTGATCCCGATGCGATCTTAAATGCCATCACCCCCAAAACCAAGATCATCGTTGTGGCGCATCCGAATAATCCTACCGGCAATTTCATGGATGAAAAGGATATTATCCGCATTGCCGAGACGGGTATTCCGTTCATTGTTGACGAAGCTTACATTGAGTACTCAGGCATGAACCTTGAGCGCTCGATGGTCAAGCTGGTCAAGGACTACAAGAACGTGATTATTTCGCGCACTTTGTCCAAAGCCTACGGTTTGGCCGGTTTGCGCTTCGGTTATGCGCTTGGCGACCGAGATGTGATCATGCAAATTGCAGCTACCTTGATCCCGTGGAATGTCAGCACCATTGCAATGTGGGCTGCATTGGCTGCGCTAGAGGATCGGGAGGCTTTACGTCAGAGGGTAGAGTTCAACCGCCGCGAGATCGAGTATTACAAGCAAGCTCTGTCCGATATACCAGGTTTGACGGTTTATGATTCCTATGGCAACTACATGCTTTTCGATGGAACAGATACTGGCAAACCCGGTAAAGGGATGATCAAATACGCCGAAGAGAATGGCGTCATTCTGCGCGGCCAGGAAGATATCTTTGGACGCAATGGCTGGTGGCGGGTGACCATCGGTACGCATGAAGAGAATGAGAAGCTAGTTCGCCTAGCCCATGAATATTACGCTCAATAAAAGCTAGCATCGCTCCCCGTTTTTTCCCTCACCCCACTTCCTCTTTCTAGCTTTGAAGGAGGCTGGGGTGAGGGTATTTAAGCGGCTCTATTCGCCGATGATCTTGACTAAAACCCGCTTTCGCCGCCGGCCGTCGAATTCCCCGTAAAATATTTGTTCCCAAGGCCCGAAATCTAGCCGTCCATTGGTGACGGCAACGACCACTTCGCGTCCCATCACTTGGCGTTTGAGGTGAGCATCGGCGTTATCTTCGCCAGTGCGGTTGTGCAAGTATTGACTGACCGGCTCATGCGGAGCAATTTGCTCTAACCATCGCTCATAATCTTGATGCAAGCCTGACTCATCATCGTTGATGAACACCGAGGCGGTGATGTGCATGGCATTCACTAAAACGAGCCCTTCTCGAATGCCACTTTCGCGCAGGGCTTCTTCCACTTGGGGGGTAATATTGATAAACCCGCGCCGACTTGGAACATTGAACCATAGCTCTTTGCGATAAGATTTCATCTCTAGACGTTCCTTTCTTTTTCTTGGATAATTGACTCGATGGTTTGCACTGCAAAAGCCACATATTGAGGACATTGGCTTTGAAATACGCCGCTCTCTTTTGCGGTGTGATGTTCGTCTGGGGTGCGCAGTTGAGTTTTAATCAGATTGCGGCAGTGATGGTCTCCAAATCGCTCTCGGAAACGTTCGATGAAATGTTGACCCAGTTGATTGAGCTCGTCCTTCTTTTGGCTGTCCATGGGCTCGTGATTGGCGAGAGTTAACCCCAAAGCCATCAACCCACCGTTGATTGCTCCGCACACTTCGCCGCTGCGGCTAATACCACCGCCAAACAGGGCGGCGATTTTGCGTGCCGTATCCAGCTCAAGATCATGCTCGGTGGCAAAAACGGTGAATACCGACTGGGCACAGTTGTAACCCGTTGAAAACCGTTGTAAGGCAGTTTCAATCCGATCGTTCATCGGCTACAGAACTCCTTTTTGGACACCCATTATATCTCGATAAAGCAGATTGCCGACATTGTCGCTCCCCTTTCAAGTGGTTTGTTTTACAGTTTTGTCGGGTATTTTTTACGAAAATTTTATGCTCTTTCAGCTTCAGAGGTGAATAATACTTAATGACCCTAATCATTGGAATCCGTGCTTGACGAAATTTTAGAAAGTTTCCCTGTCATTTTTACCTTGAGCAAAGCTTGTGGGTAGCTAATTGACATGGTCACTTTAAGTAGTATCAAAAATTTAGCAATCTCAATCAGTTTGGGAGGGGAGTTTTGTCTCTTCGTCTCGGTATTGGAATGCCTTTGACGAATTGAACCCTACAGAGCTTCTTTGGATAAACGGATTTCAATGAATGGGTAGAAGGTAAAAAATCGAATCTAGGAGGTCTTATGTCGTTGCCATCTACTCTCAACAGATGGGGGAGGGGGAAGAATGTTTTGGGGACTATGTTGCTCATCACCAACTTGATCATTGGAATTCTCGGAGCAGTACGACCAGCCCAAGCAGCGTCTTTTCTTGTTGACGAGAGCTTTACGGGTTCCACTGCACTGGGCTGGGTTTTGGGAGGCAGCGCTTATCTGACCAGTGGCAAGGGCGATCCAGCAGGTCAAGGATGGTTGCGCCTCACCGAGGCGAAGACCAGTCAAGCCGGGTTTGCCTACTATGACACTCCCATCCCCAGCGGACGCGGTTTGGTGATCACCTTTGATTATGCCGCCTGGGGGGGAACGGGGGCAGACGGATTGACTTTTTTCTTGTTCGATGGAACGACAACGACCTTTGGAGTAGGGGCTTCGGGAGGGTCTCTGGGCTATGCTCAGAAAAAAGGAGAGAATGGGCTGAGCGGTGGCTACTTAGGACTAGGTTTGGATGAATTCGGTAATTACTCCAACCCAACCGAAGGGCGGATAGGTGGTCCGGGTTTTATTCCCCATGCTGTTGCAGTGCGTGGGCCTGGCAGTGGGACCAGCGGCTATATTTATCTGGATGGCACCACCAATTTGACCAAATCGCCGTGGAATTTGCCGCGTTTGGATTGCCCTCGGAATAGCGGCTCATGCGGCGATGGTTCTGTGCGTCCTTCCCCCAGTGTATATTTCCGTAAAGTGAGAATCACCGTTTCTCCGGTTGGGGCTGCCTACCGCGTCAGCGTGGCAATGAAGTTCGAGCAAAGCAGCGAGTGGATTCACCTATTTGGTCCATTCACCATGCCCACCTCCGCCCCTGGCACTCTGAAGATGGGATTTGCTGCTTCAACTGGTGCATCAACCAACTACCACGAAATTCGCAATTTGACCGTTGAGCCACAGGTTGCCGATCTGACAGCGACCAAAGCAGTTCAGAATCTATCGACCGGCGGGGGCAGTGTGGCGCCTGGCGAGGAATTGCTGTACACGGTGGTGTTGAAGAACCATACCACCTTACCGATTAGCAACGTGTCTTTTACAGATCCGATTCCACAATATACAACCTATATAGCCAATAGCGCAACCATCCCGACTGGCAGTGTTTTGCAAGGCACCGACCCAATTTCCATTACTAATATCACCGTACCTGCCAACGGGCAAGAGACGATCTCCTTCAAGGTACGAGTAAACCAAAGTCTGCCAGCGGGTGTGACGGTGATCTCGAATCAGGGATCGTTCACTTACAATTCGGTGACCTCTCAAACCGATGGCGACTCTGGGCAAGAGGGCAATCAACCCACGCTGATTCCGGTGACTGCCGGGCCGAACTTCGACACATCGACCAAGACGGTCACCTATGAGGATCGGGACAACAACCGCGAGGTCTCGCCTGGCGATATTCTCACCTATCGGGTTGTCTTGACCAACAGCGGTAATCAGGACGCTTCACCTGTGGAGTTCGTTGACCCTCTACCGAGCAATACGACCTACGTGAGCAACAGCGCAACCGTTTCCAGTGGATCGGTGTATTACAACAGTAGTACAAAAACCCTAAATTGGACTGTCGATGTAGGGGCGGGGACTTCTCAGACACTGGAATTCAAAGTGACCGTCAACAGTGGAGTCAAGATTCGCGATGTGATTTCCAACCAAGGCACCATCAATTTTGGGTCGAACCGTGTCCTCACCGATGCCGATTTGGCTACACCGGGCAAACAACCTACTGTGCTCCTGGTTGGCGGGCAAGCGACCCTTTCAGCCACCAAAACCGCAGCGGTTCTTACCTCACCCTTGAAAGCTGGTGGTATTTTGGAATATACCATCGAGCTAGCCAACACCGGCAGTTACAGCGTCAGTGGGGCAACGTTTGTGGACACGATGCCGGCAAACACAACCTATGTGGAGAATAGCGCTACAACGACCTCGGGCAACATTGCCTATAACGCGCCTACCCTTAGCGTTAGCGGAATTGATCTTGCCAGTGGAGCGACGGCGGTCATTAAGTTCCGCGTGCGCCTGAACGATCCACTGCCAGCCGGGGTGACGCAAATCAGCAATCAAGGCGTGGTGAGTTGGGATGCCAACCAGAGTGGAGCGAACAACACCAGCCTAAACACCGATGGCGATCTAAACACCCCCGGTCAGCAACCAACCATAACCACTATCCCAAACGCAGACTTAAGCGTCGCTAAGACGATTGATAAAGAAAACCCAACCGAAGGCGAGACAATTACCTACACCGTACAAGTCGTCAACAACGGCCCGCTTGCCGCCTCGAACGTAGTGGTGACCGACACCCTGCCCAGCGGTTTGAGCCTGATTTCCGTCAGTGCCAGCAAAGGAACCTACGACAGCCTGCGCTGGACTGTAGGGGCTCTAGATAAGGGCGAGAGCGCGACCTTAACCATTACGGCATCGGTTGAGCTTGGGCAAGGCGGGCGCACGATTGAGAATAGCGCATCGGTTGGCTCAGAGCTGCATGACGCGAACCCTGCTAACAATCAAGCCGACGCAGCGATAACGGTGAAGGTGACTTCATTAAGGGGGACGATCACCGACAAGCTGAGCGGAGAGAAATTGAGCGGTGTCACCGTTCAAGTGACGGATAGTCAAAGTCATGTGTGTACTGCGACGACCAATGCGCAAGGCGAATATGCCGTCGCCAGCGGCAGCGAGGGGTGTGTCTTATCGGCAGGCAGTGCTAGCTTGGAGATTATTAATGCACCGCTTGGTTATCTTTTGACATCCACCAGCCTGACCCTTAGCGCTGGTGAGGATCATCATCAGAACTTTGCCCTGGTTCGTCCTAGTTTAAGTGGCGTGGTCAGAGAAGCCGGCAGTGGAATGCCCATCTCTGGCGCCATCGTCACGCTGACTCAAGTCCAAACAAGCTGTCAGGTTACTAGCGGGGAGGGCGGCGCTTATCAATTTGTTTCGGGCAGCGTGCCTCCAGGTTGTGTTTTTACACCCGCTGATGCAAACGTCTCAGCCTCGGCAAATCATTATCAGGCGGATAGCCGCGATATAACCATTCTTGCAGATGGCCCTACAACGCAAGACTTGGAGCTTAAGACGGCGAATTTACTGGTGCTCAAGGACGACGGACGCAACGTGGTATTCCCCGGTGATGTGTTAACCTACACAATTACGGTGAGCAATACTGGCAGCCTGACAGCTACCTCCGTCACCCTCACCGAAACCTTATCTTCCTATCTGACCTTCCTTAGCGACACTTCTGGAAAACCTCGTACCAATCCATCAGCGGGTGTTTATGTCTGGTCGTTGGATGACCTACCGGCGGGATCGTCTTTTGTCTTCAACGTGATCGCTAAAGTTGCCGAGGTCATGGAAGATGGCAGCCATCTGCTGACCAATTATGTGCACGTCTCTACAACCAGCCCTGAAGCCAACATCACCGATAATGAACGATCCGATAATAATCTGGTCATAGCTCATCCAGATTTGACGATTTTCAAGAGCGCTACGGCTAACTCTGTACCCGTCACACAGGGAGGTATCATCACCTACACCTATATTGGAGAAAACAAAGGCAGTGCAATTGCCACCGCTGTGCGCATTACAGATACCTTGGATGCGCATACGACCTACGTCGATGATTCGGCAGTGTTGGTCGTTCATGGGCAAACTTGGCCGGTGACAGCGACTTATACTTCAACTCTAAATCGTCTTGTGTTAGAGCTGCCGGATATGCCCGTAGGTGCTGCGGGGTACTTGCAATATCGAGCAAAAGTTGCTGACACCCTACCCCCCGGCACAACTTTGATCACCAACACGGCGTTGGTCACAAGCAAAGAAGAAGATCTCAATCCCAATGACAACCAATCAACCCGCGTGATCAGCGCTCAGGCAGGGCCGAATGTCTACATTCAAAAAATCGGCATTCCATCTCCCAATCCCGCCACCGTAGGTGGTCAGATTATTTACCGATTGCGCTATGGCAATCTAGGTAACCAAGCCGCTAACAATACAATGATCACCGACCCGATCCCCGATCATACCACCTTGGTTCCTGATAGCATTACGGGAGGGGGAACTGCCAGCAACGGCGTGATTACCTGGAACCTAGGGAGTTTGGCGGTTGGAGCGAGCGGTGAGGTCAGCTTCACTGTGCGCATCAATGACACTTTGCCGGCGGGTGTTGATCAAATTCTAAACACCGCTTCAATTGCCGCAGATAATGACCTAGTTGATTCGGACAACCAGTCGCAGGCAATCCTCGCCGTCTCTGCTCAGCCCGATTTGGTGATCCACAAGAACACCCCAGAGACGTATTTTGAGGCCGGGCAAGTTGTCACCTATACCCTCACTTATCGAAACGAAGGCACCCAAGGCGCCACTGGGGTGGTGATCACCGATACCCTAGATGCAAATTTGACATATCTGAGCAGTTCACCGAGCGGTACCCATCAAAATGGTGTTGTTACCTGGAATATCGGTCATCTTGAAGCAGGCGAGGAAGGTTCCATCCAATTGACTGTCAGGGTGCGCGATGACGCCTCTGGTGAACTGATCCTGAACCGTGCGGTCATTGCGGACGACGGGACAAATGGCGAAGATTTGGATCCCGAATCGAATGTTGCTCAGAGTGTTGTCCGCGTGGCGCGTCCCATTCTGACTCTCGAGAAGAGCGTTACAGGACAAAATTACACGGGTGGGCAACTCACCTATACATTGAGCTACAGAAATGATGGTCCGATCTCGGCGCATCATGTTGTCATCAGCGATACCCTGCCGGCAAACACCAGCTTGGTAGCCGGCTCCATTACGGGGGGCGGCAATCTCCATGATGGGGTTATCACATGGAATTTGGGCGATCTGCCGGTCGGGGGGAGCGGAACGGTGAGTTATACACTTAAAGTTGGCCTAGGGGCTGGCGGTGAAACACAGAGTGCTCCAACTTTGGTCAGCGATAGCACATCGGGTTCAATTGTGCTGACTTCAACGCTGAATACGGTGGGCAGCCCATATTGCAACGCAGGCGGTTGTTCGACAATTAAGGGCTATTGGGGCGGTAGCAACCCGATCGGTCCCGCTGGATGGAACGCCAATCCCCAACTGGCAGGAAGTCCCTTCGATGACACCGCATGGAGCGCTTTGACCGTGCCTGATGAGATTGAGCCATACTGGGCAAACGCTGACAACCTCGGGGCGCAGTGGGTAGCCGTCAACGGAGCAACTCAATACAGCCGAAATTATTCGTTTTTCCGTCAGTATTTTTATCTGCCACCCAATGCTCGCGGTTTTAGCGGCACTTTGCAAATTGCTGGCGATGATGTGGTGGACATCTATGTCAATGGTCGCTATGTTGGCAGGCACTATGGTGGCGGTGGGGCAACGACCCACGAGATCAGCAATGCTCTCCTCGCAGGGGTCAACTTACTTGCCATACGGCTGACCAACAACACGCACAACGGTCATCCCATATACAACGATGGCGATCATGCTGGGTTGCTCTACCGACTCGAGGCGAGCTATGCCCGCAAAGTGCCCTTTATCTCCCTGCCCACCGTTACCCATCAAAACCAGGAGGTGACGTTTACCATACAGCCTTGGCTGCGCGGCAAAGCACCGTTTGAATACCACATCGAATTTGGGGATGGTCAGAGCAGTGGCTACACCCCTAGCACCAGCTTTATCCATACCTACACCGACGCGGGTATTTATACAGTGACAGTTACCGCCCGCGACGCGTTAGGTAGCCTTGCGACAGAGGAGCGCACGATAACCGTTCTGGCTAGTGGAGAGAACCTATTAGCCAACCGAGCTGCGATACGCTATGAAAACGGTCAAGGCATCGTCTTTAGCGGTCAAAGTGGTGCAGGGATACCCCTCGAAAAAGCGGCCGATTTGTACGTCCAAAAGCAAGTGACTCATGGCGGCACAATCCCCGGCGGTAGCGTGACCTATTCGGTCACTGTTGGGAACGACGGGCCTGATAACCTTCTAAGCGTGGTCATCTCGGATACCTTGCCTTCTGCGCTGACCGATGTTACTTGGACTTGCGTTGCGTCCAATGGCGGCGCTTGTGGATCTCAAAGCGGCAGCGGCAATCCATTCGACCAGAGTGTAACGTTGCCTAAGGATGGGTCGGTGACCTTTACCATTACAGCGACCATTGACTCGGCTGCAAGCGGCGCCTTGGAGAACACTGCTCAGGTTTTTGTGCCGCAAGGGGTTGTGGATGTGCACCTGACAGACAACCGCAGCAGTGTTCGCACAGACCTCACCCCTAGCGTGAGCCTCTCTATCCAGAAGTCCAGTACTCCCAAACCCGGTTTGACGCCGGGCGGCAGGGTGACCTATACAATTATTGTGGGGAATGCAGGCCCGAGCGATGCAGTGGATGTTATGGTCGAAGACAGCTTCTCGAGTCTGCTGAGTGATCTGACGTGGACATGTAGTGCCAGCATTGGTTCAACCTGCACGGCGAGGGGGAGCGGAGACCTTGCCGATCAGGTGATGATTAAGGCTGGTGGTCAATTGACCTATACCGTGTACGGGACTGTTTCTGCCTCTGCGGAGGTTGGAACTGTCTTGACCAATACAGCGGCAGCAACCTATGGCACCAGTTCGGTGAGCGCCATGGACGAGAACACGCTCGTCGCTTCGGCTACCCTAACCGCTACAAAAGACGCTTTAGACAGCAGCAACACTTCGTCTCGTTCCCAGCCTCATGTGGATGGTGATAACAATGGCGGTGTCTCGCCAGGAGATACCTTGAAATACCGCGTAATGATTCACAACCCAAGCGAACAACCTGCCTATCAGGTCGTGTATAGCGATCGATTAGATCCAAACACAGTTCTGGACGTTGGCAGTGTGGTTTGTGAGCCGGGTTGTACCGTTATTCGCGGTAATAGCAGCGGCGATGGGTTTATCGAGGCTCAAATTAATACGCTTGCGGGTGGTGGATCTGTTGTGCTCACTTATACCGTAACGGTCAAAACCCCATTGCCCTTTGGGACAAGTGTCATTGTGAATCAGGGACATTTGAGTGGTGCCAACATCGATGCTGTGGCGACCGATGATCCGCTGACTGAGCAGAGCGGCGATGCAACCCAAGTACTTCTGATGATGGGTTCAATCAGCGGTTTTACCTGGCTGGATGACAACGGCGATAGCAGCAAGAATGCTTCCGAAGCGATGTTCGCTGACGTAGCGATCACCTTGCTTTACGCTGGGCCTGATGGGATTTGGGCAACGGAGGATGATGAGGATGCCTATACGCGCACAGATTCGAATGGACTCTTCCGTTTTGATGCCCTGCCATCCGGTAAGTACCGCATTGGCTTTCAGCGCATGGAGTGTTATGCCTTTAGTCCACAAGGGAACGATAGCCTTGTCGATGCCGAGAGCGGCTTTACCGAAGAGATTATCCTTGGTATCAATATGAGCAAGACGGCTATCGCTGCTGGTTACGTATCCCAAGCTGATTTTGGCAATTTGCCATCTGCTTTTGCCAACACGCGCTTCGTCCACAATGGCGCTCGGCATATTGTTGATGGTCAGTTAATGTTGGGTAGTCGTGTGGATGTTGAAAGCGATGGTTTAGAAGGCGTTACGCCAGCCGATAACGATGGCGTGCAGCGAGTCAGCGGGGAACGCTGGCTGCCCGGCGCAACTGTGCATTTGAAGGTAACTGTCACGGGTGGTCAGGGCATCTTGATTGGCTGGTTTGATTGGGATCGCGACCATCAGTTCGAGGACGGCGAACGAGTTGACTTTGGAGTACTCCCACCGGGCGTTTCTCAAGTTGCTTTGACCATTCCGTCTCATTATGACAATACCCAGAATGCTCCGTTATCTGCACGCTTGCGACTACACTCGGCCGACTTTGCCCAAGAGTTTAGCCCTTATGGTTTTGCCTACGGCGGGGAAGTGGAGGATTATCAATGGAACTTCGTTGTGCCGACGGCTGTTGACTTGAGAGGTATTCAAGCCCGCCCAGAGCGAGCCTCTCACGAGCTCTTCTTCTCGATACTTTATTTGGCAACTCTGAGTATTTGGTTTTGGAAACGAAAATCGGGATAGGGGATACCCTATCCCGATGCTTACCGTGCATCCTTCATGTTTTGGGTTGAGGTAAAGGGCTGTTACGGTAACAGCGAAGGCTCAACAAGCTCACTTTAGGGCTTTAGCATATAGGCATTGTTCAGATGGAGAGGGAGGATCGTTTCTGTTTCATCGATGACGAGAATTTAACCGATTGTTTTCCTCTTTGTTGAAAACTACCCCAATGGATTATGCTATACTTTGATCGCCATGAACCGCACTGAACTTCGTCAGGCGCTGCTTGAAGAATTTTATGCCCTCTTAGGTATCCAGAAACGGCCCTATTTGCAGCGGGTCGTCTCTCGGTTGATGAATAGGCCGCTTGAGCGCTTTGTGGATATTGCCTTGCAATTTGATACCTTTGTCGAAAGGGAGGGTTTCACCACAGCCGCACGTTGGGCTTTACCCCGCTTCGTGCGCGGGCTTTATGTGCGTGGTTTGGAAAAGATCCCCCGCCAAGGACCGTTGCTCTTGACCGCCAATCATCCCGGTGCGATCGACTCGTTGTTAATCCCGGCTTGTTTGCCGCGGGATGACCTGCGCATCCTCGCTTCGGGTTTGACCTTTTTTCGCAAGCTGCCTTCCCTGCGTCGCTTCCTGATTTTTACGCCGCGCGAAGGCAGCGGTCGGGCTTTGGCAGCACGGCAAGCCATTCGACATTTGCAAAATGGCGGTGCTCTGTTGATCTTTCCCAGCGGAGGCGTCGACCCAGACCCCGCTTTTCTATCTGAAGCGCGGCTTTACTTCGAACGGTGGTCTGAGAGCTTAACCCTTTTCTTGCGCCGAGCACCCCAAACGATGGTGCAAACGGTGATTTGCTCCCATGTGCTGATAGAGAAATACTTTCGCCATCCGATCGCACGCTTGGGGAAAACCTTGCGTCAACGCTTGGTGATTGCTGAGTATTTACAAATCGCCGATCAAATCCTACGCAAGCCGCGTGACCGCTGGTTCCCCTATCTCTCCTTTGGCGAGGTTGTCCATGGAGATGAGCTGCTCGAGAGCAATTCGTCGGAGATACTCAGGCGTGTAGTGCACCTAGCTTACCAGCTTTTGGATGAGCATATTAGCGTTCAAAAGGATCGTTTTACCTTGTTGCCCTTCTTAACCGATGAGAGGGGCTAAAAAATAGAGCCAAGAGCGGGGCGGGTGAGGATCGGCTTCCAACCGTTCCGCTTGTGCTGCTGCGCAATGGGGAAAGAATTTCGTTGACGGTTCTAATAGAGCGCTTTGTACATTCCACCATCTACGGTTAACATGACGCCGGTAATGTAGGACGAGAGGGGTGAAAGCAAGAACACGACTGCGTTGGCTAACTCCTCTGCGGTTCCCATACGTCCGAAGACGCTCTGCTGGGCTTGTTTTTGGATTTCTTCCTCGATGGTGGATTGATTGATTTGGGCGCGGTTTTCCATTAGGGAAAGCACGCGTTCGGTTTCGATCCAAGCGGGCAACACGGAGTTAAAGCGAATACCTTGCGATCCATATTCCTGCGATAGGCTTTTGGTCAAGCCGAGCACGCCAGCGCGTAAAGTGTTGGAGAGGATTAGATTGGGAATGGGCTGTTTGGCGGAGTACGAGGTGAAGGTCACCACCGAGGCGGCTTTGGATTGGCGTAGCGCTGGCAGGGCAGCACGGATGAGACGGATATGCATCATCAGGCAGAGCTCAAAAGCGTTTTGCCAACCCTCATCGTCGATTTCTTCAAATTTGGCGGGGGGAGGCCCGCCCGCATTGGTTGTCAAGAGATCCAAGCCTCCCAAAGCAGAGATTGCTTGTTGGACAACCTGTTCGGCGCTATCTTTTTTGGTAACATCCCCAGCAATCGTTATCGGACGAGTGCCCGTCTGCTGCTCGATTTTGAGGGCGGCTTGATTGAGATTTTCTGGGTTGTGGCTGTTAATTGCCAGTATTACCCCTTCGGCGGCCAATTTCTGGGCGGTTGCAAAGCCTAAACCACGGCTAGCGCCGGTGATCAAAGCCCGCATCCCTTTGAGTTTGAGATCCATATCGTCCTCCTCTTAGAGAAATTCATAGCTGTCGTTGATCACGGTAACATCTGGCCAGCAGCGTTCGATCCAGTCGGTCACTGCCTGTAGGGAACGCTGGCTATGGTCTTGATGATTACTGACGGTGGCGATCATCAAGAGAGAATCTTGCCACATATCTTGGAAGTCCATCTCCGCTACCGAGACATTGAATTCTTTCCTTAGACGGGCAATCAGCGGTTTGAGTCGGCTGCGTTTTTCCTTGAGCGATCGGCAACCCGGAATTTGAAGATGGAGAGTTAAGACTCCGATGGACATAGCTGAGACTCGATTCAAGAGATATTCTGTGACTTTGGCTAGTATAATAAGGTTTATGGAAAATCGCAATAACTTCCCCTTTTATATTTTCGGTATCTTGGTCATCGGAGTACTCTTGTTGATCGGTTTTGTGCTCATCAATACGGTCGAGCAGGGAATGCGCCAAGCCCAGTCGGCGATTAAGCCTCTCTCCGACCTCACCCAAAATGTCAGCACCCAAGTTGCGCAGGTCTTAAATCCCACTCCGACCATCATACCCGATCCTGTCACGATCATTCACTCGGTGCGTTCTTTGGCGCGTTTGGAAACGATTCAATACACGGTGGAGAAAGTGATCACCGCTGAAAGCGGTCAGGGGGCGTTTGGATTTCTGTTCGGTGACCGCCTTTTGTTGGTGGCGCGGGGAGTGGTGATCGCCGGTGTCGATTTGGAAAAGCTGAGCCCAAAAGATTTACGGCTGGAGAATGGCGTTTTATATGTGCGCTTACCCGAAGCGGAAATCTTCATTGCTACGTTGGATAATGCCAAGTCGTATGTCTATGACCGCGATACCGGTCTGCTCACCAAAGGCAATATCCAATTGGAAACCGCAGCCCGCCGTGCGGCTGAAGAAGAAATTCGCAAGGCAGCCTTAGAAGATGGCATTCTAGAACAAGCCAATCGCAATGCCCAAGCCTACTTAATGCGCTTATTCTTACAGTTGGGCTACCGCGAGGTCATCTTCGAGCCGTAGAAATTGACTAAAGACGATGATTCCAGCTTAAACTGGTATACTTTTCGTGGTAAAGTTCCTCGGCGCGGGCGATTTCAAAGCCGCTCAAATCCGCCTTAACAAAACGCAAATCCAAAGTTAACTCAAATGCTTGAATGAAAGCGGTTGCGGCTTGTTGCCAGGAGATGGGCGTGCCGATAGCTTCCTCTGCGGTGGTGGCGCGTTGATGCAAACGTTCTTCGGCTTGCTGACGGGCTAATTCGTCAGGGAAAGCCAAGACCTGAAGGATGCGACCGAGATCACCATATAAGGGGAAAGAACCGTGTTGTAGGACGCCTTCTTTGCGCCTCGCTTGCGCGCTGCCGATAATCTTCTTCCCCTGAACGAGGATTTCATAGTTGGAAGGGGTTTCGAAACACACCGGGTTTTGTGACACAGACGATGGAGCCGTTGAGGAAGTAGAGGAAGAATGAGAGGTGGAGGGAGAAACCGTAGTCAGCGGTTTGGCTTGAGCGGGGATGTTGAGCAATTCTAAGGCTTTTAGGAGGGCTTGGGAAAGGCGTTGATAGCTTTCTAAGACGCTGCCTTGCAAGCGGGGTTCATGGTGTGGTCCGATCACGGCGTAAGTTAGCTCGTCGGTGTGCAAGATGGCGCGTCCGCCGGTAGGGCGGCGCACCAGATCCCAACCGTTCGAAAGCAGGGAGGGGAGATTGACATCAGCGACAGGCTGCGCATAGCCGAGAGATAGGCAGGGCGGTTCCCATCCATAGAGTCTCAAGGTAGGCGGCACCAACTCCTTCCCAATCGCTTCTAAGATCGCTTCATCTACCGCCATATTCCATGCTCCCCGAGCGTGGGGAGTGATGACCAAACGCCATGAGGTTTGCATAGATGCTCCTAGAGTCGAGGTATCGGTTAGCGATTATAACGCAGGGCGAGAAATCTCGCC
>FWPU01003385.1_pt1 | contig 40428 bp, 34 predicted proteins | sample 2228361 | NCBI WGS metagenome assembly FWPU01 (sample SAMEA103939777, study PRJEB20133) | metagenome | reverse complement strand
AGGATTGAGGGGGGAAGTCCCAGTGCCCGCCCCAACTGACGCACCTGCGTCTTGTAGAGATCGGCGATGGGCTGTACGCCCGCCGCGTTGTCGCCGTAGACGGTCGAATAGCCGAGCAACGTCTCGGTCTTGTTGCTGGTTCCGATCACCAGTCCCCCAAATGCCGCCGACTGATCGTAGAGCACCACCATACGCATCCGGGCCATGATATTGCCCTTGCGCACGTTGTTGGCGTCGGGGAAACGCGCCAGCAGGGGGTCTACCATGGGTGTGATGTCTACCGTGTCGGACTGAATGCCCAGCGCATCAATCACCGCCTGCGCGTCGGCCAGGCTATCGGGCGAGGAAGTGCGGTAGGGCATCCGCAGTGCCAACACGTTCTGAGGGCCGATCGCTTCGGCGACCAGGTAAGCCGCCAGGGCCGAGTCAATGCCACCGCTCAGCCCAATCACCGCGCGCGAAAAACCCACTTTGTGCACGGCATCGCGCAGGAACTTCACCAGGATGGTATGCGCCAGGTCTGTGTTGATCGCCAGGCGCGGCAGGATATGAATAGGGGGCATGATTCCAGTCCTCGTCTGAAGGGCAGGATCAGGCGCTGCGCTCGCTGCTGTCTGGGATCTCCTGGTCGGGCAGCAGCGCCGACAGCCTGGCCCGCAGGTCGGCGATCTCCATCTGCAACGATTCGATTTGCTCGGTCATGTGCAGAATCACTTCCACGCCGGCCAGGTTGACGCCCAACTCCTGGGTCAGGCGGTTGATTTTGCGCAGACGCTCTACTTCTGCTGGTGAATAGAGCCGTCGGTTCCCCTCGGTGCGGCGGGGCACGACCAGCCCCAGTTCCTCGTAATTGCGTATCGTCTGAGGGTGCAGGTCTACCATGCGCGCGACGACACCAATGGTGTAGCAGGGTTCGTCATGCGCCGTGCTCATGCGCGACCTCCTCCTTTCAGGGCCGCACGCCCAATGTCACATCCACATCCAGCGTCTCGCCGCCCCGCACGATGGTCAGCACGACCGTATCGCCCGGCGAGGTATTCTCGACGAGATAGGCCAGCAGGTCATCAATGCCGCGCACAGTCTGCCCGTTGATGGCGACGATGATATCCCCGTCAATCGGAATGGGAATGCCGCGGATGGGGCGCGTCTCGGTGCCTGCGCTCAGGCCAGCGCGTTCGGCTGGAGAGCCGGGGATGACATCGGTCACCAAGATACCGCTGCGCACAGGCAAACCCAGTTCGTCGGCCAGGGCTGCCACACTATAGCCGCCTTCTGTCTCCGGGCTGGAGATACCCAGCCAGGGGTATTGGGCGCTGCCTTTTTCGATAAGCTGCGGCACGATACGCTTCACCGTATTGACCGGCACGGCGAAAGCGATGCCCTGGAAGCTGCCGTTTTCGGTGCGAATGGCCGTATTGACGCCTACCACGCGCCCGAAGGAATCCAGCAGCGGCCCACCGGAATTGCCAGGGTTGACCGCCGCGTCAATCTGAATGATGGAGGGGTTGCTGTAGCGGTCGTAGGATGGGTCGAGGAGTTGCGCTGAGGGCAGAGAGCGCCCCAGGGCGCTGATGATGCCGACGGTCATGCTGCCAGCCAGCCCGAAGGGGTTGCCAATGGCGATCACCCGCTGCCCCACCTGCAGCGTGTTGCTGTCGCCCAGCTCGACGGGCACCAGGGGAGCGCGTGCCGGATCAACCCGGATGACGGCCAGGTCGCTATAGTCATCCACGGCGATCAATTCGGCATTGATCACATAGCCGTCAGAAAAAGTCACCAGGATTTCTTCGGCATCGCGCACCACATGGGCGTTGGTGACGATGTGTCCCTCGCTGTCCAGCACGAAGCCCGACCCACTGCTATCCACGATGTTGACCGCCCGATGCACCCCGGAGACGACCTCGATGTTGACCACCGAGGGGTTGACGCGCAGGTAGATGTTGGTCAGGATGGCGTTCTCCGCGTCAGCCTGAGTGACGACCTCCACAGGCAAGGGGGTGGGGGTGATCAGTTGACTGGCTTCCGGCCCAGTCCAGGCGCTGGGGCGGTAGTTGGCACTGCGCAGGTCGGCGGGCGGAGCATGACGGGTTGCCGGACGGGCGGGCGCAGCTTCGTCGCGCACAAAGAAAGTGCCCACGGTCGTGACCACCAGCGCCACGATCAACACCAGGGTCAGCAGGCCAACGGTCAGACCGATCAGAAAACCAGCGATGCGGTCGCGCAGTGTGCGGTCGCGCTCCGGCTCGTTGTGGGGGTCGAAATCGTCGAAGTACCAGCCCATGTGCCTCTTCCTTCACCAAATAGCCGCTGTCCCGCTAACCGGGACGCAGGGCGCGTAGCCGCTCGAATAAGGTGCGTTCCTCGCTGCTCAGGTCGGTTGGCACCTGAATCAGCACCCGCGCGAACAGATCGCCATACTCACCTGGCTGGCGTAGTTTGGGCATCCCCTTGCCACGCAGACGGATCGTCTGGCCGGACTGCGTGCCCGGCTTGATGTTCAGCGAGACGGTGCCGCCCAGCGTTGGAACCTGCATCGTACCTCCCAGTACTGCCGTGTAGAGCGGCACTTTGAGATCGAGATAGAGATCATCGCCTTCGCGCTTGAAGGTTGGATGCTCGGTGACCTTGACAATCACGTCCAGGTCACCGGGCTGTCCGCCGGCATAACCCGGCTCGCCCTTGCCACGCAGGCGGACGCGCGTGCCATCGCGCGCTCCCGGCGGAATCTTGACAGTGAGTTGCCGTCCACCAACCAGTACGACCCGCTCGGTACCACGATAAGCATCTTCCAGCGAGATATGAGTGACGACTTCCAGGTCTTGCCCACGAATAGCCTGGCGAGAGGCGCGGCGAGTGCTGGTGTGCGGCGTGCCCATCCCGCCGAAGATGCTGCGGAAGAACTCGGAGAACAGGTCGCCGGGGCTTTCTTCCGTGTCCACGAATTCAACCCGGAAGCCACCAGGCTGCCCGCTCATCCAGCTAGACCAGTCGAAACCACCCGGTCGCCCCCCCATGCGCTGCCATTGCTGGTAGCTCTGGCCAAGCTGATCGTATTTGCGCCGTTTTTCCTCGTCGGAGAGCACCTCATACGCTTCGTTGATCTGTTTGAACTTCTCCTCGGCCTGCTTGTCGCCCGGATTCACGTCGGGGTGATATTGCCGCGCCAGGCGGCGATAGGCCTTGCGGATGTCTTTGAGCGAAGCGTTACGGTCTACGCCGAGGACGCGATAGTAGTCTGGGTATTCCATGGGCCGTTCTGTCCCTCACGCTTGTTGTAGAATTTACATCACCATCGCGATAATCACCATAGAACAGGCAAAAGGCCGCAATGGGCCGGCCTGCGCGTGTTGGTGTCCAGTTTTTTTCCCTTTGCATTGTATGATATTTAGTCTATTCTTGTCAACTTTTTTGAGTGTGCTCTTAGAAAATTCATGCGCTTTTCTGACGATCGGCGGGGAAGGCTCTGCTTGAGGTGCTACGGAGGCACAGGCGAGATGTCATTGCGCAAACGCTGGTTTGCCTGGGTTTACCATACTTTCGTCAGTCGGACAGGCACGCCCGACTTCGCCGACGCGCTGACCCGCGAGGTGCGCGCGCCGTTGCTGGCACAGGTACGGGGGCAGGTGCTGGAAATCGGCGCGGGCGATGGGGCCAACCTGCCGTTCTATCCGTCGCAGACGCAGGTGACTTTGCTGGAGCCGAACCGCTATCTACTGGCCTACCTGCGCGACCGCTGGCCAGGCGTGCGCTGCACGGTGATCGGGGGCCTGCGCGGCTGGGGTGAGCAGCTTCCCTTCGGCGAGGGTCAGTTCGACACGGTGGTCACCACTCACGTGCTGTGTTCGGTGCGCGATCAAGCGCAGGTGTTGGCCGAGATCAGGCGGGTGTTGCGCCCTGGGGGGCAGTTCCTGTTCCTGGAACATGTCGCCGCCCCGTCACACTCGCTGACTCTCGCCATACAACGAGTGCTCAACCCGGCCTGGAGCGCTCTCGGTGATGGCTGTCATCTGACGCGGGACACAGGCGCGACCATTCAGGCGGCTGGCTTCCGTTCGGTGGAGGTGCGTTCTTTTCGCGCTCCCTATCCTCCTTTTATCAGTCCGCATATCGTGGGAGTGGCCATGCTGTGATGGCACAACCTCAACGCTCAAGTGCGCAACCGGAGCCGATGCAGTAGAATAGACCCCGCACCCATTCCCGCCCGGCAGGGACGGAGGATTTCTATGAAGAAGCGCATTCTGTTGTGGCTCGCGTCGTGTCTGGTCTTGCTGATCGTTGGCGGTATGGCTGGCAACGCTGGCCTGACTTCCGTTGCTGCTCAGGATGGGCGTAGCCTGCGCTGGGATCGTTACGATGTGACCATTGACGAGGTAGAAACGGCGGCCAATCGCTTCCGTGTCACCGAGACATACCTGATCACGGTGGAGACGGGGCCGTTCTCGTTTGGCTTTGCCGAGATTCCACAGGGGCGGCTGGATCGTATTGCCGATGTCGAAGTCCATGAGAACCGCACACCGTTGAGGGCTTCCTGTTCCGGGGCTGCCGGAACCTTCTGCGCCCGCAGCGAGGGCGATGACTTTGTCATTCAGTACTACTTCACCAGCCCGATGCGCAACGGCGAACGGCGTGAGTTCGTCATCCGCTACACCGTCTACGGTGCGCTGCGTTCCTATGACAAGGGCGATCAGCTCTACTGGGTTGCCGTTCCGGGCGATCTCAGCTTTCCGGTGCTGGCTTCGACGGTGCGCGTGATCATGCCCACCGACCGCCCACCGCAACTGGTCGCCAGTTATCCCGACACCTGGGAGCAGTCGGTGGATGGCAACACCGTCACCTGGCAGTCGCCGGGCCGGTTGCCGCGGGGCCAGGAGTTCGAGGTGCGCGTGCAATACGAGCACGATCCGGCGATGAAAAAGTCCTCCTGGCAGGCCGCTTATGACCGCGAGCAGACCTACAAGGAGAAATGGCAGCCGCTGGTTTCGCTGCTGATTCTGGCGCTGAGCACCCTGTTGAGCCTCGGCGGGGTGCTGTTCGTCGTGGTGCGCTACCAGAGCCGGGGGCGCGATCCGCAAGCGCTGGTAGTGCCGGAATACCTGGCTGATCCGCCGTCAGAAGAGCGTCCGGGCATCGTGGGTGTCCTGCTCGACGAACGGGCGGATATGAAGGACATCATGGCCACGCTGCTCGACCTGGCTCGCCGGGGCTATGTGGTCATCGAACAAGAGGAAAAAGGCGGACTCGCCGGTATGTTCGGCGGCAGCGAGTTCACTTTCCACCGCACCGGCGACATCTCTGCCGACCTGCGCCCCTTCGAGCAGAGCCTGTTGCGCGGCCTGTTCCCCGGCGACCGCGAGAAAACGACGTTGTCGCAACTGCGCAACAAGTTTTACAAACACATTCCCACCATCAAGAAGCAGATGTACGATGAACTGGTGCGGCAGGGCTATTTCAAACGCTCGCCGGAGACGACCCGCGCTCTGTGGACCTGGGGTGGCATTGCGCTGATTGCTGTCGCGGCGGTGAGCTTCTGGTTGTCGCTGGCGGCAACCCTGATCTCGCCAGTCATCATGTGCCTTCCGCTCAGCGTGGGCGTGATCGGGCTGAGCATGGCTGTGGCCGGGCAGTTCATGCCCGCCAAGACGGTCAAGGGGGCGCAAGAGGCGGCGCACTGGCGGGCTTTTCGACGTTATCTGGACAATCTGGAAGACTATGGAGGAGTCCAGGAAGCCGCGCAGAAATTCGAACTGGCGCTGCCCTATGCGGTTGCCTTCGGCATTCAGAGCGAGCTGGTGCGCAAACTGACGCCTGCTCTGACTTCCATGCCCGGCTGGTATTTCCCCACCTACATGGGCGGGCCATGGCACGGTGGTTACCGTCCGGGGCAGCCGGTGCGACCGTGGGGGCCTCAGACCGGTGGTATGGGCGATTTGTCGCTGGGCGGGCCGGGGGGCCTGGGCGACATGAACCGTTCGCTCACCGATGGGCTGAATGCCATGAGCAAAGGGCTGACGCAGATGCTCAACGATGCCTCGCGCGTCCTGTCCTCGACCCCGCAAAGCTCTGGCTCAGGCGGTTTCAGCGGCGGCGGGGGCCGTGGCGGCGGCTCCGGTGGCGGCAGCCGGGGATTTGGATAATCGGCAAGAGGGGGACAGAACATGAATCTCAATCGCCTGGCAGGGGTGGTGCTCGTTGTCGTGGGGGTGCTGATCGGAGTGCTGGCGGTGGCCTGGGTCTTCACCAACAGCGACCTGGAAGTGCCCGCCCGTATCCTGGGACTGGCCCTGGCATTGATGGTGCTGGTCGCTCCACTGGTGGGCGCGGGGGTCTACCTGCTGGCCTTCGGCGGGCAGCAGACGCGCGAGCAGGCCGAGGCAGCGCGGCAACGTAAGCTGCTCAACATGGTGCAGACGCGCGGACAGGTGCGCCTGGACGACATCGCTTTGGAACTGCAACTCCCGCGCGATCAGATCAAGAACCTGGTCTACGATCTGGTAGGGCTGGGCGTGTTCAGCGGCTACGTCAAATGGGACGAGGGGGTACTCTATTCCAGCGACGCACAGCACCTGCGGCAACTGCAGAAATGCCCCAACTGCGGCGGCGAGATCACGCTCAGCGGCAAAGGGGTGGCATCCTGCCGCTTCTGCGGTACGGAGTTCTTCCTGTCCTGAGCGCTGAAAGTCAGGAAGACGCTTCCTTCACCGAGGGAAGCTCGGCGGTATCGTCGTCGGCGGGCGGAGTGCTGGTCTGGTATAGGCTGATGGCTGTATCGTCCGTGCTGGCGGAATCGCTGGCCCGCTCCATCAGAATGGCGACGACGCTGATGTTGTCCTCGCCGCCGCGCTCATTGGCCAGCGTGACCAAGCGATGGGCGGCTTCGGCGGGGCTGTCGCTGGTGCGCACGCATTGTTCGATCTCAAGCGCGTGTACGTGCCGGGTCAGCCCGTCGGAGCACAGGATCAGCCAGTCTCCCGCTGATAGCGTGCGCACATAGAGATCGGCCTCGGTCTCTTCCACCTGGCCCAGAGCACGGTAGAGCACGTTGCGCATGGGGTGTGTGCTGGCCTGTTCGGGCGTGATGTGTCCGGCAGCCAGCAACGCCTCGACGAAACTATGATCGTCGGTGATCTGGTTGATACGCGCCCCGTTGCCAGGGATCAGGTAAACCCGGCTGTCGCCAATGTGGGCGACGATCATCTGTCCGCCGCGGACGAATGCCAGCGTCAGTGTGGTACCCATGCCCTGGAACTGAGCGTGTTCGGCGGCACGCAACATGACAGCGCGGTTGGCCCGCCGAAACGCGGCGCGCATCTTTTCGGCGACTTCGGCCTCAGGCAGTGTGGCGAGTTCTTCGCTACCGCGTGCCTCACCGACAAAATCAGCCTGGATCGCCTCCAGTGCCAGGCGGCTGGCTTCCTCTCCGGCTACTGCGCCGCCCATGCCGTCGGCGATCATCGCCAGAATGACCCCGCTACGCGCCCACAGCCCTACCCGATCTTCGTTGTTGGTGCGCACTCTGCCAATGACGCTCACCGCGTTCACAAAGGGGATCAGCATGTCGGCGCTGATCGCCTCCGGCTGAGTCAATGCTCCCTTACAGGTGACGCAGTGAGTGGCAGACAGGGTATTGCGGGTCCCGCAACGCAGACAGGTCAGAGGTACGCCGTCCGAAGATGACGGTCCGGGCCGTGTCTGACTGTTCGCCGTGTTGATCTGGTCGGCGTATATCGTGCGGACCCTTTGCTCGACGGGGCGGCGACGCGGGTGTACCGCGCTCTGTCCAGGGGGGGCATCCAATGGTGCCCCGCAGCGGAAACAAAAAATCGCCCGTGACAGGTTATCGTAGCCGCATGTTGGGCAGCGTTGAGTATCCACGCGCCATCTCTCCTCTTTGCAGCAATTGTACAGGGGATGAAGAGGCTGTGCCAACGAGGATGCGTGCAAAATGTGTCAGACCGTTTGCCGCCGTCTGCTGCCCTGTCTACGTGCTGCGCTCTGCTCAGCGCACGGTGCCCGGCGGCAGGCGTTCGAGCGGAAGCTCGATATGGAAGGTGCTGCCCGGCAACCGTTCCGGGTCGCAGCCTTCGCTCTCCACCCAGATGCGTCCTCCGTGTGCTTCCACGATGCCGCGACAGATCGCCAACCCCAATCCCAAGCCGCCGCCGCGAAAAGCGGTCTTGCTGGTCGTGTGTAGTTGGGTGTCACCTGCCGTGTAGAAGCGGTCGAAAATCTGCTCCTGCTCGTCCGGATCAATGCCGATGCCGGTATCCTGCACGCTCAGGTACACTGTACCGTAGGGATTGACCATCCCGCGCACGGTGATCGTGCCGCCATCCGGCGTGTACTTGATGGCATTGCCCAGCAGGTTGCTCACCGCCAGTTCCAGCAGATCGCCGTCGGCGAAGAAAAGTTCGGAGATGGGTTCCAGTTCATTGCGCAGGGTCAGGTGACGCTGTTCGGCCACGGGGCCATAATCTCGCAGCACGCGCGCCACCAGATCGGCCAGATCGGTGGGCGTCCATTTCAGGTCGAGATGACCTGAGGCAATGCGCGAGACGACAATGATCTCGTCAATCACGCGGTGCAACCGTTCGATGGAGTCGATCAGGCCGGTTAGGCAGGCGCGCGCTTCGGGATCGCGGGCCATCAATTCCCGCACGGCGCGGGAAGTCTGCACCAGTTGGCTATAACCGTAGACTGTAGTCAGCGGCGTGCGCAGTTCGTGGGCTGTGAGCTGAATGAAATCCTCTTTGATGCGATCCAGGCGACGTAGCGCGCGATTGCTGGCTTCCAGTTCGCGCACGTCGCTTTCCAGCCGCGTAACGAGATCGCGAATTTCGGGTGTTGGTTCTGAAGGCTGCTTTTCCAGAGGTACGCCTTCCAGGTAACGCGCTACCCGCCCTGCCAGCACCCGCTCGTCGGTGGAATCAGCGATCCAGCCGGAGAGATCGCTTCCAGAAGAGGTATGGGCCGGGGGCACATGCCCTGGCGAAGTCAGAGCCACGATCGGCACGGTTGCCAGATCAGGCTCCGCGCGCAGACGGGCGGCGATGTTGTACGCCCGCCGATCGCGCAGGTCTCCTTCGATCAGAATCAGGTCGGGTGCGGCGCGGCGGGCCTGATCAATACCATCGAGGGCGGTCACTGCCAGGGCGACCTGGCAGCCGGCGCGCGTCAGCGCCCGCCAGATACGTTTGCGGCGAATCTCGTCACGATCAATGTATAGAATGAACGGCGGTTTGCTCATGAGCGCTCCTGCGATGCATGAGGAACACGTAAGTTTCTATTGTACAGCGATGTATGATTTCGTGGAATCGCGCGCCTGATCTCGGCTGCATCTCAGTTTGGGGGCAATGGTCTTGAACCGCAGAGACGCCGAGGGCGCAGAGGAAAAGGAATTCAAAACTCTGTGACTTGCTCTGTGGCCTCTGTGCTTTCGGTAGTGAATTCTGCCCCAGGAAATACACCCCCCGATCTTCAACGCTCTGGAGGATGCTCGTCTGCTGCCTCGTCGGCGGGAGCGATCGCAGGGTCAGATACCTGAGGCGCTGCGGAGATCGGCACCAGGGTGGGCGGCGTCCTGCGGGCGTGACGGGTGGGGTGGCGGTGCGGCGAATCGGGTTCGTGGGGCAGGATCAGTTGCTTCATGCGCGGTACTTCGCTGGCTTCTGCCGCGACGGCGGTCGGTTCGTCCGGCGGAGCCTGCGCTTCCCAGGCAGCGACGAAACTCTCGATCCAGACCAGTTCCGCTTCGAGCAGGGCAATACGGTGGCTGAGCATAGCCTCGATGTGAAAGGGAGCCTGCGCGGCCTGGAGCGCGGCGCTGCGCTCGCGGGCCTGTGCCAGGCGAGAAGCGAGTTCCTGGCGATAGGCGGTGAGCGCCGTGCGAACCTGATCGGGACGCAGCGTGGGCAGGTTGGCCAGGCCCAGTTCAAATTCGTCGGCGTGCTCGCGTGGCGTGCCAATCAGGTCGGCGATGGCTGTTTGCAGCACGCCGATGCCCGCCGTGGTGATCCGATACTGACGGCGTGCGGTGTCGTCAGCACCCTGGGTGACGGTGCTTTCGACCAGTCCCTGGCGTTCGAGTTTTTCCAACACATAGTAGATGGACGAAACGCCGATCTGCGCCCAGGCGCGTATCCCTCGCTCGGCGACGACGGTCTGCACGTCGTAGCCGTGAATAGGCCCTTCGGCGATAATGCTGAGGATGGCGAGTTCGGCGTCAGTCATGATTCTGTCCTGGGTAGATAGCGGGGCGGGCACCGGCTGGTACAGGCGGTGCGCGCGAACTTGGCTACAATAGTCTGGTGTGTGTAGCGTACACAAGGCCTGCTCTGAAGTCAATGTGGCGGTGGGTGAGCGCCCGCCAGCAGTCTTGAAGCGGCCTGGGATGAAGGAGGCACGGCCTGGTGAAGGAGTGTCTACAGACGAGTTGGCGGAGATGGAAGCGTGGGCTGAGCGCGATTCTGCTCATCGGACTGCTGGTTGGCTGCGGGGAAAACTCCCGGCAGCCGGCTCTCCCTGTCACGCCGACCGTGTTCAACGTGCCCTGGCAACGCGCGCAGGTGCCCATTGGGGCCGAACATCCCATCACGCGGGTGAGCGGGGTGCTGCGCCTGCCTCAGGGTACGGTTAATGACCTGGCTCTGTCGCAAAGTGGCGCGTGGCTGGCGACGGCCAGTGCCGATGGTCTGCTGGTGGTGTGGAACCTGGCCAATGGCGAGGCGTTATTCGTGCAGACCGAAGTGGATGCCCGCCATGTGTTTTTCGGCCCCGACGACGAAACGCTGATCACCGTCAGCCGGAGCGGGGAAGCGCAAATATGGCGGCTGAGGCTGGCTCCACCGCGCACCCTGGAGGAAACGGGGCGGTTTTCCGGATACCGCACGGTCACTGCCGGGCCGGTGGTGCAGTCTCCCGACCGCTCTCTGCTGGCCTTTGGGGCGGAAACCGGTGCGGTCACACTGTGGCGCGTGCCGCAGGCGGAACAGGTGGCACACTTTCAGACGCACCGCGAGGCAGTGGGGTTCCTGGCATTTTCGCCGGACGGACGCTATCTGTTGACGATCGGGATTGAGCGCGGGGTGCGCCTGTGGGCAGTGCCTTCGGGCGAGCCGGTGCTGACGCTGGTAGATGCCGATCAGTTCGAGGTGGAAGAGGTGGCGACGCGGGCGGCCTTCTCGCCCGATGTGCGCATGGTCGCCCTGGCAACGGATCGCTCCATCCAGGTATGGTCGCTGCCGGAAGGGGAACAGATGCTCGCTGTCCCTGTAGCCCGCCATGCCGCGTCCAGTCAGCTTGCCTTCTCACCCGACGGGCGACTGCTGGTGGGGTGCGGCGCACAGCCGGTCGTCGGGTTGTGGCAGGCAGACACGGGCCATCAGATCGCCTCGTTGGCGTTGCCAGGACAGGCGTGCCGGAACGCTGCCTTCGCCCCCGACGGCACACTGTTGCTCACCCTGCCCACCCCAGGGCGCGAACTGTATCTATGGAATCTGGCCCAGCTTCTGGAGGTCAGTGCGGGGAGTACACCGCTGCTGCAACGGGCCGATCGCCGAGCGATGGGGTTGCCTGACGGCGCGCAGTTCTTCGACCTGGCCTGGCCCGGCGAGGGGAGGTATGTCTTTGTGCTGGACGAGCAGGGGCCGATCTACGCCCTGACGGCGCAGGTGCCCTGAGCGCTCGTCACTCGCAGGCGGGAACGGTGGCCGAGGCTTCAGAGTGCGGCACATCGAGCAGCCCGCCCCATTGCGTCACCGCGAAGTGCAGGGTAGCCTGCGTTCCTTTTGTCCTGTCCGCCAACGAGATCGCCAGTTCCAGCAACGCGCCAGTTTCGTCGTCGCGGGTCATGCTGCCAGAGAAAGACAAGGACTCCGCCGCAGCAAGGGCCTGCGGGGCGTGCTCGTCCTGGTAAGCATTCAGCAGATCGGCTGCATCGGGCAGGCGCGAGCGCAACTCGTAGCGCGTCGCATCACGTCCGGCGATAACGCTGTCCTGGGGAGCCGCCAGCACAGCCAGTGTCTGTGTGCTGGCCATCTCGAAACCGCCAAGTGCCAGCAACTCCTGCAGCCCTGCTCGCAACGAGGCGGCAGTGGCGCTGTCTACCAGGCACAGCTTGTCCGCCGTATCTGCCCGATATGCGACAGCGGACTGAGCCGGTAGCAGGTAGGAAACAGCCCTGTCGCCTGTGCCGATGTCTAGCCGCTGATCGCCGTCGGCGTCTACCTGCCAGCGCCAGATTATCGAGGTGCCCGCGGCGTCCAGGGAAGCGATCGCAGCGTATGCGCTCTGCGCGGCAGTCAGATCGTCTATGGCGTCGTTCGTCTGCTCCCAGGCGCTGCGATCGTTCACGGCCTGCAAGACGGAAACAGCCCGGTTGACAGTGTTCACCTGTTCGCGGGTGTCCTGTACACTGGCACAGGCACTCAGCCACAGCCCAAAAGCGAGCAGAATCGCCATCCGACGCATAGAGTCATTCTCTCCATGTGTGTGAGTTCATCTGTAGACTGTATATCCGCGGCGATGGACTGACAAATTCTGGCTGCCGGTCCCTTTTCCCACGCTGCAGGCGAAGGGGCTGAGACCCTCGCCCCTCTCCGACGCGAAGAGGGGGCAACGAGGCGCGTCAGCGCCAAGTGGGGTGAGGTAAAGCTGGAACAACCTCCTGCTCCAGATACTCTCAATGCCTGTCCGCTCCTGAAGTCGCGAGGGAGATGGATGGGGATGGGCAACAGACTGCCGCAAACCGCCTGGCACATTTTGCGCGCACCCTCAAGCCATAGCTGTTTGCGAAGATACCCGCTCGTTTGTACACTGTCTGCGAATTTGCCACAGCAGAAATGAGCAGCACATGATCGGACAGACTCTGGGGGGGCGCTACAAGGTCGAAGAGCGCATCGGTGAGGGCGCAACGGCGGTCGTTTACCGCGGGCGAGATACGCGGCTGCAGCGTGTTGTCGCCATCAAAGTATTGCTGCCGGAAGTAGACAGTGCCACACGCGGTCGTTTTGAGCGCGAGGCATTGGCTGCCGCTCTGTTGAATCATCCCGGTATCATGGCTATCTATGATGTCAACCTGGAAGGCGAGCGCCCTTACCTGGTGGTGGAGCATGTAGAGGGTCGCCCGCTGAGCGATTTCATTCCCGCTCCTCCGGCGCTGGCCGCCGAGTATTGCCGCCAGATTTGCCTGGCGCTCGATTACGCGCACAGCCGGGGTCTCATTCATCGCGATATCAAGCCTGCCAACGCGCATATCACGCCGGAGGGTCAGGTCAAGATCATGGACTTCGGCCTGGCTATCAGCGGCGAGTCCAAACGGCTGACGGTCGCCGGACGTATCATTGGCACTCCCGCCTATCTTTCGCCGGAGCAGGCACAGGGGTTGCCGCTGACGCACCACACGGACATCTATTCGACGGGCGTCGTGCTCTACGAACTGGTGACAGGCGTCTTGCCTTTCGACGCTGATGACATCGGGCTGTTGCTGCTGCAACAGGTTAAGAAGAAGCCACGCCCGCCGCGCGAACTGAACCCGTCCATTCCGCCTGCGCTGGAAAAGGTCATCCTCAAGGCGTTGGCCAAGCAGCCAGAGGAGCGTTTTGGCACCGCGCGCGAGATGGCCGACGCGCTGGCGGCCAGCGTTTCACCGGCGGAGGTCACGGTCAGCGCGTCGCCGGTGACAGTGACTGAACTGGAATCGCAGGAGGACGCTTCTGCGCCCGCGCCGACGCAGCGCATTCGCGTGGCCCTGGCCGACGATCATCGCGTGCTGCGCATGGGGCTGGCGATGGTGTTGGCGGCTACCGACGAATTCGAGGTGGTGGGGCAGGCCGACGATGGTGAGCAGACGCTCAACTTGCTCGAAAGCACGCAGGTGGACGTCTTGTTGCTCGATCTGAATATGCCCAAAGCCAGCGGACTGGATATCCTTCCCCGCATCCGCCAGACCTGGCCGCGGGTCAGAGTGCTGGTGCTGACCGGGCGCGACGAAGACCAGTACATTATGCGCGCGCTGCGCGCTGGTGCCCATGGCTATGTGCTCAAGACGACCCCAGAGCAGGAATTGCTCCATGCTGTGCACGACGTGATGGCTGGGCGGCTGGTGCTGGGGCAGGGGGTGGCCGAGCGCGTGGTGGAAGGCTACACTGCACGTCCGGAGGGGGGCGATCTCAGCGAGCTGGATCGCGCCATTCTCACTGGCGTGGCGGCTGGCCTGACCAACGATCAGATCGCCGAGCGCCTGAAGATCGCTCCGCAGATTGTGGACGAACAGCTTGCACAGCTCATCAACCGGCTGGGGGCGCGTTCCCGCCTGGAAACAGGGCTGATCGCCTTGCGGCAAGGGCTGGTGTCGTTGCACGATCTGCAGCGCTATTGAGCCTCATCCTCAGCCGGTAGCGAACGAAGTGATCGCCAGTTCGGCGAGCGTCTGGCCTTGCGGAGGTTCGGCATTGCCGTAGATCATGCGCGTGCAGTAACCGGTGCGGTGCAGATTGTGGTTGCTGGCCAGGATCAGGCTGCGCCCGTTGTAATCAGGCAGGTGTAGCACGACATTCTGGCCTTGCAGTTGCTCGAAGGCTACCCGCAACAGGCGTTCGGCGGCGGGCAGCGACAGGCTCATCCATGGCCCCAGGTTGACTCGCTCGCGTCGCCGATGACCGAGCAAAAAACCCTGCAGGTCGCCGCCCTCGTAGTCCACCCAGGCCAGATCGGGGTAGTCATCTAGCAGGCGGCTGAGAATATGCTGGCGGTCCAGGCCGAACAGGGTTCGATCCAGGGCCAGGACTGCCGGACGATCTTCTGCCCGCATACGCCGCGCGCGCGGTCCCAGATAGGTGCTGGCGCGACCTTCCCAGCGCTCGATCTTGCACACGGGCCGGAACCCCAGCCGCTGGTAGAGTGCCCGCCCGGCGTCCGTCGAATCGAGCATGATGCGCTGTGTGCCGCGTGCAATCAGATGATCGAGCGCAGCGCGCATCAATTGCTGGCCCAACCCCTGGCGTTGGCGCTCTGGCAACACCATCAGCATCCCGATCCAGCCAAGCGCTGTGCCGTAGGGCGTGGTGCTCACCGTTCCCACCAGGCCCACCTCTGGTTCTTCGAGCACGAAGCAGCCTTCCGGAGACCAGCTCAACAGGCGCTGCCATTGGTCGGCTTCGTGTTGCCAGCCCAGACGCTCGGCCAGGGCCACGGCAGCGGGAATATCATCGGGCGTCATGCGGCGCAAAACACGCTCGCCAGCCCGCGCCGAGCGGTAACGGTCGTGCCAGCTCAGACCCCTCATGGTTCGGCTTCCTGTTTGCGGCGAACAACGACAAAGGCGCACCGTCACAGCGGTACGCCCCCTTTGTCGCTCTGTCGCGATGATACTCAGTCTGGCCCCAGGCTCGCATCGGCGGGCGTCAACGTCGGCGCGGGCGTGGAGGTGGGCAAAGGTGGTGGCAGAGTCGGGTTGTTGACATTGATGCGAATATCGCGCTTGACGAACCGCCCGAACTGATCGTAAACGATCAGGCGCAGCGTGTAGGGGCCATTCTGCAACACGGTGGTATCGAGTTGCCCTAACAGGGCATTCGGCTCGCGGTGCTCGACGAACTCGGTGATCAGCGGCTCGCTGAAGGCTGTCGGCGTGTGCCCCAGACCGTAACGCAGTTCGTAGCGGCTGAAGTTGGGCATACTCACTGAGCCAATGACCTGGAGTACGCCCTGAACCGGCGCGTCCTGCGCAGGAGCGGCGACAGTCACGCTGGGACGCGGTTCGCCCGGTGTGCAATACTCGGTTGGCGGTGGCCCCACAGGCGGTTGCAGACCACGCTGTGCCAGCCAGGCGTTGCCCGCTGGATCGTTGTTAAGCCACTCATACGCCCAGCGATCCTCAATGACCAGGAAGGTTTTCTGCTCAGCTTCACTGGCGCAGGCGTCGCTGGCGAGCTTCTGAGTGTAGGTGTCTACCAGCACCGTGCGGAAAATGTCTCTGTCTGGGCCAGGCGGCGGCGCGCTGCTGGCGAAGATCTCCACGTAGGTGCGCCCGAAACACGCCGGCGATGGCAGCGTGCCGGAGTCGCGGCAGACTTCCGCCTGCATGACCCCTGGTGGCGGGGAGAAGCTCTCAACGGCCAGGCCAGCGTGAGCCTGTTCCATGATCTCATTCCAGATCGGCGCTGCGCCGTAATAGCCGGTCAGGCCGGTCATAGGCGTGTTGTCGGAATTGCCCACCCACACGCCAACTGTGAGTTGCGGAGTGTAGCCTACTGTCCACACATCGCGGCTATCGTTGCTGGTGCCCGTCTTGACGGCAACCGGTCGTCCGCCCTGCAGCTCCAGCGGCCAGCCGCGCCCGAACTCCTCGGCTCGTGCGGCACCGTCGGAGAGGATGCTGGTGACCAGGTAAGCGTATTCGGGCGGCACGATCTGCGCGCCGATCGGCTCGGTGGCGCGATAGATTTCGTTGCCCTTGCTGTCTTCGATGTAAACGATCGAGAAGGGTTCGAACCGCACGCCGTTGTTGGCCAGCGCTGCATAGGCGGCTGTCAGGTCGAACAGGCGCACCTCTACGGCTCCCAGGGCCGTGGGCAGGCCGGCGTTGCGCTCGACCGGATTGCCCAGGGGGAAGCGAATCCCAAAGCGCGTCGCCAGTTCGGTGAAGCGCAACACCCCGGCGAACTCCAGCGCCTTGACCGCGGGCACGTTCAGCGAGTTGCCCAGCGCCTCGCGCACGGTTTTGGGGCCGTGATAGAGCCGGTCGTAGTTGACCGGCACGTAGTTGTTGCCGAAGTCGGTGCGCACGTCCCACAGCACGCTGGCCGGAGTCAGGTAGCGGCCTTGTTCGTCCGGCAGGAAAGCCGTCAGGTAGACGAAGGGTTTGATCGCCGAGCCAGGTTGCTGGGCCGTGAAAGCGACGTTCACCTGCCCGTCAATCTGCTCGTTGCGATAGTCGGCGCTGCCCACCATCGCCAACACCGCGCCATTTCTGGTGTTCAGCACCACGACCGATGCATTGGTAGCGTTGATGCCGCGGGCCTGCAACGACCCTAGCTGACTGGCGACGGCGCGCTCAGCGATGGTCTGGATGTTCTCGTCCAGCGTGGTATAGACGCGATAACCGGCGCTATAGATGGCCTGCGGCCCGTATGTCTCCTCAAGCTGCTGCCAGACGTAGTTGACAAAGTGAGGGTGAATGAATTCGTTGGCTGGTGGGGTGAAGGTCTTGGTCTCCACCAGGGCCAGCTCCAGGGTCAGTTCTTGCGGCTCCGGCACATTGGGTGTGGTGTAGTAGTACAGCACCGAGCCGTCCGGCTGCTGCCGTTCGATGATGCACAATGACCCGCCGCGCGGTACGCCCCACTGCGTGGCGTCGTCGTGTTGAATGGCGATGCAGCCGGTCCCGTTGGCTTCGGCCATCAGGTGCAGCACCGTGTGCATACGCTGGATGGCCGCTTCGCGGTTGACTACCGGATCGTAGGTGGCCGGGGATTGTGGCAGACCGGCCAGGAAAGCGGCCTCGACCGGATTCAGGTCACTGGCCGGTTTGTCGAAATACGTCTGCGCGGCAGCTTCGATGCCATAGGCGAAGTTACCGTAGAAAATCTCGTTGAGATAGATCTCCAAAATCTCGTTCTTGGTGTATTTGCGCCGAATTTCCGAGGCGACGATGACCTCGACGATCTTGCGCTCAGCGGTGCGTTGATAGGCGAACTCGGTTTCCAGCACCAGCGCGCGCGCCAGTTGCTGCGTGATGGTGCTGGCCCCCGAAATGGTGCTGCCCGCGCGCAGGTTCTGCACTGCTGCGCGCACGATCGCCAGCACGCTGAAACCGGGATCGGAGTAAAAAGTCTCGTTTTCGGTGGAGATGGTCGCGTGAATCAGCCAGGGTGAAATCTGTTCGAGCGGCACCTCTTTGCGCAAGCCGGTATCGGGATTGTTGAACTCGGCCAGGGTCGCGCCCTGCGCGTTGAGGATCAGCGTTGTCTCGAAAGCCGAAGCGCGAGTGCGCAAGGAGTCCACCGCTTCGGCATACTGATCTACTTTGTACAGGTAGTAGCCGATGATCAGCAGCAGGATCAGCAGGGCCAGCGCCATGCTGCCGATGGTTCCGAAGACACCAAAGCGGATGGCCCAGCGCACATAGGTGTTGCGGTTGCGGGCAATGCCGAGCGCCGCACTGTAGTCTGGCTGCGGGAAGCCCCCCAACGGCGGTTTGGGCGGGGTGGGGGCCTCCTGTGTGGCTCGCTTGTCTGTCAGGTCGGCCCCTCGTGCGCCGCGCACGACGGTCACCTCGGCGTCGAGTGGGCGTCCGTGCACGAGGGTCTGCTCGCCAGGGGCAAGGTCGGCTGCCTCCAGTGGGCCGCGGGGATGCGTGATCACATTGGCCGCAGCCGCGTCTACCTCGCGCGACTTGGGCAGTGTCGGCGCTTCGGAGCGGCGCACAGGCTCCAGGAAGGGTGTGTTGGGCGAGACGAGCGTCGCGCCGGGGTCTTCCAGCGGGACGCGCTGCGGCAGGGGGGCGCTATCTTCGGCCCCTTCCACTTCGAGCGAATCCAGCGTGACTTCGTCGCCCGTCAGCCCCGCTGCCGCCTCGACGACGACCTGCTGCACGCCCGTCTCCGTGCGGACGGCGCTACCGCGGATGCGCTGAGCATAGCCCGGCGGATCGGCGGCGACCCAGCTCTGGCCGTCGTAGTAGTACCAGCGGTTGGATTCCAGGCCGATCATCCACCAGCGACCCTGATCGTCCAGAATCATCAGCCCGCGCAACTCGTTCTGCAACTGTTCGCGGCTGATCTCGCCCGCGCGGTACTTCTCGCGCAGGATTTTGACCTGTTGCTCGACCTGCTCGAAGCGTTCCGCCTCGGCTGAGGGCGCAACCGGTGTCTGAGACGGGACCGCTGACTCAGCCGCCTCCACAGGGGCGGGTTCGGGGACGGGCGCGCTTTCTGCGGCAACGGGTGCGGTCTGTGGAGCCGTGACACTCTCGATCTGCTGTTGAGTTGCGTCCGGAGCAGGCGGGGTCTCCGCGCTCTCTGCCGCAGGGACTTCTGAGATAGTCTCGTCTACGCCAGCAAGCAGGGCTTCGGCCTGGGCTTCGATCGGCGTGTGCCAGTCGGTGACCGGCGCGGGCGCAGTCTCTGAAGGGGTTTTCGTGGTGCTGTCGGCCTCGGCGCGCGCGGTTTCGTCTGCTGCAGGAGGTTCCTGGGCTGGCGCAACGGCGTTCGGCGGCGTGAACCAGGTCTCGACCACGACCGGACGCGATGATCCCGGTGGAACAGGCGGCTCATGCCATAAGTCGTTCGTGGCCCTGTCTTCCGGCGCTGGGGAGACCGGCTGCTGTTGATCTGGCTCTGGCCGGGCCGGTTTTTGCTTGGGGTCTTCCACGGCTGCGCTCCTCGACGCTTCACCGCTGCACTTTACACGATCTTACCACCATCCCCTCACAAAGTACATTGCCCCACGCGCTGCGGCGAGCGGGGCCAGGATGGGTAATCCAGGATGAAAGAGGACGCGCCCTGACAGGCTTTCTAGCCAGCAGCTCCGGCGCTTTCCGGCTTGCTGGCAACCAGGATCGTCCATTCCCCCTTCTGGGTCACCGTGTCATTCTGGTTGACAAGCTTCACGTCGAAGGTGACGAACCCTCCGCCTGCTGCTTTCATCTCGCGCAGCTTGATCACCTTGACCTGCACGCGCACTGTGTCGCCGATGAAGACGGGGGCGCGGAATTTCCATTCCAGGCCGGTGAAAGCGATCACGGTGCCATCCAGAAAGCCCATCTGATAGGCCAGACCGCTGGCAATGGACAGTCCTAGCAAGCCGTGCGCCACGCGCCGCCCGAACTGCGTGGTCTGCGCATAGGTCTCGTCTACATGCATGGGGTTGAAGTCGCCGGAGAGGCCGGCGAAGTTGACGATATCGCTTTCGGAGATCGTCCTGCCGCGCGTTTCCAGTTCCATACCTTCGCTGAATTCTTCGAAGTAGAGGCCGCGCTGTGCGCGAAGCTGCTCGGTCATGTGCACCTGCCTTGTCTGATGGGGGAGTCATAACTCTGGCAACAGTCAAAACGAATCTGCCGCCATTGTAGCGCAGGTGCCGCCTGGGTCAAACTGATTTCAGCCGGGGAGTGGCTCTTTGAAGTCGTAGATACCTTCGCGCAATGCCCAGCGACCGTCGCCGCGCGGGCAGACGACCGTCTCGCCTTCGTCCTGCAAGGGTGTGCCACAATGGGGGCATTTGAACAGCGGGCCGTTCAGCGCCGCTGGAGGGGTGTCGCCGACGGCGATATTGCGCGTGAAAACACTGGGCGAGAAGGGCGCGAGCTGACCAGTGGGCTGCAACCAGCGGTCGAGCGTCACCAGGGCCTGCAGAGGAAGCGCCCGCTTGAGCAGGCTCAGTCGGAAGTAGGATACAGCCAGTCGCCGCTCTGTCCGGAAACCTGCTTCGCGCAGGCAGCGGGCCATGTAAGCAGGGTGAAAGTCGAAATTGAGCGGCACAAACTCGACCGGCTGCTTGTCGAAAGGATTCCAGCGCTGCCGACGCAGGGCATAGCGCAGGATTGCCTTCAGGTTGCGCTTGCTGGCGTATTCCAGAATGAATGGCGCACCGGGAGCCAGGATGGCGCGAATCTGGCGCAGGGCTGCTGGCACATCGGCCATATGGTGAATGACGCGCTCCATGACCGCCGCATCGCAACTGCCGTCGGCCAGGGGTAGATGATAGATGTCCGCCGCCACATACACGTAGCGCGAGTCTCTGCCCAGGCGAGCCTGAGCCTCGCGCAGCATGGTGCGCGAATAGTCCAACACGATCACCTGCCCGAAGCCGCTCAGTTCGCTGGTCATGCGGCCAAAACCGGCTCCCAGGTGCGCCACCCGTCGTCCACGCTCCGGCAACAGGCGGCGCAGGGCGACCCGCTCGACCAGGTCTTCGTAATCGCGGCCCTGGTTTTCCCAGAAGTTGGTGCGGTACTCCGACCCCTCGTAGTCGCAGATCGGCGGAGAGGACTGGTTCATCCGGACATGCTCCCTGTCGGATGTGGCACGTGGCAGCGCTCAGGGCTTCATGATAGCGCCGCTGGTGAAGGGTCGCCAGAAGAGAGGGGACAGCAGGTATGGCTTTGGCCCTCTGTCCCCTTCTTGAAGGTGCTCTGGCCTACAGGCCGGCTTCCTTGCGCAGCAACTCGGCCTTGTCGGTGCGCTCCCAGGCCACGTTCAGATCGTCGCGGCCAAAGTGACCATAGGCAGCCACCTGGCGGAACTGAGGCTTACGCAGGTCCAGGTCGCGGATGATCGCAGCGGGGCGCATGTCGAAGTGCTTCTTGATCAGCGCGATGATCTCCTCGTCGGGGATGACAGCGGTGCCGAAGGTCTCGATGGCGATGGAGAGCGGGTGCGCCACGCCAATGGCATATGACACCTGCAGTTCGAAACGCGAGGCCAGGCCCGCCGCCACCACGTTCTTGGCGATGTAACGCGCCATATACGCGCCAGAACGATCTACTTTGGTGGCGTCCTTGCCGGAGAACGCACCGCCGCCGTGCCGGGCGATGCCGCCGTAAGTGTCCACGATGATCTTGCGTCCGGTGAGGCCCGCGTCGCCCAGTGGGCCGCCGACGACGAAGCGCCCGGTGGGGTTGACATAGTACTTGGTGCGCTCGTCGAGCATGTGCGGGGGGATGATCGCGCGCACCACATGCTCCAGCACGTCCTCGCGAATCTGCTCGCTGGAGATTTCCGGCGCGTGCTGGGTGGAGATCAGCACCGTGTCCACGCGCTTGGGCTTGCCGTAGGAATACTCAACCGTCACCTGGCTCTTGCCGTCGGGGCGCAGATAGGGCATGGTGCCATCGCGCCGCACTGTGGCCAGTCGGCGGGTGAGTTTGTGGGCGAGCATGATCGGCATGGGCATCAGCTCAGGCGTTTCGTCGCAGGCAAAACCGATCATCATGCCCTGATCGCCCGCGCCCAGCGCGTTGAGGTCTTCCTCGTTCATCTCGCCCAGGCGCTTTTCCAGAGCGCGATCCACACCCTGGGCGATGTCGCCGGATTGCTCCTTGATCGAGACGATCACGCCGCAGGTATCGGCGTCGAAGCCGAACTTGCCGCGTGTGTAGCCGATCTCGCGCACTACGTCACGAGCGATGGTAGCGATGTCTACATAGGTGGAGGTGGTGATCTCGCCCATTACGACGACCAGGCCGGTCGTGACGGCGGTCTCGCAGGCCACGCGGGCCATCGGGTCGTCAGCCAGGATGGCATCGAGCACAGCGTCCGAAATCTGATCGCAAATCTTGTCGGGGTGGCCCTCAGTCACCGATTCCGAGGTGAAGAAGAGCTGAGGGGAAGTCATAAACGTTGTGCCATGGGTATTTTGCTTGCTCACGGTGACTCCTTTTTGGTGTGCTAGCACCTGGCCCGCCGGGGATGAGAAAGCCCCCTGGGTACACTCTACCAGGGGGCGTCATCGCGCTCAGTCAGCCTCATGTTCAGGCGCATGAGGTCGCTGGACAACGCTCTCATCTTCCAGAAAACCTGACGGAATTGGCACCGTTCTCGCTCTAGCAGATCGAGCCTGAGCCGAAGCGAGAGGTTGCCGCGGCTTCACGGGGCCGGTCCCTCTGCCGCTCTGGATAAGAGTGTGACCAGGTATGCGATTGTTCGTGTTTATCATACCACTTCTGGCACAATGTGACCAGTGCCAGTCGAGGGTGGGGCGCATTTCAGTCTTGGGGCAATGGTCTTAAACCGCAGAGGCCCAGAGGGCGCAGAGGAGCAAGATATCAAAAACCCTGAGACTTGCTCTGTGGCCTCTGTGCTCTCTGTGGTGAATTCTGCTCCAAACCAGAAATTCACCCTCGAGGGTGAGCACGAGCAAAGGTTGTCAACGACTTGGCCGCGCTCGATGACCCTCATCCCCCGACCCTGTCTTCCGCGCTGCGAGCGAAGGGAAGCATTCGCGCGAGAGGCAGGTAGTCCCCTCATCCCGCGACACGGTCGCCAGGGAGAGGTGAGGGCAACAGACCGCGGCAAACCATCTGACATATTTTGCACGCATCCTCGAAGGGGATTCCTCCCTCCACGCCGTGTTGGATGGATGCTGTTTCCTGCTATAATGGCCCCTGTTGCGACAGGCTCTTCGCTCACCAGGATAGGGGAGGATGTTTGACCTGTTTTCTGTTCAGTTAGCCGCCGCGTATGCCCGGCGTGCCTCTCACTCCCATGGCTCCAGCCCTCTATGAGTATCGGCCTGCTTGTTCGCTGTAGCCGCGAGCTTCTAGACCTGGAGCTTGGGCGCGACGTACAACGCGCGTTTGCTCTCTACGCCGAAGAACTCCTGGCCTGGAACGAGCGTATGAACCTGACGGCCATCACCGATCCCGAAGCGATCGCGATGCGCCATTTCCTGGATTCGCTCTCGGTCAAGCTGGCCGTCACCTTCAGCCCTGGTATGCGCGTCATTGACGTGGGTACGGGGGCGGGTTTCCCTGGCCTGCCCCTGCGCCTGGTCTTCCCCTCCATCGAACTAACCTTGCTGGAAGCCACCACCAAGAAAACGCTCTTCCTGGAACACATCACCAAGCGGTTGGGGCTGAGCAACGTGCGCATTCTCAACGCGCGCGCCGAAGAAGCCGGTCAGGACCCGGACACGCGCGAGAAGTTCGATCTGGCGCTGGCGCGAGCCGTCGCCCCGATGCCTGTACTGGCCGAATATCTGTTGCCTTTCTGCCGTGTGGGGGGGCGTTGTGTGGCCCTGAAAGGTGAACATGCCGCCGCCGAAGTGCAGACTGCCGAGAACGCCTTGCGCATCCTGGGCGGGCGGCTGGTCAAGATCATTCCAGTTGAGTTGCCTCTGGTAGTGGAAACTCACCATCTGGTGGTCATCGAGAAAGTCGCGGCGACGCCACCGCAGTACCCGCGGCGGCCCGGTATCCCCTCGAAACGCCCCCTGTGATCAGGACGCAGGCTTGGAAATGGCGACGATCTGCCCCTGGTGCACGTGCCAGCGCACCGCTCGCCGCAGAAAGCCTTCGGTAAAGATATCCGGTTCGGTAGTCGTCAGCAGCGCCTGCGAGACCCCCTCGATGCGGGCCAGCAGATAAGCACGGCGCGTGCTATCCAGTTCGGCTACCACCTCGTCGAGCAAAAGGATCGGCCACTCGCCCAGTGTGTCGCGCATCCATTGCAGTTCAGCCAGCTTGAGGGCCAGCACAGCCGTGCGCGCCTGTCCGCGCGAACCATACAGCCCCAGGTCGCGCCCATTGACCAACAGCCGCAATTCGTCGCGCTGCGGGCCGCTCAGTGTCATGCCGCGGGCGATCTCTTCCTGGCGCGTGCGCACCAGGTGCTCGGCGTACTGACGGGCAATCTCCTCCGCGCCGATCTCGCGGTTGAGGTCAAGCCCAGGCACGTCGAAGGAAAGCTGCCCCGAATTGTTGGGCGTGGCCCAGAAACCAGGCTGATAGTGCAGTTCCAGGTCTTCTCCCCCACCGGTGAGATCGGCATGGATACGCCGCGCCTTGACCTCCAGATCGCGCAGCAGGCGCTGCCGCCCGGCCACGATGATCCCCGCCGACGAAGTGAGCTGCTCGTTCCAGAAGTCCAGCTCGTCCGGGCGGGCTTCGCCCTCAGCGATGCGCTTGAGCAGGGCATTGCGCTGCCCCAGCACCTTTTCGAAGAGGGCCAGCGCCTGGCAATAGCGGCTGTCAGTCTGGCAGAGGGTGGTATTGAGATAGCGTCGGCGCTCGGCGGGTGCCCCCTCGACCAGCACCAGGTCTTGCGGCAGAAACATGACCACGTTGATCTGCCCGATCAGGTCCAGGACCCGCCGTGTCACGCCGTTGACGCGCACGTCTTTTTGCAGGCGCGTCCCGTTCAGGCTGTCCGGCACCTGTGTCAGCGTGATCTCGACGCGATTGTACAGGCCACTGGCCAGCATCACCTGGGCGCTGATGCGCGCATAGGGCAGGACATCCCGCTCGGCATCCCAGTTGATCAGTTGGCGGTCAGTGGTGGTATAGGGCGAATGCGCGGTCGCCAGATAGTAGATGGCTTCCAGCAGACTGGTCTTGCCCTGGGCATTGGCCCCGTGAATCAGGACCGGTCCTTCCGGCAACGAGACTTCCAGCCGCGCATAGTTGCGGAAGTTGTGCAGAGAGAGATGCTCGATACGCATGAATGGGCAATGGGCCTTCGTGCATCAGGTGCGCCGATTGTCCTTCCAAGTATACCGCTGCGCAGGCCCGATTACACGTCCAGCAACAGCGGCACTCCCAGCCGATACGCCACATAGAGCGCATAGAAGAAGCGTTTGAGCGTCCCAACTGTCATGTCGTCGTCGGGATCGGGGGCGTGCAGAAAGGGGATATGCTCATCAATCCACGCCTGCGAGGGCGGATGGGCCAGTTGCATCATCACATCGGCATCCAGGTCTGGCGAGACAGCGCCGAAGAACTGCAACAGGATCGAGCCATGCGCCGGGTAGATCGGCCCGGAAAGAAACAGCATCTCGAAGACCTGATCGCCGGTAATGACGATCGCTTCCAGATCGCGCTGCTGAGCCTGAGAGCTTTCCATGAAGACTCCCGGCTGTGCCCGCAGGGCTGCTGCCGTTTCTCCCGTGTAGCCCAGGTCGCGCACGGCCTGTTGCAGCAGCATGAAAAGCAAGGGGTGTTGGTTGTCGGGCAGTTGATCGAGCAGCCAGCGTTCACCTGCGGCAGAGATGGGATAGTTGATCGCCCCTGTGCAGCCGAAGGGCTGCCCCCACAGGTTCGCCGGACAGCGGGCACAGGCCGGCTCCCAGGGCAACAGCTCCTGAGCAGCGTCCAGCAAGTCCTGCACCACGATCAACTCGGTCTCTTCGCTGCCATCTGGCAGGCGACGCACCATCTCGAACGCCATCTCCGATGGCGGGCGGTAGTCGCCGTGATCGCGATAAAGCTGAATGATCCGCGCCGCCCGCTCGCGCCCCTTCAGTCGCCCCATCAGCCCCTCGACCGTAAGGGCGCGCTTTGGCTCGCAGTCGAAAGCTACCAGGTAATCAATGCCCATGCTCTGCAACCCTGTACAAAAACTGCCGCCCCACAACCCGACAGGTGCAGGGCGGCACTACGTCGCATGTAGGCGCGTACCCCTTCTAGCGGATAGGCAGGTCAGGCACGCGACCCTCGATCAGCGTCACCAGGGGCGAATAGACCCAGCCCTGTAACCCATTGTAAGTGATGAGATACCAGGCTCCGGTTGTGTTGCGCCCCAGCACCACGAATTCGGCCCCCGACGGCACTTCGCCGATCTCCGCGCCGCGCGTGCTGGCCGCGTCTCGCACCTTGAGATTGGCCGTTGCCTGCCCGCGCACAGTGACCTGCTCTGCCTGCGGAACGAACACCGACCCCGCTGGCGGCGTTGGCACTACTTCGGTGCTGACTACCAGATCGTTGACGGTGCCGTCGAGCAGCGTCACATAGAGAGCTGAGACCCAGCCACGGATGCCCTGGTAGTTCACCAGGTACCACGATCCATTGCGATTGCGTGCCTCAACTGCGAGCGTCGCGCCCTGCGGCACGGAGCCGATGATCTGCGATGCATAGAGCGACGCGCCATCGCGCACCCGAACCGTGTCGGTCGTCAGGCCCTGCAGCGTGCGGCGCGGCGTGCCCTCAGGCGGTTGCGCGGGAGGCGCAACGGGTAGATCAATGCGCGGAATGTCGTCTACGAAGTCCGGTTGCCCGCCGCCAGTGGTGTCTTTGTTCCGCTCCGGGTTGGTCGAGTACAGGTAGACCCAGGCATTGCTCACCCAACCCTGTTGTCCATCGCCCAGGTCAATGAGCAGCCACGACAGATCGGGCACGCCGCCCAACACCTGGTAGTTGGCCGGATAGGAAATTTGCGTGATGACTGGATTGCCCAGCCCAGGGCCAGTGCGCACATTGACTCTGTCCGCAATCGGAGCGGCCAGCACCCGGCCCGCTGGCGGGGGAGGCGGCGCAGCGACTGTGCCAGCACCACCGCCGCCCACCCCTTCGACCAGGAACCAGCGCACTTGCACACGGGCATTGCCGGTCGCTTCGTAATACTCGACCTTTAGATCGTGGTTGCCCGCCGTGAGCGCGTAGACATCGGCTTCATAGGTGCGATAGCCTTCGGGATTGCCGTGCCACTCATTGAGGATTTGCGTCACGTCAATCCACATGCGCACGCCGTCATCTGCGCCCACCTGGAAACGCCAGCGCCCCGTCGTGGGGATGTTGACCGTTGCCGTCCAACGGGCGCTGAAGTTATCGGCGTTGACCTGCGACGCTGGCGATCCCGCGCCCCAGTCGAAGTTGATGTCGCCATCCACGCGGGTCAGCGAGGGCGCGCCCGACAGATCGGTGTTGTTGTAGTACGAAGCGTTCCAGCTCGCCGGGCCATACACGGTACCCGCTGCCGGAGCGCCGCCGCCCCCACCGCCGCTAAAATACCATTCGACCTTCACACCCGCGTTGCCGCCGGCTTCGTAGTATTCCACCTTCAGATCGTGATTGCCGGCAGTGAGCTGATCAATGCTCACCTCGTAGGTGCGGTAGCCTTCGGGGTTGCCGTGCCACTCGTCCACGATGGGCGTCACGTCAATCCACATGCGCACACCATCATCCGCCCCGACGCGGAACGTCCACTTGCCCGACGTGGGGAAATTGACGGTTTTCGTCCAGCGCGCGCTGAAGTTGTCGGCGGGGACTGCCGGGTCTGGCGAACCGCTCGCCCAGTTGAAGTCAATCCGATCGTCAATGCGGGTCACCACTGGGCTGCCCGACAGGGTGGCATTATTGAAATAGGCCGCGTTCCACTGTGTACCAGGGTTGGCCTCGGCCCTTCTAAGCTGGCCAGACCCCAGTGGCCCAGGCCCCAGGATCGCCGCCAGACAGAGCGCCGCGATCAGAGTGCCAATGATCAGGTTACGCATGGTCATCTTCCTGTAAAAACTCGCCAGTCCGGATATAACGCGCAGGGATTATAGAGTGTGCTCCGCCGTTCTGGCAAACTACGTCTGCCCTACACTCTCATGGCGCAGCGCCAGCCGCGCGCTCCAGCACACGCAGCGTCTGTTCTGCCGCGCGCTCCCAGGTGAAAGAAGCCGCCTGCCGGTAGCCACGCTCCACCAGGCTGGCCCGCAACGCTTCATCCCTCACAACCTGGTCAATGGCCCCCGCGATGGCCTGTACGTCGCGCGGGTCAACCAGCAGCGCCGCGTCACCGGCCACTTCGGGCAGCGATGAGGTATTGCTGGTGATCACTGGTGTACCGCAGCGCATGGCTTCCAACACCGGAAAGCCGAAGCCCTCGTGCAGCGACGGAAACACCAGTGCCAGCGCCCCGCTGTATAGCGCGGGCACATCCGCATCGGCCACATAACCGGTCTGCACCACGTCCGGCGCGCCCGCCAGCCACGCCGGATCATAAAGCCAGCCCCGTGGGCCAGCCAGCACCAGCCCGACATCGCGCTGTCCACTCAGTTCGCGCCATTGGGCATAGGCACGCACGATCCGCGCGATGTTCTTGCGTGGCTGCAGCGTGCCCACGAAGAGCAGATAGCGCTCCGGCAACCCGTAACGCTGGCGCACTGCCGCCAGGCGCGCCGGATCGCGCACCGGTGTCAGGGCGGGGTCCACGCCAGGATACACCAACGAAATGCGGTGCTGCGGCACATGATAGTGCGCGGCGATGTCGCGTGCCGTAGCCAGCGAATCGGCGATGATGCGCGTTGCCCGGCGGACGCTGTGTTTCGTAGACCAGTCCAGGTAGCGACGGCTGAGCGTTGGATGCGCTTCCGGGAAGTAGACATAGCCCAGGTCGTGCACGGTGACCACCGCCGGGCCAGGAAACCACAGCGGCAGGGTATGAGCGGGCACAAAGGTGACATGAGGGCGGGTGCGCCACAGCGCCGCCGCAAGACGCAGATGTGTCCAGGCCCTGGGCCAGGGGATCACCCGCTGCTCCACATGAGAACAGGCCGGGAACAGGCCCGGCGCGGGCGCATCGCGGAAATAGAGCACGAAGCGGTGCGAAGTTTCCTGCGCAATCAAGGCGCGGATCAACTGAAGCGCGTAGGTCTCCGTGCCAGTGCGCCGTGCCGCTGTCGTCCGGCTGGCGTCAATGGCGATGGTCAGCGCCACCATACCCACTCACCTCGACTGGCGACCAAACGCTGCAGGCAGCAGCAGCAATCCCAGCGCCGCCAGAACCAGCGGCCAGTAATCGGCCAGTTGATCCAGCAACGTCTGATCTGCCGCCCCGCTCGTCACCCAGTAAGCAGCGCCACCCGCCACCGCTGCCACCGCAGCCAGCCACACCAGGCGCACGTCGTGCATCCGTTCGATCAGATACGTGACGAACAGCGCGATCGCCAGTGCCCATAGCAGCGACGGCCACCACTCGCGGGCATCGGGATGCTCTTCGAAGCCATAGACGATGGCCGCGAATACTCCCGCCGTCGCCCACAGATACAGGCCCACGAACAACAGCCCCCGTTCGCGCCGCCCGAAAACCAGGGAGTGAAAGATCAGGGTGAAGGCCACGCCGAGGGCCGTCATCGTGAGCAGTGCGGGTGTCGAAAAGTCGGGCACATCGGCCAGGTTGTGCTCGCGGATCAGCAGGTAAGCGCCCAACGCGATCAGCCCCAGGCTCAGCGGCAACACCCCGATCTGATGGCGCAGGCGACGCCGGAAACTCTGAGCGCGCGGCTGACGCAGGCGCTCCTCGCGCTCGGCGACATCCTGAGCAGCGTCGCGCTCCTGTACTGCCGGCTCGGCTACCACTGGCATGACCGGAAAGTCTTCTGGAGGTTCGGCGGGCAAGACCGGCTCATCGGGCAGGGCGGCCATGGCCTCACTCAGCGCCTCTATGTCGCCTTCCGCCTCGACCTGTTGTGGCCCGGCATAGGCCTCCAGCACTTCCAGCTCGCGCTCGAAGTCCTCCGCTGTACGCAGAGGGGCTTCTTCATCGTCCGGCACAGCATCTACCGCCTCAACGTCAGGCGTCTCATCCGCTGCTGTGCTCTGTTCTTCTTCGTCGTAGAATTCGCGTTCGTCCGCCACGACCCGATACCTCCCGTCCGCTATTGTAGCACCCGCCCCGCCGGAGGCAACCTGGCTGCCAGCGCGCGTCGTACTCGCCGTCCCAGCAATGTTACCCAGGAACTCCCCGCTGCGGTAAAATGCGCACAGGCTTGTTAGCGACTCTGTCAATACAGGTGTACGGCGATCTCATGATCAGCGCGGCGCAATCCCGGCTGCAGGTAGTGGGCGTGCCAGTTGATCCGGCTACGTTCGACAGTATGCTGGCGCAGATCGAAGCGTGGATCGCCCGCCGCGACCGCGTCTATCAAATCTGCACCGTCAGTCCGGAATTCGTCATGATCGCCCAGGACGACCCGGCCTTCATGCGCACCCTGCGCGAAGCCGATCTGTGCGTGCCGGATGGGGTTGGGCTGCTGCTCGCGGCGCGTCTGCTGGGCCGTCGGCTGCCGGAGCGCGTCACCGGCTCCGATGGCGTGCCGCTGATCGCTCGCCGCGCTGCGGAGCGCGGTTGGCGACTGTTCCTGCTCGGCGCAGCACCGGGCGTCGCCGAACGGGCCGCCGCCCGCCTGGTCGCTGACAATCCCGGCCTGCTCGTCGCTGGCACTTACGCTGGCAGCCCCGATCCAGCCGAAGAAGACGCCATTCTGACCAGAGTAAACAGCAGCGGTGCGGATATCCTCTTCGTTGCCTATGGTGCTCCTCAGCAAGACCTGTGGATCGCCCGCAATCGCGACCGCCTGTCCGTAGCCGTGGCCATGGGCGTCGGCGGCACGTTCGATTTCATTGCCGGGGTCGTGCCACGCGCGCCGCGCTGGATGCAGCGGCTGGGGCTGGAGTGGCTCTACCGGCTCTATCGCCAGCCCTGGCGCTGGCGACGGATGTTGCGCCTGCCACGTTTCGTCTGGGCTGTGCTCACCCGGCGCGACCGCGCCCTGCCGCACGCTGAAGGGGGCAGCGCACCATGACTATCTACCTGGATGTATCCGCAGCGGTGAACAGCCGGGCCGGGCTGGGACGCTACGCGCACTCATTGGCCAATGCCCTGATCGCCGAACTCGACGCCCCGCTCACCCTGTTCTACAACCGCACTGCACAGGCCCGCACCTTCCCGGAATGGGCCGCAGTGCCACAACGTTCGATCCGGCTGGGCTACAAGCCCTGGCGCATGGCCGTATGGCTGGGGCAACTGGCTCGCCTGTCATTCGGGCGGCTGGTGCCAGGGGCCAGGCTGTTCCATGGCACAGAGCATCTACTGCTACCGTTGCGCGGCGTGCCGACTGTGCTCACCGTGCACGACCTGATCTTCAAGCTCTTCCCGCAACATCACAAGCGGCTCAACTACTGGTATCTCAACCTGGCCATGCCGCTTTTCGTGCGCCATGCCGACGCGATTATCGCTATCTCGCAGGCCACCAAGAACGATCTGATGCGGCATTACCACACGCCGGATCACAAGATCACCGTCGTGCACGAAGCCGCCGCGCCGCATTTCCGTGTGGTGTCGGACGAAGAAGTGGCGCGGGTGCGCGCCAAATACAACCTGCCCAGGCGCTTTCTGCTGGCCGTGGGGACGATCGAGCCGCGCAAGAATCTGACTCGCCTGGCTGAGGCGCTGGCCCTGCTCCGCCGCGACGATCGCTCACTGGAGCTGGTGGTAGTGGGGGCGAAGGGCTGGCTCTACGACGAATTCTTCACCCGGGTACAGGAACTGGGTCTGCAGCAGGTGGTACACCTGCCCGGCTACGTGCCCGACGACGACCTGCCTGCCGTCTTCCGCGCGGCGACAGTGTATGTGATGGCCTCGATCTATGAAGGGGCCGGTCTGCCCGTGCTGGAAGCGATGGCCTGCGGTGCCCCTGTCGTCAGCAGCCGCGAGTCGAGCATGCCGGAACTGGGGGCCGATGTGGCCCGCTACTTCAATCCCTACGACGTGCAGCACATGGCCGACGTGATCGGCCTGGTGCTGGCCGACGAGAAGCTCCGTACAGAAATGGCCGCTGCCGGTCCGGAACGCGCCGCCCGCTTCTCCTGGCAACGCGCTGCCCGTCAGACCCTGGCCATCTACCAGCGCCTCATGTCATGAGAAAGGCCCGATGCCATGCGCGTCCGCGATGTCATGACCCCTGATCCGGTCACCGTCCGCCCGTCGGACTCGCTGCTCATCGCCAAAAGGCGCATGGAAGAGACTCGCTGCCGCCGCCTGCCCGTCGTGGATGAACAGGGACGGCTGTGCGGCATCATCACCGACCGCGACCTGCGCCTGGCGACTCACTCACCGTTGGTGTTGCGCGAACGCTGGGAAGACGAATGGTTGCTGACGCGCACCGAAGTGGACGGCTGCATGACCCCCGACCCGATCACCATTGCCGCTGATGCGCCGCTGGAACAGGCAATAGACCTGCTGCTGGCGCATACCATCAGTGGTCTGCCTGTGCTGGAAGGCGACCGGCTGGTGGGCATTCTGACGGTCACCGATCTGCTGCGCGCCCTGCGCAACTTGTTGTGTTCCGCACCGGACCAGCCATATCTTTGACGCGGTACAATTAGAGTAGCGATTGTGAGATTCCTGAGCGTGCGTGAGGGGTGATCCGATGAACGCTTTGCCCGATTTTTACGCGCCCCAGCAGATCGGACGGCTGGTAGCGCCCAACACGGCAGCCGCTGTCTCGGCGGGGCTGGCCGCGGGGTTATCGCCGGCGCAACAGGACACGCGGCGGGTGATGTTGTTGCTGGTTGACCCGCAGATTGACTTCATCCATCCCGACGGAGCGCTGTGTGTGCCCGGCGCAGTAGAAGATACCCGCCGCACCGTCGAATGGATTTACCGGCACGCGGGCGAGATCACGACTATCGCCGCTTCGCTGGATAGCCATTTGCTGCGGCAAATATTCTTCCCCACCTGGTGGCGCGATGCTGCCGGTCAGCCGCCCGCCCCCTTCACGCCGATCAGCGCTGCCGAGGTGGACGCGGGTAAATGGGTGCCGCTGTACGAACCGGAGTGGTCGCGCGCCTACGTGCACGCCCTGGAAGAAAACGCCCGCAAACAACTGATGATCTGGCCCTTCCACACGCTGATCGGCACGCCAGGTCATGCCATCACGCCGGCCCTGTACGAGGCCATCGCCTATCACGCGGCGGCCCGGCAGTCACAGCCGATCTTCGTGCCCAAGGGATCGCTTCCGCAGACGGAGTACTATTCGCTGTTGGAGCCGGAAGTGAAAGTGCCCGATCATCCGGAAGGCGGCCTGAACACAGCCCTGCTGGCCACGCTGGAAACCTACGACCTGATCTATGTGGCGGGGCAGGCCAAGAGCCATTGCGTGCTGGAAACGCTTGGCTCAGTCATGCGCGTCTACCAGGATCGCCCGGCGGAGATCGCCAAATGGCGCGTGCTGACCGACTGCATGTCGTCGGTAGCCCACCCGGAAATTGACTTCGATGCGCTGGCCGAAGCGACCCTGGCCCGCTACGCGACTCAGGGGTTGCGCCTGGTGCGCTCGACCGATCCGATCGGTTAATGGGAGGTCGGGTTGGCGGGGCCGAGCTTTTCCACCACCAGCAGGTGCGATAGCCCCAGCACGCGGAACGGCGTGCGCTCCAGCAGATAGAGTGTGTCGCGCAGCCAGCGGCCCAGGCGCGGGTAACGGTGAATGATGTTGTCGTAGCCGCCGAAGATGCGCCCGTGATGGACGATGCGTACAGGCAGCCCGTCGAACAGACGGCGCACGTCGCGGGCAGTATAGGTGCGCACATGGGGAGCCAGGCGGTCGCGCCAGCGGCGGGGCAGGTAGTTGATCAGCGGCGTGTTGCCGAAATGATAGACGCCACGCCAGTAATGCCCGTGCTGCTCGACCGGATACCAGCGATTGGGGCAGAACAGCACCAGCCGACCGCCGGGCTTGAGGACGCGCACCATCTCCTCGACGGCGCGGCGATCGTCGGAGACGTGTTCGATCACTTCGTTGGAGAGGATGGTATCGAACAGGTTGGCGCGGTAGGGCAATGCTTCTGCCGCAGCGACCAGGGCATGTGGCGTATCTATCCGCGCTTCGCGCACGCGCTCGAATTCCAGATCGAAGGCCTCGACGAAGAGCGAGTAGCGGCGGCGAATCTGGCTGCTGTACGCGCCCACGCCGCATCCCGCCTCCAGTACCCACGCGCTGCGCAATTCCGCCCAATGCCCGATCATGCGCAGGCGGCGTTCCTGTCCATCGCGCCAGACGTAACTAGGCTCGCCCCGCACGGCGGCCAGATGCGACGGGTGATGAGTCATGGCGCGTCATCCTCTGCCAGAGGGCGCAGGCGCGCCATCAAATAGGCATCGGCGTATTGCCCATCGCGGAAGGCGAACTGGCGTATGGTGCCTTCGATCTCGAAGCCGAACTTGCGATAGAGGGCGATAGCCGCCTCGTTGTCGGTGAATACTTCCAGCTCCACCCGGCTGATCGCCAGCCAGCGTTCTGCCAGGTCGAGCGCTGCCCCCAACAACATAGTGCCGATGCCGCGGTGCTGGTAGTCGCCATGCACCGTCATAGCCAGACGGGCCGTATGGGCACGGCGGCCACTGCCTGGCTGCAACCGCAAGAGGCCCACCGCCACGCCGTTGACCACAGCCACCAGTTCCACCTGGTTGGCGGGCCGATTCTCCAGCCGGTCGCGGATGGCATCGCGCGAGGGATAGGGCAACTGCAGGGTTTGAAAGACTACGTTGGCGCTTTCCTGCATGGCGGCGATATCTTCCCAGTCGTCCGCCTCCACGCTGCGCACCAGGATTTCGGGCTGCATCACGCGCCGGGTCATGGGGTCTCCTCCTGTTCACCAGAAACCGCCGCCGGTCGCAGACGCGCCAGCAACCAGGCGTCCGCATACTCCCCGCCCCGCACCACATAGCGCCGCATGGTGGCCTCGTGCACGAAACCGAGCTGCTGCAATAACGTTATGTGCGCGTCGTCCGGCGGAAAGGCTACCGTCTCGACGCGACGCAGCGCCAGCCAGTCGTCGGCCAGGGCCAGTGTTGCCCGCAGCAGACCATTTTCGATCTCCCCGCCGCGCAACTCCGGCTGAATGACGAGCACCAGCCGGGCCAGATGGCGCTGCCGGTGCTCCGACACCTTGAGCCAGGCCGCACCTACCACGCGCTCGCGTCCGCTGGGCAACATCAACTCCGCAATGAGAGTATGCGTGCCCACCGGCGGGTTGTTCACCCGTTCGCGGAAGGACTCCTCGCTGGGGTAGGGTAGGTCGGCTGTGTGGCGCAACACCGCCTCGTTGCAGAAGAGCGCGTAGAGCGCCGTCCAATCGTCGGCACGCAGCCCCCGGATGGTCAGAGTAGGCAAATCGGTCACTTGAGCCGTCCCAAGCCAAGCGCTGGTGTGATAACATGCTGCCCGACCCGGCAAGCAGGGCACGCATAGCTTACCCCGCCCGTCGGGATACGCCAAGACTTCGAGTCTGCAGCGCCATCCTGACAGATGGTTGATCCGCATCTGCGGGCTGGTATAATGGCCGTGCGCGGGGAATCTGGACAAGGGAGAGAATCGTGACCATTCGGCTATCCGTCATCATCCCCTGCTACAACGAAGTCAACACCGTCGCCGAGATCATCCGCCGCGTGCGGGCTGTGAACCTGGCCCACGAGATCATCGTGGTAGACGATGGCTCGACCGATGGCACACGCGACGTGCTGGCGCAGATCGATCCGGGAGACGACCTGAAGATCATCTATCACCCGCACAATATGGGCAAAGGGGCTGCCGTGCGCACTGGCTTCCAGAACGCCACGGGCGATGTCTTCCTCATTCAGGATGCCGATCTGGAATATGACCCGCGCGAGTATCCCATCCTGCTACGACCCATCGAGGAAGGCATAGCCAAAGTCGTTTACGGCTCACGTTTCCTGGGGGGGCCGCGCAAGGCTATGTTCTTCTGGAACATGGTCGCCAACCGCACGCTGACTTTCATCACCAACCTGCTCTACAACGCCATCCTCAGCGACATGGAGACCTGCTACAAGGTCTTCCGCGCCGAAGTCATCCGCGATATTCCCTTGCGTTCGCGCCGCTTCGACTTCGAGCCGGAGGTGACCGCCAAAATCCTCAAGCGCGGCTACCGTATCTACGAGGTGCCTATTTCCTACAACGGGCGCGAGTGGTACGAAGGCAAGAAGATTTCGTGGAAAGACGGCGTGATCGCGTTGTGGACACTGCTGCGCTATCGCTTCACGGACTGAACAGGCACTCACCCCAGACACGAGCGCCAGCCTGGCCTGCGGCGCTCGTCGTGTTTCTGGGGCTGGTGTTGCGCCTGAGCCTGGCAGCGGATGACGTCCGCTTCCACCCCGACGAAGCGCTGTTCGCGGCGCAGGCCCGGCAGATCAGCGCAACGGGAGACCTGTTGCTGCGCCGTCCCGACCTGGACAAACCGCCGCTCACGCTCTTCGCCTCCGCGCTGAGTTTCCGCCTGTTGGGGGTCAGTGAGTTCGCCGCGCGGTTGCCTAACACCTTCTTTGCGAGCCTGACCGTCGCCGCCGTCTATCAACTGACGTTGGCGCTCTACGGGCGGCGGTCTATCGGTTTGCTGGCCGCGCTGCTCTGCGCCTGTTCGCCCTATCTGCTCGCCTTCGCCCCGACTATCTTCACCGACGTGCAGGCGACCTGGTGGACTGCCCTGGCCGCGCTGCTGATCGTGCGCGGGCGGTGGCTGGCAGCGGGCGCGTGCGCTGCGCTGGCGGTCACTGCCAAGACCAGTGCCATCTGGGGCGTCCCCCTGATCCTGGCGCTGGGCGTGCTGAGCACAACGCGCCCGGACGCTACCTGGCGCGTCCGGGGCAAACACCTGCTGCGGTTCGCCCTTTCCTTCGCGGCGGGGATCGGCCTGCTGATCTTGTGGGACCTGGCCCGCTGGCCGTATAGCTTTCTGCGACTGGACTACGAGCACAACCATCCGGATCGCCTGGTCCGCTCCGACGAACTGTGGCCGCGCCTGGAACAATGGGGGCACTGGCTCAGCTATGTCGCGGGCGTGCCAGCGCTGACCCTCGCCCTGGCCGTACTCCTGGCACTCTGGCTGGCCAGGCAACTGCGCCGCCTGCGCCATCGCGACGCGGCGCTTGACTGGGCCATCGCCGCCTGCTGTCTGGCCGCGCTCGGCTGGCTGTGGCTGGTCGCCTTCAACACCTACGACCGCTATCTGCATCTGTTCGTCCCTTTCCTGCTCATTGTGGCTGCGCGTGCGCTGGGGAGGGCACTCTATGCCATGCGGAAGGGACAGTTGCAATGGGCAGCCGGGGGAGTGCTGATCCTTGTTCTGCTCTATGGGACGGCGCAACCCCTGCGTGGAGATATGCCGGTTGGCGGAGACCGCAGTGCACACGTCGGCATTGACGCGCTGGCCGCCTATCTCAACAATCGCCTGAGCGGGGAGGTGATCTACGATCACTGGCTGGGCTGGCAACTGGCCTACTACCTGGACGAGCAACCAGGCGTAACGCTGCGTTATATGCTGCAGCCCGAAGCGTTCGCCGATGAAATGCGCGAGTGCGCCTGCCGCCGCTATTTGGCCGCGCCGCTTTTGCCGCAACTCGCCCCCTGGCTAGACGCCCTGACGCGCGCTGGAGTGCGCGCACAACAGGTCTTCGTCAGCCCAGGCGGGCATTTCGCCGTATACCGGCTCGATGCGCCGAATCATGATTAGGCAAGCGGAGGGGCGTTCTGTATATTCGTAGTGGTTGCGAACTGCTTGCTGTGAGGACAGGAGTCTCCCAATGAACTCTGCCGAGAGTGCCAGGCCGATCACCATCGTGATCTTCGGCGCGTCGGGCGACCTGACGGAACGCAAACTGATCCCGGCGCTCTTCAGCCTCTACCGTCGTCAACGCCTGCCGCAGCCCTTGCAGATCGTGGGATCGGCGCGCCGCCCCTACACGCACGAGGAGTTTCGCGCTCATCTGCGCACAGGCGTGCAGCAATATGCCACCGAGGGTTTCGACGCGGCGGCCTGGGATGCTTTCTCTGCTCACATCTGGTATCACGCCGGAGACTCCAGCCGTGCCGAGGACATGGTCGCGCTCGATACCTTCCTGGCGCAACTGGAAAAAGGCCCGGCCAACCGGCTGTACTACCTGGCCGTTGCGCCGACCCTGTACGTGCCCATCGTGGAGAACCTGGGCCGCGCGAACATGGCGCACGAGGACAACGGCTGGCGACGGCTGATCGTCGAGAAGCCCTTTGGGCACGACCTGGCTTCGGCCCATGCCCTCAACGATACCCTGCATCAGGTATTCGCCGAGCATCAGGTCTACCGGATCGATCACTACCTGGGCAAGGAAACGGCGCAGAACATCCTCTTCTTCCGCTTCGCCAACACCATCTTCGAGCCGGTGTGGAACCGTAACTACGTCGATCATGTGCAGATCACAGTGGCCGAGACGGTAGACGTGGGTCACCGCGCCGGTTACTACGATCAGGCGGGCGTCTTGCGCGATATGTTCCAGAATCACCTGTTGCAGTTGCTGGCGCTGATCGCCATGGAACCGCCCTATTCCTTCGATGCCGACGCTCTGCGCAATGAAAAGGTGAAGGTGCTCAATTCCATTCGCCCCATCGGCTTGCACGACGCCGTCCTGGCCCAATATCGCGGTTACCGTGAGGCACAGGGGGTTACCCCGAATTCGCGCACCCCGACCTTCGCCGCGCTCAAGCTGTATGTGGATAACTGGCGCTGGCAGGGGGTGCCTTTTTATCTGCGCTCTGGCAAGGCCCTGGCGCACAAGACCAGCGAAGTAGTCGTGGAGTTCAAGTGTCCGCCTCAGGTGATGTTCGAGCGGGCGACGGACGAGTGCTTCCCTCCGAACGTGCTCTCGCTGTGCATTCAGCCCGACGAGGGCATTCACCTGCAGTTTGAGGCCAAAGTCCCCGGTTCGCAGCGCGATACCCGTTCGGTCAACATGGAATTCCACTACCGCTCGTCGTTTGGAGGAGGGCCACTGCCCGACGCCTACGAACGGTTGCTGCTCGACGCGCTGCTCGGCGATGCCTCGCTCTTCACCCGCAGCGACGAAATCGAAGCCGCCTGGCGGATTATTGACCCGTTGTTGAAGCGCTGGGAAGCCGAGCAAGACCCTCACATTCCCCTCTACGAACCGGGCACGATGGGACCAACGGAAAGCGACGACTTCATGGCGCGTGATGGCCGTCTCTGGCGGCAGGAATGCGATCACTGCGATAAGGACACTGTCCCATGAGCGAGATCGAGATTCACCCCGACCTGGATAGCCTGGCGCACGCTGCGGCAGAGCACATTGTACACCTCGCTGCCGAAGCCGTCGCCGCGCGCGGACAGGTCACCATCGGTTTGCCGGGCGGCTCGACCCCGCGTACCCTGTTTGCACTGCTCGCCGACTCTCCCTGGGCAAAGCGCATAGACTGGGCGCGTGTGCATGTGTTTTGGGGCGACGAGCGCTGCGTGCCGCCCGATCATCCGGATAGCAACTATCGTCTGGCACACGAAACGTTGCTGCGACATGTGCCTGTGTCCACCGAGCAGATACATCGCATCCCCGCTGAGCTGCTCCCCGCTGAGGCCGCCCGTGCCTACGAACGAACCCTGCGCGACTTCTTCGCCGACGACGATCTCTCCCTGCCGCAGCCGCGCTTCGACCTGTTGCTGCTGGGCCTGGGCGACGACGGGCACACCGCTTCGCTCTTCCCCGGCACGGCTGCCCTGGCAGAGACCACGCGCTGGGTCGTCGAGAATTACGTGCCGCGCCTGGATGCCTGGCGTATCACGCTCACTGCGCCGGCGATCAATGCCGCCGCCCATGTGATCTTCCTGGTGAGCGGAGCGGGCAAGGCCCCGGCGCTCCGGGCGGTATTGCGCGGGCCGCGCCAACCCGACGTCTACCCCGCGCAACTGATTCAGCCAAGCGCCGGACATCTGCGCTGGCTGGTAGACAGGGCGGCGGCGACTCTCTTGTGAAACGGTCAATTTTTGCAACAGCCCTCGCTTGGCACTACACTTAAGATATCTATAAATACACACGCGGCTTTCTGTAGAGTGAGGAGAAAAGCGCATGGTACGCAAAACCACACTGTTCGCGCTGATCCTGGTCGCCATGCTGGCTGCGTCGTTCCTGCCAGCGTCGGCTGCTGGGCCGGTGTACCCCGATCTGCCCGACCTGGGCGGGCAGGAAATTGTGATCGCCGTCGAGAACCTCTACACACCATTTCAGTTCGAGAATCCCAAGACTGGCGAGATCATGGGGTATGAATACGACCTGGTGGAGGAGATCTGCTACCGCATCAACTGCACGCCGGTCTACGAGTATGTGAGTTGGGATGTGATGATCTCCTCGGTGAGCGAGGGTCAGTTCGACATGGGCATGACCGGCATCAGCA
>FWPU01003384.1_pt1 | contig 40433 bp, 36 predicted proteins | sample 2228361 | NCBI WGS metagenome assembly FWPU01 (sample SAMEA103939777, study PRJEB20133) | metagenome | reverse complement strand
GCGGGGGAGCACCTACCTTACGGACGGGGGCTCAAGCACTTCGGTGGGTGGTACCTCGGGGAAGTAGATCGTGGAGTGCCCCGGTGCCGATGACATCATCGGCTGGCAACTGGCCGAGCGCTGCGGGGTCAGTACCGATCCCAAGGGCATCGAGCTGGCCCTCGAGTTCATCCACCGGGGGACCAACGAGGCGGGCTACGTCGCCACCGGCGGCGAGTTCACCCTCAACAACGGATACCTCGACCCGGTCGCCTGGAAGAAGTCCAGGGGGGGGACAACTACGTGGGGCGCGCGGGCGCCTCGCTGATCGCCCACAAGCTGAGCCCGGAGTTCCCCTCCCCGGTGTCGTCCGCGGCCGAAGCTGGCCGGCCTGATCGAGGAGCGCGCCAAGGCCTGGGAGGCGGCCTTCGACTCGCCGGAGGGCAGGGTATGGATCGAGGCGGAGAGGCGGTATCTCAGGGGCGAGTTGGGCCTTGTACGGCCTGGGGAGCTGTACGCCTGGGGGGTTGCTCGCGGGTGGGGTAGCGGCTCGTCCCGCCGGCGGTCCTCTATCTGGATTTCCGGGCCCGGTCCGTCGTTTTATGGCCGGCTCCGCCCCTTGGTTTGTATCTCCCTGAGCCGCGCGGCCATCTCGGCGACGCGCTTGGGGTTTCCGGCGGCGACGTCCTTCGTCTCGCCTATGTCGTCGGCGAGGTTGAAGAGCTGGCCGGCGGGCGGAGGGATGTCCTTGCCGGGGGCGGCCTCGGAGGGCTTCCCGGGCTCGGCCTTTTTCCTCCGGGCGGCCCGGCCGCCGGGGGCGCCCGGTATGTATTTCCAGGGGCCGACGCGGAGGGCTACCGCACCGCCGGTGTTGTTCTGTACGACCAAGTGGTCGCGGCAGGGCTTCTGGCGCTTCTCGCCGAGCAGTTCCGGCAGGACGTTGAAGCTGTCGGGACCGTCGGCTTCCGCCAGCGTCTGTCCCGTGAGGGCCGCGAAGGAGGCAAGCATGTCGACATGGCAGATAAGCGCGTCCGAGACGCCAGGCGCGATGCGGCCGGGCCAGCTGGCAATGAATGGGACGCGCGTGCCGCCCTCCCAGAGCGTTCCCTTGGTCCCGCGCAGCGGACCGTTGGGGCGGTGGCCGTTGGTGGCGTCCGGGTCGCCGATTCCATGCACCTTGTCGGGGCCGTTGTTGTCGAGGACGCCGCCGTTGTCGCTGGTGACGATCACCAATGTCCGCCCGGCAAGCTGGAGTCGGTCGAGCGTGTCGAGCACCTGTCCGACGATCCAATCGAGCTCGACGATTGTGTCGCCGCGCACGCCGCAGGCGCTGGCGCCGACGAACCGCTCATTCGGCACCCGAGGGACGTGGATGTTGTGCGTGGCCAGGTAGAGGAAGAAGGGCTTGTCCCGGTTCCGCTCGATGAAGGCGCAGCCCTTCCGGGCGATCACCAGCGACATCTCGTCGTCCTTCCAGCACGCCGCATTGCCGCCTGTCTGCCGGCCGATGCGAGGTATGCCGTTCACGAAGGACTCCGGCGCGCCTCGCCGGACGCCGTAGTCGAGCGCGATCGGATCGGCCGGATCCAGATTGACGACCCGGCGGTTCTCGACCCAGACGCAAGGGACGCGATCGCCGGTGGCGGGCATGATCCACGCGTAGTCAAAGCCGATCTCGAGCGGGCCGGGCCTGATCTCGCCGTTGTAATCCGTGGGCGTGGTGCCGAGGCCGAGGTGCCACTTGCCGACGACGCCCGTGGCGTACCCGGCGCGCTTCAGGAGCGAGGGCACGGTGGTGCGCCCCGGTTCGATCAGCAGCCCCTCGATGCCGGAGGCGATCCCGGTGCCCTTCTTGCGGAAGGCGTACTCGCCGGTCAGGAAGGCGTAGCGGGTGGGGGTGCACACCGACGCCATGGAGTGGGCATCGGTGAAGCGGAGGCCCTGCGACGCGAGCCGGTCTATCCGGGGAGTCTTCACCTTCTCGGCGCCGTAGCAGCTGAAGTCGCCGTAGCCTATGTCGTCGGCAAGGATGAAAACGATGTTGGGAAGGTCCGCCCGATCGGGAGCGTCGCCGGCGCGCGCGGGGAAGGCGGCGGCCAGCAGGAGCAACGGCAAGGCGGGTCGCATGGGCAAGGTATTCAATCGAACCGCGTCCTCCCCGGCCGCTCGTGTTCGACACCGGCTTTCACGTTGCTTTTGACGAGTATAGCAGGTACCGCCCGGTCGGTCCAAGGGTTCTCCCTCGTGGGTCCACGCCCGCGGCGTCGGCCGCGCCGTCCCCGTCCAGCTCCGCGAAGCGCTTGCCGAGCGTCATATAACGGCCGATCACGACGTTCACGTCATCCCGATTTTGCATCCTTGTCGGCATAGAGCGGGACGGCCGGGACGATCAGGGTCAGGACCGACGCCGAGATCCTGCTCATGCCAGTGATCCTGATGGCGTGGGAATATGGAGCTGTCATTGAGGCCTCTCTCATGTCGAATCCCGTCTTCATCGGCCCGGATCCTCCGCCCGTTCTTTCTCCTCGTCCTTGATATGCGGTTTGATGCTGATCAGATCGGGCGCTTTCGTTTCCCTGGCCCGCTGCAGCACTTCCGCGCCAAGATGAGCGCGATACCGCACGTGCTTCTCCTCTTGCAGGTTGATGAACCCCTGCCGGGAGGGTATCATTCCCCTCGCCTGTGGTCCGAGCGCCGCGAGCGCCCAAGGATCGGGGGCCTGACGCCGTTCTTTGGCAATTTATTCATGACCGCGATTGATGCCGGGATGATCGAGCGGTACAAGCAGGCGAGGATCGACAAGGTGAAGCCTTCGACGGTAAATCGGGACCTTCAGTGTCTCCGCCGGCTGTTCAATCTGGCGATCCAGTGGGAGGTGCGTCGGGGAGAACCCGCTCCACTTCGTGAAGTTTTTCCGCATCACGCTTCGCCGTGCTCATTTGGCGCCCGATCATAGGATCGACGCGGTCGAATTGCTGGACGACTTCGCCCCCAATCCAAACCGTCCGGTATGGCAAACAGGTCGGCGGACACCCCATACGTCATGGTGTGCAAGTAAGCCACATGCCTTCCGGCGGTTCCTGGCAGGACGAGGCAAACGCCAAAACGCATTCAAGTCCATGGGGCGCATGGTATAGTGAGCACGGGTCGTCTCGGAGAGGTGGCAGAGCGGTCGATTGCGGCGGCTTGCTAAGCCGTTAGGCGGGGTTTACCTGCCTCCAGGGTTCGAATCCCTGCCTCTCCGCCATGTCTGCGGGAAGGGGCGTAACTCGCTTTGCGCCATAATGTTGCGCCAGCATGTCCATGCGCGTCCCTCCGGCCTGCCCCCCAAGCGCGCCGGCCGGCGACGGCTTCCTTCCGTATTGAGTAGCAGGATGAGTAGTGGTTTTTCGGGTTGGATTGGGGCCCCCTCGGGGAAAAGCCTGATGGATCCCCGGCCCCCTGGAAAAATTTTTTCGATGGTGGGAGATCTCCCTTGCTGGAGCACCTCTGGGACACCAGCGCCCTCATAAAAGCCTACGGCTCTCTCCAAAAGGGGCATGCCCCAGCCAAGAACTTGCACTTGATGGAGAGGGGGCATCAGGGATCGGTGCTCCTTCGACCGGAGGCCGTCAGTGGTATCGTCAGGAAGTTGAGGGCGGCCTCTTGCCGCGCTTCCCGCCGAAGACCATCTCCTATCACCCCAACTTGTTTTCAACCAGCTTCAAGAGTTCGTTCCTCTCGGCGCGGTGTTTCTCGTCGTCGCCCATGGCCGCGAGCGTATCCCTGGCCTCCTCGAATTTCTTCTCCCGGTAGAAACAGAAGGCCAGGTGCAGCTTGAATGCCGGGTCGTAGGGATTGAGCCATATCGCCCTGCGGAGTTCCGCCTCCGCCGCCTCGTACGCCTCCCTCTCGATCAGGTGCAGCGCCAGCCGGACGTGGTCGTATCCCAGGTACGGGCTGGGGCGGAGGATCTCCTCGCGCCTCCTTTCGTCCTCCCCCCCGGCGGAGGACCGGCGGCCTTCCCTCAGCATCCGTTTCCGTTCGTCGCGGGGGATTCTTTTTTTCCTCATGCCGCCGGTGCCGCCTCAGCGGCGCATTGTTCTGCAATTATATACGGTCCGGACCGCGCGCCCCGGTAAAACCGCGGGGACCGACCGCCGGTGGCGCGTCCCGCCGGGATGAGAGGTTCCGGCGATCCGACTGCTCAAGTGACGTCCGCCGCGGGCCGGGCGGCGCGCGCCGCTTTCAAGGCGTTTCCGGCCGCGCTAGAATGTGCTCCGTGTTTTCGACGGGGAGGAGAAATGAAGTGCGCACTTCGGCGCGCGGCGGACGGGAAGCATCTCTGGCGGCTGCCGTTCGTTCCCTCCGGGCGGGCGTACAACGCCGCCACTCCGATCGTCGACGGGTCCACTGCGATCTACGCCGGCTCCGGCCGCGGCAAGAGGGCCGCCAGGACCGAGAGGCGGGGATGCGGCTTCGCGGCCAAGGAGATCCGGAGCAACGCGGAACTCGCGCCGCAATTCAACACCCCGGTGCCGAAGGACGGCCTGCTGTTCGGCTTCTCTGACCGCAACAATCTCTTCTGCTAGGACCGATCCATGGCCGGGGGCTTCCTCGATTTGCTGCGGAGGCGCCGCAGCGTGCGGCGGTACCGCGGCCGGCCGATTGATCGCGGGACGCTGCGGCTGCTGGAGGAGGCGGTCCTTCGGGCGCCCTCCTCGCGCGGCCTCAACCCGTGGGAATTCGTCTTCGTGACGGACCGGGCCGCGCTCCGGGAACTCTCTCGCGCGAAGCCTCACGGGGCCTCGTTCCTCTCCGGCGCCGCCCTCGGCGTTGTGGTGTGCGGCGACCCCCGCGCCGCCGACACGTGGATCGAGGACTGCTCGATCGCGTCGATGCTCGCCCACCTGGCGGCCGCCTCGCTCGGCCTGGGCTCGTGCTGGGTTCAGCTCCGGATGAGGCGGCGCGACGACGGGACGCCGGCCGAGACCTGGGTGCGCCGATTGCTGAAGATCCCCCGGCGACTCAGGGTGCTTTCCATAGTGGCGGTGGGCCCGCCCGCCGCCGCGCCCCGCGGGATCCCCTCGAAAAAGCTACCTTGGGGCAAGATACATCACGAGCGCTACGGGAACCGGTGAAGGCCGGGCCGGCTGGAAGGATGCCGGCGGACCGGTGGAGGCGGCCGCCGTGAGGGGTAAAGCGGTGACCTTGGGGGAGTGCGGCGTCCGCATGGTCTTGCCGCGGCGCGGCTGAAGTCGGAGGCGCGCCGCGGTGGTATCTTAATCAGAAGGGAAGAGGAGACCACGCCATGAGAAACTTGACGTCCGGCGCCGCTGAGGGGATGCCCACCCGCCGCGGGATCCTGAAGGGCGCGGGGACCGCCGCCTTCATGATCGTGCCGAGCCGCCTCCTCGGCGGCCCCGGCCGCGTGGCACCCAGCGGCAAGGTGAACCTGGCCTTCATCGGCACGGGGTCGCAGGGACTCCGCGTCATGTTCAACTTCCTGCGCCAGCCCGACGTCCAGGCGGTCGCCGTCTGCGACCCCAACAGGCAGGGCTCCGGCTATCCCCAGTGGCGCCGCGGCGAGTTCACCGACTCGGTGCGGAAGCTCCTGGGGGCCGATTCCGGCTGGGAATGGCTTAGTCCCAACGACCCCGTCGACCTTACGCGCACGGTGAAGGCCACCGCGGGCGTCTGCGGGCGCGAGCCGGCGCGGCTGATCGTCGAGGCCTACTACGCCAAGCGGAGGGAGTCCGGTTCCTACAGGGGATGCGCCGCATACGCCGACTTCAGGGAGCTCCTGGAGAAGGAGAAGGAGGTGGACGGCGTCGTCGTGGGCGCCGCCGACCACCTGCATGCCGCCGTCGCCGTGGCGGCCATGAAGAAGGGCAAGCACGTCTACGGCCAGAAGCCGATGACCCGGACCGTCTACGAGGCCCGCCGCATGGCCGAGGTGGCCCGGCAGACCGGCGTGGCGACCCAGGTGGCGGTGGTCAACCAAGCCTCGGAGTCCACGCGAGTCCTGTGCGAGATGGTCTGGGCCGGCGCCATCGGGCACGTACGGCGGGTCGTCAACTGGTCGAGCCGTCCCTTCTGGCCGCAGGGCGTGGACCGGCCCGCCGAGCGGCCGCCCGTCCCGGAGGGCCTCGACTGGGATCTCTGGCTCGGTCCGTCCCCGGAGCGGCCGTTCCATTCGATCTACCACCCCTTCAACTGGCGGGGCTGGCACGATTTCGGCGGCGGGGCCATTGGCGACATGGGCTGTTACAGCTTCGACACGATCTTCCGGGTGCTCAGGCTGGAGGCGCCTGCGGTCGTCGAGGCCAGTTCTTCCGAGGCGACCCCGGAGTCGTTCCCCAAGGCCTGCGTGATGCACTTCAGCTTCCCGGCGCGCGGCGACCGCCCGCCGGTCAGGGTCACGTGGTACGACGGCGGCCTCAAGCCGCCGGTGCCGGAGGATTTCGGGCCCAAGGACAAGCTGCGCCCGGAGGGCCTGCTCTTCGTGGGCGACAAGGGGTCGATCATCTGCGGGTTCAACGGCGGCAATCCGGTGCTCCTGCCCGAGTCGCGCCGCAAGGAATTCGAGCCTCCCCCGAAGACCCTGCCGCGCTCGATCGGTCACGACCGCGAGTGGATCGAGGCCTGCAAGGGGGCCAAGGAGCCGCCGGGGGCGAACTTCGTCTTCACCGGGCCGGTGACCGAGACCATCCTTCTGGGGAACGCGGCGCTGTTGAGCGGGGAGCGGCTCGAGTGGGACAGGGAAAACATGAGGGCGCTCAACACCTCCGCGGCGCAGCGGTTCATCAGGCCCGGATTCCGGTCGGGTTGGGAGATATAGGGCCGGCGGCGCTTTGCCGGAACACGGCCGGTCCGTCGGGGGTTATCCTGATGTGATGCCGGGGAGGGGCGGTCCATTCATTTTTGAGGAGCCGCGATGACGAGTCGAGTGAGCCGCAGGGCGTTTCTGATGGGATCGGCCGCGGGCGCGGGCGGGGTGCTCGTCCTGCCCCGCAGGGCTTTCGGAGCCAACGAGCGCATCTGCCTCGCCGGCATCGGCGTGGGAGGAAAGGGACGCGGCGACATCCAGGATACCTTCAAGGCGGGGGCAGAGATCGTGGCGCTCTGCGACGTGGACGAGGCCCGCGCTGCGAAGACCTTCAAGGAGTTCCCCTCCGCCGAGCGCTACACGGACTTCCGAAAGATGCTGGATAAGCGGAAGGACATCGATGCCGTGACGGTCAGCACGCCCGACCACACCCACGCCGCGGCCGCCGTGATGGCCATGAAACTCGGCAAGCACGTCTATTGCCAGAAGCCGCTGTCGCACTCGATATGGGAGGCCCGCCGGATGGCGATGGTCGCCGCCGAGACGAAGGCCGCCACCCAGATGGGGAACCAGGCGCACGCGGGCGAACCCATCCGGCGCGGCGTGGAGCTGGTCCGCGCGGGGATAGTGGGGAAGGTGAACGAGGTGCACGCGATGACCAACCGGCCCATATGGCCGCAGGGCATGAAGGAGCGCCCGCCCGGGCAGCCGGTTCCACAGGGTCTTGAGTGGGACCTCTGGCTGGGGCCGGCCCCTGAGCGACCGTACAACAAGGCCTACGTGCCGTTCAACTGGCGCGGCTGGTGGGACTTCGGCACCGGGGCGCTGGGCGACATGGCCTGCCACATAATGGACATGGCCTATTGGGCGCTGGAACTCGGGGCCCCGGAGTCGGTCGAGGCGGTCTGCGGGGGCGTCACCGAGGAATCGCCCCCCGTGTGGTCCACGATCACCTATCGTTTCCCGGCGCGCGGCGGGAATCCGCCCGTCAAGTTCGTCTGGTGGGACGGCAGGAACAAGGTCGGCGACAAGGAGGCGCCCAACGTGCCGGGGCCCGAGATCATGGAGGGCGAGGATCCCAGGAAGTGGGATCTGGTCCTCATCGGCGAGAAGGGGAAGATGTTCTTCAACCGCGGATCCACCAGATGGGTCCTCAAGCCGGGGAGTCTGGCGGCGGAGGCTCCGGATCCTCCGCGGACGATCCCGCGCGTCCCCAATGAGGACGTCGAATGGATCACCGCCTGCAAGGGCGGCCCGCCGGCGCTGTCGAACTTCTCCTATTCCGGCCCGTTCACCGAGATGGTGCTCCTGGGCAACTTGGCGCTTCGGACGGGGGAGAAGATCGAGTGGGACGCGGCGAACCTCAAGGTGCGCAACCGCGTCCCCGGCGCGGAGCGTTTCATCCGGCGCGAGTACCGCAAGGGCTGGGATCTGTAGGACCGCCCTCAGCGGGGGGAGCCGTTCGCGTAGTATAATCCTACCTGGGCGTACGTGGGCAGGGCGATCGTCTACTGCGGCGACTGCGGCCGGAGCCTCGGCGAGGAGGACTTCGCAAGTCGTCGGGATCGCCCTGGTGCTGCTCTTGTTGCTGATCCCCGGTGGAAGGAGCGCCGCCGGGCCCGCCCGGCAGGAGGGCGCCGCCGCGCCGCCCACACCGGTTTCCCCGCCGTGACGACGCCGAGGCCGCGATGCGCGCCCGGAAAGAGCGCGAGGAGGCGGAGAAGCTCGACCGGTTCCTGGAACAGATCATGGGGATGATAAAGGACACAGCCCGCCTGCCGGAACGCCGGGCGGAGGTGGAGGGCATGCTCGCCTCGGCCGAGAAGTCCGCGGGCGCCCGCGCGCAGGAGGTGCGGGCCCTACGCGCCGAGCCGGCCAGGGCCCTCCAGGAGGCCGGCCGCGAGCGGGAACGCGAGGCACGCCTCGAGGAGATCGTGCCGCGGATCCGCGAGGCGTTGCGGGATGTCCGTTCCCTCAAGCGACGCAGGCAGGAGATAGAGGGCATGCTGGAGGAGGCGGTCAAGCTCGCCGGTCCCCGCCGGGAGGAGATCGACGCGCTCAGGGCCGAATGCCTGGCCGCCCTCAGCCGGGCCGAGAGCCGCCGCGAGCTCGTGGCCCACTGGCGGCTGGACGGGGACGCCCGCGACTCCTCCGGGTCAGGCTTGCACGGGAAGATCACCGGCGGCCCCGCCGCCGTGCTGGGACGGCTGGGCCGGGCGCTTCAGTTCGACAGGGACGAACAGGTCGTCCTCATGCCCAATTCTCCTGAGCTCGACAGGGTGCATGAGGATAGCTACACCCTCTCCGCCTGGTTCCGTCCAGACGCGGTCCCCCCGTCTCCCGAGGAGGACGGCAACCATGCGCGGTTCAGCATCGTCGTGTGCGTGGCCCGCCAGGGGCGCCGTCGATGACGTGCGCATCTACGACCGCGCGCTCGAGGAGGTCGAGATACTCAGGCTGTACGAGGCTGGGCTGGCCGGACGCGATCCCTGACTGGGCGCACGCCGTCCATCAGTCGTCGCGCCTGATGGGACGCCGCGTCATGCGCTGGATGAGCGCCGAACGGGCGCCGTCGACCGCCACCGCCAGGAATATGACGCCGCTGATCACCAGCTTGTAGAGATAGGGATCCGCGTTCAGGAGCGTCAGCCCGTTCTCCACGCTCTGCATCAGGAGCGCGCCGAGCAGCGTCCCGGGAAAGACCCGGCCCCGGCCGCCGAAGAGGCTCGTGCCCCCAAGCACCGCCGCCGCGATCGCCAGGAACTCCTTGTTCTCGCCCAGCTTGGGGCCCACCGCCCCCAGCTGCCCCAGCGACAACAGGCCCCCGACCGCCGCGCAGAAGCCGCTTATGACGTAGACCGAACCGAGGATGAGCCCCGTGGGGATCCCCGCCTTGCGGGCCGCCTCGGCGTCCCAGCCAACCGCGTAAATCCGCCTCCCGTAAGGCGTGCGGGAGAGCGCCAGGTGCGCCAGCGCCAGCACCGCCGCCAGGACCAGGATCGGCAGCGGTATCCCCGCGACTCCCGCGGAGCTCACCTGGAGGAACGCGTCCGGCAGGTTCATCGCCCGCGTCTTGGTGATCCAGAGGCTGAAGCCGCGGCCCACGTAGTAGGTTCCCAGCGTGGCCACGAACGGGATCAGCCCCAGCCGCGCCACCAGGAGCGCGTTTATCCCCCCTGCGGCGATCCCCACCAGGAGCATCAGCGCCGCCGCCGCGGCGAACTGGCCGCCGCCCAGCGAGAGCTTGCCCGCCAGGGCCCCCGCGACGAACATCACCGCCCCCACGGAGAGATCGACACCCCCAGTCAGCAGCACGAACGTCATGCCGATGGCCACCACCGCGGTGGAGGACGACTGCACCACGATGTTGCTGAGGTTGGAAGGGGCCAGGAACTTGGGGGACATCAGTCCGAAGGCGAGCAGCACCGCCGCGAACAACACGATGGGCGCCTGGTTGAGCAGCCACGGCGCGACCCGGCCGCGGCTCACGGCTTACCTCCCGCGGCCGTCCCGACCGCCGCGTCCCTCAGGGCCGCCCTCAGCAGGGCCTCGCGGTCGAACCGGCCCCGTTCCGCCTCGGCCCTGATCTCGCCGTGGCTCATGACCAGGATGCGGTCGCAGAGCCCGACGAGTTCATCGAGCTCCGAGGAGATCAGCAGCACCCCGGCGCCCTCGTCGGCCGCCGAATTGATCAGCTGGTAGACCTCGTATCTGGCGCCCACGTCGATGCCCCGCGTGGGCTCGTCAAGGATGAACACGCGCGGCCGGGCCATCAGCCACTTGCCCAGCACCACCTTCTGCTGGTTGCCCCCGCTGAGGGTGCGGGCGGGGCGGTCGCCGCCGCCCGCCGAGGTCAGCCGCACCGCCTCGCCCACGGCCCTTACAGCCGCGGCGCACCGCCCCAGGTCCAGCCAGCCCGTCCGGCGGCGGGCGAACCGGCCCAGCGACACCAGCGCCAGGTTGTCGTCGATCGAGGCCTCCAGGCACAGGCCGTCCTGGCGCCGGTCCTCCGTGACGAAGGCGATCCCCTCGCGGATGCGGCCGCGCGGGCCGCCGGGCAGGGGACGGCCCTCGACGAGTATCTCGCCGCGCTCGCATGCATCCAGGCCGAAGAGGATCCTCGCGGTCTCAGAGCGCCCGGCGCCCATCAGGCCGAAGATCCCCAGTATCTCCCCCCGGCGGAGCCGGAAGCGTACGTCCCTGATGATCCCCCGCTGGGTGAGGCCCCGCGCCTCGAAGATCACCTCGTCGCCGGGCCGGCCCTTCCTGGGAGGGAACAGGCGGTCCAGTCCGCGCCCCACCATCAGGGATACCAGGCGCTCGAGGGTGAAATCGGCTCGCGGCCCCGACCCCACCGCCTCGCCGTCGCGCAGGACCAGAATATCGTCGCTGAGCCGCAGGACGTCCTCGAGTGCGTGGGAGATGTAGATCATCGCCGCGCCGCGCGACTTGAGGTTCCCGAGCAGCCCGAAGAGCCTTTCCACCTCCCGCGCGCTGAGCGACGTGGTGGGCTCGTCCAGTATGATGAGGGACGCCCCGGCCCCGAGGGCGCGGGCGATCTCGACGAGCTGGCGCTCGCCCGCCGAGAGGCGCTCCACCGGCGTGTCGGGCGGCAGCCCCAGGCCCACCTCCTCCAGGAGCGCCGCGGCTCGGCGGCCCATGTCGCGGCGGTCTATGAGGGGCAGGTTCTTCAGCAGCGGGAACCCGCCGAGGAAGAGGTTCTCGGCGATGGTGAGGTTGGGGAACAGGTTGAGCTCCTGGTGGATCTGGGCGATCCCGGCCTTCATGGCGTCGGCGGGCCGGCGGGGCGCGTATGGGGCGCCGCGCCACTCGAGGCGCCCCGAGTCCGGCGCCACCGAGCCTGCCAGGATGTTCATCAGGGTGGATTTTCCCGCCCCGTTCTGGCCCACCAGGCCCAGCGTCCGTCCGGCCTCCAGGGCGAAGCCCACCCCGCGGAGGACCGGCACCCTGCCGAAGCTCTTGGAGACCGCTTCCGCCCTCAGCAGCGTCATGGGGACCCCGCCATCCTGATGCGGAGCGTGTCGGCGACCGCGGCGCCCAGTATCAAGGCGCCCTTGACCATCATGATCGTGAAGTGGGACATGTCCAGCAGGTTGAGCGTGTTGTCGATCAGCTTGAAGAAGATCACCCCCAAAAGCGCCCAGTGCGCCCGGCCGCGGCCGCCGAAGAGGCTGGTCCCGCCTATCACGGTGGCCGCCACTATGTCCAGCAGGAGCCGCTCGCCGAGGACGGGCGATCCCGACTCGGCCTTGGCCGTGTAGATGACCGATGCGAGCCCCGCCAGAGCGCCGCTGAGCGCGTAGGCGATGATCCTGACGAGGTCGACGGGGATCCCAGAGACGCGGGCCGCGCGCGCGTTGTGCCCGACGGCGTAGAACCATCGCCCTAGGACCGTGCGGGACAGGAGCGCATGCGCCCCGGCGCCGGCGGCCGCGGCGATCGCCGCGACGCACGTCCACCGGCGCCCCAGGGCGTTGAAGCCCTCCGGCAGGGGTCCGATGCCGCGCGACTGGGTCAGCCAAACCGCCAGGCCGCTGAAGAACGTCATCGCCGTGAGCGTCACGATGAAAGGCGGCATCCGGAGGCGCGTCACGGCCAGGCCGTTGAGGGATCCCACGGAGGCACCCACAAGGAGCATGACGGCGAGCCCCGCCGGGACGGCCGCCGGGCCGCCCCCCAGGGGGCCCGAGGGCGTCATGACCCACGCCCCCGCGATGCTCGCCAGCGCCATCACCGAGGTCATGGAGAGGTCGATGCCGCCGGTGATCATCACCAGCGTCTGGCCGGCGGCCAGTATGAACAGCGGCATGGCGTGGGTCAGCAGGTTCTCGGCGTTGCGCGGCGTGAAGAACCCGGGCGTGAAAGGACCCACCAGGGCCGCGTATGCCGCGCACAACACCAACACGAACAGATCGGGCCTCAGCAGGATCTTCCAGCCGGCCCGCCCCGGTCCGGCCGCGGATCCGGTCATTTCCGCCGCACCTGCGCGCCCCACATCTTGGACTCCTTCTCCTTCATGTTGGCACGGTGGATCACGAAGCCGGGATCGAGTATCGTATCCGGCGGCTTCCTGCCGGCCCGCCATTGGAGGACCGCCTCGACGCACGCGGTGACCTCGAAGTAGACATCCTGCACGCCGGTGGCGTCGAGGTAGCCCTCCGAGAGCATCTGGTAGGCGGTGGCGTCGCCGTCGAACCCGCCAAGAAGCACGTGCCCGGGTTCTCCCGCCTTGTGGTATTTCCCCGACGACTTGAGCGCCGAGACGATCGAAGGCAGCAGGAAGTCCGAGGAGGTGAAGATGAAGCCGATGTCCGGATGTGCCTGGAAGGCGTTCACCACCCCCGCCTGGGCCTTCTCCTGGTTCCACTCGGAGGGCACGCGGGCGACGACCTCGACGGCGTCGGGGGCCTCTTTTACAGCGGCCTCGAAGCCGTCGCGCCGCCCGATGGCGTTGATGTCCCCCAGGTCCCCGATGACGACCATGGCCTTGTGTTTCCTGCCGGTCTTGCGGGCCTCCTGGACCATGAACGCCACGGTTTCCTTGGTGAGAGCGAAGTTGTCGGCGACCACGGCGACCGACTTGGCGGTGCTTGGGGCCGGCGGGCGGTTGAACAGGACGATGGGGATGCCGGCCTCGTTGGCGGCCTTGATGATGGGGATGCAGGCGTTGGCGTCCTTGGGGACGAGGATTATGCCGTCAACCTTCCTTGTGATGAAGTTGTGCACCTGCTCGATCTGGCGGTTGGCGTCGCCCTCGGCGATCGCCTGTATCATGCGGATGTTTCGTTTTTCAAGCTCCGCCTTGAAGGCCTCCATCGCGGCGACCCAGAACTCGGTCTGGAGGATCTCGAAGGAGACACCGATGGTGAGGTGTCTCGAGCCGTCCGGGGCGCCCGAGTCCCTGCCGTCGCAGGCGGCGCACGCCAGTACGGCGGCCGCCAGGGCGCAGGCCGCCGGCCGTCTCAGCATGGTCATGGCCTTCCTCCCTTGATTCGTCTTCACGCGGGCGGCCGGGTGATCATCTCCACGGATTTCCGGACCGCCTCCGGCTCGAATATCCTCTTCCAGTCGGGGCGGAATATCATCTTTTTTGCCCTCTCGATCGCCTTCCTGGCGCCGTCGGAGAAGGGGACGGGGATCTCCTCGAATACGATCGCCAGCTCGACGTTGATGTGCCCCAGCAGGAAGTCCCTCGCCGCCTCGCGGGGGACTCCGCGGCGGACCGCCTCCTCCATCGCCTCGCGGACCGCCACGACGCAGGTCGCCGCCATGGTCTCCGACAGCGCCGGCTCCAGGAGGGCCATCTGTTCGACCGTCACCCTGTGGGCGCGCACCACGGGGGCGAACATCCTGCGGCAGAGGGCCTCGCCCCGCGCGTAGTCCTCCTCGGGGCCCTGCATCAGGGCGCAGACGATGCCCTGCCTGGCCTTGATCCCGCCGAAGAAGTCGCGGCGCGCCTCCGGGTCGTCCTCGTAGTTGAAGACCGAGGGATGGCATGGGTGGGTGACGAAGTAGGCTACGTCCGGCCGCCGCGGGAGCCTGCCGGCGTGTGGGGCGGCGGCGTCCAGGCAGACGAGCATGGCGCCCGGCCTCATTCGCGGCACGACGTCGGTGGAGATCCGCCCGATCAGGTTGTCGGGCACCGCAAGGACCGCGACGTCGGCCTCCCGGAGGGCGGCCTCGGCCGGTACGGGCGAAACGCCCCTCTCCCGCAGGTTCTCCAGGCCGGCGGGGCTGATCTCGACGTGGAGCGTCCGGTACTCCGAACCCTTCAGGTTGTCGGTGATGCGGCAGCCCATCTTGCCGCCTGCGCCGAAGAGGGCGACGGTGGTCATGCGGCATCCTCCTTCAAGTCCACCGACCGGCCTGTCCGCGCCGATTCGTAGGACGCGAAGACCAGTCGCACGGTCTTCAGGTTGTCCTCACCCGTGGTCTCGGCCCGCCCCTCCCCGCGGATGGCCCGCAGGAGATCCGCGCAGCACGGGACGATGCTCGAGTGCACCAGGTCGTACGCGGGATCCGCCCAGGGGTAGTGGTGCGGCCGGCAGCGGCGCGGCTCGGTGCCCGATCGGGTTGTGATCCTGATCTCGTAGTCCGGTCCGAGGCAGAGCGATCCCTCCTCGCCCTCCGCGAAGACGTAGGTCTGGGGGAACCTCTCGTGCTCGAGCCGGCTGGCGTAGCTCATCTCGCAGGTGACGGCGGCGCCGGAGCGCATGTTGAGCATCACCGTGGCGACGTCCTCGCCGCGGATGTCCTGCCGGACGCGCCGGGTCACGGCGAAGAGGCTCCGCGCCTCCCCGAACAGGAACCGCGCCGTGTCCAGGATGTGACTGCCTATGTCGGTGATTATGAACCGGTCGAGCTCCTTCAGGAAGGGCTGGTTGTCGAAGACTGGGAAGCTGCACGAGAACTGGATGCGGGCGCGGAAGGGGCGGCCGATGGCGCCCGAATCCAGCACCGACCGAACCTCCCTTATCGGCCTCTGCCAGCGCCAGTTCTCGTGGACCAAGAACGTGACGCCCGCCTCGCGGCAGGCGCGGACCATCTCATCGGCTTCATCCAATGAGGTGGCCATGGGCTTCTGGCAGATGACGGGGATCCGGCGCGCCGCGGCGGAAAGGACGAACCTCCGGTGTGTCGACGGGTCGGTGATGATGTCGATGAAGTCCGGTCTCTCGCACCTGAGGAGCTCGTCGAGGTCGTCGTACACTGCGGGGATGCCCGTCTCCCTGGCGAGCGCCTCGGCCTTGGCGCGGGTGCGGTTGTAAAGCGCCGCGCAGCGTACCCCCTGGAGCTCCTTCCACGCGGCGATCTGGAAGCGGGCCCAGAAGCCCGCGCCAAGGACGGCGAATCTCAACTCGTTCATGGCGCGTCGATCCGGACGGTTTCGTGGGGTGGCAGGTCGAGTTCCAATCGGCCGCCCCGTGTTTCGATCCGGGTCGCGTCGCAGAAACCTTTCTCCTCGAGGCGGCTGAGCGAGATCTCCCCGGGGAGGTTTTCGACGAGGGCGGCCAGGCGCCGTGCCGAGAGGTTGGCCGCAAGGACGCGCAGCCTGCCTTTATTCCTCAGGGCGAGCCCGTCGAGGGCGAGGGGCTCGGTGGAGGGCGACGGGACGACCTCGGCCCCGGAGAATTCCAGCGCGGCGGCAAGGACGTGGTATACGGGGAACGCACGGCCCCCTTCGAGGATTCCCCGCGGGCCCCGTGTTTCGTAGTAAGTCACGCGTGCGGCGCCGGCCTCGGCGAGGTGCTTGAGGCTGATCGCCGTCCATGCGGCGCCGAAGGCGGACCGCTGGCGCGGGTCGGGTTCGGGCGGGGGCGCCGCCCTGTCGTTGGGATTGAACCTCGGACGGAGGGTCACGGGGGTTACCGCGACGGGGCGGCCGCCGGGGAACCGGAGGGCGCACCTGACGGTCTCTCCCTGGGTTTCCAGGTTCTCCATCAGGGTGGCGTCGTCGGGCGCGTGGACCTGGGGGTTGATCGAGAAGCACAGGAAGTCGCCCGTCCCCGGCGGCGGGCGGCGGCGGTTGAGCTCGGCGAAGTAGACGTCGGTGCCGACGCCGATGGGGGCGATCGGCCGCAGAATCCTGGCGGCGTCGTCGAGCCGTTCCTGCTGGAAGATCAGGAAGCAGGTGACGGGCGCGCTCATGCTTTTGATCTCGCCGGCGAGGCGTTCCAGGTCGGGGCCGGAGGAAGTCTTCAGATGGAGCGCGATTTCCAGTGAGGTGCCGATCTGGCGGGCTTCGGAGGAGGCCTGTCGGAGCCGTGGGATGAAGTCGCCCGACGGCTCGATTTCAACCCGCAGGTGGCGTGGGGCCAGCGCCCGCAGCAGGGAGATTTCATCGGCCCGGGCCGGCGAGGCGAGGCACATGCCTATCGGGGGGAGGGTGCCCGCCGGCGCCGCGCCCAGTCGGAGCGAGGGCGGTCCGGCGGGCGGCTCCTCCGGGGCGGGCATGGATCCGCGCAAGGAGAGGGTGACCGCCTGCGCGATCCGCGTCCCGGCGGGGATCTCCAGGGGGTATGGGAGTTCCAGCGGGGTGGAGTATGTCTTGAATGACGCGTCTGTCCAGTTCCGCTGGTCCTCCATCTCGAAGACGTCGCCCTCGAACCGCACCTCCGCCTCGAGGCCGGGGGCGACCCGGTGGGTGATGGCGCGGACGGCCTTGAAGGGCTGGTGCGGGGAGATGTCGGCGGGGAATCGGCCCCGCTCGAGCGAGCCGTCGGTGTGTTCCACCACGCAGTCCTGTCCGGCGCACTGGCGGGCCGGGTGGAGGACGCAGATACCGATGCGATTGCGCATGAACGTGGAGCGGGCCGAGCCGTCCATGGAGAACCGCACCGTGCCGTCCGGGGCGCCCGTGACGCGGCCGTTCCATGCGAAGTCGATCTCGCGGAGGCGGCACTCGGCGAGGAAGGAGACGTCGAAGGATTTCCCGTCGGAGGCGACTTGCATGTTGGAGAGCGTCGTGGGGACGGTTTCCCAGAGGCGGTTGCGGACGGCGGCGTAGATGCGCCTGATCACCTCTCGGCGGCCCCAGCGTATGTAGCGCAGTCCGCCGTCGTCCTCCAGAAGGAGCCGGAGGGGCCCGGCGCGGAGTTCTTGCGGCATAGTACTATCCGGAGACCAGGTATTTCCTTCCGAATTCCAGATGCTTTTTCATCCGTTCGGCCGCCAGTCCTCCCCTGCCGCGCAGTATGGCCTCGGCCACCGCCTGATGTTCCCGGCAGGCGTCGGCGGGACGTCCCGGCGCCTTCATCACCCGGAGGATCACCGGCTGGAGCTTGTCCCGCAGGCGGAGCATGACGCGGACGATCTCGCGGTTGTCGAGGAACTCGCACAGCATCAGGTGGAACTCGGTGTCGAGCCGGGTCAATGCCTCGATGTCCCCCTGGCGCGTGCTTTCTTCCTGTTCGTCGAGGTTTTGGCGGAGGCGCCGGGCCTGTGGCGGCGTCAGGCGTCCCGCGATGGAGGCGGCCACGTGGGTTTCCAGCGCCTCGCGGATGCCGAAGATGTCGACGATCTCGCGGAGGGAGGTTTCGCGCACCAGTATCCCCTGCTGGGGGGATACGGAGACGAACCCCTCTATGTCCAGCCTCGTGAGGGCCGCCCGGATGGGCGTCTTGCTCATGCCGAGATCCTTGGAGAGCCTCCGCTCGGAGAGGAAGGTCCCTGGGGGGTAGCGTCCTTCCTGGATGAACTTCTTGAGCCGGTCGTAGGCCATCTCCTGCAGGAGGGGGCGTGCGCGAGGCGTGTCTGGTTTCATGCGTTCTTCCCGTTGACATCTTATTGATATCTCAGTAAGATGTCAATGGAAAATTGCGCGGGAGGTCCGGTATGCGTGAACTGGTCGGGCTTCTGGTTTTGGCGGCGGCCGCGGGGTCGCAGGATGAGATCCCCAGGTCGGGACCGTCGGCGGATTTCCGCCGCGGGGATCTGCGGGTCTCGGAGAACCGGCGGTTCCTGGTCCACGCCGACGGCACGCCCTTCTTCTATCTGGGCGACACCGCATGGGAGCTCTTTCACCGGCTCAATCGGGAGGAGTCCGAGAAGTACCTGGAGAACCGGCGCCAGAAGGGTTTCACCGTGATCCAGGCGGTGGTCCTGGCCGAGCTCGACGGCCTCAACACCCCCAACGCGTACGGGCACCGCCCGCTGATCGACAACGACCCCTCCCGGCCCGACGTACGAGAAGGGCCCGCCAACGACTACTGGGATCACGTCGACTTCATCGTGGACCGCGCCGGGGAGAAGGGCATCTTCATAGGGCTCCTGCCCACCTGGGGGGACAAGGTGACGAAGGCCTGGGGCGTGGGTCCCGTGATCTTCAATCCCGAGAACGCCGCGGCCTACGGCGCCTTCATCGGATCCCGGTACAGGAACCGGCCCAACATAATATGGATACTCGGCGGCGACCGTAACCCGGACGGGAAGCTAGACGTGTGGCGCGCGATGGCCCGGGCCATCCGACAGGCCGCGGGCGGCCGGCACCTGATGACCTATCACCCGCAGGGGGGCAGCTCCACCTCCAAATGGTTCCACGACGACGACTGGCTGGACTTCAACCTGCTGCAATCGGGCCACAACTACGACGTCCCCAACTACAGGATGATCGCCGCCGACTACGCCAGGACCCCCGTCAAGCCGTGCATGGACGGCGAGCCCCGATACGAGGACCACCCCGCGGGATTCAAGGCCGAGCGCGGTTACATGAACGATTTCGACGTCCGGCAGGCCGCGTACTGGGCCCTCTTCGCCGGCGCCCACGGCCACACCTACGGCTGCCACGACATATGGCAGATGTACGCGCCCGGGCGGAGGCCGATCTCCTCGGCCCGGACGCCCTGGTACGACGCGCTTGATCTTCCCGGGGCATGGGACATGATGCACGTCCGGACGCTCGTCGAATCGCGGCCGTTCCTCTCCAGGATCCCGGACCAGTCGGTCATCGCCGGCGACGCCGGCGGCGGTGCCGATCACGTCCGCGCCGCCAGGGGAGATGGATACGTCTTCGTCTACATCCCCACCGGCGGGCCGGTCGCCGTCCAGGCGGGCAAGATCTCGGGGGGCCGCCTGAAGGCCTGGTGGTACGATCCACGCCGGGGCGTCTCCTTCTCCGCCGGGGAGCACCCCAACGAAGGGACGCCGACGTTCACGCCGCCGTCGAGGGGCCGGGGGAACGACTGGGTCCTGGTGATCGACGACGCCTCAAGGAGATTCCCGCCCCCCGGGAAACCCGGGAACGCCTACCCGATCGTGAAGCTGGACTCGCCGGCGGCGGGCGCCGAGTTCAAGGCGCCCGCCGCGATCGAGATACGGGCCTCCGCGTCGGATCCCGACGGCAATGTGGCGAAGATCGAGATATATCAAGGTGCCGCGAGGCTCGGAGAGGGCGGCGGCGGGACATGCGTTCACGTCTGGAAGGACGTCCCGGCGGGAGTTTACGAGATATGGGCCAGGGCCGTGGACGACAAGGGGGCCGTCTCGGTCACGTCGAAGGTATCCGTCACGGTGGGACCCCTTCCCGGGGGCTTCTACCGGGGCGTCAACCTGAACGGGCCGCCGCTGGTCATCGACGGGAACGCCTGGGAGGGCAAAGACGCCCCCAACGTCTCCTTCCGCGGCCAGGGGTTCGAGAACCAGTCGGTCCGGCTGGATCCGCCGGCCGACCCGGAGCGAGCCCGGATGATCAGGTCCTCGGTGTGGGATCCGGCCGGCAGCGGCGTCACCCTGACGGGCGTGCCGGCGGGGACCTACCGCGTCTTTCTTTACGTGTGGGAGGACAATCAGAGCGTCACGTTCGACGTCTCCCTCAATGGAACCGTGGTGCATGCCGGCTTGGTGAGCGGGCCGGCGGGTCGGTGGAGAAAGTTGGGTCCATGGACCACCGCGGTGTCAAACGGAAAGATCGAGATCTCGTGCAGTCCCGGCGACGCCAACTTGTCCGGCATCGAGATCTGGAGGGTCGGCGCGGCCGACCGCTGAGGTCACTTCGGGGGGCGTCCTCCGGGATCTCTGGCGAACCGCCGCAGGACCTCCAGCGCCTCACGCGAGGGGCTGCAGAGCACGTTCCATCCCCGCTTGCGGCGCAGGACCAGCCCGGCGGCGGCCAGCCTGGCCACGTGGTGCGACACCGCAGGCTGTTTCATGCGCGCCATGCGGCTGACGGCGCCGACGGTCAGCCCGCGGCGGCCCGCGCGGCGGCATATGAGCCGGAATATCTCCCTGCGCCTGGGGTTGGCCAGCGCCTTCAGGATGCGCGTCAGTGCCGCCTTCACGGGCGATCCTCCGGGTAGAGTTCCCTGATGCGGTCGAGGTGCTTCTTCTCGATCTGCCGCCGGCGGACCTTCAGTGTGGGCGTTATCTCCTCCTCCTCCATGCTGAAGTCCCTCTCCAGGAGCGCGAACTTCCTGATCCGCTCGAAGGGGGCAAGCGTCCTGTTGACGGCGTCGACCTCGGCCTGTATCCGGTCGGGTGAGGCCCCGGGCGACGGCACGATGAGGGCGGCCAGATACTTGCGGGACTCGCCGACGACGACCGCGTTCCGGATGAGCGGGCAGGCCCTGAGCCGGTTCTCGATGGGCTGAGGCGCGACGTACTTGCCCCCGGCCGTCTTGATGAGGTCCTTCTTTCGGTCGGTGATCCGGAGGAAGCCGTCCGCGTCCAATTCCCCGACGTCGCCGGTGTGGAACCAGCCGTCCTTGAGGGCCTCCTCGGTCTCAGACGGCAGATTCCAATAGCCCTTCATGACGTTGGGGCCGCGTGCCAGTATTTCCCCGTCGGGGGCGATGCGGATTTCCACGCCGGGCAGCGGCCGTCCCACGGTGCCGATTCGAACGTCCTCCGGTCTGTTGACCGACAGCACCGGCGAGGTCTCCGTGAGCCCGTAGCCTTCCAGGACGGTCAGCCCCAGGGAGAAGACGAACTCGGCTACGTCGGCCGCCAGGGGCGCGCCGCCGGATATGAAGAAGCGCAGCCTTCCCCCCAGGAGTTCCGCCACCTCGTCGAGCGCGAGCTTGCGGGCGAGGGCGAACCTCCAGCGAACGAGGGCCGGAGGCCTGAGCCCCCGGCGGCGGAACCCGGCCTCCTCGGCCCCTGCGGCTCGGGCCCACCGGAAGGCTGCGCGGCGGAGGGGTCCCATCTTCTCCTCCGCCGCGGCGATCCTGGCGTGGAGCTTTTCGAGGAGGCGCGGGACGGTCGCCACGATGGTGGGGCGCACCTCACGCAGGTTCTCGGAGACCCGTTCGGCCTGTTCCGCGTAGGCGATGCGGGCGCCCTTCCAGAAGAGGGCGTAGTCTATGAGGCGCTCGAAGGCGTGGGAGAGCGGCAGGAATGAGAGCGCCGTGTCCTCCGGGCCCATCCTGATCGTCTCGCAGCAGGCCAGCATGTTGGAGACGAAGTTCCGGTGGGTGAGCATCACGCCCTTGGGCCTGCCGGTGGTTCCGGAGGTGTATATGAGGGTCGCCAGGTCCTCCGGGCCGCACGTCGGCGGCGGCGCGGCGGGGGCGCCCCGGCGGAGGAACTCCTCGAAGGAGATGGCCCCCGGGACCGCTTCGAAGCAGACGGCAAGGGGCGCGCGGTCCTTCACCTTGGCCAGCTGCGGCGCGCCTTCGGCGAAGACGGCGCGCGCGCCGGAGTCCTCCAGGATGAAGGCGCAGGCGTCCGCCGGGAGGGTGGTGTATATGGGGACCGTCGGCGCGCCCAGGATCTGGCAGGCGTAGTCCACGGCGGCCCATTCGACACGGTTGTAGGAGACGATCGCCACGCGGTCGCCGCGCGCGATCCCCGCCGCGGCCAGCGCCCCGGCGCAGGCCCGCACCATCCCGGCGAACTCCTCCGTGGAGACGGGCCGGTAGCTCCCCCCCGACTTCCGGAGGAAACTGTCGGGACGCGGGTGGTTCTCTACCCCCTGTAAGAACACGTCGGCCAATGTGGAGGGCGGCGCGGTCAAGCGACTGTCCCCGGAAATAGAGGGTCGAAGGTCTTCTCTATCAGAAAGGGTTGATGGGATCAAGCATCGGCCGTAGGATCAGGGCCGTGAGGCCGCTGGTCGTCGTCATGGCGTCGTTGGCGCTTTCCGGCTGTTTTCTGCTGCCGTCGGGCGAGCCGAGCAGGGTGGGCGAAGTGCCCGAGGAGATGAGGCGCTCCGTCGCCGTGGCGCCGCCGGTGGCGGACCGCCATCCGTACGGCGACGTCGCGAAGCTCGCCGTCGGGCAGTGGGCGCGCTACCGGGACGGCGGCGGCGTGATCACGCTGGCGGTCGTCGGCAGGCAGGACGACGGGGTGTGGATCGAGGTGGTGGAGGAGGGGGAGCCCAGGATGGTGAGCGCGCGGCTGGTGGCGCCCGATGGGGTCGTGAAGAGGGCCTTCTACGGGGAGGCGTTGAAGGGTACTGCGGTTCCACAGCCCCTCCGACAGTGGGCGCCGCCGCAGCAGGCCGTCCTGCGGGAGGCGGGCAGGGAGACCGGCACGGAGCGATGCGCGGTCGGCGGCCGGGAGCTGACGGCCAGCGTCGTCCGGATCCGGTACGAGGACCTCGACGGGCGCCTCTTCGAGGAGATATCCCTGTGGCACCCGGATGTCCCGCCGGTCTACGCCGGGGGCGATCTCGGCGGGCTGGTGCGGAGGCGCTCCGGTCCGCGGGAGGTTGAGCTTCTGGACTTCGGCGCGGGCGCCCGTCCGCTGCTTGAGATCCCCAGGTAGGCGGGCCGGCCCCCGGTGGATTATCGCCCCGCGGCCTCTTCCTCGGCCACGGTGCGGCCGGTCACGATGGTGATGTCGTCGTGCTGGGGCGCCTGGCCCTGGTGGTGTTCGATCTCGTTCACCAGCAGCGAGAGGAACTCGCTGGAGCTCTTGTCGGCCAGCTGCTTGACGCGCAGGTAGAAGCGGTTCTGGCCGAACTGCTCGTGGCGGTCGTTCATCGCCTCTATGACGCCGTCGGTGTAGAGGACGAACCGGTCGCCCTTGAAGAGCTGTATCTTCTGTTCCTTGAGGGTCTTCTCGAAGAGGGGGCCCTTGTCGATGCCGAGCGCCAGCCCGTTGGGGTTCACCAGGTGGCAGCTGTTTGATGCCTTGCGCCAGAGGACCATCGGGTTGTGCCCGGCGGAGACGACGGAGAGGACCGACCTGTCGAGGGACAGGATGGTGTAGAAGACGGTGACGAACATGCCGCGCTTGATGTCGTTGTATAGGATCTTGTTGACCCGGATGAGCGTCTCGGCGGGGGAGAGGCTGCGGACGGCCTCCGACTTGAAGAGCGCCCGCGTCTCGGTCATTACGATCGAGCCCGGTATCCCCTTGCCGGAGACGTCGGCCACCAGTATCGCGAGGTGCCCGGGATCGATCTCGATGAAGTCGTAGTAGTCGCCGCCGACCTCGCGGGACGGCCGGTAGTAGGCGCTCACGTCGTAGCCGGGTATCTGGGGGACCTTGCGCGGCAGCAGGTTGGCCTGGAGCTCCTCGGCGATGGCCAGCTCGTGGTCGAGCATCTTCTTCTCGACCTCGTTGAGATCCTCGTCGAAGGACTTGTGCTTGAGGAGGCCCATCCTCTGACGGACGGCCAGCCGCCTCTGCGCCTTGATGCGCAGGAGGTTGACGGACGAGGCCGCCGGGGAGAGCGCCGGGGTGGACGCGGGCATCATGGTCGACTTGCGGGTCGGTATCGCATCCCGCCCGCCGAGCTTCCTGACCGGATTCTGGCGGCCCTGGAGAGCCATAAACGCAGTGATTATAGGCGCGCCCGCGCCGGAGGGTCAATCACTTTCGAGCCGGGCCGGAATTGGGAAGGCCCCTGCGGGGTGCCGGGGCCTTCCCATTGTGCGCTGAAGGGGGTTACGGGTCGTCCGCGGTGTACGTCTCGCGGACGATGCGGCGCAGCTTCGAGGCCTCGAGCCTCTGCTTGTTGCCGAGCTTGGCGTTGCCGAGGGCCTCGGCGCAGGTGAGCTCGATGTCGTAGTCGCCGTCCTTTAGGTTGTTGAGCAGGATCTTGAAGACGTCTTCCGAGGGGGTGACGCCGGTTTCCTGGAAGATCTGGGAGAGCGCCTTGGCGCATGCCAGCCGAATGCCCTTCTGCCGCGCCGCGCGCTCTGCGTCGGCGTCCTTGTCGGCGAGGACCTTGGCCAGGACGTCGATTGCCCGCTGGTCGGCGAAGCGGCCGAGCGCCCTGGCGGCTGGGATGCGGATGAAGTCCTCGCGCAGGACCTCCGGGTTGACCGTCCGGATGAGCGCCTCGACGGCGTCGCGGTAGGGGTAGATCGTGTTGCTGCGGTCGATGCGGGCGAAGGTCTCCGCGGCGTTCCTGGCGATCTGGTCTGCGCGGTCCTTGGCGTCCTTCTTGGCCTCGGGCAGGTCGAAGATCTTGTCCATGAGCGCCTGGAGACCGAGCTTGTTGACGTCTTTGGTTATCCAGCCGTGGGCGGTCTGCTCGTAGACCTTGCGGGCCTCCTCGTTCTCCGCGGGGTTCTCGGAGAGGACGATCCTGGGTATGTGGCGCGTGCGCACGTCGTCGCGGAGCGTGTCGAAGACGGTCTCCACGACCCCCTTCTTGGTGTCAGCCTCGCGGAAGTAGATCTGCCCGGCGATCTTCTTCTGGATGATGATGACGTCCTCGGTGGGGAACTGCTTGGCCTTGACGACGCCCTCGGCGCCGGTGGTGGCGATCACGGGGAAGCAGTTGATTCCGATGAGGGTCTTCCTGAAGGAGTTGATGAAGTTGCGGTCGGCGTCGTCCTGGACGTCGTATATGACCAGCGCGACGCGCACGGCCTGTTCACCGAGCGCGTCTATGAGGTTGGGTATCACCAACTCCATGCCGAGCTTCCTCTTGGGCGGGTTGAGCGTGACCATGGCCTTGGCGGCGGCGTAGCGCACCCGCTTGTCCTCGCTGGTGAGGGCCTCGATGAGGGGATGGCCCATCGTGCCGTCGGCGCCGGGCTGGGGCTGCTCGCCCGTGGCGGCCTCCGGCGGCGGCGGTGGCCCCGGCAGGTCCTCCGGCCGGCCCATCTCCTCGATGGTCTCGATGCAGGAGACGGCCACCAGGTAGTTCCCGTCGGCCAGCGACCGCGCGAGGGCCTCGTATATGTACCGCTTGCCGGGTATCTCGCCGAGGACCCTGGCGCGGATCGCCTTGGCCTTCGCCTTGAAGTAGTCGTCGACGAGCGTCTTGACGGCCCCGACGTCGGCGGCGCCGGTGATCTTGTCGGCGAGTTCCTTGATCGAGGCTTCGCTCATCCCCTCGATGTCCTTGATGAAGGCGGCCAGCCCCGCCTTGTCGATGTCGTCGCTCTTGAGGGCCTCGAGGGCCGCCTCGACCGCCGCCAGCGACTCGTGGAACTCCGCGAAGTGGACGCAGGCCAGGAGGCTCCACGCTGAGAGTCCCGTCGCCTTGTCGGTGAAGTCGGGGTCGAGCTCCAGCAGGTCGAAGAGGGCCTCTTCCGCGAGCTGCTCGTTGTAGAGCATCCGGGCCACCTTGCGCTCGGTCAGGCGGTTGTTCTCGACGTCCCACTTCCAGATGAGGTAGTGGCGCTGCCAGGCCAGGATCGCGCTCGTGTGGCTGTAGTAGTACTTCATGGCCAGCTCGTAGTAGTACTCGGTGGCCTTCTTCCACTGGGAGGGATCCTTGTCGCGGATGATCTTGCGGAGCGCCTCGTTGGCGAACTTCTTGACCTCGGGGGGTTCGTTGGCGTCCTCGACGACCCGCTTGAGGGCGGCTATGGCGCGCTCGTCCTTGATGTTGCCCAGGACGATGGCCGCCTGCTGGCGGGTGAAGACGTCCTTGGAGTCCAGCGCCTCGACCACCGCCAGCGAGCAGTCCACGCCCATCTCGGTGAACAGAAGTATGACGCGGGAGCGGAACTGGTCCTGCTGCTGGTTGGAGAGCGCCGGCATCAGGAACCGGACGGCGTAGGGCCCGAAGTTCTTCAGGTGCCAGAAGGCGTTGCGCCATATGGCGTGGTCGTTCGACTTGAGATCCTCCACGTACTTGAGCACCACCTCCTTGCCCTCGCGAAGGGGCTCGCCGGGTTTTGCCAGCTCAAAGAGCCTCCGCCCGATGTCGCGGATCTTGGGATCCGGGTCGTTCATCATCTTCGCCACGAAGTCGTCGCCCACGCGCTTTATGTAGGCGTAGACGAGGTCGCTGGAGGGCTTCATCTGGAAGGCCTCCTCGAACTTCGCCGACGCCTCCTGGTACTTGCCGCGCTGCAGGAGTTCCGAGCCCTCGTTCAGCAGCTGGCGGACCTTGTCGCCGAATGACTCGTCCTGCGCCGCGAGATCGAAACCGAGCGCGGCGGCCAGAGAGAGCACGAGCAGGCGCTTCGACATGGCAATTCTCCCAGTGTCCGAATCCATCTGATTCTCGCCGTCACGATTCCTATGTCAACGAAAATGAGACGATCCGTTCGTTGCGGGTCAGATCCTCCAGGGATTCCCGCTCCGTCACCACCATCGCCTCCCTGCCCGACACCATGACCTCGCACGGGCGGGGCTGCGAGTTGTACGTGGACGCCATCGCGTACCCGTACGCCCCCGCCGAGAAGACGCAGAGGAGATCTCCCCTCCTGAGGGGCGGCAGGCGCCGGTCCCGGGCGAAGAAATCGCCGCTCTCGCAGATCGGGCCCACCACGTCGGTGGGCGCCGCCGGCCCCTCCCAGCCCTGCTCGTCGGGCGCCTCCCCGGAATGGCCCGCGTCGGTCACCACGGGCCATATCCGGTGATAGGCCCCATATAAAGTAGGACGGATCAGGTCGTTCATTCCCGCGTCGCAAATCGCGAATTTTTTGCCCCCGGATTCCTTCACGTAGAGTACCCGGGTCACCAGTATGCCCGCGTTGCCTACTATGAACCGCCCCGGCTCCAGGAGCACCTTGCAGCCGGTCCGCGCCAGCATGGGCAGGAGCGCCGAGGCGATCTCCGAGGCGGGCCGCGCGGTCTTGTCCTTGTACCAGATGCCGAAGCCGCCGCCGATGTCCAGCCATTCCGGCTCCAGCCCCGCCCGGCGGGCCTCGGGCAGGAACTCGACGATCCGGCGGACGGTTTCGACGTAGGGCTCCACCTTCGTTATCTGGCTGCCGATGTGGACGTGGAGGCCGGAAAGGGAGACGTTGCGCAGCCCGCGCGCCCGAGAGATGATCTCCAGCGCCCGGACCAGGTCCACGCCGAACTTCGTCTCCTTCTTCCCCGTCGTGATGTAGGTGTGGGTGTGCGGGTCCACGTCAGGATTCACGCGAAGTGCGGCCGGGGCCTTCTTCCCCAGCCTGCCGGAGATGCGGTCGATGTTCTCCAGCTCCTCCTGGCACTCCACGTTGAAGAAAAGGATGCCCTGCCGCAGGCCCAGCTCTATCTCCGCGTCGGTCTTCCCCACGCCGGCGTAAACGATACTGCGGGGATCCGCCCCCACCTTCAGTGCCCTGTGGATCTCGCCGCCTGAGACCGCGTCGAAACCCGCCCCCAGGTCTCGCATGAGCTTCAGGATGGAGAGATTGGAGTTCGCCTTGATCGAGTAGCAGACGATGGGCGGCCGCGGCAGATGCCGGGAGTCACCGAACGCGTCCCGGAGCCTCCCGTAGTGCGTGGCGATGGTCTTGACTGAATATATGTAAAGCGGGGTCCCGTGGCGGTCGGCGATCTCCCTGACGGGGATCCCCTCCGCCATCAGCTCGCCGCGCACGTAGGAGAAGTAATCCATGAAACCCGCCGTCCCGGTCTCCGAGGGAGGTGGATTATAGGCCCGCCGCCCGGAGGGGGTCAAGGACGCCGAGGTCGGCCGGGCGTTGACCAGCGAGGGGGATTGGGTGCTGGATCCCTTCGCCGGCTCGGGTACGGCCGTCACCGAGGCGGCGCTCCTCGGCAGGCTGCTGCTGAGTTTTGAACCGGACGGCGCTCGCAGGTAGAATCGACCGGCGGCTGGAGACTGTCCATGGCCGAGAAGGAACGGCATCCCAACCTCAAGGTCGGCGCCGACTGGGTCGAGGTGGAGATCGTTTCCGAGCCTTACGTCCTGATGAGCATCCGCGGTTACGCGCCGGTGGTGGACGTCCAGGGGCCCGAGGGCAGGCGGATCCTCTTCATATCCTCGAAGTCGATCTCGCTGGGCCTGGAGCCCCTCGTGCAGGCCAACGGCGGCAGGTTCCAGGGCCTGCGCGTCAGGTTGCGCAAGGAGAGCGACGACCGGATGGCGCCGTACGTGGTGGAGGAGGCTTGAACCGGTCGCGGCGCCTCACTTCCCGCAGAGCTTTAGCGTCAGCAGCGCCATCGCCGTACCGTAGGTCCTGCCCAGCTCGTGGGAGTCCACCCAGCAGCCGTCTATCTCGGCCGTCCCCAGCACGATCTCCCTTTGCCGCTCCAGCGCCTCGGCGGACTTCGTCGCGGCGGCGGCCAGGGCCCGCCCGTACTGGTCGTACCAGAAGAAGAAGCCGCCGTTGCGGAACGCGTCGGCGTGGTCGTCGTACTTGCGCACCCGCTCCAGGAGCGCGTGGTGGTCCAGGGAAATCCGTACCGCGGCGGCCACCCTCTCGGGCGTCGACCGGCCGGCCAGTAGAAGTCCCAGCTCGCAGAGGGGCATCCTGCCGGCGCCGCCCCGCGGATCGCCGCCTGTGCCCGGGAAGCCGTACGAGAAGACGCCTTTGCCGTCGCGCGTGGAGGCCAGCGCGTCCCCCCCGCGGCGCATCATCGCGTCGGGCACCTCGGCCCCCGCCGACCGCGCCTCCGCCAGCGCGTGGATCACGGTCGCCGTGACGAACGGGTTCAAGTACTCATGGCCCCATGAGCCGCTGCGGTCCTGGAGCGCGCCGAGCTTCCCGACCAGGCGCTCCATCATCGCGCGGTCGCCAGCGGAGGCGAAGTAGAGCAGGCGGTAGGCGTGCGCCCAGACGATCTCGTCGGTGTCCTTCTCCTCTATCCTGGACTCGTCCCTCATGAACCTCTCGGCCCGTTTGAGGACCTCCGCGGCGGTTTCAGCCCCGCCACACCGGCGGATCGCCAGCGCCGCCAGGGCCGTGACCGCCATGTACACGTTGGGCAGCGAGTCGTCGCCGCCGAAGTTGTAGTTGCAGTCGTCCCATCCGCCGTGGCCCCGCTGCATCCGCTGGAGGAACCGGAGCGCCCTGGGGACGTCGGCCTCGCGGAGGGGCAGGGTCGTGCTCGACGGCAGGCCCTTGAGGGCGTCGGGATGAGGGTGCTCGTACGTCTCGAAGCCGCGCACGAACGGGCCGTCGCCGTCGAGTTCGGCCGCCGCCTTCCATGCCCACCGCCCCTGGCGTATCTTCCTCCACTCGGCGCGCCCTTCCTCGTCGCGGCCCGTCAGGTGCAGGGCGACCCCGCGGAAGTAGCGGGATTCCGGGTCGTCCATCCCGTCGAAGAGCGCCGGGTCGGGACGGCCCTCGGCCAGGGCGCGGCGGGCCGGCCCCGGCGCGGGGCGGTCCCCGGCGACCTCGTGACCCGCCTTGCGGATCACGGCCTCAAGGAGATAGCGGAACCACTCCTCCGAGAAGGTCGTTATCCGGTCCACCCGGTGGATCGTCCCCAGGTCGGCCGTCAGGAAGATGAATCCGGGCTCTATGAACTCCAGCGGCGCCAGGCCGAAGGTCCGGCGGTGGGATTTGTCCGCCGCCAGGCGCAGCGGGACGAAGCGGTTCGAGAGGAGATCGACCACGTCCGGCATCATGAACGGCCCGGCCAGCATGTACTTTTCGACGACGAGCTTGCGGTCCATTGGGGAGCCTTCGAGCGTCGGGATCCACCAGGCGATGGGGCGGCGCGTCTCGAGCGAGCGCTTGCGGGCCTCCTCCAGGGAGGTCGCCCACGGTATCTCGGAGCCGCACGCGGCTGCGAGCCCCCGCAGCGGCCTGTCGGGGCTCCTTTCCTGCGGCGGCCGCGCGGGCGTCGGGTGGGCGGAGGCCAAAAGCGCCAGGGCCGCCGCGGCGAGCTTCGTCATCGGATGCCGATTATACGCCGGGAACGCCCGCGGGCGGCGGCAAAACCGAGGGCGCTCTTCCGCGGGAGATCTCCAACACTTGAACCGGACGCCCGTAATTTGTAAATGATTCCTCACCGGGAAGGGTGCTTTGGGGGAATCCGGGTTCGGTATGTTGCGCGCGAGCGGACGATGATAGAAGCGCCGGTGATGATCCAGGCCGACCGCCTGACCAAGAGGTTCGGGGGATTCACCGCCGTCGAGGACGTCAGCTTCTCTGTGCCGCGGGGGCAGGTGGCCGCGTTCCTGGGCCCCAACGGGGCCGGCAAGTCCACCGTGATGAGGATCCTGACGGGTTTCCTCGCCCCGACCTCCGGGACCGCCCGGGTGGCCGGCTTCGACCTGGCCACCCACCGCCTCCAGGCCGCCGAGAAGATCGGCTATCTTCCCGAGAACGGGCCCCTCTATCTCGACATGACGCCGCGGGGGCTGCTTGAATTCTTCGGCCGGGTGCGGGGGATCCGGCTCGACCGGCTCGAGGAGCGCATCGAGGCGGTGACGCGGCTGTGCGGCCTCAAGACGGTCCTCCACAAACCCATCTACAAGCTGTCGAAGGGCTACCGCCAGCGGTGCGGGATGGCCCACGTGCTCCTGCACGAGCCGGAGGTCCTGATCCTCGACGAGCCCACCAGCGGGCTCGATCCGAACCAGATACGCGACATGCGCCGCACGATCCGCGAGCTCGGGCGCTCGAAGACCATACTCCTGTCGACCCACATCCTCCAGGAGGTGGAGGCCGTGGCGGACCGCGTGATATTCATCCACGACGGGAGGATCGTCTTCGACGGGACGCCGGACGAGATGCGGTCGCGGGGCTCGTCGCTGGACGACGTCTTCCACAAGCTGACGGGTGCGTGAAGCCATGATCCGCCGTCACGTCCTTCTGGCCGTTTTCAAGCGGAACTTCTCGGCGTATTTCATCTCGCCCAAGGGGTACGTATTCATCACGCTTTTCATCCTGGCGGCCGCGTTCGCGGCCTTCGTTCAGGAGAGGTTCTTCGCCGCTAACCTGGCAAACCTCGATTCCCTCAACCGGCTCTTCCCGTACCTGCTGTTGTTCTTCGTCCCGGCCGTCACGATGGCGCTGTGGTCCGAGGAGCGCAGCCAGGGGACCGACGAGCTGCTGCTGACCCTGCCGGCCCGCGACGTCGAGCTCGTGCTGGGGAAGTACCTGGCGGCGCTGGGGATCTACTCGGTGTCGCTCCTGTTTTCCCTGAGCAACGTGGCGGTGCTGGCGGTGCTCGGTCGGCCGGATCTGGGGGTGATCCTGGGGACTTACCTTGGATACTGGTGCCTGGGTGCGGCGCTGCTGGCGGTGGGATCGGTGGCGTCGCAGCTCACCTCGAGCATGACGGTGGCGTTCATCCTGGGGGCCGTCTTCTGCGCCGTGCCCGTCTTCCTCGGGGAGGCGGGATTGGTGGTGGGCGGGGGCCTGCAGCGGTGGGTCGAGGGGCTCGGCGTCATCGAGCCTTTCGACGACCTCGCCAAGGGGGTACTCTCCCTCAAGTCGCTGGTCTATTTCGGCGGGCTGGCGGCGCTGATGCTCTACCTGAACCTGGTGATCATCTCCCGCAGGCATGCGGCGGAGACGGGGCTGTGGGGCCATTTGTGGATCAGGGCGGCCATGATACTGGTGGCCGCGGTGAGCCTGGGGATCCTCGCCGGCAGGTCGGGCTGCCGGGCGGATCTCACCCAGGGGAACCTGTACTCGCTCAGCCGCGAGACGCGCGAGATCATAAGGAAGATCGATCCCGCCCGGCCGGTCTACGTGCAGGCGTTCGTCAGCCCCTCGGTGCCGCGCTCCTACGTGGAGACGCGGGAGACCTTCCTGGGGCTCCTGCGCGAGTACAAGGCCATAGGGGGCGAGCGCATCCAGCTGCGCATAACGGATACCGAACGCTACACGCCGGAGGCGCGTGAGGCGGAGGAGAGGTTCGGGATCAAGCCGGAGCGCATCCGCGAGGTCACCGAGGCGGGCCGCGGGACGGAGCACGTCTTCCTGGGGGCGGCTTTCACCTGCGGCGGCGACGAGGTCGTCATCCCGTTCCTATGGCGCGGGCTGCCGGTGGAGTACGAGCTGACGCGCTCGATCGGCGTGGCCTCCGGGGTGATATCGGGCGCCCGCCGCAAGAAGGTGGGGGTGGCGGCCACCGACGTGAAGCTCTTCGGGGGCTTCGATTTCGACACCATGAGCCCCCAGCCGAAGTGGTCCATCATCACGGAACTTGAGAAGCAGTACGACGTCTCCGAGGTGAAACTCGACCAGGAGGTGAAGGACAACTACGACGTCCTGCTGGTGATGATGCCCTCGACCCTCCCGCAGCCCCAGATGGACAATCTTTTGGCCTACATCCGCAAGGGCGGCCCCGCGCTGATCTTCGAGGATCCCCTGCCGCTGTTCAACCCCTCGCTGGGGCCGCGCGAGCCCCGGCGCGGGCCCGGCAGCAGGAGCATGTTCATGCCGCCGCCGCCGCCGGCCGAGCCCAAGGGGGAGATCCACAGGTTCATGGACGCGCTTGGGATATACTGGCCGGTGGACGACGTGGTGTGGGACACGTGGAACCCCCACCCGGAGATCAGGGATCTCCCGCGCGAGTTCGTCTTCGTGGGGCGCGGCAGCGGGAACCCGCAGGCGTTCAACCCCGACGATCCGGCGAGCTCCGGGCTGCAGGAGATGGTGACCCTCTGCGGCGGCCACCTCCAGCCCCGCAGCGCGGACGCGGCGCTTTTGAGGTTCACGCCCCTCCTGAGGACGACGCGGCAGAGCGGCACGCTCCCCGCCGGGGAGGTCTTCACCAGGTCGTTCTTCGGGCCGGCCGGGTTCAACCCCATGAGGATCCACCGGCCGGGCATAGGCGAATACATCCTGGCGGCCCGCGTCCAGGGGACCCCGCCGCCGGAGCCCCCCAAGGACGGAAAGGACAAGACGCCGCCCGCCCCGGCGGGGAACATACACGTCATCATGATCGCGGACCTGGACATGGTGGGCGAACAGTTCTTCGAGATGCGCCGCATGGGCTTCGAGGGCCTCAGCTTCGATAACGTCACGTTCGTCCTAAACTGCGTCGACGTGCTGGCGGGGGACGATACGTACGTCCCCATACGTAAGCGCCGGCCCAAGCACAGGACGCTGGAGACGGTCGAGGCGCTCACCAAGGATCACAAGGACCGGCAGCTCAAGGAGGAGCGCGACGCGGAGGACGCGGCCAAGAAGAAGAAGGACGAGGCGCAGGAGCGGTTCAACAGCATGCTCAAGGAGCTCAGGGAACGCACCGATCTGGACGCCAGGACCAAGGACATAAAGGTGCGCAGCAGGGAGGAGGTGGAAAACCGCCGGCTCGAAGTGGAGCGCCAGAGGATCGATGACGAGAAGAACGCCAGGATCGAGCAGAGCCGGGCCCGCATGGAGTCCGAGATCCGCGCGATCCGGAAGCGGATACGCATTCTCTCGGTGATCCTGCCGCCCATCCCGGCCCTGGCGATAGGGATAGTGGTCTTCTTCGTGAGACTCGGCAGGGAGGGCATGGGGTATCTGGCCCGCGCCCAGGCGCCCCAGAGGTCGGAATCGGCAGGCGGAGGAGGAACGCGGTGAAGGAAGTCCACAAGACGCTCGTCTTCGCGGGGGTCGCCGCGGCGCTCCTGCTGGCCGCCCTGGTCACTACCCCCAAGACGCCCTCGGCGGAGATCTTCGCCGGGCAGGGGGCCCTATTCTACCCGGACTTCAAGGATCCGAACGCGGCCACGGCGCTGGAGGTGATCGATTTCGACGAGGCCACGGCGACCGCCAAGCCCTTCAAGGTGGAGCTCCGCGACGGCAAGTGGTCCATCCCCAGCCATCACAACTACCCGGCGGACGCCAAGGACCGGCTCGTCAAGGTCGCCTCCGGGGTCGTGGATCTCCGGAAGGAGACCATACGCTCCGATCGCATACAGGACCACGAGGCGCTCGGCGTGATCGACCCTCTTGACGAACAGGGGAGCCTCAAGGGACGGGGGAAGCGCGTCACCCTGCGCGACCAGGACGGCAAGGTGCTGGCGGACTTCATATTCGGCAAGGAGACCCGCGACGGGTCGGGGGTGTATTACGTCCGCGTCCCCGGCGACAAGCGGACTTATGCCGTCAAGCGCAAGGTCGAGATATCCTCCAAGTTCGAGGACTGGATAGAGACAGACCTGATGCAGCTGTCGCAGTACGACATCCGCAAGGTAGTCATAGACAACTACTCGATCGACGAGGAGCGCGGCCTGATAAAAGACCGCTCCACGTACTTCCTGGCGCGGGACGATTCCTCCGGCCCGTGGAAGGTCAGCGGCATGCTGGAGACGGAGGAGCCGAACTCCGACAACATAGGGCAGATGATGACCGCCCTCGACGACCTGAAGATCGTGGGCGTGCGACCGAAACCGCCCTTCCTGACGCGGGATCTCAAGGCCAAGGGGGACTTCACGATCGCGGATAGGTCGCGGCTGACGCGGGAGCAGCTTCAGTCGATCCAGTCGCTCCAGCAGAAGGGCTACTTCCTCGTGCGGCAGGAGATCCAGGAGGGGGGCCGCAAGCGGGTGGAGATCAGCATCGCATCCAACGAGGGGGAGATACAGGTCTTCTGCAGCGACGGGATCGTCTACACGCTCCGCTTCGGCGAGATCCTGATGGGGGAGGGGGAGGAGGTCACCGCCGGCAGAGAGGAGGAGCCGAAGAAGGAACCGGGGGAGAAAAAAGAGAAGAAGGAAGAGGATAAGAAGGGCAAGGAGAACCGCTACCTCTTCGTGACGGCCCATTTCGACCAGTCGCTTCTGGGGACCCCGCCGGTGGAGCCCACCCCGCCGCCCGGTTACAAACCCGAGGAGAAAAAGACCGAGGAGAAAAAGACCGGGGAGAAAAAGACCGGGGAGGCCAAGCCCGACGATAAGAAGGCGGAGGAGAAGAAGCAGGATCCTCCGGAGGTGGAGAAGTATAAGAAGGACAAGGAGGAGTATGACAGGAAGAAGAAGGAGTACGAGGAGAAGATCGAAAAGGGCAAGAAACGCGTACAGGAGCTGACCGACCGGTTCGCCGACTGGTACTACGTGATCTCCGACAAGGAGTACAAGCGCATCCATTTGACCCGCAGCGACATCGTTCGCGCCAAGGAGGTGAAGCGCGAGCCGGGCTACACGATCGGCGACTTCGAGCGGATCAAGCTGGAGGGGCTGCGAGCCAATTAGGCGCGGCTGGTCGTGGGACCTCCGCGCAACGCGCCCAGCGGCGTCGAGCCTGGCCGGGCGATGCCAACAGACAACGCCTCCCCTGCTGCCACAGCTCGCCCATGCCGCCGTACCACGAGCAGATCACGACCGAGGAAGCGCTGGAGGAGCGCTTGTCGCGACCAACGCCCGGCTCGATCGAAGCCATGCGCCGCCTCGACGGCGACCTGCTGATCCTGGGCGTGGGCGGCAAGATGGGGCCCAGTCTGGCGCGGCTGGCACGGCGCTCGGCCGACGCCGCGGGACGCCACCCGTTGCGGATCATCGGGGCTTCGCGGCTGAGCGACGCGGCGCTGCGCCAGCGGCTGCAGCGCGACGGCATCGAAACCGTCGCCTGCGACTTCCAGGACCCGCAGCAGCGCGCCGCGTTGCCGCGGGTGCCCAACGTGATCTTCGCCTTCGGTTACAAGTTCCGCCACGACCACACGCCCGGCCTCTACTGGGTGCACAACGTGGCGATTCCGCTGGCCCTGGCCGAACAGTTCCGCGGCGCGCGGATCGTCTGTTTTTCCAGCGGCAACATCTACGCCTTCACCCCGCGCGGCCAGCCGGCCCCCACCGAACGCGATGCGCCGGGACCGGTGGGCGAGTACGCCACTACGGTATGGGGCCGCGAGCGCGTCGTGCAATACGTCAGCGCGCGGTACGAATCGCCGGCCTGCCTGCTGCGGCTCAACTACGCCGTCGAGGCGCGCTATGGCGTGCTGGTGGACCTGGCCGAGCGGCTGCTGGCCGGGCGGCCGATTTCGCTGCGCGTCCCCGAAGTCAACTTCGTGTGGCAGGGCTATGCCAACGCCGTCGCCTTGCAGGCGTTCTCGTTGTGCCGCACCGGCGGCGAAATCCTCAACGTCACCGGCCTGCAGCGACACCAGGTGCGCGACTTGGCCGAAGGCCTCGGCCGGCGGCTGGGCATCGCTCCGCAGTTCGAAGGCCCCGAAGGTCCCGCCGCCCTGCTGAGCGACGCGCGCCGCTGCCATGAGTTGTTTGGGCCTCCGGAGTTGGATGCCGAGCAACTGATGGACCTGGTGGCCACTTGGCTGCGCGCCGGCGGGCGCACCCTGGGCAAACCGACGAAATTCGAAGTGGCCGACGGCCAGTTCTAGCGCCCACGCAGAATTGTCCCGGCGCTGCCTGGCGGCCCGCGGCCCAGCACGATCCCGCCGCCAGTCGCGATGCCAGGCGGCGTTCTCCCACCACCGTCCGGCCGCTGTGCCGCACGGCCAGCTCCGCACGCCCAGCTCCGCACGCCCCGCGCCGCACGCCCCGCGCCGCACGCAGGCCGGAAGAACGCCCCGGCGTGCCCCGGCGTGCCCCGCCGGCCTGCTGGATTTCCGCCCGGCGGCGCGTACAATCAAGCGGTGCAAGGTGCCTGGCCGGTGCTGCGGACCGACGCCGCATGGCACACGGACGCGTGCCGCCAGCGTCTCTCCTGCCGCCAGCGCGAATCGCCAGTCAGCCCCCGGCACGCTGCCGCCCGGCTGGCGACTGGCGCGTGCGTGCCTGCGGTGTGCCCCGCGACGCCACGGAGCGCGGGCGTCCGCAAGCCACAGGCATCCGCCAACACCGGGTCCCCGTAGTTCAATCGGATAGAACGTCGGCCTCCGGAGCCGAAGGTTGCAGGTTCGAATCCTGCCGGGGATAGTTTTTTCTGTGCGCCGGCTGATTGTGGGGTGCGGCCGCGGTTACTTCCATGCTGCCCCGCAGTACAGGTAGCCGTGCGTCCGCGGCACGCGCTGCAGGTAGAACTCGTCGATGCCCACGTGACGGAACGGCTGGCGCGAGACCAGTGCGCGCACGTTCTGGTCGAGGCGGCAGCGATCGGCCAGCCATCGTTGCAGGCCGCTGAGCCGCCGTTGCCACCATTGCACGGCCGGCTCGGGGCTCAGCCCGTGCTCCAGCAGCAGCAATTGCCCGCCCGGTCGCAGCACGCGGAACAACTCCCGGAGCGCCTGCTCCACCGAGTCGATGCTGCACAGCGTGAAGGTGGTGACCGCGCAATCGAAGGCGGCGTCATCAAACGGCAGCCGTTCGGCCGACAGCCGGCAGTGCTCCACTTCGATCGCCAGACGCGCAATACGCCGCTGCGCCAGGCGGTGCATTCCCACGTTGGGTTCCACGGCGGTGATTTTCTTCACGCCGGGCCCGTAGTGCGGCAGGTTGAGACCCGTACCCAGGCCGATCTCCAGCACGTCGCCGGTGGCCTGCGACAGCAGTTGCCGCCGCAGGCGCGCCACGGCCGGTCGGCGGAGTACCCAGTCGCACAACCGCGGAAAGATCACCCGCGAATAAAAGCCCACAGCCGCCTCCCTCGGGCGGCGCCGGCCGCCGCGCGCCCCGGCACGCGGGCCTACCTGGGCGGCAGTGCCGCCACGAAATCGATCGCCCGCTCGATCCAGCCCTGCAGCTCCGCGTCGCTGTCCAGACCCTGGGGCGCCACGAGCACCCATCCCCGCATGGCGCGGCCGGTGATGTCCAACGGTCCCACGAATGGCTCCCGCAGGGCGTCGGCGTACGCCTGCGGGCCCAACCGCACCACGAGCGATTGCTTCCACACACCGACCAGCATGTTGCCGCGCAGCAGGAAGCCGATGCCGCCGAACAACTTCTTCTCGACGATGTTCGTGTGCTGCGCCAGGAGGCGGCGGATGCGCTCCGCCAGCGATTCGCTGTAGGGCATCGTCGGGGGCTCGATAGCATGTCGGGGGCAGATGCCGCAGGGCCGGGCGTGCGGCCGCGCGGTGCCGCGCTGGCGGTGCGTTGCCACCGGCCCGACGTGCGCCGCCGTCGTTGCGGCTTCCGCCTCGCACAGTTTGGACCGCAGCAACTGCCGCGTCATTGTAGCAGGAACCAACCTCGCCTGGCCGGGTCGCCGTTCGAGCCGGCCAGCGTGACGTCGCCGGCCGACACGCTGTACAATGCCGCAATGCGCCGGCACGTCTGTACCGTGTTTACCGTGGGCCACTCCAACCATGGGCTGGAGCACTTTCTCGGCCTGCTGCGGGGACAGCGGATCGCGTTGCTGGCCGACGTCCGCCGTTTCCCGGTGTCGCGCAAGTTCCCGCACTTCGACCGCGATGCGCTCGCCCAGGCGCTGCACGCCGCCGGGATCGAATACCGCTGGTTCGAGGCGCTGGGTGGACGGCGTCACGCGATCCCCGAGGTCGACCCGTCGCTCAACGCGGGACTGCACAACGCGGGCTTCCGGCACTATGCCGATTACATGCAGACGGAGGAGTTTCGCCAGGCGCTGCGCGCGTTGATGGATGCGGCCGCCGAGCGAACGACAGCCATCATGTGTGCCGAAAGCGTGTTCTGGCGGTGCCATCGCCGCCTGGTGAGCGATGCGCTGCTGGCCGCCGGCTGCGACGTGCAGCACATCTTTCCCGACGGGTCGTGCAAGCCGCATGTGCTGACGGCCGGCGCGGCCATCGATGGCCGGTGCGTGACCTACCCGGCACCCAGGACGTTGTTCGATCTGTCGTGACGGCGTTTCGGCGTGCGCCGTGGCACCGCCCGAACATTCGCTCTGTCGGCGGACTCGCGTTGCGTTGACGAGTTCCGCGACGCCCTGCAGGGCTTGCAGACCATGCGGCACCTCATCGCGGTTCCCAGGCTCCGGCGTGGGAACCCACCTCCGCGTAGCTGTTGCTTCGCGCGCGTGACGCAGGGTCCCCATCACCACGTATCGCCCGCGGTTCGGCGGGAACCTCGCCCTGCCGCCGGTGCGTGGCCGCCCCCTGCGTCTGCGTTGGCAGGCTCCGGCGTGGCAAGCGGCATCGGCAAACGTCTGCCTCACGGGTGTCAGGGCCCGCTCGGATTGCCGCTGCCGGCCAAGCAGGAGATGCGCTTGCGGTTCGTTCCCAAGGAGGACCTTGGAAACGAGGGGGCAACGAGCCAAACCAATCGGCGAGGACTGGGGGACCGGCGGCTGCCTTGTGGCACGTGGCAGCGCGGACAGGGTACAATGGGGCCGCGCGGCGTCGCGGGCTGTGGCGCGTTGCGCGGCGGCCAGTACGCTTGTTCGGTGGTCTTGCCGGCCATGCCGGTCTTGCGGCGGCTCGTGTGCCCACTTGCTTGAGGATCGTGCCATGTTGCGTACAGCGGGATTGTGCCTGGCGGTGTGGGTTGGGTCCGTGACTTGCCTGTGGGCCGAGGGCGACGCGCAGCCCGGCCAGCAGGTCGCGCAGCAGTTGCGCACCCAGGTCGACGTGCAGATGGGCTACCTGCTGTACTTGCCCAAGGATTACGCATCGCAGGATGCCTGGCCTCTGCTGCTGTTCCTGCACGGGGCGGGCGAGCGCGGCGACGACCTGGAGCTGGTCAAGAAGCACGGCCCCCCCAAGCGGATTGCCGCCGGGGAGGACTTCCCGTTCATCGTCGTCTCGCCGCAGTGCCCGCGCGGCCGTTGGTGGGAGCCGCAAGAGCTGCTGGCGCTGCTGGACGAACTGGGCCGCAAGTACAAGGTCGACGCCGACCGCGTGTACGTCACCGGGTTGAGCATGGGCGGCTTCGGCACGTGGCGCCTTGCATCGGTCGCTCCCGAGCGGTTTGCGGCCATTGCCCCCATCTGCGGCGGCGGCGAGAAGTCGTGGGCCCGGCAGATAGCGCAGTTGCCGGTGTGGGCGTTTCATGGTGCCAAAGATACCGTCGTGCCCCTGCAGCGGTCGCAGGAGATGGTCGACGAAATCCAGCGGCTGGGGGGCAACGTGCGGCTGACCGTCTATCCTGAGGCCGGCCACGACTCGTGGACCGAAACCTACAACAACCCCGATTTTTACCAATGGCTGCTGGAACAGCGACGCCGCAAGGCAGAGTAATGCCCCCCGCGCTGCCGCGCTGCCGGGCAACGGGGCCCGCAGCGGTGTGACGGTGCACAGCAACCACACGAACGACGCCCACGGCACGCGGAAATTC
>FWPU01003383.1_pt1 | contig 40434 bp, 32 predicted proteins | sample 2228361 | NCBI WGS metagenome assembly FWPU01 (sample SAMEA103939777, study PRJEB20133) | metagenome | reverse complement strand
GGAGGCGCTGGCGCAGATTGAGGCGCTGCGCCCGGAGGTGGCGGTGCTGGACTGCGAATTACCGGGGATGGCGGGGGCCGAGGTGGCTGCCGAAGTCCAGCGGCAAGGGCTCCCCACGCGCGTGCTGGCGCTCAGTGCCTATGCCGACGAACATTACGTGCGGGGTATGATTGAGGCCGGGGCTGTGGGTTATCTATTGAAAGAGGAGGCGCCCGCTGTGATCCTGGCAGCGGTGCGGGCGGCGGCGAGGGGTGAGGGGTGGTTCAGTTCGCGGGTGGCGGCCCAGGTGGCTGCCTGGGCGCGCGGAGAAGTGCCGGTATCGCCTGTGGCGGGGTTGACGGAGCGAGAATTGGAGGTGTTGCAACAGGTGGCGCGGGGGAGGAGCAATAAAGAGATCGCTCAGATGCTGAAGATCGCTGAGAGAACAGTAGAGTTTCACGTGAGCAATGTCTTGAGAAAGCTGAGCGTGACCTCGCGGGTGGAAGCGGCGGTGTGGGCGAAGGAGCATGGGTTGGATACCTGATTACTGACCAAATTGAGAGCGACCTGTGGACATCCACAGGTTACAAACTGCCTGACTTGTTGTAGAGTAGAAATGCCACCAAGAGGGACTGGTGAGTATCTCAAGTTACAAGGGAAGTTCGAAATGCGTCCGCTCAGGTTTCTCTCAGTATTCGCATTGCCAGCGCTGTTGCTGGGCATTACCCTGGGTGCGGCGATGGGCCAGGAACCGCCGCCAAGCCCTACCGATTCCACTGATAGTCAAATCCTTCCACCTCAAGTGCAAAGGCGTGTACTCAATCTCGTAACGCGCCGTATGTATGACGAGGTGGATGACGCGACTGGTGTGGCGCTGGATGATGAGCTTCGAGCACTGACCAAGGACGAGACCCGTCTCTTCCTGGATTTCTCGTTTGTGATTCAGAAGATCGGCTTCTCGGATGCTAATCCGGCAAATGCCGAATCCATGGTGCCCATGCCCAGGCAGCGATACATACTCAGCCTGATTGAGCGTGCACTGTATGGCGATACGACCGGCGGGCAACTTGGGGATGAGATCGCCTCTCTGTCCGAAGCCGAGCACGCCTTGTACCTGAAGCTCTCCGAGGCCATCCAACAGGTGCTCTCCCCCAGCCAGGCGGCAGCGTATCTGCCTGCTGATCTTGTAGCCCTTCGGAATGCGATCCTCTGTGTTATGGACAAAGAGGGGGTTAGCAGCTTCATGGACATCAACCTGTCTGAGGATGAGATAAAGCAAGCGGCATGGGAGTGTGGTTATTCTCCACCGCAGCCAACCTCTTCCCCGGCGCCCGCCCGCGAGGAGCGGTGAGGACCCGGACTTGAGCGCGATGGGCGGTCTGACCTGGACCACCGCAGTGTTCCTGGTAGTGGTGACGGTTGGCGGCACTACCCTGCTCCTGCGCCGGCCTGACGACAACAGGCTGATGCGCCTGTCCCTCCTCGCCTGCCTGGCTGCGCTGGCCTTTGCGCCGCTGCTGCGGGCTGTCCCCGATGAGGTCAGCTTTCTACTGTTCTTCGTGGGGCTTTGGCCTACCCTGGCTGTCGTCGCCATTTCAACCGTTGCCAGTGCGGTGCGGGCCATACAGACGCGCAGCCTGCGTGCTTTGCCCAGCCTGATTCTAAGCGTGCTGGCAGCCGGTCTCTTTTATGTCAATATCGCCACCTCATGGATCTGGCCATACAAAACGTACTGAGTTCAGCTTCCATCAGGGAGGCGCATGGACATTTCTACGCTCTCAGAGGGTTATTTCCAATTGACAGGGCAGCGCTGGTGAATATCATCGAGCGTGCTTGGTTTTCATTGGGATATAGGGTGGTATCGGTCAATAGCTGGTGGGTGGATTCGTGGTGCGATGATGATCCCAGCGACCAAGATTATCTCTTCTACTACGTTACGCCCGCTCCCGTTAGCAATCCTGACGGTCTGCGAGTTTTTTCAGCTGACCTGCTTGTAGATGCGATGTTGGCATGGTACCAACTCTGGTATGGGGGCGTTAACGGGTTTGGCGTTACGGAGTATAACTTTGCGAAGATCTGTTTAGGCGATACTGGTGTGGCTATGGGAGGTGGGGCAGGGCGTGTGGCAGCATACATGAAGCTACTTCAGCCGTAGATCACTTTAGCGGTGCGTCGTATGTTCTGGATGAAGAATGGGTGAAGCTGCAGCGGGTGCATGGCCCGCGCATCCGCTGCAGTTGTGATCCGCCAAGGTTTGTTCACCAAAGGAGACCTTCATGAAATCCTCTAGCGAATTGCACATTTGGGGTTCGAGGGCAGAGGCTTATCACGCACTCAACATGCCGAGCTACGCCTCTTTCCCAAATGCACACTCCACTAAAGGGCAGCATGAGATGGGTAATGTCACGGGGGCCACGAGAAGGCCAACTCTATTGCGTGTATTACTATTCGCTTTTCTTAGTATGTCGCTCATTCTGTCAGCTTGCTCAGGACGCCCTTACCATGCTACTCCCCTGGATGCGTTAACCGAGTTTCCTGGCTACCTGATAAGCCCCGATTATTATATTAAAGATTCGGTTCGCGTGTTGCAACAGAAAGCGGTCGCGGGCGGGGTAGTCATACTTTACCGCTGGCAGACCCATGAATCGGTCAAGACAAAAACGTATTGCCTGGCAGCCACCTTCGTGACCTCGGAGGGCAACGGTTGGCGAGCCCAATCGTCTGGTTTTGCTGGCAGCGAGAATAAAAGGTGCTCCATCTCTGAGGCCAATGGTTTTATAGCTGAGTATACAGTGGGCGGCAATATTACTGAGCTGACGACCGTCTTTGGATTGAACGATCGTGGCGACCATGTGCGCGTAGAATGGTCAGATGGGACAGTCAGTTCAGTACCTATACAGAATGGGGCGTTCCTTGAATCTCGTGCCAAAACCCTTCAGGTCCGCCGTGTTCAGGTGTTAGATGCTCATGGGAACATTTTGGTGAGTAAGGAATGGTAAATAGGATTTGTCCAGCAGAACCTGTTGGTCAACCCAAGCAGGGGGCGGTGCAGGTGGCTACCTGGGCGCTTCACCCCGCGCCCAGGCCAGCCGGGCGTGACCGAGCGCACGGTGGAGTTTCATGTGAGCAATGTGCTGGGCAAGCTGGGGCTGAGTTCGCGGGTGCAGGCGGTGGTGTGGGCGCAGGAACGCGGCTTAGGTGGGTGAGCCTGGGCACGGGAGCGCCTGCCTGGGGCATCCACAGGAGAAAAACTGTGGATTTCCACAGTGACAGACGGTCGGATGTAGGGTATGCTGGACGTGTCACCGGCGAGGCCGGAGAGGATCTCATCTTAAGAGGTTCAACAGGGAAATCAGAGAGTCACTTCACCCACATTCTGACAAGTCCACTGAGGTATACAATAAGATTTCGAGCAACGGCGAGGTCAACCTCACTTATGAGTTTGCCGGCATGGATTTGTGGCTAGCTAAGGTGATATACAACTCCCTATACAACGCAGACTGTACTAGCCCGGGCGGTTTCATCAGCGGTGTCAGGACATGCCCATAGTCGTGCCTTCTAGAAGTTAGGAAATTAGGAGACAAAGCATGAAAAAAATGTATCTGCTTGCCACTATTCCGTTTCTACTGTTGTTCGGTGCCGGTGCTACGTTTTACTTCTCCGGCTACGAAGTTGGGCCAGGGGGCACTTACACCTACCGTGTCGAGGAGCGCAAGGATGGCGCCATCGAGGCCAAAATCCAGGTGATTCCGTTGCTGGGTTCAGTTGCTATGCAGAAGTACGAACAGGCGAATGCCGCGCGTGTGAAAGCGCTGGTGGCGCGTGGTGGCGACCCTATCGAGGTCCAGGTCACGTTGCGCCGCCCTCTTCCTGCCGAGGAAGTGCGGTCACTTGCCACTAGTGTGGGGCTCACGGTTAAGGACTTCCTGCTGGTAGGCAAGGGGCCAAACGCCGAGAGAGTAACGTCTATCATCAATGCCGATCTATCCAAGATCCCAGAAGAGGAGGTAGGACCGCGCGGTCAGTCCATCAAGTATTTGGGCGTGATGATCCTACGGGGCATCGTGGCGCCTACCCCTGAAGGGCTGGGGAAACTGGCCAATGATCCTCGTGTCTATTTGGCCGACACGACTCCAGCTGAGGTACGGGATCTGATCCAACATAGTCCGCGCTGGTCAGGGAAGGCTATCGAAAGTGTATCGGTCCCTAGCCCATTTTGGGAACTTGCCTGGGGACAGTAACGACTGATTGTGAGTGAGTAGCTCAGTCAGGGCGGCCGTTTACCGCATCCTGGATGGAGCATCTACATTCCCGCGACCGGCACAGCTTATACCACTGGGGAGGCAGAACGGAGTGAGCGCCTCAGGCCAACGCCCAGGCATTGGGCCTGGGCCAGCGCACTGGTGGCGTCCATACTGCGCCCTCACTCAGGTGCAGGCGGTGGTGTGGGCACAGGAGCGCCTGCCTGTGGAAATCCACAGGAGAAAAACTGTGGATTTCCACAGTGACAGACGGTCGGATGTAGGGTATGCTGGACGTGTCACCGGCGAGGCCGGGGAGCGGTTCAGCGATAAAGAGGGAGGGGCCTATGAACCGATACCTGATTTTCAATGATAGCTGTCCGATTTGCCGCAATCTGGCCCGCACCATTGAACAAGCAGCGGCTGGAAAGCTCAAAGCCATCAGCATCTTTGAACCTCAGGCCAGGGAATGGCTGGCTCGAGCCTATCCTGGTGGCTGGAGCTACCAACCTTATCTGCTTATCATCAAAGGAGATCAGGTTAAAGGTTTAGCGGGCACCGCTATGGCTTTGCGGCTTGGGTTGCTGTTGGGGCCCCGCAGGGCATGGCACATATGGAACCTGGCCCGGCGGTATGGTATAACCTTTCCATATCGGTGGGGGATCACGTTCTCACCAGAGCGGCGAGACTCTCTGAAGCAAGGTGCTTTGTTTCTAATCAGCCTGCTTTTCGTGCCACGCCTCCTGCCCCATCCTGGGGCGCAGGGCTCAGGGGGGTCTACAACAGCCTCCACCTCCCCTACCAGATAATCTCCAGCCGGGTGTGTTGGAGTTCATTGCCGGCACTTACCTTGCGCATGCCGCTGAATTTCCTGACCCTAATCTGACTGGCTTTCAGTTCCATGAGGTGAGTTGATAAAAAGGGTGCTCTTGGGTAGAGTAGGATTGACGAACCTACTTTATCCACAAGGAGCACCCGATGAAACGCCACCATCTTAAGCGACATATGCACTTCCTGCAACTGCGCACCCACATCGCCAGCCAACTGGCCCGCTTCCATCCCCAGTTACGCAAGACGCTCTGGCACAACCTGGCGGAACTGGTCACGGCCACTGCCCTGGCACGCCATGTCCATCTGGCCAGGGTCGGCGATGAACTGCCGGTGGACATCAGCGACGAGGCGCGCATCCAAGGGGGGCGTCGCCAGTTAGCCAACGACACTGAAGACACCCTCACCCTGTTCGCACCGGTGGTCCAGGCGCTGGTGGGGGGCTGGACAGGGCAGAGTTTGCGCCTCATCCTCGACCCCACCGACCTGTCCCCTGACCTGTGTATCGTCCAGGGGGCCTTGGCGTATCGGGGGCGCGCTCTTCCCCTCGCCTGGATGACGGTCGAGGTCCAACCAGGGGCGGTCAAAGCCGCGCTGGAGTATCTGTTCGCCACTATCCACAGTTGGCTGCCTGCGGGGACGAGGGTCTATCTCATTGCCGACCGCGAGTTTCATGGGCACAATGTCTTGGAGACGATTGAGGCACACGGCTGGATACCGGTGGTGCGCAGCAAAGGGCGCATTGGCGTCGAACTGGAGGATGGCTGACGTGGCCAACTGCGGGATTTGGCGCCCTTGCCGGGGGAGCAGGCGTTCTACTAGAAGGTGGGGTTGACAGGATGGGGCTGGGGAGCGTACTCGCTGTCGCTGTCCAATGCCCCCCAGGTCAAGCGTGGGAAGAAGGAGGCAGACCCTTGGTATATCATCACGACCGATCCCGCCGGACCGCAGGTGCTGTATCTGTACGCGGTGCGGGGTTGGATAGACCAGATGTTTCGGGACTTGAAGGGCCAAGGCTTTCATCTCGACCAGACGCGGCTGGAAGACCCCACGCGCCTGGACCGGTTGATGTTGGTGTTGGCGCTCATCTCCTGGTGGCTGCTGGACCTGGGCATCTGGGTGGACCGCCTGGGCTTACGCCGTCGGGTAGACCGGGCGAAGAAGTCCAAGTGCAGCCTGTTCATGATCGGGTTGCGCTGGCTCAAGCGCATGCTGCGTTTAGATACCATCCCTGATGTCCGCTGGGTGCCTGTCTTATGAAACTGATAGTCAGTCAGGCAACCTCGAGAGCAGCACGAGTGACATACACTACACCAACGCCTACAACTACGATAGCCATTATCGTGCTTCTACTCATACTACCAAGGCCGCCTGCTCCTGGGTCGGCAATATGACCTGTAGGGTCTGTATAGCGCAGTGGATTGTTTAGCACGTACGAGTAGCGGTTCAGTGTCTGCGGATCGTATGGCTGGGACACCATCGTATCCGCCTGCACGAACCGTGCGATGCGCGGGTCGTAGTATCTGCGCCGTAGAAGAGCAGCCCTGTAGACGGGTCAAGGCGTTGCCCGGTGAAGTTGTAGCTGGTGGCGCACTCCCCCACCGCACTCGCCCATACGGATAGTACCGCTCCTGCGCGATGCGTCCCCCGTCGCACCCGTCGTCTCGCTCACGCTCCCCAAGTGGTCGGCGTGCAGGTAGTACACGCTGTCCCCTCCCTGTCCCACCACCCCCTGCCGCATCCCCACCCGCAGGCTGCCGAAGTAGCAGTAGCTGATGCGCGTGTGCGTCTGTATCTCAGGCGTCATCCCGGCATCCCCGCTGCCCGACTGCACGTCGCTGCCCGTGCCCAGCAGCACCACCCGATACTCCCCAGAAGGCCGCGTCCTTTTAAAAACGTCCCACCTGACGGGGAGAGATACGAGTGATGATGCCACGCTTGACCGCTTCGTCGGCTAACTCGCGCAGCGTCCAGTGGCTGACGGAGCGCTGCGAGGCGGGCGGGTCTTCGCACGCCAGCGCGATGATCTGCGCCACCTGCTCTGCGCTGAACGTCGGGGGTGCCCCAGGGCGTGGCCGGTCGCTCAGGGTATGTTCAATCAGGCTGGCAGCCCATCCGCATCGGTCTCGTCGGCTTCCGCTGCCTTCAAGCGGGCGTGAGTGGCCAGCCAGCGCCGTTGCCACTTGAGGACGGTGTTGCGCACCAAGCGGAAGTGGCGGGCGGTCTGGTCGATGTTGGCGCCGTCGGCGAGGTGCAAGATAAGCCGGGCGCGTTCCACCAGGTGTTGTCGGGCGGTACGCTGGCGTGCCAGGCGCGCAGTACTTGGCGCTGCTTCTCACCCAATGCGATGACAGGAGCTTTAGGTCCACTCATGCTGCCACTATACCACAAAACCAGAAACCGTCATATATTTCAGCTAGGCTGTACTAGTGACAATTGTCACCTTCCCAGGGTGACAAATAGCACCCTTTCTATCGTAATTCGGAACGTTGGACCTGTTCATCCCAGCTCTCTGTAGCGCTTCATCGCATTTGGTGCTATAGTTTAGCAGGCTTCTCTGGTGGAGTGAGAGGCTGAAGGGCTGGAGGAGTGACTATGAACGCTCAAGATTTCTGGCGTGGACTGGCCATTGATACGCCTGTGATCCGGCACCACCGCGACCTGGGCAGCATCGCCTACTGGCCGGTGCGCGGGCCAGACGCGCCCACGCGCATGGGCTTTGTGGAAGACATTCTCCTGGACCGCGACCTGAGCTATACCCGCATGAAGTTCCGCTCGGCTTTCCCCGGGCCGACCATCCTCCCCGCCGGGCTGACGTATTTCATGGAAGGGGCGCAGGACCGTGTGGTCTATGCCACGCACGTATTTGAGCGTGAGACGGTTGCCGCCACGCACTGCGTTGAGCCGATGGAGGCCGGGCTGTGGCGCCAGGGCGCGCCGCTCCGCGTGGGCATGTTGCCCCTGGCGCTGCGCGTGCCCTCATTGCGCTCGCGCCAGAAGGACCGCCCCGACGCGGAATGGGGCCATATTCGCCGCCTGCTGGCCCGCTCCGGCCTGTCTGCCTGGCGCGGCGCCCTGCGCGAATTGATGGCTGCGCCCCGCGTGCAGATCAACCTGCCTGCGCTGCTCTGGCCCGATACCTTGCCCGACCAGCGCGGCGTGGTGGTGACCATCAACGGCCAGGTCGTGGGCGTGGAGATCGCGCCCTCGGCTGCGCAGTTCCGCCGCTGGTGGAACGACTTCGGCCTGAACGAAAGCTATGCGGTTGACGTGGCCCGCCTGCTTAAGGCGCCGCCCCTCATTGCTGTGAGCGGCGGCCTGTCGCTGGCGGCCTATCTGTTTAACGCCAGGCTGCGAACCCACAAGGTAAACGCCCACGTCTATGATGTGGAATTGGGCGGGCTATCCGGCCAGGCCGTCTTCATGAATGGCCAGCTCGCCTATGCCAGCCTGGTCGGAGAACGGCTGTAGGCTGTCCCTCAGGCCATCCCCTTGCCCCTATAGCCCGATGTACCTATAGGGTTCTCTGCCATATTGCACTACAATTTCACATAGCGTCAGCGATCAGCTATCAACAGGTCTGGGGAAGCGAAGGGGATGGCCCAATTACAGCCGAACAAAGCAGAAGAGGGGCCACAGGCCGCCGGGTTCTGGCCGTGGGTGCAGCGCACCCTGATCGCGCCGGTGCGCGCAACGCGGGGCTGGGGCTGTATCGTGGTCCTGGTGCTGGTGGTTGTCTCGTTGGTAGGCGGGGCCGGGGTGCTGACACTGGCGGCCCTGCAAGGGCGCGACATGCTGGCTGCGCGCCTGGCCACAGCGACGCCAACGCCTACCTCCACACCGTTGCCGCCCACACCCGCCTCCACCCTGAGGCCCTCTCCTCAGGCCACGAGCACGCCGCTGCCTCCGCCCTTGGCCCTGGCCGGGACACCGCTGCCGGCGCCGCTGGCTGCCATCTCGCCGGCCAACGCCAGGCACGTGGTCGCGCTGGCCCGCTGGGGCCGGGGGAGCGTGACACAGGCCCTCTGGTCACCCGATGGGACGCAGGTCGTGGTGGCCTCCTCGCTGGGCATTTACTTCTATGATGCTGAGACCCTGGAACCTCGCCGGTTTATTGAGACACCGATGCGGGTCGTGGGGCTGGCCTATTCCCCCGATGGGCGCATCCTGGCGGCGGCTTCCGCGGGCAGCACGGTGCAATTGTGGCGGCCCGAAGATGGCCTGCTCTTGCGGGCGTTGATCGGGCATACCGACCTTGTGCTCAGCCTGGCCTTCTCGCCCGATGGCCAAATCCTGGCCTCCGGGTCGGCGGACAGCACCGTCCGGCTGTGGCGCGTGCGCGATGGAGCGCTCCTGTTCACCCTGAAAGGGCACACCGGCAGCGTCTACAGCCTGGCCTTCTCCCCCGATGGCGCGCTCCTGGCGTCAGGCTCAAGCGACAATACCGTGCGGTTGTGGCAGGTGGATAGTGGCACTCCCCTGTACACGCTGAGTGGGCACACCAACTCGGTGATGAGTGTGGCCTTCTCCCCGAATGGGCTGGTGCTGGCCTCGGCAGGGGGCGATAAGACCGCCCGGCTGTGGCGTGTGGAGGATGGGAAGCTGACGCGCACGTTGCAGGGCCATACCGATGCGGTCACCGCGGTGGCTTTTGCCCCCAGCGAGGGGGTCATCGCGACCGCCTCAGCGGACCATACGGTGCGGCTGTGGCGGGCGAATAACGGCAGGCTGCTACGTACCCTGGAAGGCCACACAGGGCCGGTGGTGAGCCTGGCCTTTTCGCCCGATGCGGCGCACCTGGTCACAGCCTCAGCAGATAGCACCATCCAGGTCTGGGCGACGAGCAACGGCACCTCGCTGCGCAAGTTGCAAGGGCATACCAGCCGCATCACCAGCCTGGCCTTCGCGCCCGATGGCGGGACGCTGGCCCTGGGCATGGCCGATGACAGCGTGCAAATATGGCGGGCCAGGGAGGGGACGCTCGTCCGCACGCTCAGCGGGCACAGCGGGCCTGTGCGCAGCGTGGCCTTCTCCCCCGATGGGCAACTTCTGGCCTCGGCCTCGGAGGACGCCAGCATTCAGGTATGGCGGGCCAGCGATGGGCTTCTCCTGCGCAGGCTGACCGGGCATACGAACACAGTGCGTAGCCTGGCCTTCTCCCCCGATGGCGCGCTCCTGGCCTCGGCTTCAAGCGATCACACCGTGCGGCTGTGGCGCGTGGGGGATGGCGCGCTCCTGCGCACCCTGGGGGGCCACACAGATCACGTCAATGCGCTGGCCTTCTCGCCCGACGGCGGGCTCCTGGCCTCGGCCTCGGACGACCGCAGCGTGCGGGTCTGGCGGGTGCGCGACGGCGCGCTCCTGTTCACGCTGGTCGGGCATACGGACCGCGTGACTAGCCTGGCCTTCTCCCCCGATGGGGCCACTGTGGCTTCAGGTTCAGACGATACCACCATCCGCCTGTGGCAGGTCAAGGAGGGTATCCCCCTGCGCGTGCTGGAGGGCCACCGCGGCGAGGTGGAGAGCCTGGCCTTCTCGCCCGATGGGCAACTCCTGGCGTCAGCCTCGCGCGATAAGAGCATTCGGCTCTGGCAGATGAGTGACGGCGCCTTTCTACACGCCCTGGAAGGCGGGCACCAGGCCCGGATCACCAGCCTGGCCTTCTCCCCCGATGGGCGCCTGCTGGCCTCCGGGTCGCTGGACTGCACGGTGCGCCTGTGGGGTGTGCCTTAATCCCTGCCCGCCTCTTGACAACCGCCTGCGCCTGTGATAACATCGCGCTATCAGAGCAAACGGCTCGTCATAGCCAAAGGCGATGATGGAAACGAGTAGGCGGGGCGTAGCGCCCAGCGAGCCTGGGAGGGTGGAAGCCAGGTGCGTGACTCCCGCTGAAAATCCTTCCGGAGCCGCAACCCGAACAGCTATCAGCTTTCAGCTCACTCTGGCAGTTGGGGTGAGTCACCGAAGGCTGAGAACTGAGGGTTGATAGCTAAGTAAGTGCGCCGGATTCGTCCCCCGTTAGCGGGACGCGGGCATGAATACGTGCCCGACTGAGTGGGCAGTGGCCGTCAGAGGAGTCTGGCGGCGACTGTCAAGAAGGGTGGTACCGCGGGAGCGATCGCTCTCGTCCCTTGAGGGGCGAGAGCGGTTTTGTTTCTAAACCTCTCCTCTCTCAGGGGGGTGGGGGTAGATCAGGAGGAGCTGGATGACGGAGGCCCTGTATCAAACCGACAGCTATTTGCGCGAATTTGACGCGACCGTGATCGCCGTGGAGGGCAGCGCTGTGGCCCTGGACCGGACGGCCTTCTATCCTGGCGGGGGCGGCCAGCCGTGCGACACCGGCACACTCACCGCCGGGGGCCGGGTCTGGCCAGTCACGCGGGTGCGCCGGGCCGGGGAGGACATCTGGCACGAGGTGGAGGGGGAGCCGCCGCCGCCAGGCACCCAGGTGCGCGGCCAGATTGACTGGAAACGCCGCTACCAACTGATGCGCACGCACACGGCCATGCACATCCTGTGTGGCGTCATCTGGCGCGACTACGGCGCCTCGGTCACCGGCGGCAACATGGAGCCATTGCGCGGGCGCATGGATTTTGAGTTTGAGCACATGCGCCAGGAATTGGTGCGCGAGATTGAGGAGAAGATCAACGCCGAGGTCGTCGCTGCCCGCCCGGTGCGCGTCAACATCCTGCCACGCGAAGTGGCCTTCCAGGTCCCGGACCTGATCCGCACTAAGATCAACCTGCTGCCGGAGGGCATCCAGCAGGTGCGCGTGGTGGAGATTGAGGGGCTGGACCTGCAGGCAGACGGTGGCACCCACGTCGCCAACACGCGCGAGGTCGGCCCCATCCGTATCGCCGATTACATGAGCAAGGGAAAGATCAATAAGCGCATTGTGGTTGAACTGGACGAATGACAGGAGGTATGATGCCATTCAAAGACGTTCCCAGCACAGTGGACTTCATCGCTCAGGAGCACGCCATCCTGGAGTTCTGGCGCGAGACGGGGGCCTTCCAGCGGCTGCGGGAGCTGCGCGCAGGCGGCCCGCGCTGGTCGTTCCTGGACGGGCCGATCACGGCGAACAACCCGGCGGGCGTGCATCACGCCTGGGGGCGCACTTACAAGGACCTGTGGCAGCGCTTTAAGGCCATGCAGGGGTTTGACCAGCGCTGGCAAAACGGCTACGACTGCCAGGGCCTGTGGGTAGAGGTCAACGTAGAGCGCGAACTGGGGTTTAAGTCCAAGCGCGACATTGAGTCATTTGGTATCGCTGAATTCGTTAAACTATGCAAACAACGTGTCCTCACCTACGCCGCGATCATCACCGAGCAGTCCATTCGCCTCGGCCAGTGGATGGACTGGGACGACCCGGATAGGCTGCGCTGGTTGCGCGATAAGCTGGGCGAAAACCCCATGCAAGTCATCACGGTCCAGGGGCCATTTGGCCCGGTCACCGACACAGTGGAGCAGATCGTCGGGCGGCTGGGCATGCCGGAGCTGGGGGGGTCTTATTACACCTTCTCTAATGAGAACAACTACCAGATCTGGCACTTCCTCAAGCGCTGCTGGGAACGTGGCTGGGTTTACAAGGGCCATGATGTCATGCCCTGGTGTCCGCGCTGCGGCACCGGCATCAGCCAGCACGAGATCGTCACCGAGGGCTATGTGGAACGCACCGATCCCGGCCTGACGGTGCGCTTCCCCTTGCGCGGGCGCCCCGGTGAGAGCCTGCTCGTCTGGACGACCACGCCCTGGACGCTCACCAGCAATGTGGCTGCCGCCGTCGGCCCCAACCTGACCTATCTCCGCGTGCGCCAGGGCAACGAGATCTTCTATCTTTCTAAGGGGACAACTTCCATGCTCAGCGGCCCCTATGAAGTGCTCGGCGAGCTTTCCGGGGGCGCCATGGAAGGCTGGACGTATGCCGGCCCGTTTGACGACCTGCCCGCCCAACAGGCCGCAGGCGCGATTGAGGCCCACCGCGTCCTGCTTTGGGAGGAGGTGGGTGAGGAGGAGGGCACGGGCGTTGTCCATATTGCGCCGGGCTGCGGCGCCGAGGACTTCCAACTGAGCAAGCGCTACGGCCTGCCGGTGATCGCGCCGCTGGATGAGAACGGTGTGTACGTTGAGGGCTTCGCCTGGCTCACCGGCATGGATGTCAGCCAGGTCACCGGGCCGATCGTGGAGGACCTGAAGCGCAAGGGCCTGTTCTACCGCCTGGAGCCTTACACCCACCGCTACCCCGTCTGCTGGCGCTGCCAGACCCCCCTCGTGTTCCGCCTGGTGGATGAGTGGTTCATCTCTATGGGCGAGGTCTACGACAAGCCCCGCGAGGAGTTGACGCCTGAGGAGAAGGCCCGCAGCCTGCGCTATCAGATGATGGACGTGGCCGAGCAGATCCGCTGGATCCCGGAGTTCGGCCTGGACCGCGAGATGGACTGGCTGCGCAACATGCACGACTGGATGATCTCCAAGAAGCGCTATTGGGGCCTGGCCCTGCCCATCTGGGAGTGCCATAACTGTGGCCATTTTGAAGTGATCGGCTCCGAGGAGGAACTTCAGCAGCGCGCGGTGGAGGGTTGGGAGACCTTCCAGGGCCATACCCCTCACCGCCCCTGGGTGGACGCGGTCAGGATCCGCTGCCCCAACTGCGGCGCGCTGGTCTCACGCATCGCCGATGTGGGCAACCCCTGGCTGGACGCAGGCATTGTGGCTTACTCCACGCTGCGTTATCGCACCGACCGCGCCTACTGGGAGAAATGGTTCCCGGCAGACTTCATCACCGAGAGCTTTCCCGGCCAGTTCCGCAACTGGTTTTACAGCTTGCTGGCGATGAGCACAGTGTTGGAGAACCGCCCGCCCTTCAAGACGGTGCTCGGCTACGCCACGCTCCTGGGCGCGGATGGCCGCCCCATGCACAAGAGCTGGGGCAACGCCATTGAGTTCCATGAGGCCGCCGAGCAGATCGGCGTGGACGTGATGCGCTGGATGTTCTGCGCCCATCGGCCCGAAAAGGACCTGTGGTTCGGCTATGGCCTGGCCGATGAGACCCGCCGCCGTTTCCTGATCCCGCTGTGGAACGTGTACAGCTTCTTTGCGACCTACGCCAACCTGGATGGCTGGGAGCCGCAACAGAAGGGACAATGGGCCGAGGCCTCCGCCCTCCCAGAACAGTTGAACATCCTGGATCGCTGGATCCTGGCGCGATTGAACCAGGTTATCGCCACGGTGACGGAGCGGCTGGAGGACTATGATGCCGACACGGCGGCGCGGGCTGTGGAGGTCTTTCTGGACGATCTCTCCAACTGGTACGTGCGGCGTTCGCGGCGGCGCTTCTGGAAATCGGAGCACGATAGCGACAAGCACGCCGCTTACAGTACGCTGTACTATATCATGGTGACGCTGGCGCGGCTTCTGGCGCCCTTCGTGCCTTTTGTCACTGAAGCCATGTACCAGAACCTGGTGCGCCAGGTCACTGCTGAGGCGCCGTTGAGTGTGCACCATTGCGACTGGCCGCAGGCCACCCCGCTCTCCGCAGAGGATGCGAAGCTTCTGGACGAGATGGCCCTGGCCCGCCAGGTCGTCGCTGCCGGCCATGCTGCCCGCGCTGCCGCCGGCCTGAAAGTGCGCCAGCCGCTGGCCCGCGCTCTCGTGGTTACGACGGATGAGCAACGCCAGGCATTGGCGCACCTGGAGGCCCTCATTGAGGACGAACTGAACGTCAAGTCGTTGGAGCCTGCCGCCCAGGAGTCGGCGCTGGTCTCTTACCGCCTTCTGCCCGACCTGAAGAAGCTCGGCCCGAAGCTGGGGCCGCTCACGCCCAAGGTTCGCGCGGCGCTGGCGGGCGCTGATGAGGCGCAGGCCGCTCACTATGTAGCGGCGCTGCGGGCCGGGCAGGCCCTGGCGCTGAACGTGGATGGGCGCACTGTTGAACTGGCTCCGGATGAGGTGTTGATCCAGACCGAGCCGAAGGCCGGGTACGCCATCGCCAGCGAGGGCGGCGTGACGGTGGCGTTGGATACGGTGCTGACGCCGGAGCTGGAGGCTGAGGGCCTGGCCCGCGAGGTCATCCGGCGCATCCAGGACCTGCGCAAGAGCGCGGGCTTCAACATCGCTGATCACATCGTCACGACTTACCGGGCCAGCCCCCGCCTGGCTGCGGCTATGGCGGCATGGGCGGCGACCATTGCCACGGAGACGCTCTCAGATGCGTTCTCCGAAAGCGCAGAGCCGACGGGTCAGGTGGTGGAGAGCTTTGAGTTTGATGGGGAGGAGCTTATCGTCGGGTTGAGGAAAGTATAAGTTGCCAGCGCCGATGGTACAAATGCCCAATAGGCAGGGGAATCGGTTTTAGCTTATTTGCCCCCTCCCCCCTCTGCGGGGGAGGGAAGGGGTGGGGGGAACACACCTGAAGTTCAAGCCGGGCCCTGACCTGCCCCGTCTTCCGTCCTTTGTCCTCCGTCGTTATGTGCGGCTCTGCACCCGCGCCAGGACCTCCCGCGCCTGAGCGATGTCCTTGTGAATTTGCGCCACCAGCGCGTCAACCCCGGCGAAGCGTTGCTCGTCGCGCAGCCGCGCGATGAAATCAAGCACCAGCGTCTGCCCGTAGAGGTCGCCCTCAAAATCAAGCAGGTGTGCCTCAACGGTCTGCCTGCCGCTGGTCTCCACAGTGGGACGGACGCCGATATTGACGACGGCCCGATGCCTCTGCGCGTTCTGCCCGGTTGGAGGGAGGGGAGGATCAGGGGAGAGATAGGCCCAACAGGCATACACGCCGTTGGCTGGAATGGCCCGCTCGTCCCACACGGCCAGGTTGGCTGTGGGAATGCCGAGTTGCTTGCCGCGATGGACCCCTTCAATGACGACGCCCGGCAGGCGGAAGGGCCGCCCCAGGCAGCCCATCGCCTCTTCCACATCGCCCGCTGCCAGCGCCCGGCGCACCCGGCTGCTGCTGACGATCTCGCCGCGCCACATGACCGGCTGGTCAATCACGTGAAGGCGATAGCCCTTCTCCTCAGCTAGTTCGCGCAGCCGCGCCGCATTGCCCTCGCGCTGATAGCCCAGGGCAAAGTCGTGGCCGATCCACAGGTCGCTCATGCGCAGGTGGCGGCACAGCAATTCCACGAACTCGTGCGCCCGGATATGGCGCACTTCCTCGTTGAAGGGGTGCGTCACGATCAGGTCCACGCCCAGGTCGGCCAGGAGCTGGGCCTTCTCTTCGGGCGAGTTGATATAGAAGGGAGGCTTCTGGCGGCCCAGCACCACGCTGGGATGGGGGTAAAAGGTGAGGACAACGGCCAGGGCATCCAAGGCCCGCGCCGCCTCCACCAACTGGCGGATGATGTACTGATGCCCACGATGTACGCCATCAAATGATCCAATGGTGACATGCGCTGACCGGTCAAGTTGAACGTGGGTCAGATCGTAAACGTGCTGGGCCATAACTCGCCTAAACCTGGGAGGTCTGGAATACCTTCTCTGGCCGCCAGTGGCTGCCGTCCTGCGTCCGTTTGAGTATCGCCACGAGATGCCCTTCGGGATCATACGCGCGGGCCGGCCCGCCCGGATGATCAGGCGCGGCGGGCAGCGACATCCCCTGGCGGACGCGCGCCGCCTGACGCGCGTCCAAATGGAGCGCGGGCAGGCCCTGGAGCGCAACGTCCATGGGGAGCAGATAGCGTTGCCAGGTCCTTTCCATGAAAGCTGCAGACAATTCATCCAGTGTCACGGCCTGCTCCAGCCGGAACTCGCCGCTCGCCAGGCGGGTGAGGGCGGTCAAATGGGCGCCGCACCCCAGCCGCTGGCCCAGGTCATGTGCCAGCGAGCGGATATACGTCCCCGGCGAACAGGTGACCTCTATGGTGAGTTGAGGCGGCGACCAATCCATAAGCTGGAGCGTGTAGATCTCCACCTGCCGCGCCTGGCGCTCAACCTCCTGTCCCCGCCGTGCCAGGCGATAAAGCGGCGTCCCCTCGCGTTTCAGGGCCGAATACATGGGCGGCACCTGGGCGATCTTCCCGACGAACTCAGCCAGGGCAGCTTCAACCTGAGCGCGGCTGAGGTTCACCGGCGAGCGCCGCACGACCCTCCCCTCGCGGTCATACGTATCTGTCTCAACGCCCAGCAGGATCGTGGCCCGATACTGCTTGGGCGAGGCCATCAGATACTCGCTCAGCCGCGTCGCCTGGCCCAGGCACAGCACAAGCACGCCCGTGGCCAGCGGGTCCAGCGTCCCGGCGTGCCCTACACGGCGGATGCCACTCCAGCGGTGCACCCGCGCCACCACGTCGTGGGAGGTCATGCCGCCGGGTTTATTCACGATGAGAATGCCATCCACAGGTGATCAGCGCCATTCGGCGTAGGGGCACGGTATGCCCTGTCCCTACTCTCCCGGAGTGCTTACGCGTTTCTCCTCTGCTCCAGATAGGCCCTGAGCAGGCCGAGCACCCGCGCTTCCACCTCAGGCAAAGGCCCAGGCAGTGAGCACCCGGCGGCGAGAGGATGGCCGCCGCCGTTCAGCGCCGTGGCCACGGCGGAGATGTCGTGCCCGGGCCTGGCGCGCATACTCACATCCACTGTCCCGTCCTCGCGCTCAGTGAACAGGACGGCGATCTCCGCTTCCTGGGCGGACAGGAGGAAGTTCACCAGGCCGGTCTCCGCGCCGGCGACCGGGCCACACCTGGCGCGTGCCTCCCGGGACAGGTGCGCCCAGATGATGCCATCCTCCAGCCGCATGGTCCCCAGCCCGGCGGCCCACATGCACAGTCCGGAGTATGAGCGCCGGTTCAGGGCCATTTCAATGATATAGGCGAGCGGCGCACCGGCCCGCATCAGCCGCGCTGCGCGCTCCAACACGCGCGGCGTGACGTTCGCCGTGCGGAAGCCCAGCGTATCGGTGACCAGGCCGCACAGCAGGCAGGTGACGATCTCCCGGTCCAGGGGCACGCCCAGCGCATCCACAATATCCAGTACAATTTCAGCCGTTGCCGTCGCCTCTGTGTCAATCAGGTTCACCGTGGCGAAGGTGGTGTTGGTCACATGGTGGTCCAGGTTCAGCCAGGGCTTCCCCTGGAGGGCAGCCAGGGCTTCCGCTGAGAGGCCCAGCCGCCCCATATCAGCGCAATCCACGCTGATCAGCAGGTCCGCGCCGGTATCCGGCTGCGTGATGATGTCCTCTGCCCCAGGCAGAAAGGCATAGCGCGAGGGGACCCCACTGGTGGAACACAGGGTGGGGGACTTCCCCAGGCGCCGCAACGCCCACCCCAGCCCCAGCAGCGACCCGATGGCGTCACCGTCGGGGTCCACGTGGGTGACCAGGAGTGGGCGTTGCGCTGCGCGGATCAGCGCGGTGGCCTCATGCAATGCTGCCTTCAATGTGTCTATCCGTGCCCTGAATCCGTGCCGTGCTCGCCAGGCGCCTCAGGCGGAATCTCTAAGTGGTCCAGAATCTGGCCGATACGCTCCCCCCGCTCCAGGCTGGGATCCCAGCGGAAGCGCAGCTCTGGCACGACCCGCAGATGGATACGGCGGGCGATCTCGCGGCGTAGGAAGCCGGTGGCGCCCTCCAGCGCCTTCATGATCTGCCGTTGTTCCTCCGGGTCGGCCAAGGCGCTGACGAACACGGAGGCATGCCGCAATTCGCGGTCAATGGTCACATCCGTGATCGTCACCAGATTCAGCCGGGGGTCGCGCAGTTCGTTCTGCAACAGGTCCATCAGCTCGGCGCGCAACCCTTCGGCCACGCGCTGCTGGCGGATCTTGGACATTATTCCACCTTCTGCTTGACCACGAACTCCAGCATATCGCCCACTTGAACGGCATCAAATCCGTCCAAATGTACGCCACATTCGTACCCGGCGCGCACCTCGCGCACATCCTCCGTAAAGCGCTTGAGGGAGGCCACCGGGCCGGTATGCACGACCTTGCCGTTGCGGACAACCCGCGCCTGGGCGTTGCGTTGGACAGTTCCCTCGCTGACGTAGCAGCCAGCGACGATGCCAACCTTGGGCACGCGGAAGAGCTGGCGCACCTCGGCCTTGCCCACCACCACCTCTTCGTACTGCGGCTCCAGCAACCCGGTCAGGGCCTTATCCACATCTTCAATCAGCTTATAGATGATGTCGTAAACGCGGATATCCACGCCTTCGGATTCGGCCAGGCGGCGGGCGGCTTCATCTACCTGGACGGAGAAGCCGATGATGATAGCGTGCGATGCTGAGGCCAGCATGACGTCCGACTCGGTGATGTTGCCGATCTCCTGATGCAGGATGTTGACCTTCAGCCCTTCGCGCTCCAGCTTTTCCAGCGAACTGACGATAGGCTCAAGTGAGCCCTGCACATCGGCTTTGACGATCAGGTTCAGTTCACGCGCCTGGCCGGCCTTGAAGCGGGCGTAAATCTCATCCAGCGACAGGGGGCGCGGGGCCTCTGTCGTCTGGCGTTGGGCTTCCAGGCGTTCGGCCACCAGGGCGCGAGCGGCGCGCTCATCGGCGACGACCTCAAACGTGTCACCCGCAGCGGGCACACCACTGAGGCCCAGAACGGATACTGGGGTTGACGGGCTGGCGGTTTTGATGGGCTTGCCGCGCTCATCCAGCATGGCGCGGATGCGGCCAAACGCCTTCCCCACAACGATGACATCGCCCACGCGCAACGTCCCGTTCTGAACTAACAATGTGGCCATCGGCCCGCGCGTCTTATCCAGTTCGGCCTCAATCACCGTGCCGACCGCCGGACGGTTGGGGTTGGCCTTGATCCCCATCTCATCGGCGATCAGCAGGATCGCCTCTAACAGGTCCTCAATTCCCTTCTTCTGCTTGGCCGAGACCGGCACCACCAACGTATCGCCGCCCCACTCATCAGGCACCAGGCCCAGGTCGGCCAACTGCTGCTTGACCCGCTCCGGGTTGGCGGTGGGCTTATCTATCTTGTTCAGTGCGACCAGGATAGGGACGTGCGCTGCGCGGGCATGGGCGATCGCCTCGCGGGTTTGGGGCATCACGCCATCATCGGCGGCGACCACCAGGATAGCGATGTCCGTCACCTGGGCGCCGCGGGCGCGCATGGCGGTGAACGCCTCATGGCCCGGTGTGTCCAGGAAGGTGATCTTGCGACCGTTGTGTTCCACCTGATAAGCGCCGATATGCTGGGTGATCCCGCCGACCTCAGCGGCGACCACGTTGGTGTGCCGGATGGCATCCAATAGCGAGGTCTTGCCGTGATCCACGTGTCCCATGACGGTGACGACGGGGGGACGGGGTCGCAGGGATTGAGGGTCCTCATCTTGAACCAGGCGCTTCCAGGCGGGCATCTCTGGGGCTTCGGCCTGCTCCTCCTGCGGGGGCGCTTCCGGGCGGGCCTCAAAGCCCATCTCCTCGGCGACAATCGCCGCCGTCTCGTAATCAATTTGTTGATTGATATTGGCCATGATCCCGTTCGCCATCAATTCCTTGATGACGTCAATCGGGCTGGCCTTCATGAGCGCTGCCAGCTCACGCACGGTCAGGAAACTGGGCAGTTCAATGACCTTGCGTTCTTTCACTTCTGCCATACGCTCCCTCCTTTCCAGTAGTCAGTAGCCAGTGGTCAGCTACTGACAACCGGGCTAAAGCCCGGTACTGGGCTGCCTACTGCCCCAGCCGAGACATATAGTCTTGCAGTAGGTTGCGCTCTTCAGTTGTCAACGTTGTTTCCAGTGCCCGCTCAATAGCACCACGCTTCAGGGCGTTCTGCCAGCAGGTGAGGCGTGGATGAAGATACGCCCCCCGTCCTGAACGCTTGCCGGTGGGATCAATCTGCACCCCGGCCTCCGGCGTCCTGACGATCCGCACCATCGCCCGCTTCGGCTCCACCTGGCCGCAGCCGATACAGGTACGCAGCGGAATGTGCTTAGGCGACATCTCCCAGGGCGTCAAACGTCACACGTGAAGCATGGTTGACGTTTGACGTTTCACGTCTCACTCCTCGTCAAAATCGTCCCATTCGCCGCGGCGGCCGGGCCTGCGCTCACGTTTGGCCACCATGCGCCCCAGCTCTTCATCAAAGATAAGCTGGCGGCCCTTCTTCCTGGCCTTCTTGCCCTTCTTCGTGAGCACATGCTCAGTGCGCTCCTCAGGCTCAAGCTCTTGCAGGGCATATCCCTCGGCGAATTCGGGCACGTGTTCCTCGTCCCGGGCTTCGCTCACGGATGGTATTGCTGTGACCGGTGTCGGTTCGGCCACGGCCTCCAGCGGCAGTTCAGGGACCTCAGCGAGAGCTTCTACGGCAGGCGAGGGCTGCGTCTGTTCGCCTTCGTCTGGCTTCGCCAGCTCCTCTGGCCTGGACGGGATCCTGACCTGAGTCAGCTTCGCCTTGATCTCGGCCAACTCGTCCGGCCCGATGCCATCCAGCGTCAGCAGTTCGGCCTCATCCAGTGCCAGCCGTTCCATGAGCGTCCCCAGCGTGGTGATACCCCCCTCGGTGAGCGAGGTGTGCAGGCGCAGCGAGAGCTGGAGGGCCTCCAGCGGCATCTCAAAGGCCAGCGGTGGCACGGTGGCGCGGGCCGCGGCGCGGGCCTCCTTGCGGCGCTGGCGTTCGGCCTCCCGCGCGGCGATCACCGCATTCTCCACCAGGTTGACGATGCGGTTCATGGCTTGATAGTCCTCACCGCTCAGAGGCCGGTCGGCGGCCTTCTTCGCCAGGGCCTGCTGCGCTGCGGCCACGACCTCGGCATGTTGCTGCATCAGCCAGGCGAATTCCGGGCGCTGGGCGCGGGCGAGGGCTTCGCTGGCCGCTTCGGACAGGCTCTTGATGTCAATGCGCCAGCCGGTCAACTTCGCCGCCAGGCGGGCATTTTGCCCCTCGCGGCCAATGGCGAGCGACAATTGATCATCGGGCACGACCACCAGCGCCGTCTTGCCCTCCACCGGGTCATCGTCCAGGAAGACGCTGTTCACCTTGGCCGGCGAGAGCGCCTTGGCGATGAAGGTGGCCTGGTCTGGGCTCCACGGAATGACGTCAATTTTCTCGTCATTCAGTTCCTTGACCAGCGACTGGATGCGCACGCCGCGCAGGCCCACACAGGCGCCCACCGGGTCCACCCCTTCCTGGAGGGCGGCCACAGCGACCTTGGAGCGTTGCCCGGCTTCACGGGCGATAGCCCGGATCTCCACCGCGCCGTTGTAAATCTCCGGCACCTCGTACTCCAGCAGGCGGCGCAGCATATTACGATGGCTGCGTGACACGATGATCTGCGGGCCCCTGGGGGTCTTGCGCACCTCCAGGATGTACACCCGGATCTTATCATGCGGCTTGTAGCGTTCACCTGGCACCTGCTGGTTGCGCGGCAAGATGGCCTCAGTGCGGCCCAGGCTCACCGTGATGGCCTGCGCGGTCACACTCTGCACCGTGCCGTTGACGATCTCACCGACGCGGTCGCTGAAATCATCAAACAGCTTTTCGCGCTCGGCTTCACGGACTTTTTGCAGGATCACCTGCTTGGCCGTCTGCGCGGCAATGCGCCCAAACTCCGCTGGCGTGTTCTCCACCATGATCGTCTGGCCCGGCTCCACGCTGTGGCCCGCAATCTGGCGCGCCTCCGCCAGGCTGACCTCGGTCTTGGGGTCGCGTACGGACTCTACGACCTCTTTCTCCACATAGACGCGCGCCTGGCCCGTGATGGGGTCAATTTTGGCCTCCACCCGCTGGGCGTTGCCGATGTTCATGTTCCGCTTGTAGGCGGAGACGAGCGCCTGTTGTAGCGCCTCCAAGACCACGTCCTTCGGCAGGTGACGCGATTCACATATTTCATTGAAGGCAAGCATGAACTCGCTTTTCATCGCCGTGCCGGTCCCTTACTCCTCAAGATCGGTCACCGCTCGCCAGCGCCCACATCCGGCCCATCGCCAGCCCGATCACAGATGGCTCAGGGATGGCGAGGAGCTGGCTGTCCAGACCGATCGCCGCACACACCCGCTCACGCGGGCCCCCCTATCGGGGGATTGAATCGTACCTCTCCTCTATGTCTGGGTGAGAGATGAGGGTTTACCTTCTGCCCCTCATCGTCTCTTGTTTATGGTAGATATAGCAGAAAAGTGGGGGCGTCCCACTTTTCTCAAGTACACCTATCCAACTGACCCAGACTGGGGTTATTATACCACGAAGGGACATAAGAGGCAAGGGGGTGAGAAATGGTGACGGAGGACGGATGCCCCAATTCTCTCCCCTCGTGGGCTGGGGGCGTCATTATCACAGGTGGGGTAGCTATGCTAAAATCGTCAAGGCATGGCCTGGGAAGAATACGTCGGTAATCCACACGTCCATACCCCCTATTCCGATGGGGCGCTGTATCATGCCGATGTGGCCAGGGCGGCCCTGGCGGCGGGGCTGGACTTCGTCATCGTCACCGATCACAACGTCTGGGTGCGCGATGTGGAAGGCATTTACAGTGAGCCGGGCGGACGCCGCCTGATCCTCCTCGTGGGTGAAGAAGTGCACGATGTGCGCCGCCGCCCTCAGGCCAATCATCTACTTGTCTATGGCGCGGAAGCTGAGGTGGCCCAATATGCGCCCCACCCCCAGCGCCTGATAGATGCCGTGCGCACTGCGGGCGGCTTCTGCTTCCTGGCGCATCCCTTTGAGAAGGCCGCGCCCCGTGTAGGCGAGCCGGCCATCCCCTGGGTGGATTGGGAGGTTAGCGGCTTCACCGGCCTGGAGATCTGGAACACCATGTCCGAGTTCAAGTCGCTGGTGCGCTACTGGTTCAATGCCCTGCGCTATGCCCGCGACCCCGAAGCGGGCATCCGTGGGCCGTTCTCGCCACTGCTGGCGCTTTGGGACAAGCTGCTGGCTGAGGGGCGGCGGGTGGCGGCCATCGGCGGCGCGGATGCGCACGGCAGGACGTATCACTGGGGGCCGTTCAAGCGCGTCCTTTTCCCCTATGACTACCTCTTTCGCATGGTCAATACCCACATCCTGACACCGCGCCCGTTGACAGGGGACTTCCCCCACGACCGGGCGCTGATCTATGAGGCGCTGCGGCGCGGCCACGCCTGGGTGGGCTATGACCGCATCCATCCCACAGCGGGCTTTCGCTTCTCCGGCCAGGCCTGGCGTGCCGAGGCCATCATGGGCGACGAGTTGCCCCTGGGGACAGGGGCGACGTTGCAGGTGCGCACGCCGGTCATGGCCGACATCCGACTGGTATGTCACGGCGACGTCGTCAAGCGGGAGGAGCGGGCCACGAACCTGACGTATATTACCAGCGAACCGGGCGCCTATCGGGCGGAGGTCTATCTGCCCTTCCGCGGGCGCAAGCGCGGCTGGATCTTCAGCAATCCGATTTATCTGGTGTAGAGAGCAGGCTGGCCGGGTCCAGGCCAAAACGTTCCAGCACCGCCCAGACCTCGGCCCGCGTGGGCATGTTGTGGCCTGTGCCCAGCTTCTGCACTTTGGCGGCACCGGTGGCGTTCGCCAGTGTGCCCAGCGCCGCAAGCGGCAACCCCCGGAGATAGCCGTAAATCACTGCCCCGGCCAGGCTGTCGCCGGCGCCGGTGGTATCCCGCGCCTCCACCGGAAAGCCAGGGGAGATGGTCATCTCCTGTGCGGTCAGCAACAGGCAGCCAGCCTCACCGCGCTTGATCACCACGAGTTGAGAGCCGTTTGCCAAGAGCGCCCGCGCCGAGGTCAGAGGGTCCTCTATGCCGCTCAGCCGGCTGGACTCGTCATCGGTCGCCAGGAGCACCGTGGCCAGCGCCGCCGCCTGACAGTGCCAGGTGTTATCCAGCGCCGGGTTGCCGGGGCCGGGGTCAAAGAACGTGGGCACGCCAGCCTGTCGGGCCAGGCGAAACGCCTCCAGGATGATGTCTCGCCCGCCGGTGTGTTCCACCCAGCCATCGGCGTAGAGGGCTTGCGCCTCCCGGATCGGTTGGTGCCAGGCCTGGGGGAGGGTCGTCAATTGCAGGCTGCCCGGATAGCCCAGATAGGCGGGCTCGCCACGGGCGTCCACGATCACACCGGCGACAGGTGTGCTCGCCTGGGGGGTCACCACCACCCGCGAGATGTCTATCCTCTCGCGCTGCAGGCCCTCCAGCACGACCGCACCGAAGCGGTCGTCGCCCACCTCCCCCAGGCAGGCGACGGCCAGCCCCAACCGTGCGGCGCTGATGGCCACATTGGTGGCCCCGCCCGGCCCCAGTTCAATATACGCGACCTTCAGCAAATCCTGCGCCTGGATGGGGAAGCGGGCAATGCGCAGGCTGAAGTCGGCGATCAGGTCGCCCAGGACAATGACCATAGGGCTTCTATCTTACACAGCAACCGTCAAACGTCAAACGCCATGTGCGCATCACACCCCCTCCCTGGCCCTCCCCCTGGATGGGGGAGGGGAAAACCCGCGTAGCAGGTTTGATGCAAGTCGCCGGAGGGATTCTATCCCCCGGTGACCTTCTCACGTTTGACGTTTCACGTTTGATGTTTGGCGTTCCGCAAGGGCGGCGACAAACTCTTCCACCGTGCGCGGTGCGCCGGGCAGGCCGAGCGCCCGCGCCAGCCGGGTGAGTTGTGGCGGCTCCACGTCGGCGCGGGCCAGCACGTCACTTTGGGCCAGGACCGCGCTCGTCGGGCCATCGGCCAGGATCATGCCCCCGGCCATGACCACCACGCGCTCAAAGTGCTCAGCGCAGAAGTCTATATCATGTGAGATAGTGATCACCGTCCGCCCCTCGGCCTTCAGCGCCTCCACGATACCGGCGATGCGCGCCAGGCCGCGCATGTCCTGGCCGGTGGTGGGCTCATCCAGGATGACAACCGGCGTGCGCATCGCCAGGACCGCCGCCAACGCCACGAATTTGCGCTGGGATGCGGGCAGATCGTAAGGGTGGACCTGGGCCATCGCTTCCAATCCGAGCTGCCTGAGGGTGGCTGTCACGTTGGCGTGCACCTCGGCCTCGGATTGGCCCAGGTTGCGTGGGCCAAAGGCCACTTCATCCCAGATGTTGTCCTCAAACAACTGATCATCCGGGTTTTGGAAGGCGTACCCGACCCGTCGGGCGAGTTGGGCCACCGTGTGCTCGCGCGTATCCCAGCCGCCGATGCGGACGCTGCCGCGCTCCGGCTTGAGCAGGCCGTTCAGGTGTTTGGCCAGAGTGGTCTTGCCCGCGCCGTTCTCGCCGATGATGGCAACCGACTCTCCTGGGGCGATGTGCAGGGTGACGTCGCGCAAGGCGAGGACCCCGGAGGGGTAGCGGAAGGAAACGGCTTCAACGCTGATATTCATTGAGATTCAGCAGTCAGGGGACTGGAAGAAGGCCACCGCCTGCTCCAACGTCACCGGCAGGGGTTTGTCCTGGGCCGCCAGACCGCGCGCCTGAGCGTGGCGGGCGGCCTGGGTGTAGCGCGTCTGCCCGATCCCGTACTGGTCCAGGTCGGGTGCAGCCAGCACCTCGTCTGGGGGGCCATCCGCGAGGATACGGCCCTCGGCCAGGGCGATGACGCGGTCGGCGAAGACCGCCACCCATTCCAGCTTGTGCTCGGTCAGCACAATGGTCGTCTCCCGCGCGGCAGCCAGGTCGCGCAGCACGGTGAAGACCTCTTTGGTGCCCACCGGGTCAAGCTGGGAGGTGGGCTCGTCCAGGACCAGCACCTGGGGGCGCATGACCAGGACCGAGGCGATTGCCAGCCGTTGTTGCTGGCCGCCGGAGAGCGTGAAGGGCGAGCGTTCGGCCAGTTCCGCCAGGCCCGTGCGGGCGAGCACCTCCTCAACCCGCGCCAGCATCTCCTGGCGTGGCACCCCCAGGTTCTCCAGGCCGAAGGCGATCTCCTCGCGCACGGTGAAGCGCGCAGCGGTGATCTGGTTAAAGGGATTGTCAAAGACCAGGCCGATCTCGCCTGCCAGTTCGGAGAGCGGCGTGGTCAGCACATCCCAGCCAGCGACCTGCACCCGGCCCTCCAGTTTCCCGCGATAGAAGTTGGGGATGAAGCCGGTGAGGGCGTAGCACAGCGTGGTTTTGCCCGCGCCGTTGGCGCCGATCACCGCGCAGAACTGCCCCTGGGGGATGTCCAGGCTGATATGGTCAAGCGCCGGGCGGGTGGCGCGGGGATAGGTGTAGGTCAGGTTCTCTATGTGGATCACGCGAATCGTCCGGTTCGGATAAGCCAGCCTGCGATCAGATAACGCGGAACAGCCGCGCGGCCAACAGGGCCATCGCAGCCAGGAAGAGGAGCCAACGCGCCACTGCCTGCGCGGGGGAGTCCACCAGCACAAGCAGGCTGGTTTTCGGGCCGCGACGGCTGAAGGCCCGCGCCTCCAAAGCGATGGCCCGTTCCTCAATGTCCACGATGCTGCCCAAGACAAGCGGCTTGATCAGCGGCAGCAGCGCCCGGAGGCGCTGCCGCAGACGCCCCTCGGTCTCCAGCCCCCGTGAGCGTTGCGCGTCCAGGATCGTGGCGGCCTTCGCCTGGAAGCGCGGCACGATCTGGATCGTAGCCAGGATAATATAGGCGATGCCGGTGGGGACGCCGCGCTGGCTGAGGGCGATCATCAGCGCATCCGGGCGCGTGCTGAGGGACAGGAGCAGAAAGCTACTCACGATCAGCAGGATACGGCCTGTGCTCTGGATGGCGAAGACCACCCCCTCGCGTTTCAGGGACAGGGGGCCGAGGGCGAAGACCGGCGTGCCGCCCGTCCAGAAAAAGCCCTGGATCAGAAACAGGGAGATGGCGAAGGGCAAGACTGTGCGCCAGGCGGCCCCTATCAACAGGGGGAGAACCCGCCCCCAGGCCGCCAGGGGCAGGAGGATGGCGACAAAGGCCGCGTAAGTTGCCCACACGCCCGGCAGAACCAGGCTGGCGAACAGGCAGAACCCGGTCAGCGCCAGCTTGGTCAGCGGGTGCAGCCGGTGTAACCCGCTCTCGCGGGCGACATAGAGGCTGAAGGCCGCATAGGAACTCATAGGAACTGGGGGAACTCATAGGAACTCACAGAGACCCGATGAGTTCCTACGAGTTCCTACGAGTTCCACCCCTCAGCGCACGTTCTCGGCGCGGGGGAAGCGGTCCAGGAACCGCCCCGGCAAGGCCCGCACGATCAGCCAGACGACCAGATAAGTGATGGTCTTATCCAATGGGTCGGACGAGACGCCCTGGGCAAAGGACGCGGGCAGGATGCCAAAACCGATGCCGCGGAAGATAGCCACAAGGGCATCGGTGCCGGCGCCGGTCACCCCACCGAAGACATAGGCGGAGATCGGAGCCGAGATCGTCGCGGCGATCAGCCCGGTGATGATGCCCGCCAGGATCACCTTCCACCAGATGCGCAGCCAGCCGGCCTCGCCAAATAAGCCCGCCAATAGGCCGATGACCGCTGCCACCGCCGCAAAAGGCGCATAGGTCACGTTCAGTCCGCTGAGGCCCCAGATCAGATTGGCCAGCAACCCAGTCAGCGCCCCGGCCCAAGGCCCCGCCAAAACGCCGACCAGAACTGTGCCAATGGAGTCCAGATAGAGCGGGACCTTCAGCGCGAAGATGAGTTGCCCGATAGCGATGTTGATGGCGACCGCCACCGGGATCATGACCCAGGTGAGCGTGGTGAAGTCGCTCCGAATGCGGTCAGCTTGTGTAGTACGAGCCATAATGCCTCCTCCTCTCGGATGTGTGGAACCTGTTTCAAAAATAGGCCGAAGCCCTCCGCATATCATGCTGAGCGAAGCATCTTGAATGACCCCCCACCCCAGCCCTCCTCATATAAGGGGGGGAATGCGACCCTTCGCTTCGCTCAGGGTGACAATTTATATACACTGAAGACTATCAATACTATTCTACGCCAAAGGCCATAGGATGTCTAGCCTGTGCGGGCGATGGATAGGGCATCGGCCCTGGCTTGTTGATCACCCCTCCCCAGCCTTCTCCCCCCGCAAGGCGGGGCTTTTCCCTTCAGGATAGTCAACTCGCCCAAATAAGGTAAAACGATACTCAATTGCCCGAAGAGCGGTTATAGGTTATAATTGTCCCTATGATAACGCATTCCCTCCTGACAACAGGCTCCAGGCATAGGCTGTGCCCGCCCCTGTTCCGCAGGGGTGCCACCCTGGGCCTGGCGCTTGCGCTGATGGCGCTCGTGGCCTGCCAATCCAGCCAGCCCACCCCGGCGCCCACCACCGTCCGGCCAACAATTGTGGCCCCATCCCCTACTCCTTCTCCATTGGAAGAGGGAGGAGGCGGAACAGGTAGCCCGACCGCGACAGCCCTGCCGCCGTCGCCTGAGCCGGCCCGTGCAACGGCCACACCATCGCCCTCGCCTGCATCGGCGGGCTTCAACCCGCGCGCCTTCAAGCTGGCCCTGGTGCCGGTGGCCACCGGGCTGGCTCAGCCGCTGTTTGCCACGCACGCTGGCGACGGCAGCGGCGCTATTTACATCGTAGAAAAGCGCGGCACGATCCGGGTCGTCTCCAACGGCGCCCTGCGCGAGACACCCTTCCTGGACATCACCTCCATTGTGGGGTCACAGGGAAGCGAGCAGGGGCTGCTGGGCCTGGCCTTTCACCCCAACTACCCCACCAACCGCCAGTTCTTTGTCAACTACACGGACCTGAACGGGGACACGGTCATCGCGCGTTACACGGCCCGACCCGATGGTGTCACCGCTGATCCCAATAGCGCCCGGCTGGTCCTCAAGATCGATCAGCCTTACCCTAACCACAACGGCGGGATGCTGGCCTTCGGCCCGGATAAGATGCTGTGGATCGGCACGGGCGATGGCGGCTCGGCTGGGGACCCGCAAGGAAACGCCCAAAACCGGGGGTCGTTGCTTGGCAAGATGCTGCGCATTGATGTGGATAGCGGCGACCCCTATGGGATCCCGCCCGATAACCCCTTTATCAATGATCCCTCAACCCGGCCTGAGATCTGGGCGCTTGGCCTGCGCAACCCCTGGCGCTACAGCTTTGACCGTGCCACAGGCGACCTCTACATTGGCGATGTCGGCCAGGGCGCCTGGGAGGAAATTGACCTGCACCGGGCAGGCAGTCCGGGCGGCCAAAACTACGGCTGGAACATTATGGAAGGCGGGCATTGCTTCCGCAGCGCGGCCTGTGATCAGAGCGGCCTGGAGCTTCCTATTGCGGAGTATCCCACACATGGAGACGGCACCTGCGCCGTGATCGGTGGCTACGTGTATCGCGGCCAGGCCTATCCCCCCATGGTGGGGGGCTATTTCTACGCCGATTACTGCGGTGGTCAGATCTGGGCGCTGAGCCCCGCCCCGGATGGCGCCTGGCAGAGCACCCTGCTCCTGGATACTGACCTGTCCATCAGTTCCTTTGGCGAGGACGAGGCCGGGGAGTTGTATATCACCACGTTTGAAGGGGTGCTTTACCGCCTGGTGGCGGCTGCCCCGTAACTGCCCTCAGTTCCAGAATCTGAACCCAAGCTAAACTCAATTCAACGCCTCGCCCGACGTTTCCTGCGCTATAGTAGGCGCAGAAGACCGAGCCGGGATGCAGTGGCGGAAAGCATCCTGAATGGCTCAGCGGGCACACGTGGCTGTGCCTGAACAATGGGATCGGATTTGTTGGAAGGTTGATAAGGAGACAAGGATAGCGAGAAGATAGGCGCAGACTCCCGACAAGCACCAGACACATCCATCGCCAGCGACGGGTTGGGCGCGTTCCAACCCGTCGCCCCTTTTTAGCCGCTGGTAGCTAAAACCGGTGTATCCATGAAGCAGGCTGCACCGCCGCCGAAGGCGCAAGCGCTCTTCCGAGCGCGCGGGGGGAGCCAGGCAAGGGGGACCACCGGGTCGCGGGCGGCGCAGCCTGCCGGAAGTGCTTCTCCCCACCAATAAGACAATAGCACATCAGCGTCCCAAAAACGTCCCAAAATTCCAGGTAAATTGTGATATTGTGGCTGGAATATTGTAAGGAGGGGCATAAGGGCAACCCGCTGGGTCGCCCCCACTATCCTCCCCCACAAGGGGGGAGGGAGCAATATTGATACCTTCCCCCTGAATGGGGGAGGGTGAGGGAGGGGGTGACATGCCTCCCAACCCTCCCCCACCCAGTACCAGGCACCCAGTACCGGGCTTCAGCCCGGTTGGGAGGGAGCGACCTTTCCCTTCAGTCCGCGCCCACTGGCCGGGCGCACAACACCAATTCGCGGGCGGCGCGGACCTCGTCCAGGCGCGAGACAGGGGCCTTGTGCGGCGCGGTGCGCAGGAGGTCCGGATCCGTGCGCGCTTCCTCAGCAATGCGCAGCATCGCCTCGGCGAAGGCATCCAGCGTTTCCTTGCTCTCCGTCTCCGTCGGCTCAATCATCAACGCCTCGCGCACGATAAGCGGGAAGTAGTTCGTCGGCGGGTGGAAGCCGTAGTCAATCAGCCGCTTGGAGATGTCCAGAGCGCGCACGTTCGGCGCCCCCTCAATCCGCCCCTCAATCACAAACTCGTGTTTGCAGATACGGTCGTAGGGTACGGGATAGGTGCCCCGCAGCCGCGCCAGCAGGTAGTTGGCGTTGAGCACGGCGTGCTCGCTCACCGCGCGCAGGCCCTCCGGGCCGAGGATGCGGATGTAAGTGTAGGCCCGCACGAACATGCCGAAGTTGCCGTAAAAGGCGCGCACCCGCCCGATGCTCTTCTCCGGCATAACCAGCTTGTACACCACGTTGTCCTCGTCCGAGGCCTCTTCGTCAATGGCCGCAATCGGGCCAGGGAGATAGGGGGCCAGCTCCGCCGAGCACAGCACCGGCCCGGAGCCGGGGCCGCCGCCGCCGTGAGGCGTGGAGAACGTCTTATGCAGGTTGTAATGCATGACGTCAAAGCCGAGATCGCCTGGCTTAGAGATACCCAGCAACGCGTTCAGATTCGCCCCATCGCCGTACAGCAGGCCCCCGCAGCCATGCACCAGCGCGCTGATCTCCTCCATGTGCTCATCAAACAGCCCCAGCGTGTTCGGGTTGGTCAGCATTATGCCCACCACGTCCGGGCCGCAGGCAGCGCGCAATGCCTCCAGGTCCACATTGCCGCGCGCATCGGAGGGCAGCTCCACCATTTGCAGGCCGCTCATGGTGGTTGAGGCCGGGTTTGTGCCATGTGCTGAATCGGGGATAAGGATCTTGGTGCGCCCCGTGTCCCCCCGATCAAGGTGATACTTGCGCATCATGAGCACGCCGGAAAGCTCGCCATGCGCACCGGCGGCGGGTTGCAGGCTGCACCCGGCAAAGCCGCCGATCTCCTTGAGCCACTCCTGCAGCTCGTACATGAGTTGCAAGTTGCCCTGGACGCTCTCCAGGGGCTGGAGGGGATGGGTGCGGGCAAAGCCGGGCAGGCGGGCGGCCTGCTCATTCACCTTGGGGTTGTACTTCATCGTGCACGACCCCAGGGGATAGAAGCCGATGTCCACCGCATAGTTCATCTGCGACAGGTGCACATAGTGGCGCACCAGGTCCACCTGGCTGACCTCCGGCAGGGGCAGGTCCTGGCGCAACCACTCGCCGGGCAGCTCGGCCAGGGGCACATCCGGCTGGGGCAGGGTTACCCCACAGCGCCCCGCAGAACTCAGTTCATAGATGGTTGGCTCAGTCATGGCAATTCCCCTCCTATCCCTCGCCGATCTCGGCCAGCGCCTGGACGAACTCGTCTATCTCCTCCCGCGTATTCGTCTCGGTGACGCACACCAGCATGTGGTTGGCGAGGTGCGGGTAGTGGATAGACAGGTCAAAGCCGCCGATGATGCCATAGTCGTCCAGGAGTTCACGGTTGATCTCGGCTATAGGGCGCGGGCAGCGCACCACGAACTCCTTGAAGAAGGGGCGCCGGGTCACCACAGTGTAGCCGTCCAGCTTATCTATCTCCGCCGCGGCGTAGTGGGCCTTGTGATAGCACAACTCGGCCACCTGCCTCAACCCGCAGCGGCCCATCGTGGACAGGTAGACCGCCGCGGCCAGCGCCATCAGCCCCTGATTGGTGCAGATGTTTGAGGTGGCTTTTTCGCGGCGGATATGCTGCTCGCGCGTGGAGAGCGTGAGCACATAGCCGCGCCGTCCCTGTGTGTCCACCGTCTCGCCCACCAGCCGCCCGGCCATGCGGCGGACGTGCTCCATGCGCGTGGCGAAGAAACCCAGATAAGGGCCGCCGAAGCTGAGGGGGATGCCCAGCGACTGCCCTTCGCCCACCACGACGTCCGCGCCGTACGCGCCCGGTGGCTGGAACAGGCCCAGCGAGATGGGGTCGCAGACGACCACGAACAGCGCCCCGGCCTTATGCACGGCTTCGGCCACGCCCTGCACCTCTTCCAGTTCGCCAAAGAAGTTGGGGACCTGGATGCACAGGCAGGCGGTGTTTTCGTCTAACTGGCTGAGCAGTTGCGGCAGATCCGCCGTCAGGTCCTCGTCGCCAGTCACGCTGAGGCCCATGCCCTGGGTGTAGGTGCGCACCACCTGGCGGTACTCTGGGTGGATGGCGGGTGACAGAAGTACTTTGCGCCGCTTCTGCCGGAACACATTCAGCGCCAGGATGACCGCCTCGGCCAGGGAGGTGGCGCCATCATAGTGGGAGGCATTGGAGACCTCCATACCGGTCAGATTCACGATCAGGCTCTGGTACTCAAACATGGCCTGGAGCGTGCCCTGGCTGATCTCTGGCTGGTAGGGCGTGTAGGCCGTGTAGAACTCCCCGCGGCTGAGGACGTAGTCCACTGTGCTGGGGATGAAGTGGTTATAAGCGCCCGCGCCCAGGAAGATGGGGTAGTGGTCCACATCGGCGTTGGTCTCTGAGAGCGCCTGCAGTTCCCACATCACCTCCATTTCGGAGAGCGGCGGGGGCAGGTTCAGCCTGGGGAAGCGTGTATGCTCTGGCACATCGTAAAACAGGTCTTCTATGCGCTGGACGCCGATCACCTCCAGCATCTGGCGGCGTTCGGCGTCAGTATGGGGAATGTAAGTCATGGTTGCTCACTCCGTTCGCAACGATGGGGGACGGATAAAAGCGATCAGCCATCAGCCATCAGCTTTCAGCTTTCAGCCTCAGTAGATCACAGGTTTGTCATGCTGAGCGCAGCGAAGCATCTCCAATGTATGTTCAGGGGACCCTTCACTGCCCCTTCGCCGCCCCTTCCCCTTCGCTTCGCTCAGGGTCAGGGCTTCGGCTCAGGGCTTTGGCTCAGAGCCTGCCCTGAGCCTGGCGAAGGGGTGACACTTTTGTGATCTACTGAGCCTACAATTGTAGACAACAGGCTGAACGCTGACCGCTGAAAGCTGACTGCTAATTTCATCCTCCGTCCTCAATGCATGCGCTCTTCACAATACTTCTCATAAGCCGCCGCGTCCAGCAGGTCACTGAATTCGGCGGGGTTGTCCGGCTTAAAGCGGATCATCCAGGCCTGGCCATAAGGGTCCTGGTTGACCAGTTCCGGTGCGCCGGACAGGCGTTCATTGACCGCCGTGATCGTGCCGCTGGCGGGCATATACAGGTCCGAGGCCGCTTTGACCGACTCCACTACGCCGAACGCCTCGCCTTTGGCGCGCCGCTCGCCGGGCTGGGGCAGTTCCACGTAGACGATGTCGGAGAGCTGGCTCTGGGCGTAGTCGGTGATGCCGACCACTGCCTCGTCCCCTTCAATCCGCATCCATTCGTCGGTCTTGGTGTAACGCAGATCTGTTGGAAAGTTCATGGTCCCTCCTTAGTATGCTGGCGAAGGGCGTGGGGCGCTCGCCACACGCCCCCGTCCCCCATAACAAAACGGGGACACGCAGCCTGTAGGCTGTGTGTCCCCTGTTACTGACCTGAGAGATTCGCCCCGCCGGGCGGGGTTTGCCCCTTCGGTGCCTGATGCAGTGGTCCATTCCCAGCGCATAAGCATGTGGGTCTCCGTGCACTGTTCGCTGCCTGCTGCCCAGGACTTTCCAGGGAACCTGGCGAGAGCCAGGGGGTGGTCAGGAGGCAGGGTCCTTTTACCTGAGAGATTCACCACGCCGGCCCACGCACTCAGCCGCCGGGTTTGCCCCTTCGGTGCCTGCTTGGGGGAACGCATGGGCTATCCCCCGCAGCGGTCTCTCCCCCACCTCCGCATCTATTCTGTTGTAGGCTGTATTCATTGTACGACAGGCTGGCAGAAAAGTCAACGTATTTTTTTAGAAAAAGCGCGCGCGCTTCCCCTTGACAAACCCCCATAACAGGCTATAATTAACGCCAAATGGAACAGGTCCGCGACACACGGATCCAGCGCTGAAAGAGGAGCTTTCAGACGCCTGGTTTCGTGCGTCTCGGTACCATTTTTCGCTATCTACGGGTCTCTACTTCGTAGTGAATCATCAGAATCGCGTGCGTGTACCACCGCGGAGGAGGAGTCATAAGTTGGAAGCCAAGGACCTGAAGTCGTTGCGGATTAGTCTGGCCTCGCCTGAGCAGATTAAATCCTGGTCGTATGGTGAAGTCCTCAAGCCAGAGACGATCAACTACCGGCGACTGCGCCCGGAAAAGGATGGTCTGTTCTGCGAAGCGATCTTTGGTCCCACGAAGGACTGGCAATGTTATTGTGGTAAATACAAGAATGTCCGCTACAAAGGGATCATCTGCGAGAAGTGTGGCGTTGAAGTCACCCGTTCGTCGGTGCGGCGTGAGCGCATGGGCCATATTGAGTTGGCCGCCCCGGTGGCCCACGTCTGGTACACCCGGCGTGTCCCCAGCCATTTAGGTCTTCTTCTGGACATCTCCCGCCGCAACCTGGACCGTGTGCTCTATTTCGCGCAGTACGTGATTACCCACGTGGATGAGGAGGCCCGCCAGAAGGCGCTCAAGCGGCTGGATGAAGAGGTTGCCCGCCAGGTCGCCGAGGTGCGCCAGCAGGCCGAGGCCCAGATCGCCGAGATCAGCGCCCGGCGCGATGAGGCCCTGGCCCGTCTGCGCGCTGAGATAGAGGAGGCCAACGCGGCCTATGAGCGCGATCAGGAGACCCGCACCGAGCCGGTGATGCGGGCGGCGCAGGAGTTGCAGCGCAAGCTGGAGGAGTATCGGGGGACGGTGATTCAGGAGCCGCTGATCTTTGAGCCGAGCGGCACGGTCATCGCCGAGAAGGGCGAGACGGTTGGCCGCGAGCACAGCGTGCTCTTGCAGGAGGCCGTGGAGGCCCAGCTCACTGCTATCAAGGCCGAGCTGACCGAGGCCCATGACGCCCGCCTGGCGCGCCTCCAGGGCGAGATTGAACTGGTCCAGGCCCAGGCCGAGCAGGAGACCGCCGAGATCCAGGCCCGGCTGGACCAGGAGGTCGCTAAAGCCGAAGCCTCTATGGAGGGGGACCGCCGTGAACTTATGGAACTGGCCCAGATGCAGTTCATGGGCGAGGCGCGCTTCCGCGAGCTGAAGAGCAGGTGGGGCAATGTCTTCCGGGCTGACATGGGCGCGGAGGCCTTCTATGAGATCCTGCGCAACATGGACCTGGACAAGCTGGCCAAGGAGTTGTGGCAGGAGATCAGGATGACGCGCTCCAAGCAGCGCAAGAAGCACGCGGTGAAGCGGCTGCGCGTGGTGGAGGCCTTCCGCCGCAGCGGTAACCGCCCGGAGTGGATGATCCTGACCGTCCTGCCGGTTATCCCACCCGACCTGCGCCCGATGGTGCAGTTGGATGGTGGGCGCTTTGCCACCAGCGACCTGAACGATCTGTACCGCCGCGTGATCAACCGCAACAACCGCCTGAAGCGGCTGATTGAGTTGGGCGCGCCCGACGTGATCGTGCGCAACGAGAAGCGCATGTTGCAGGAGGCGGTGGACTCGCTGATTGATAACTCGCAGCGCGGCAAGGCGCTGTCGCGGCGCGGGCGGCGCGAATTGAAGTCGCTGTCGGACATGTTGAAGGGCAAGAAGGGGCGCTTCCGCAGGAACCTCTTGGGCAAGCGCGTGGACTACTCCGGTCGCTCGGTGATCGTGGTCGGGCCGGAGCTCAAGCTGCATCAGTGCGGCCTGCCCAAGACGATGGCGCTGGAGTTGTATCGCCCCTTCGTCATCGCCAGGCTGGTAGAGTACAACTACGCCTCTAATGTCAAGAGCGCCAAGCGCCTGATTGAACGCGAGCGGCCCGAGGTGTGGGAGGTGCTGGAGGAGGTCATTAAGGAGCGCCCGGTGCTGCTGAACCGTGCTCCGACCCTGCACCGCCTGGGCATCCAGGCGTTTGAGCCTATCCTGGTGGAGGGCAAGGCCATCCAGATCCACCCGCTGGTGTGTACGGCCTTCAACGCCGACTTTGACGGCGACCAGATGGCTGTGCACGTCCCCCTGTCGGACAAGGCGGTGTGGGAGGCGCGCAACCTGATGATCTCCACGGCGAATCTGCTCAAGCCGGCCTCCGGCGAACCCATTGTGGGCCCGACCAAGGACATGGTCCTGGGCGTGTACTACCTGACGATGGAGGAGGCGGGCCAGAAAGGGGAGGGCCGCTGCTTTGCCAGCCTGGATGAGGTGGAGCTGGCTTACCAGTTGGGCCAGGTGGACCTGCATGCCAGGATCAAGGTTGTGCCGGTGACGAAGGTGAACACGGTGGATGGCGACCAGCCCTATCCGGATGGCCAGAGGCCGCCGCAGCCGATTGAGACCACGGTGGGGCGGGTGCTGTTCAACCTGATCCTGCCGCCGCAGGTGCGCTTCGTCAACAAGGTGCTGGACCGCGCCGGGTTGCAGGACCTGGTGGGCCAGGTGTATCACTTGCTGGGGCCGGAGGCCACCACCGAGGTGGTGGACCGTATTAAGGCCATTGGCTTCCGCTACTCCACGGTCTCCGGTGCAACCATTGCCGTGTCCGACCTGACCGTGCCGGCCAGGAAGGCCGAGATCCTGGAGCGGGTGAACGCCGAGATCGCCGAGGTGGAGAAGCAGTACCGGCGCGGCCTGTTGACGCAGGAGGAGATGGAGTCGCGCCAGATCGCGCTGTGGCAGCAGGCGACGCAGGAGACGGCTGAGGCGGTGAAGAAGGTGCTGGACCCGGCCTCGTCGCTGGCGATCATGGCGCAGAGCGGCGCGACCAAAGGCGGTTTCGGCCCCATCGCCCAGCTCGCCGGTATGCGTGGCCTGGTGGCGGACCCGGCGGGCAAGATCATCCCGTTGCCCATCCGCTCCAACTTCCGCGAGGGGTTGAATGCGCTGGAGTACTTCATCTCCACGCACGGTGCGCGCAAGGGGCTGGCGGATACAGCGCTGCGCACGGCGGACGCGGGCTACCTGACGCGCCGGTTGGTGGATGTGGCCCAGGATGTGATCATCAACGCGGAGGACTGTGGCACAGACCAGGGCATCTGGATCCGCGCCCAGGATAACGTGGGCAATCAGACGCTGGCCGAGCGCATTGTGGGGCGCTATGCCGCTGCGCCTGTGGCGGACCCCCACACCGGCGAGATCATCGTGGGCAAGGGTGAGATGATCATGGAGGAGCATGCCGAGGCGATCCAGAACGCGGGGATCACCGAGGTGTATGCCCGCTCGCCGTTGACCTGCCAGCTCCGCTATGGCATCTGTGCCCGCTGCTACGGGCGCGACCTGGGCCGAGGCAAGCCGGTGGAGTTGGGCGCGGCGGTAGGCATCGTGGCAGCGCAGTCCATTGGCGAGCCGGGGACACAGCTCACGCTGCGCACGTTCCACACAGGCGGTGTGGCCTCGGCGACGGACATCACCTATGGCCTACCGCGCGTGGAGGAGCTGTTTGAAGCGCGCAAGAAGCCCAAGGGTGAAGCCATCATGGCCGACATTGACGGCGTGGTGCATATCACCAGGGCGCCCGGTGGGCTGCGCATCCTGAAGATCGTGAACAGCCAGCTCATGCGGGATGAGTATGAGGTGCCCGGGAATTGGGCCATCAAGGTGGAAGACGGGCAGGAGATCAAGGAAGGCGATGTGATTGCCAGCCGGGGCGAGCAGACGGTGGTGGCCAGGCACAGCGGGCGTATCGTGCGGCGTGAGCGGCATATCTCGCTGGTGTTTGAGCGGCGCGAGGAGGTGGAGTACGAGATCCCGGTGGCGGCGCGGCTGATGCCCGGCATTGAGGACGGGGCGCGGGTGAAGGCGGGTGACCAGATCACCGAAGGGAGCAAGAACCCGCACCGCATCCTGCGCATTCTGGGCCAGGAGGCCTGCCAGCAGTACCTGCTCAGCGAGATCCAGAAGGTGTATCGCTCGCAGGGCGTGAACATCCACGATAAGCACTTTGAGCTGATCATCCGCAAGATGCTGAGCCGCGTCCAGGTGGTCAGCTCCGGGGATACGGGGCTGCTGCCTGGGGAGCTGGTGGACCGGCTGGAGATGAAGGAGATCAACGAGCGGATGCGGGCCGAAGGGAAGCGACCGGCGACGTTTGTGCCGGTGCTGTTGGGCATCACCAAGGCGTCGTTGCAGACGGACAGCTTCCTCTCGGCGGCCTCGTTCCAGCACACGATCAAGGTGCTGGCGCAGGCGGCAATTGAGGGCAGGGAAGACTATCTGCGCGGGTTGAAGGAGAACGTGATCATCGGCAAGCTGATCCCGGCGGGGACGGGCTTCCCTGGGCTGCGCCTGTGGGAGGAGGTGCGCAAGCCGGTGGAGAAAGCGCCGGAGCTACGCGAGATCCCCGAGATCGGACTGGGGGCGGCAGAGGCCGCAGCGCCATAGCGCAGTCCCCAGTAGTCAGTCGTCAGCCACCCCAGCGTAAACGGTGGGGCGTCCAAAAGTCAGAGGGATGGCAGAGACGCAGGGGGCGAGAGGGACAGGCCCCCTGCGTCTCTTTGCGTCCTTTACAAAATAAAGCGATTGAGGCCCGATTTGCCTCTGTAGGCAATTCAAGTATGCTTATGAATAGAATTGCCCGCGTAGCCGGTATCTGTGATGGAAACGGCCCGAACCCGACCTGCGAACATTGTCCTTGACCGCGCCAGGAAGGAGTTGCGCATCACCTGGAACGACGGTCATGAGAGCACATACTCCTTTGAGTTCCTGCGGGCGAATTGCCCCTGCGCGGAATGTAAGACCCTGCGGGAGAACCCGGACCCGCTACGCATCCTTCCCTCAGTGGATACTCACGTGGCATCGGCTGAGCTTGTCGGCAACTATGCGCTTCAACTGATTTGGGGTGACGGACACCGGTACGGCATCTATTCCTGGGACCTCTTGCGGAGCTGGGGGTAGTTAGTCGTCGCTTAGAAACCGACGGCTATGTCTGGGAAACCCACTCTGCGGGTTTGATACCAGAAGCCGGCGTACCGTACCGTAAACGGGGCGGCTGAAAGCCGCTGAAAGCTGAGAGCTCATAGAGGAGCAATCGTATGGAACTCGGCCTTGTGCGCCAGGTAGATATTGAGCGCGAGATGCAGGCAGCCTACCTGGATTACGCCATGAGCGTGATCGTGGCCCGCGCCCTGCCCGATGCCCGCGACGGCCTCAAACCCGTCCACCGCCGCATCCTCTACG
>FWPU01003382.1_pt1 | contig 40446 bp, 35 predicted proteins | sample 2228361 | NCBI WGS metagenome assembly FWPU01 (sample SAMEA103939777, study PRJEB20133) | metagenome | reverse complement strand
CACATACCTCTGCATCGTGCACCTCCCGTTTTTGCCTTCATCTTACCACTTCGGGAAATGCACTGTGCGTTCATCTAATTCTCCTTCTTACCAAGGCAGACCTAGTCTCAGGTAGACTATTAAACCAGTCCTTTGACCAACGATGAGCCTTTGCCAATATCCGTGAAACTGCCTCCGACCACCGGCAATGCAAATACCTGGAGGCCATCTTCCAACGCTTGCGTTATGACCTCGGCCAGCACCACCTCTCGTCCTTCAGGCGGACGAACGGTCTTGAGGTGCCGGTGAAGGAATTCCGTGAAACTAGGGTGCCATGCGGCTATACCCCATGTGTTCATGAGCCCCGACTTCCGGTCCTTGTCGTAGAGGGCCAGAACACGACCATCTGCATCGAACCGAACAGGGCAGAGGTCTTCAGGATGCTCGGTAGGAAATATCCCCAACGCGACGTCCGCCCTGCTCCGGGCCAGAAAGTTGAGAATCTGCTGGACCGAGTTGCGGGGCTTAACGATCGTATCTGGCAGGACCAGAACCGAAATCTTATCCCGCACCCAACGGTAGGCGCAATCGATGGCAAAGGGCAAGCCGTTTACCTCTCTCTGATGGAGATAGGCGAGATTGATTCCATAGTCTCTGCCATCTGATAAAAATCGCACGACCTCGAATTTATAGTCGCTGATTATCACATAGGCATTCTCTATTGCGGCATAGCTCAGGCACTCTAAGCTATATTGGCAGACGACCTTCAGTTGTATATCGCCATTATCCAGATTTTTGTAACCGATTGGAAAAAGCTCCTTGGGATATCGAAATGGCAGAAGCCTAGTGCCCTTCCCGGCTGCTGGAATAATGCCGACAGCCTCTACCATCGCCACCCCAAAATCGTGATGCTGAGCCTCCAATCCGAATATCGGCCGTCAGACCCAAAGCGCGACGCTGATTGGGTCGGGACAACAAGGAGGAAATAAGGAAAAACCACAAACATAGGCAGTGTAAACTGTAGATGAAGCGATCCGGTTTAGGAGATGCGACATGGATGCAATAAGGGCGAACTGGGCCGGGTCGGGACCTCCCTTTTCGCGTTCAGCCCCCCTCCTCAAACACACATGTTAATCCCACTGGAGCAGTTCTTCATTACATCTAAAGTAGGGACACTACCCAAACATCTGTCTGGAGACATAGATCGGATCGCCTCTTATCTCCAAACAGATGAAAAACAATATCTTAGACTTTTCCCGAGCAGATGTTAAAGGGGCCCTTACGTAAACCACATAACAACGACAGAGCAACCCATGTCGGTAGGGCTGTGAAACTACACCCAACCTCGGGCTAACCGCAAGCGCTCCGCCTTCAGCTACGCGCCTTGTTGCGAAGGATCAGCCTAAGATGGTAATAGCTATGCCTAGCCCTCCCAAGCTCAAGGCGAGATTAGCCGAAGTAATAACAAATATCAGTAGCCGGCGCTAACTCCTCCTGCAAGGCCAATGACCCCTCTTGCCCTAACAGCTCAAAGTCCCTAACGCAAAGGGATTTGAGCCATGTAACCGCACGATCGGAGAGATTAAACTGCATCTTGAACTTGCTTGGGTCGTCGATTACTCTCTGAGCAAAAACTGGATCGCCAGCCATCTCTCTGATGAGAGCCTGAAGATCTGGTTCGAATCGATCCGGAACTGTTGCTTCGCTTGCGTTCATTGTGCCTCCTTTTAAGCTAGTAGAATTTTCCCCAATTAGCTGCCAAACGACAATTAAACTTAATTAACACTGACCATCTAGCAATTTAGATGCCAAAGGATCGCTCTCTTCGAGCACGCGGCGCTTGTCCTCGGAAAGCTTTGTTTAATTTGTATTTACTCCAACGGCCCGCTGCAAGCGCTGGATTAATTCCCAGTCTTGGATCGAGAAATTCTCGACAAAGGGTCTAGAATTTCTTGTCGCGCTTGGCTTTGATGATGCAACGATTATTAACTAGAAAGGCCATGAATTTTTTGTAGCTTCGCTTATCTTGAACGCCCAGGATATGGGCTGCTTTCCTGTAGCTGCCATTTGCTTGGCCAAGCGCTATGGTTATGAGCTTCATGACATCGTTACGTGTAATGTCATGATTTTTAAATGGTTTATACGCGAGCTCCCAGAAGGATCCCCGATCTTCGATTATCTTCTGGTAAACCGATTCCGCTCTCCAGGCGCAATTCATCCCTATCGGATCCCGCGGACCGTGATTTAACCTTAACTCTTCAGGTAGATCTTCCAATTCTATCTGTTGGCCCTCCGCCAACAACAACGCCGAGCATATGATGTTCTCCAGCCCGGCTATGTTATTAGGCCAACTGTACGACATTAGAGCTTTCATCGCTTCGCTGGATACCGATTTGGGCTCAAGGTTCTCTTGTCTGCTGAATTTTTCGAGAAAATACTCGACCAGGAGCGGGATGTCTTCTTTCCTATCGCGGAGCGGTGGGACCTTTATCTCAGCTACGGCCAGCCGATAGTAAACATCCTCCCTGAACCTGCCCTCTTCGATAAGCCTCTTTAGATCCTGATTGCTAGCGGCGACGACATGGACATTTACCTTCCGTGTAGCATTATCATCGCCTACCTTTTGAATTTCGCCATATCGCAGAACCCTGAGCAACGCAACCTGCATTGCAGGTCTCATGCAAGAGACCTCATCTAAAAAGATAGTCCCACCATCGGCCAACTCGAATTTGCCTTTTTTATCGGATTTTGCATCTGTGAACGCTCCTTTGACGTGACCGAACAGCTCGCTCGCAAGCAGGTCATCCGAGGTGAACGCTCCACAATTGACCGCTACGAAGGCCTTGTGCTTTCGGGGGCTATTGAAATGGATGGCGCGGGCTATCAGCTCTTTTCCCGTACCGGTTTCGCCGGTGATCAGGACCGGGCAGTTCGAGCGAGCGAATTTTTCGACCAGATCTTCTATGGTCATCATCGCCTGGCTTTTGCCGACGAGGCGGGCCTCTAAACCATCTTGCTTTGTCCACCGGGCGAATTGCGCTCGCCTGATCAGGTGCGAAAGGTGGTCGGCAAGCTCGCGAAGCAGGTCGAGAAGCCCAGGCTCGAAACCGATCCGCTCGGGCGAGACGAGAATCATGACCGCAATAACTTGGCTCTGATAAAAGACAGGAAAACCTAGACTTGTTTCTGTGGGAAAATAACGGACATAATGGCGTTTCGTCTCTGCCACTGCCCGGATAATGCCCATATCCATAGCGGTATGTTCTTCAAGGCTAAATCCCAACGCTGCCTTTTCGATTACCTTTAAATTGTCCGCGCCCCCCTCGATCACGTAGATCCTGCCTTCGTTGGCGCAGGCGAGCGGGAGGACCGCGCTGAGGAATTTGTCTAATGTCGCTTTGAGATGATCCGAGCTGGCATAAACATCATTTAAGAGATCGATCATTAAATTTGGCGAGTCCACCTAATTCTTTCCTCCAAGCATCCCTGGTCGGCCTTTGATTGCCACGAGTCAGCTATGAGATGGTTTGTTTCACAATTAGCCGCCTTAAAAAGGATAAGGCCCCCTATAACACCATGATTAGCCCTTTCGACATTTAAAGCCGACTATGAGTCTAACCAGCAATGCGTTTTGATTTTGCTACCAATTTAGCACTTGAGGGGGAGATTATAAGCGCCGATTCTCTAATATGTCAAATGGAAAATTGCAGCTCCATTTGGGGCGCAAGAAATAGCAAAACTACTACTGAAATGCTGATCGGCGGAAGCTGGAGGAGGCGAACGCTGCGTGCGGACGAACAAACATCTAAGAAAGGCTGATTTGGCTGGCTTTTTTGCCACGAAGAAAAGCAAAAGGGGTTAATTCGTCCTTATCCGAGCGGCGCAAAGAGCCATGGAGCGTGTAACTGGAATTATTCTTCGAACAGAATCTAGGCGCGTTTGGGGGAGACTTTCCAGAAGAGCGGCAGGTATCGTTCCCAATTTTCCAGGATCAGGCGGGCGCGCGGGCTGCCGGTCAGCTCGAGGTGGCGCGCGATGAGCCGGCGCAGCAGTTCGCTATCCTCGGGCCCTTCGAGGCGCTCTGCGGCCACCAGCTCGCGGTTGAGCTTTAGCGGAAAGGCGCCATCTTCGTCGAGCACGTAGGAGAGGCCGCCGGTCATGCCGGCGCCGAAGTTGCGGCCGGTTATGCCGAGCACCACAACTGCTCCTCCGGTCATATACTCGCAGCCGTGGTCTCCGATCCCCTCGACCACCGCCTCGGCGCCGCTATTGCGCACGGCGAAGCGCTCGCCGGCCCGCCCGGCGAGAAAGAGCCTGCCGCCGGTGGCGCCGTAAAGGCAGGTGTTGCCGGCGATGACGTTCTCGTGCCAGGCGAAGCGCGATCCCGCGGGCGGGCGAATGGCGATCTCTCCTCCCGCCATCCCCTTGCCCACGTAATCGTTGGCCTCGCCTTCGAGCAGCATGCGCATTCCGGCGATGCAAAAGGCGCCGAAGCTCTGGCCGGCGCTGCCGCGGAAGCGCAGCTCCACGGTGCCGTCGGGGAGCCCGGCATCGCCGCGGCGCCGCGCGATCTCGCCGGCCAGTCGCGCCCCGACCGTGCGGTCGGTGTTCTTTATCTCGGCCTCGAACTCGAAGCGCTTCCCCCGCTCGAGCGCCGCCACGGCGCGCTCGGCGATGATGTCATCGAGCGGACATTCGGCCCACTTGCTCCCATGCTCAGCGCGAGCCATATCGGGAGGTGCGTCCGCCAGCAGGGAACTGAGGTCGATGAATGCCTTCTTGGGCAGGGCTACGCTCTTTTGATAGAGCAGGTCGCTGCGCCCGACCGCTTCGTCCAGGCGGCGGAAGCCGAGGCGCGCCAGGATGCGCCTGACCTCTTCGGCCAGGGCGAAGAAGAAGTTTATGACCATTTCAGGATTTCCCGCAAAGCGGGCGCGCAGCTCCGGCCGCTGCGTGGCAATGCCTACCGGGCAGGTGTTGAGATGGCACTGGCGGGCCATGACGCAGCCGAGCGCCACCAGGGCCGCCGAGCCGAAGCCGTACTCGTCGGCGCCGAGCAGCGCCGCTATCACCACGTCGCGACCGCTCTTCAACCCGCCATCGACGCGCAGCACGACGCGGCGGCGCAGGTCGTTGGCCAGGAGCATCTGCTGCGCTTCGGCTAGGCCCAGCTCCCAAGGTATCCCGGCGTTCTTTATAGAAGAGAGCGGGGAGGCTCCGGTGCCGCCGTCGTGTCCGCTGATGTGTATGACGTCGGCGTGGGCCTTGGCCACGCCGGCGGCCACGGTCCCCACGCCCGCCTCGGCCACTAATTTCACGGCGATGCGGGCACGCGGGTTTATCCGCCTGAGGTCATAGATCAACTGCGCCAGGTCCTCTATGCTGTAGATATCGTGATGGGGAGGGGGCGAAATCAGGGTCACGCCGACCGTGGAGTGCCGGATCGCCGCGATCTCCGCGCTCACCTTGTGTCCGGGGAGCTGTCCCCCTTCGCCCGGCTTCGAGCCCTGGGCCATTTTGATTTCAAGCTCTGACGCCGAGACCAGGTATTCGGGCGTGACGCCGAAGCGGGCCGAGGCCACCTGCTTGGTCGCGCTGTTGGAGGAGCTGCCGTCGGGCCGCGGCCGGTAGCGCGCCGGGTCCTCGCCCCCCTCGCCGCTGTTCGAGCGGGCACCGATGCGGTTCATAGCGATAGCCAGCGTCTCGTGCGCCTCGCGGCTCAGCGCGCCGTGCGACATGGCCGAGGTCGAGAAGCGGCGCACGACCTCTTCCGCCGGCTCGACCTCTTCGAGCGGGACCGGCGCTCGAGCCGGCAGGTAATCGAGAAGATCACGTATGGTCACCGGGGGCCTCTTCTCGATCAGCTCGGCATAGCGCTCGAAATCTTTCATGCCGCCGCGCGCCGCGCGGTGCAGCGCGCGCAGGACATCGGGGTTGAAGGCATGATACTCGCCGCCGCGGCGAAATCGAAAGTAGCCGGCTTCGACCAGCTCCAGACGCTCATCTTGATCGGCGGGAGCGCCGAAAGCCTCGCGGTGGGCAGAGAGCGCCGCGCGCGCTATCTCATCCAGGCCGAGGCCGCCGATGCGCGATGGGGTGCCGGAAAAATAGCTATCGACCAGGGCCTGCTCCAGCCCCAGTATCTCGAAAACCTGAGCGCCGTGATAGCTAGAGAGGGTCGAGATCCCCATCTTGGCCATGATCTTGAGCAGACCCTTTTCGACAGAACGACGGTAGTTAGCGAGCGCCTCTTCGAGGTTGATGCCGTTGCTCTCGATGATCACGCGCGCCACGGTCTGGAAGGCCAGATAGGGATTTATCGCGCTCGCCCCGTAGCCGATAAGGCAGGCGAAGTGGTGGTCCTCGCGCGCCTCTCCCGTCTCGGCGACCAGCGAGGCGAGGGTGCGCTTGCCGGCGCGAACCAGATGATGGTGCACGGCCCCGACCGCCAGCAGCATCGGGATGGGCGCTCGGCGCTCGCCTGCGTCTCTATCGCTTAAAACCAGAATAGAGGCGCCCCTTTCAACCTCCTCTTCCGCCGCCCGGCAGAGTTCGCTCAGAGCTGAGGCCAAAGCAGCGCCGCTCTCTTGGCTGCTTTCGGGCGGGTCGAAGAGGGCGGGGAGGCGGACGCAGCGGATGCCCTCGATCCGAAATAGATATGCAAGCTCCGCATCGCTCAAGATGGGGCTGCGCAGCAGGATGATGCGGTCCCGGCACTCCTCCCCGGCGGCATCATCGAGCAGGTTCAAGCGCCTGCCGAGATAAACGTCGAGCGACATCACCGAGCGCTCGCGCAGAGGATCGATAGGCGGGTTGGTCACCTGGGCGAAGCGCTGCTTGAAATAGCTGTAAAGCAGGCGTGGTTTTTCGGACAGCACCGAGAGCGGCGTGTCGTCGCCCATGGAGCCGGTCGGCTCCTCGGCCCGCCGCGCCATCGGCTCGATGATGCGATTCGTGTCCTCGAGCGTGTAGCCGAATGCTTTTTGCCGGCGGAGCAGCTCGGTCCGATCCAACGGAAAAATTTTCGATTCAGGCGGCGCGCTGAGATCTGTCAGGGAGATGATGAGCTTGGAAAGGATCTGCCGATAGGGCCGGGCGCCGGCCACTTCGCGCTTGATCTCGAGGTTGCGCAGAAGCCTTCCATTTTTGATATCCACAGCGATCATCTCGCCCGGCCCCAACCGTCCCTTTTCAGCGATCTTTTCGGGCGGGAAGGGGAGAACCCCTGCTTCGGATGAGACCAACAACAGGCCATCCTCGGTGACCAGGTAGCGCGAGGGGCGCAGGCCGTTGCGGTCGAGGGCTGCGCCGACGATTCGTCCGTCGGTGAAGGCCACGGCCGCCGGGCCGTCCCACGGTTCGATGGCGCAGGCGGAATAGCGGTAGAAGGCGCGAAGCTGCTCATCCATCTCGGCGATGTTCTCGAAGGCCTCCGGCATTAACATCATTATGGATTCGAGCAGGCTGCGCCCGGAAAGCACCAGAAGCTCGAGCGCGTTGTCCAGGCTGGCCGAGTCGCTGCCGCCCTCCCAGATCACCGGACAAAGCTCAGCGACGCGCTCGCCCCAGAGGCGCGAGCGCAGGCGCCGCTCGCGCGCCCGCATCCAGTTGCGGTTGCCCGCTATGGTATTGATCTCGCCATTGTGCGCGAGCAGGCGAAAGGGCTGGGCCAGGGCCCAGGTGGGATTAGTATTCGTGCTGTAGCGTTGATGGAAGATTGCACAGGGGACCTGGAAGTCGGGGTCGCGGAGGTCAGGATAGAAGCGCCCCAGCTCGGGTGCCGAGAGGAGCGCTTTGTATACCAGGGTGCGAGATGAGAAAGAGGGAACGTAGAGTTCTTTGACCCCGACCTCCAGGCCGCGTCTCTCGATCTCTTTCCTGGCCAGGTAGATTCTTCTCTCGAACTCCCGGTCGTCGCCGCTTTCCAGCGCGGAATCCGAGCGGGTGACGATGGCCTGTTTGATATCGGGCAGCGTTGCGGATGCTTTAGGTCCGAGAGCACCTGTTTCGACCGGTACATCTCTTAAAGCCAGAAGCTTGAGCCCATGCCTGGCAAGGGCTTGAGAAAAGATTTCGAGCGCCAGGCAGGCCGCGTCGGCGCTGCGCGGGAAAAAGCAGACGGCTACAGCCAGCTCTTTCACGGGAATGGAGGGAAGCCCCAGGCGCCGGCACTCGCGGCCGAGCAGCTTTTCCGGCAGCGGAGTCAGGATGCCGGCGCCGTCGCCGCTCCGCGCATCGCCCCCAATAGCGCCGCGATGCGCCATGGCGCGGACCGCGCCGAGTGCCATCCGGACGATCTCATTGCCGGCCGTCCCCGAGATGCGGGCGACGAAGCCGACGCCGCAGGCATCTCGTTCGCCATCGCTTCCCAGAAGCAGAGGTCTACACCCGCCTTCGCTCATTACAGAATTGCATTTTACCGGTAATTGCGAGTTTGTAAAATTTATTATTTTTATGCTATTAATAAGCATGCCTTATATGGAGGGAGCATGGAGCTGGACCAGATCAGGAGCTTCAGGGAGGTGGCGCGGCTCGGCAGCTTTTCGCGGGCGGCCGAAAAGATGCTGCGCACCCAGCCTGCGATAAGCAATCAGATCAAGCTGCTCGAGCAGGAGCTGGGGGAGAGACTATTCGACCGCATCGGCAAGAAGGTCTATTTGACCAAGGCGGGCGAGATGCTGCTCGGCTATGCCGACAAATTGTGCGGTTTGATCGACGAGGCCAGGCTGGCGATGGCCGAGCTGCGCGCCGAACCGCGCGGCATTCTCTCGATCGGGGCCAACGAAGCGACCTGCATGTACATATTGCCTGATCTCTTTCGCGTCTTCCGCCAGCGCTATCCGCAGGTCCAGATCAGCATCTATCGCAATTTCACGAGCAAAGTGATCGAGAAGATACTCGGCAACCAGCTCGACCTGGGAGTGGTAACCTTGCCCGTCAAGGACGACAACCTGGTGGTCATTCCCATTTACTCCGACCAGCTCTGCCTGATCGTCAACCCCAAGCACCTGTTTGCCTCAAGGCGCGCGGTCAGGCTGGAGGAGCTGGGCGGCCATCCCTTCATCTTCCCCAAGGCCGGCGGGACCAGGATGATCCTGGAACGTCTGTTCCGCCGGCGCCGGCACGAGATCAACATCTCGATGGAGATCGCCTCGGTAGAGATAATTAAAAAGTTTGTATCGATCGGGCTCGGCATCGCCATATTGCCGCAGACCTATGTGCAGGCCGAGTCCAAGGAGGGGCTGCTGCGCGCGCTGCGACTGGCGGACGTCAAGCTGGTGCGCCGTCTCGGCCTGGTCTACCGGCGCGATAAGTATATTTCGCGTGCCGCCCGCGCATTTCTGGAGGTGACGCGCGAGATGATGCCGGCTGCGCGCGCCGCCCGCGCCGCGGACGAGGCGGGAAAGTGACCGTCGAATCTCGCCGAGATTGTCCACAAGGGGCCGCCCGCATGCTCGAATTTCCACCAAGGCTGAAAATAGGAATTCAGGTGGAAGCAGAGTTTGTGCCTGCGGGCCTATCTGTGATATGGTAGCCGTTGCGACTATTGGAGGGTGGTATGAAAAAAATAATCCCGGCAATTGCCCTGATATTGGTATCGCTCGGCGCCGCGGCGCAGGAGGCTAAGGCGCCTGCCGATGGGGCGCCTGGTAACGGAAAGGTCCTGGCTACCATCGGCCCGGATAAAGTGGCCATTACCCTGGAGGATTTAAATGCCCTCATAGAGCAATACCCGCCGCAGTTCCGTTCGGCCTTCAACAACTACGAGAGGAAAAAGGCACTGCTCGACAGCCTGATCGATACCAAGCTGCTGGCGATGGCTTCGGAAAAAGAGAAGCTGGACCAGGACCCGCAGGTGCAAAGGATGTTGCGCGACGCGCGCGAGAGGATACTCTCTTTCTCGTACATGCGGCGGCTGATCGATAAGATAGAGATAAGCGACGAGGAGGCGCAGAAGTATTACGAAGCGCACATGAACGAATTCGCCGCTCCCGAGATGGTCAAGGCCCGACACATCCTGCTCAAAGACGAGGCCGAGGCGAACCGCTTGAAGGACCAGCTCGATTCCGGTGCCGATTTCGAGGAGATGGCCAGGCAAAAATCGGCAGACCCGGCCACCGCGCCGCGCGGCGGCGACCTGGGATGGGTGACGCGCGGAAGATTTGTGCCGGAATTCGAGCAGGCGGTCTTCAATATAGAGAAGGGCCAGATCGTCGGGCCGGTCAAGACTACCTTCGGCTACCACATCATCCTGCTCGAGGATAAACGCCCGCGCCAGCAGCGCTCCTTCGAGGAGTCCAAAGAAACGGTGGTCCAGAAGCTGAAGGAGGGCAAAGCCAGGGAGCTCGAAGAGTCGGTCAAGAGGAAATTGCGCGAGGAATACTCGGTGGTTTTGAACGAGCAGGCGATAAAAGAGCTGCTTGGCGCCGAATCGCAGGCTGTGCCGGCTGCTCCGGTCGTTGCGGCCGAGCCGAAAGTTGAGCCGAAGAAAGAAAAGAAGCAGTAGCGGCTATTCGCTGGGCAGTGAGGCCAGGTGCAGGGCCGCCACCCCGCCGGTCAGGTTCCAGTAAACCGCATCTCTGAAGCCAGCCTCCTCCAGCAAAAGCTTCAGCCCATCCTGGTCGGGGAAGGTCGATACCGAATCGGGCAAGTAGTAATAAGCCTGGCGCTCGCCCGATATAAACCGCCCGATGCGCGGCAGCAGGCGCTTGAAGTAGAACCTGAAAACCTGTCTGAACAGCGGCGGGCGCGGGCGCGAGAACTCCAGCACGGCCAGCGTCCCGCCCGGCCTGAGCACGCGTCGCATCTGGAGGAGGCCGGCGCGCGTGTCGGCTAAATTCCGCAAGCCGAAGGCGATCGCCACCGCGTCGAAGGCCCGGTCGGGAAAGGGAAGGCGCAAGGCGTCTCCTTCCACCAATAAAATCCTATCCCTTTTGTGGCGCGCGATCTTGACGGCGGCCAGTTGAAGCATAGGGTGACAGAAATCGCATCCGATCACGCGCCCGAGCCTCTCGAGCCGAAGCGAGAGATCGCCGGTGCCGCAACAGAGGTCCAGGATCAGGGCCTCGCCGCGCCCCCTTTTGTCGATGGCTGCCGCCAGCCTGCGCACCGCGAAGCGGCGCCAGGCGATATCCGAGCCGAACGAAAGCAGGTGGTTGAGCAGGTCGTAGCGCCGCGCTATCGCGCCGAACATGGCGCGGATTTTCTCGGGATGCTTCTCCATGCCGGGTTTACTCCCGCGACCATTATCCTCTGCGATCCATTCCGAGTAGCATGACGATAATGGTCATTGTTCATTTCTGAGTTCTTCTCGTCGCGCCACCCCCATGGGATTTTAGCACGAATCAGGCATTTGTGAGATCGCTTCCAGGTAACTTACACGCATGATTTTTTGTGGTTTTCCGTCCCGGAATATGATATAAAGTGCTCCCTGGAGCGAGGCGGAGTTTCCCATCTATTAGCGGTGATCCCAGACATCATCGCGACGCTTACAATGGATGCGGTCAATTCAGCGCGCGATTTAGGCCCGCGACTTTTCGGGTATCCGGTTGGCTTTGGCTCAATCACCTTCCCAGGACCGCGCGGCCATGAGCGAATAACGAAAATAAACTTATGAGGCGCAAAACGCGCGAGCGTAAAGCGAAAGTAGAGGGGTAAAATCCATGCTTCAGGACTCAATTCTAAGATTAGCGGATATTCTTATTTTAAAAACCAATAGTCTTATTCGAGGCGCACGGACCGAGGAGGAACTAAGGATTGGTTTTGAAAAAATCCTGGAGCCGGTGCTTATAAGCATTGGGATTGAGACGAAACCCCGATACGAACGTCTTGGGATAAAGGATAAAACGATCTATCGGGGGCGCCCCGATGCGGTCCATGGTCAGGTTATTATCGAATACGAGTCGCCTCGGGCGTTTTCATCCGATCGGGCTGTGCTCCACGCATACGATCAACTGGTTAACTATATATCAGCGGAAGCCCATTCGGCCGATCCGAAGCGGATTATTGGCGTCGGGTTTGACGGGGGCTCTATCTTTTTCGTTAGATATCAAGGCAGGCTTAACGATCGCGCAGGTAAAGAAGCATACGTTCGGCAGGGGCCGTATCCTTTTAATCTTGAAACTGCACGCACGCTTCTCACGTACCTGAGAGCCCTGGCGAGATTGCCGCTCACCGCCGAAAATCTTGCCGAGAGGTTTGGGCCAAAAAGTGATATTGCCCCTATGGCCGTTTCAGCCTTTGCCGATGCGCTGGAAAATTGGGGCCGTGAAAGAGCGCTGGTCTTCTTCGAAGAGTGGAAAAGATTGTTTGGAATCGTTTACGGCGAACAGTTAAGCGCGCGCCAAAATTCTAGGCGCGGGGAAGGAGAGCCGGCTGACCTCTCCCAACTATATCGGGTGGGCGGAGAAACAGATTTTCAAGAACTTCTATTTTCTGTTCATACGTATTTTGCGCTTCTAATGAAGCTCATAACCGCAGAGCTTTTGGCTATTAAGGAGATCGCTTTTAGCTCATCTTTTTCCGGTCGATTAACCCATAGCTCTAAACAAGAGCTGAAAGATCAGCTCATAGATATCGAAGCGGGTGGAATTTATACCAAGCAGGGCATCACGAACTTTCTCGAGGGTGACTTTTTCCGCTGGTATCTCGACGCTTTCTCTCCCCGTCTCGAGGAAGCTATCCGAGAGATGGCCAGAGCGCTTTCTGAATTCGAGCCGGCTACAACCTCAATCGACCCCGAATCGACTCGCGATCTTCTCAAAAAGCTCTACCAATATCTGGTTCCCCAAGAAGTGCGCCACAACCTGGGCGAATATTACACGCCGGATTGGCTTGCTGAGCTTGTTCTCGACGAGGTTGGCTATGATGGCAACACCCTCAAACGCCTTCTCGATCCAGCCTGCGGCTCCGGAACATTTCTCGTTCTAGCCATCCGTAGGGCTAAAGAATATGGCCTGAAACGGAAAGAACCTCCTCTTGAGACCGCTAGACGAATTATAGCTAACATCTGGGGGTTCGATCTAAATCCGCTGGCGGTGATTGCCGCTCGCACCAACTATCTCTTTGCCCTCGGCGATTTAGCGCACCAGTTATCATCGCTTGAGATTCCAATTTACCTTGCCGATTCTGTTTTGTGGCCGGAGAGGGGCGGCCAGGCTATGCTGAATTTCGCAGGCGGCGAGCACGCGAAAGTTCAAACGTCTATAGGGGAATTTCACGTTCCAGCTATATGGATTAAAAACAGAGGGTTTTTAATGAGCAGGGCCGCTCCGCTCGTTGAGGAAATGGCAAAGCGAAATTATTCGATTTCGGAAGCAGCGAGACGCTTCGAAAGGGAAGGGTTGATTTTCCCGCCCCATGAACGGGTTATCTTGAATTTCTATCAGGAGATTTTAGAGCTTGAGAAACAGGGTAAAAATGGCGTCTGGGCACGGTTTCTCAAAAACGCCTTCGCTCCAATGGCCGCCGGGAGATTCGATTTTGTCGTCGGAAATCCTCCATGGATCCGGTGGGGATATCTCTCGCAGGAGTATCGCAAGGCGACGCTCAAGATGTGGAAGGAGTACGGCCTCTTCTCCCTCAAAGGGCACGCGGCGCGCCTGGGTGGAGGAGAGAAGGATTTTTCGATGCTCTTCACCTACGCGGTCACGGACTATTACCTCGAGAAAGACGGCAAGCTTGGATTTCTTATAACTCAGGAGGCCTTCAAATCAAAAGGCGCTGGTGAAGGCTTTCGCAGGTTCAAGCTCGGTGACCGTGAGCCGTTGGGGATAATCAAAGCTCACGATTTAGTTTCCGTGCAACCCTTTGAAGGAGCGGCCAATAAGACCGCAGCCGTTATTTTGAAGAAAGGTCGGAAAACAGTGTATCCGGTCCCTTATACGCTTTGGACAAGAAGGAAGGGCGTGGGCAAGATCGCAACCGACCTGACCTTGGAAGAAGTGCTTCCGCTTCTTCAGAAAAGGAAACTGCTTGCCCAACCCATGGGCTCGCCTACCGGCTCGTGGCAAACGATCAGTAAGGCTCAAAGAGGACTCGATCTCATACGAGGCGAAAATCCATATCAGGCACGCCTTGGCGCTAGAGTTGAGCCTTACGGCGTCTTCTGGCTCGAAGTGAAACACGTGTTCTCGAACGGTGATCTGCTTATCCGAAATCTTCCAGAGAAAGGGAAACGAGAGATTCAACAAGTGGAAGAAAGAATCGAACCTGATCTTGTTTTTCCGGCTGTTCGTGGCTCAGACATCGAACAGTGGGGAGCAATACCACGCATTTTCGTGTTAATGTCTCAAGATCCTAAAAAGAGCGAGCCGTATCCTGAACACCAGATGAAGAAGGAGTGGCCACGAACCTATGGATATCTCACAAGATTTAAACATATTCTCCTATCGCGCGGCTCAAAAACTGTGCGCCAATTTGCTGAGCGGACTGCATTTTATGCGATGTTTGGTATCGGATCATATACGGTAGCGCGCTACAAGGTCATCTGGAAACGCATGGCCGGCGATATTGTCGCGGCGGTCATCGCTCAGCATAGAACGCCGTTTGGCTATAAAACGGTCATCCCGACGGATACCACCTCTTTATTTGCCACCGACAAAGAAGCCGAGGCTCACTATCTTTGCGCCGTCATTAACTCGACGCCTGTTCGAGAATTCATCAGGTCTTATTCTTCCGCTGGCAGGGGATTCGGGGCGCCCTCTGTGATGAGCCACGTCGGCATTCCTAAATTCGACCCGCAAAACGAACTTCATAAGAAACTTGCGGAGGTCTCAAAAAGCCTGCATGAGCTTAAAGCTAAAAACGAACTGCGCGGGATTCCAGAGCTTGAAAAACATAATAATGATCTGGTCAGAAAACTGTTTAGATTAAAACATGGTAAGTGAAGTTTTCCGTGAATTTGGAAACTGGGATCTTGGTGGGATTTTAGCGAGATGAAGGGTCAATGTCATCTGCAATCTCTTATGAAAACAGCGTTTTCACGCGCTGTGGAGAGTCAAAGTGACTCATGGATTGCCCCGCGGCGGATCTGCTTTGGCAGGCCTGCTACTACTGCTTTAACCAAAGAGTCCGGCACGTCTTCCGTCACCGTCACCTCGCCGATGCGCCGGGGCAGGACGAAGCGCAGCCGGCCGCGCCGCATTTTTTTATCGCGGTACATCGCCGCCGAGATGTCGCTCCATTTCAAGCCGGCGATGGAGGGGAGGGGGCCGATGGAACGCACCAGCGCCTCGATGCGCTCGGCCTCCGCCGCATCGAGCATGCGCAACTCGCGCGCCAGCCGCGCCGCCGCGATCATCCCCCAGCCCACCGCCTCGCCGTGCCTGAGCCGGCGATAATTTGCCGCGGCCTCGAGGGCGTGGCCGAGGGTGTGCCCGAAGTTGAGGATCATGCGCAGCCCCGACTCGCGCTCGTCATCGGCCACCACTTCGGCCTTGATCTCGGCGCAGCGCGCCACTATCTCTTCCAGCAGGCCGCGCTCGCGACCGAGCAGCCTTTCGCCCTCGCGCTCGAGCAATTCGAAGAGCGCCGCGTCGCGGATCACCCCGTATTTTATGACCTCGTAGAGCGCGCTGCGATACTCCCTTTCCGGCAGGCTCTCGAGCGTGGCGATATCGGCGAGCACAAGCCGCGGCTGATAGAAAGCGCCGATCAGGTTCTTGCCGGCGCGATGGTTTACTCCCACTTTGCCGCCGATTGCGCTGTCAACCTGCGCCAGCAGCGTCGTCGGGACCATGACCAGCGGGATGCCGCGCATGAAGGTGGCCGCGGCGTAACCGGCCGTGTCCCCCACCACTCCGCCGCCCAGGGCCACGAGCGGCGAGTCGCGCCCGGCGCCGCCTTCGATCAGGCGGTCGTAGATCGAGGAGACCGTCTTCAGGTTTTTATATCTCTCCCCATCCGGTATCAGGATGGGGCGCTCGACCAGCCCGGCCGAGCGCAGGCCGGCGCGCAGGCGAGGGCCATAGAGAGAATAGACCTTGGGATCGGAGACAACGAAAACACGTGTACCTTCAGGGGCAAGTGCTGGAGAGAGCAGATAGCCGAGCTGGCCCAGTATCTCCGAGCCGATCAGGACCGGGTAGCTGCGCTCGCCGAGCTTCACCTCTATCCGCCTGGGCCTTTGGCCCGCGCCCGGCGCGCGTTGGTCTCCGGCCCGCAGCCGCTTGGCAGCCTCACGCAATTTGAGCAAGCCCCTCCATGAGCGCCGATGTCTCGAGCGCGCCCAGCCCGATTTGCGCGGCAAGCTCGTCGGCGGAGTAGCGCTCGCCCGTCTCCCAGACCTCCTTCAAGAAGTCGCCGGCCTTTTTCGACCGGTACCAGCGGCTGCCGTAGCGCCTCTTCAGGTAATCCTCGAGCTGCGCCTCGAATATCCAGGCGCGCAAGTAATCGGCTGAATAAAAGCCGTCGTCAAGATCGCGCAGGTAATCGACGCCGTCGTAGCTGAACCTGGTGGCCTCGGAGAGAAGCTGTGCATAGCGATGCTCGGCCTCACTGCCGTCGCTGTGCAGCTCGATCTCGTAAAGGAGCTTTGCCGAGTAGCGGCGCAGGATGTGGAGCCTGAACAGAAGCTGGAGCTTCACGAACTCCTCGAGCGCGCCGCTGAAACGGAGCATCTCGGAGAGCCATTCCCGGTCGGCGAGCAGGTAGTTGAACAGGAAGGCATAGGTCTCGCTCACCGCCCGGTCGCCGCAGAACTTATCTTCGACCGCGAGCGAGGCCGAGGTCCAGGCGAAGTGCTGCGCGTGTCCCCCTTCGTGGAAGAAGGCCTGGTAGTCTTCCTGTCCCCCCTGCGGCATGATCACCAGGCGCACGTCGTGCGGGACCTTGATTGCGACGCAGAAGGCGCGCGGCTGTTTGCGCGGTCGCCGCTCGGTATCGAGCTTTATGTTTTTTTGCGCGCCGAAATCGATCCCCAGTCCCTCCAATGTTGCCCGATAGCACGGGACCAGATCATCTGCCGGGAAGAAGCGATCGTAGCGCGGCAGCCGCGTGAAGTATCCGACGTCGGCGCGGTGCGCCTCTTGCAGCCCGAGGCCGAGTTCGCGCTTGAGGGCCGGTTCGAGCGCGCCCGTGTAAAGCGACTCGGTGCGCTCGAGGAACTCTGAGAGCTTTCGGGCCAGGGCCTGGTAATCGACGTCGAGGATCTCGCGGTGCAACTGGTAGTAGCTGGCATAGCCGAGCGTGCGGCAGGCGTCGCGCAACCGCTCCAGCCGCTCGCGGCGCAGCTCGTTGGTCTCGGCCACAATGCGGCTGCGCAGCCGGTGGAGTTCGCGGCGGCGCGCGGCCTGCGGCTCGTTGGCCAGCGCGACCGACGATTCGAAGAAGCTGATCTCGCGCCCGTCCCACCAGAGATGGGCGCGGCTCTCTCGTTCCGCTATGCTTTCGGTCAGCTCCTTGACCCCAAGCTCCAGATGGTTTTGGACGGCGAAGGCGATCAACTTTTTAATAGACTTGCGGCGCGACTCCAGGTGCTCGGGCGTCTCGCGATAGAGGCGTTTCAGCTCATCTATCGAGTCGCGCGAGAAGAGGTCGGAATAATCGCCGTAGATGCGCGCAAGCTCGTAGTGCTCTTTCTGCCCGGAGAAGTAGAGGAAATGTTCGAGCCCGATCTCCTCTTGGAAGCGCTCGAGCCTTTCGCGGTACTCTTCCAGCCTCATAAGTCAATGATTTCACCGCTATTTTCGCGTTCTGCGGCGAAAAGTGGATTTTAAGTCGGTATTCCTTCCAGCGGGCTGGAGGCGGTGGCGTAGAGCTTCTTGGGAATACGCCCGGCCAGGAAGGCCAGCCTGCCGGACTCGACCGCCAGCCGCATGGCGCGCGCCATCATCACCGGGTCGCGCGCCCCCGCTATGCCGGTGTTCATGAGCACGGCGTCGCAGCCGAGCTCCATAGCGATCGTGGCATCGGAGGCAGTGCCGACCCCGGCATCGACGATCACCGGCACTTTGACCATCTCCCTGATGATCCGGATGTTGTTGGGGTTTTGGATCCCGAGGCCTGAGCCGATGGGCGCGCCGAGCGGCATGACCGCAGCCGCCCCGGCCTCTTCCAGTTTTTTAGCGACAACCGGGTCATCGTTGGTGTAGGGAAACACCACGAAGTCCTCTTTGACCAGCACCTTGGTCGCTTCGATCAGCGCGGCGGTATCGGGGTAGAGCGTGCGCTCATCTCCGATGACCTCGAGCTTGATCCAGTTGGAGAGGCCGGCCTCGCGCGCCAGCCGCGCGAAGCGTACCGCCTCGTCCGCGGAATAGCAGCCGGCGGTATTCGGCAGGAGAGTATATTTCTGCGGGTCGAGGTATCCCAGTATCGATTCGGCCGAGCGGTCGTAGATGTTAACGCGGCGCACGGCGACGGTTACAATTTGCGCGCCGGAGGCCTCGAGCGCCTCGGCCATTACCTTCAGGCTGGAATATTTCCCGGTCCCTACTATTAAACGAGAGGTAAATTCCTTGCCCGCCAGAACGAATTTGTCTTCCATAAGTCTCCTTTTGTCGGCCTTGCAGGAGCGCGTCAAGCTTTCAACTAGAGCCCTCCGCCGACGAAGTGGACTATCTCTATCTTGTCGCCCTCGCTCAGGGTCGTGCTCGCCCAATCTTCGCGCTTGACGATCTGGCGATTGCGCTCGACCGCCACGCGTTCGGAAGCTACGCCGAGCTTATCGAGCAGCTCTCGAAGGGTCGTTCCTTTTTTAACCTGCTGCTTCTGGCCATTTACGATCACCGAAACCTCGGGCGGATCGACCTCGGCCTGCAATCTCTCCAGCCCCCCCTCGGCGAGCAGTCGGATCACCCGCCGGTGCAGGGCCAGGGCCAGGTCGCGCAGCCGCGCCGCGTCGCGCTGGCCCTCCGGCAGCAGGGCGTGCGGGAGGTGCTTGGCGAACACAATCTGCCCGCCCTGATAGACCTGGATGACGATCTCTCCCTTTGCCGGCCCAAGGTCCTCGGTCTGAACGTGATAGCGAAGGCCGGAATATACAGCTTCGGAATTAAATCCTGTCGGCATCTTCTCACTAAGCCAGCTAAATAATATAGCGCGATTCGGCCCGCTTAACCAAGGCTCCAATTAAGTTTGCGCATCGATTCGTGGCTTTCGATCTTCCTCGCCACGAATTTACTCCGTCTTGCCGATTTTGATCGTGCCGCCCCAGTTCAGCTTGCGGCGCAGGACCTCGAAGTAGTTCTTGCCCCTGGGTTTGACCAGGCGGAACGGGTTCTCGGCGCGCGTGACTATGGTAGCGTCGCCGACGAGCATGGGGAGCCCGACCTGTCCATCGACGGTGAGCATGACATCGGTGCCGGAACTCAGCACCACTTCGATGTGAGAGCTGCTGGAGACGACCAGAGGACGGTTGGTGAGGGTCTGCGGACAGATGGCTGTGATGACGAAAGCCTCCATGCTCGGGTAGACGATCGGGCCGCCTGCGGAAAGGGAGTAGGCCGTCGATCCGGTCGGCGTGGAGATGATCAGGCCGTAGGCGCGAAAGTCCGAGACGAACTGGCCATCGATGTATATCTCCATATCTATGATTCGCGCCAGCGCCCCCTTGTTGATCACCGCGTCGTTGAGCGCGCGGTAGGCGGCGATCCTCTCCCCCTCCCGCTTGAGCACGGTGTCGATCATCATCCTGTTATCGACCTCGAAGTCCCCTTTGAGCAGCGCCTCGAAGGCCGCGTAAAGCTCGTCGAGCGTGACCTCGGTCAAAAAGCCGAGCGAGCCGAGGTTGACTCCGAGCACCAGAGGGTGTGAGTTGCCCATCAGCCTGGCCACCGAGAGCAGCGTCCCGTCGCCGCCGAAGACGGCAATCAGATCGACGTTTGCCGGCAGCGCCTCCTTCTCCAGCGGCCTCGACTTGATCCCGAGCAGGGGGGCGAACTCCTTATCGACTATAGTCTCGACGCCCCGCTCCTCGAGCCAAGGTATCAGCTTCTCTATGACCTCGGCCGCTTCCGGCTTGTGCCGTTTGGCCAGGATTCCGATCTTTCTTATCGACATAAGTTTTCACAAGGGAGGAGCTAGGAGCTAGAAGCTAGGAGAGTGAGACGAAGCTACAGAGGTGGTGTGGCGATGGATGAAGAGGCATAGAGTCTCCATTCCCCCTCACAATCTTTATTCTAGCTCCTAACTTCTAGCTCCTAGCTTCTGAACTTCAAATGTAAAAAGAACTCGCGGTTCCCCTTGGCTCCGGCTATCGGCGATGGGATAAAGCCGAGCACCTCGAATCCCTGTTCTCGGGCCGCCCGCGCCACCCTCTCCACCGCCCGGCGCTGTTTCGCCGGGTCGCTGACCACGCCGCCCCGCCCGACCTCTCCCTTTTCCAGCTCGAACTGCGGTTTCACCAACAGCAGCAGGTCGGCCTCCCTGCCTTTTGCCACGAGGAACTCTTTCAAAGCCGGCAGCACTTTGGTCAAGGAGATGAAGGAGAGATCGGCTGTGATTATATCTACAGGTTCGGGGATATGCTCCGGCCCGAGATAACGGACATTGACTTCCTCCACGAGAGCGACACGCGCATCGCGGGCCAGCCTCCAGTCGAGCTGGCCCTTGCCCACGTCTATAGCATAAACTCGACGGGCGCCCGCCTGCAACAAGCAATCGGTGAAACCGCCGGTCGAGGCGCCGAGGTCGGCGCAGACTTTATCGCGGGCATCGATTTGAAATTCAGCGAGCGCGGCCTCGAGTTTAAGCCCGCCGCGGCTCACGTAGCGCAGCCGCTCTTTTAAAGTAATCTCGGCGCTGCGCTCGGCCATCTGGCCCGGCTTCTCGGCCGGCCGGCCGGCCACCAGCACCTGTCCGGCCATGATCAGCGCCTGGGCCTTCTGCCGCGTCTCGGCCAGTCCCCGTTCGACCAAAAGCTTGTCGATGCGCTCTTTGCGCGCTGAGCTTTGCTCGGAGCGGTCGGTGGTTTTAATAGACATATCTCTTTGCGCGCCGCGAGCCGAGTGGCGGGAAACGGGTTTGCAAAAGTCCAATTTTGGTCTCCAGCTCCTTCTCCTTACGATTTGCGGCTGCCGATATAGCGGGCGATTTCGATCAGCCTCTGGACGCGCGGGCCAAGCTGTGCCAGCTCGGCCACAGCGGATTCTATCAGCTCATCGGCGCGCCGCTTTGAATACTCCAGTCCCCAAACCGCAGGATATGTCGCTTTCTTCTGGCGCAGGTCTTTGCCCGCAGTCTTGCCGAGCTGCTGGCTGGTGGACTCGAGGTCGAGGATATCATCTATGATCTGGAAGGCAAATCCGAGCTTGCGCCCGTAAGAGGAGAGCAGGCGCCGCTCACGCTCGCCGGCGCCGGCGATGATCGCCCCGCAGTTGACGGAAGCTGCGATGAGCGAGGCGGTCTTGGCGTTGTGGATGTACTCGATCGTTTCCGGAGTCACCTTTTTTCCGGTCGATTCGATATCGACCACCTGTCCGCCGATCATCCCGCCGCGCGTGCCGGCCGCCGCCGATATCTCGCGTATCGCCTCGAGCGCCCGCCTCTGATAGCTATCGTCCGCCGCGATGCTCGAGAGGGTCTCGAAAGCTATGGTCATGAGGGCATCGCCTGCCAGTATTGCTATAGCTTCGCCGAAGACCTTGTGACAGGTGGGGCGGCCGCGGCGCAGGTCGTCGTTATCGAGGGCGGGAAGGTCATCGTGTATCAGCGAGTAGGTATGGATCATCTCCACCGCGCAGGCGACCGGCAACAGCAGCTCGCGGCTGCCGCCCATGCTCTCGCCCGTAGCCAGGACCAGGATCGGCCTCAGGCGCTTCCCGCCGGCGAAAACGCTATAGCGGATGGCGCGGTGAATAGTACGCGGTTCGACCTCCTCGCCTGGGAGCAGAGCATCGAGCTGAGCGTTTATCGCTTCCCGCTCGGATTCGAGGTACTGCTTTATGTCCATAAAACTAAAAGATGGAAGGCGCGGGTGTGACCGCAGGCGGCGCTCATTCCCTGAACTGCTCGGGCTTGAATTCGACCGGCTTCAGCTCGCCGTTTCGCTCTCGCGACAGGATCTCCACCTTCCGCTCGGCCTCCTCCAGCTTGGAATTGCAGAAGCGCGAGAGCCTGACTCCCTCCTCGAATAGCCTCAGCGCTTCATCGAGCGGGAGGTCGCCCCCCTCCAGTTTGAGCACGATCTCTTCGAGCGCCCGCAACGCGCTCTCGAAATCTTTATAGTCCATTATAGCACCTCGACCGCCACACGGCCTCGGGGACTGCCGTGGCCGGAGCGGGAAAAGGGCGAGAGGGAAGGCTGGTCCTCCGCCGCGCTCGTGCTATATTAAAACTTACATACTGCTCAGCACCTCACTGCTTTTTAGCCTCCGCTTTCGCTTCGGCTCTCTCGTCTTGCTCGATGGTCTCGACCTTGCAGCCGAGCGCGCCGCGCGCCAGCATGACGCGCACCTTTTCGCCGGCCCGCGCTGTTTTCGCCTCTTTGATCACTTCGCCGGTCAACCGGCGGCATATGGCGTAGCCCCGCTCGAGCACGGCCAGCGGGCTCAGGGCATTGAGCTTGCCGGCGGCGAGTTCGAAGCGCGAGCGCAGCCCGTTGATCAGGCGCTGCCAGGCGGAGCGGAGCCGTTCGCTCTGGCGTTCGAGCCTGGAGCGTTGCTCGCGGATTATGCTCGCCGGGTTGGCCGCCTGCAGCCTCTGCTCCACGAGCTTCATCTGCGACCGGCAATCGAGGAGGCGTTGGCGCAGGGCCTGCCTCAGCCTCTGGTCGAACTCGTCGAGCCGCTGTCCATGTTTGCCGATTCTATCTATCAGGGCGGTGAAGCCGCGGCTGCGGCTCAGGATATCGAGGCGCGAGCGCTTGGCCTGGAGCAGGCGCGCGGCGGCCGCCTCCATGCGGCGCGTCGAGTTCTGAATGCGCTCGACCAGTTCGTCGCGCGCCGCCGCTACCATCTCGGCGGCGGCAGTGGGGGTCGGAGCGCGCAGGTCGGCGACGAAATCGGCAATCGTCCAGTCGATCTCGTGGCCCACGGCCGAGATCACCGGTATGCGCGACTCGTATATGGCGCGGGCCACTATCTCCTCGTTGAATGCCCAGAGGTCCTCGAGCGAGCCGCCGCCCCGCCCGACGATCATCACGTCGATGTCATCGAGCCGGTTGAGATAGCGTATCCCGGCGGCGATCTCCTCGGCCGCGCCGTCCCCCTGCACCTTGGCCGGGTAAATCAATATGCTGATGGTGCGATTGCGCCGCTCCAGGGTGCGCAGCATGTCGCGGATGGCGGCCCCGGTCGGCGAGGTGACGATCCCGATCTTGCGCGGCAGCATGGGGAGCCGCCGCTTGCGCTCCTGGTCAAATAGCCCCCCGCCATGGAGCTTCTTTTTCAACTGCTCGAAGGCCAGTTGCAGAGCGCCGTAGCCCACCGGCTCCATATGCTCGACTATAATCTGGTACTCGCCGCGCATCTCGAAAATGCTCAGGCGCCCCCGCACCACCACCTCCAGGCCGTCCTCTGGGCTGAAGCGCAACCGCATGTTCTTGTTTCGGAAAAAGGCGGCGCGCAACTGCGCCTGCTTGTCCTTTAAGGTAAAGTAAATGTGCCCCGAGCTATGGCGCTTGTAGTTGGAAATCTCGCCCTGTACCCAGACGTCCGCAAAGTTACCCTCGAGCAGGTACCTGATCTCCTGGGTGATCTCAGAGACCGTGTAGATTTTCCTCGCCGGCAGCGGTTGCATTTTGCCCTCGCGGTTCGAGACAGTGAGATGATAGCACAATACCGGAGCCAGGGGCCAGAAGAAGCCGGGAGCTAGGAGCTAGAAGCTAGGAGAGCGATCTAGATGAGGCTACAGAGGCGGTGGTGTGGCAATGGGTGAAAGAGAAAGAGATGTATCCCTCACCCCACGTCTCACTCCTTATGCATGCTGATCCATACATGGCTTTATTCTAACTCCTAGCTTCTAACTCCTAGCTCCTTTGTTATAATAGCGCTCTGAATCGGCAGTGTAGGGGCATGATCGAGGTCAGCAACTTAACCAAGCGCTACGGAAGTACTCTGGCCCTGGACAACGTTTCGTTCAGCGTGCGGCGCGGCGAGATACTGGGCCTGCTCGGGCCAAACGGTGCTGGTAAGACCACGACCATGCGCATCATCGTCGGCTTCATCCCTCCGACCGAGGGGCGCGTGGTGGTCGGCGGTTACGACGTGCTCGCCGAGCCCGAGCGGGCCAAGCGCATCGTCGGATACCTGCCCGAGAGCCCGCCGCTCTATCCCGAGCTGCGCGTCTGGGACTATCTTGAATTCGTCGCCTCGATTCGCGGCCTCCGCGGCGCGGCGCGCCGGCGCAAGCTGGAGGAGGCGATAGAGAAGTGCGGCCTTGAAGAAAAAAGGCGCAGCTGGATCGGCTCGCTCTCGAAGGGCTACCGGCAGCGCGTAGGGCTGGCGCAGGCGATAATCCATGACCCGGAGGTATTGATACTGGACGAGCCGACCGCCGGGCTCGACCCGCGCCAGATAATCGAGGTGCGCAATTTGATAAAAGGCCTGGCGGGAAACCATACGGTAATACTATCGACACATGTGTTGCCCGAGGTCAGCGCTATATGCCAGCGCGTCATAATAATAAATCGAGGCCGGCTGGCGGCGGTCGATACGCCCGAGGGGTTGAGCGCCCGCTTGAGCCGGACGCGCCGGCTCTACGTCGAAATCGAAGGGCCGGCCGAAAGCGTGGAATCGGCGATGCGCGGCATAGACGGCGTGGTCTCCGTCGAACCCGAACGGGCGCCCAACGGCCGCGCCTTTTACGTCGAGGCCATGGACGACCTCGAGTTCAGGAAGAAGCTCGTCCAGCTCGTGGCGTCCAACGGCTGGCTGCTCTACGAGCTGCGCGCCCTGGGGATGAGCCTGGAGGAGATATTCATGCAGCTCGTTACCGAGGAGCAAAAGCAGGAGCCGGAAGAAGGAGCTAGGAGTTAGGAGCTAGGAGAACGATCTCGATAAAGCTACAGAAGTGGTGGTGTGGCAATGGGTGAAATGGAAAGAGCAGATGGTTTCTTTTACTCCTTACCTCATATCCAATCCATATGCCTGCTGATACATGCATTTATTCTAGCTCCTAGCTTCTAGCTCCTAGCTCCTCTTTCTGAGCATATGCGCGAACTTTATGCGCTGGTGCGAAAAGAGCTGAAGGTCTACTTCGCTTCGCCCATGGCCTATGTGGTCCTTACCATTTTCCTGCTGATCGGCGGCTACTTTTATTACTCTTCGTTGACTTACAACGTCAATCAGGCCCTTACGCTCGACGAGCGCGCGCGCCGGATGGCGCAGCTCGAGCCGGTGCTGAATGTACCCTACCTCATCACGCGCGATTTTTTCTCAGCGATAAGCTCGATCCTGCTCTTCACTCTCCCCATGATCAGCATGGGCCTGTTTGCCGAGGAGAAGCGGCGCGGCACGATCGAGCTTCTGCTCACCTCGCCGCTTTCGCCGCGCAAGCTGGTCCTGGGGAAATTCGCCGCCGCCGCGATCTTCTTCGCTTTTCTCATATCGCCGACCCTGCTCTACAACGGAGCGCTCTTCGTGTTCAGCCGCCCGGAGGTGATGCCGCTGGTCGCCGCCTATCTCGGGCTGCTGCTGCTCGGCCTTGCGATCATCGCTATAGGCATGTTCATCTCCTCGCTCACCGACAGCCAGATCATCGCCGGCGCAGCGACTTTCGGCGTCTGCTTCGCCCTGTGGGTGGTTGACCTGGCGGCGCGGCGCTTCCAAGCCGGCCTGAGCTATTTGTTCAGCTACATGTCGCTGGTGAAACACTACGAGGACTTCCCGAAGGGGATCATAGACAGCTCGCACGTTGTTTTCTACCTGAGCGTGATCGCGCTCGGGCTTTTCCTCTGCACCAGGTCGGTCGAATCGATACGGTGGAAAAGCTGATGAAGAAAAGGAAGAGCAATTATCTTTACCTGATACCCTGCCTGGCGCTTCTGGCCGGGATATTCAGGTACTCGGTAGACTTCACCTGGGACGTTCATTCCAAACGGCTCTTAGCGCTCGGCGGGCTGCTGTTCGTGCTCGTGGCCGCAGCCGACTATCGGCGCCTGCTCGAGATGCTGGCCGAGCGACGCGCCAGGCTGCGCCTGGCTTCAATCATTTCTGCGATTTTACTGATAGCTGTGCTTTTTATTATTAATTTTCTGGCCTCGAGCCACGCCGTCAGGCTCGATCTCACGAAAGCCGGCTATTTCTCCCTCTCGGAGCAGACGAAGAAGGTCCTGAAGGGGCTCTCGTCCGATATCTCGGTGGTCCATTTCGGGCGCGATGAGAGCCGCGGCTTTGTCGACCTGGTCGGCGAGTATTCCAAGCTCAACCGCAGGGTGCGCTACGAGTTCGTCAATCCGGATACCGATCCAGCGCGCGCCCGCTCGTATCAGGTCAAGCGCTACGATACTGTGGTCGTGGAGTCGGACGGGAGGTTCGAGCGGCTGTACAGCTTCAGCGAGGAGGCCCTGACCTCGGCTATTATCAGGGCAACGCGGGCGGAGAAGAAGACGATTTGCTTTGCCGTGGGCCACGGCGAGCGCCGGCTCGCCGACCGCACCAACGCCGGGCTCACGCAACTGGCGGCGGCCTTGGCCGGCGAGAACTACAGTGCAGTTGAGGTCAACCTACTCGAGGCCGGTTCGGTCCCGGCCTACTGCTCGGTGTTGGCCGTGGTCGGACCGGCGAAGGAGTGGCTGCCGGAGGAAGAAGCGGCGCTCGCGCGGCATATCGAGGGAAGCGGACGCGCCCTGCTCATGCTCGACCCGGAGCCGTCGCCCGGCTTCGAGCGGCTGCTCGCGCGCTACGGCATCAGCGTAGGCCGCGATATCGTCATAGATACCAGCGGGGCGGGCAGGAACTTCGGCGTCGGCCCGGAGGTGGCGATAGTTGCGCCGTCTCTCGCATTTTACGGCCGGCACAGCATTACCGAGAATTTCAACCTGATGACCTTTTATCCGCTGGCGCGCACCGTCTCGCCCGCCGAGGCGCCGCCGCCCGATTGGCAGGTCGATTGGCTGGTCAAGACCGGCGCGCAGAGCTTCGCCGAGACCGAGCTTCGAGGAAAAGAGGCGAGCTTCGACCAGGATAAGGATCGCAAGGGGCCGCTGGCATTAGCTGTTGCTGCGAGCAGCGCCGGACGGGCGGATGGGCGGCAGGGCAAGCTGGTGGTCTTCGGCGACTCGGACTTCGTCAAGAACCTTTACTTCGACAAGCAGGGCAACGCCGATCTCTTCCTCAATGCCGTCAACTGGCTGGCCGAAGATATAGAGCTGATCGGAGTGCGCGCCCGCACCGGCGAGAACCGCCGGGTCAACCTGGAGAGAAAGCACTTCATCACGCTGTTTTACTTTATGGTGCTCTTCCTTCCCCTGGTCAGCGCCGTGGCCGGCTTCTACGTCTGGTCCCAACGGAGGAAATGAAATGAGAATTGAAGGTAAGCGCTCTTTCGCTCCGAAGCGAGCTCAGCCGGCGGCGAGGCGGTTTCGTTGCCGGCTTATTACCCTCGCCCCCGGGGGGCGAAATCCGGAATTTGCAAAGGTCCGATCTTTACAGCAGCCTCACTTGCCTGCGACCGCTTTGACATAGCTTTCCACTATAAGGCCCGTATGTTTGCTGATACGGTCATAGTCATCGTCAGCATGAACGACTCCCGCCTTATTTGCTTTAGCTATTGTGGCAATTAGGATATCGGTAAAGGCCACTGTGACCCCTTTGCGCCGCAGTTGATAAGCCATCCTTCCAGCTTCTGACCAATGCGTCTCTTCGGTAACCAGGCGGTGCAAGGCTTCGAGGCGAGATTTCAGCCTATCGAATTCCTCTTCGGTTTTAGTTCCGCCCAACAACTCTAGTTCTATCATCCCTACGATCGCTACGGCATCGAGAGCGAGCAGTTCATCGACCCTCTTTTTGACTGCTTCGACGGGCCTCTTTCGCAGGGCGAAGATCCATGCTGAGGTATCTACCACCCAGAGGGTTTCATTGTTACCCATGCCGCCTTAACCTTCGTAGCTCTTTTAAACTCAAGGCCAGGCCATAAGTGCCCAGCTCTTTTCTAAGCTGCTCCCTTCTTCTTGCCCGTATAAGCTCGGCGAGGCCCAACTCCACCGTTTCCCTCTTGCTTTTGGCTTTGCAAATTTTCTGGGCCTCCTCCAGCAACTTTTCATCGACTAAGAGCGTAGTTCTCCTTCGCATGCTGTCGCCTCCCTTCACTAAAATGCATATTTATTATATGTAATGATTATACATAATACAAGTATGGCATCCACGACACGGCCGGGCAAACGCGCCTGTATGGTTTTAGAAATTCGGGGGAAACAGATTAAAACCGTTACGAATCGGAGCGAGCTTCGAATTCGGAAAAATCGTATTCCGGGTCGATTTCCAGGGCGTGCAGCCAGGCGCGGGCGGCATCCTCGAGCCGTTTGAGCCTGTAGAGGGCGATACCGAGCAGGCTGAAGACGAAAGGGTGATCGTCGCGGTAGAGCAGCGACTCGCGGCAGGCCGCTTCGACCTCGGGCCAGCTCTTGCGCTTCAGGGCGGCCAGCGCCTTGCGGCAAAGCTCGGCCCAGTAGGGGGGCTGGGGAGCGACCTCGGGATTCCATTCCTGGGCGGCCAGGCGCGCTGCCACCTCATCGACCGAACGCTCCAGTTGATCGCGCGCCGGCGAGGATGGAAAGGCGGCTATCGAGCGCACCAGCTCGCCCAGGGCGCGGCCATGTTCGCCTCGGTTTATCAAATGCAGGGCGCGGCGGAAGTGCTCCCGGCTCTCGATGAGCGAGAGGGTGCGGGTCAGAAACTCGCTGGCCTTAGCATGTGTGGGATCTATCGCGAGGGCGCGGCGATAACATTCGACGGCCTCCTCAAGCTCCCCCTTGACTCCCGAGACGTTTCCGAGCATGTAGTGAGCATTGCTGTTATTAGGGTCAGCAGCGACGGCGCGCCGGAAGGACTCAGCGGCATCTTCTATCCTTCCCATTTCGTAGTAACAGACCCCCAGGTAGAACCAGCCTTCCGCGTGGCCGGCCTCCTCGACGACCAGCTCCTCGAAGGCCCCTGCCGCCGCCTCGAAGTCGGCCCGCTCGAGCGCCTCGAGCCCCCTTTCCATCAACTCTTCGCTGTCCATATATAATTTAGAGCGCCCAGCAAAAATGGGCGGGTGCTGCCTTAGAGCCATCAGCAATCAGACGTCAGCTTTCAGCTTTACCTGAACGCTGATAGCTGATGGCTTGCCGTATCACCTGCGGTCCTGTTAACCATTCTTAGGCTGCCGGCTAGCGACCGCCGGCTCTCTTCGTGGCATCGAGGCTGACCACCGCCTCGTCGCCCAGCACCTCGGCGCTGTGCGCCGTGCCGGCGGGAATTTCGAGCATATCGCCCGGTTCGAGCACGAACTCGCTCCCCTCGGCGACCACTCGGAATTTACCTTTGAGCACAGTATCTTTTTTATCCACGGAATGGGTGTGGGTCGGGAAACGTGTCCCGGGCGGGTAGACGTATCTGGCTACCGAATAGCCTTCGGCCTCGAGCCGGCTGCGCATGGTCTGCTCGTCGAGCTTGCCCCATGCCGGGTCCCACTTCTCGAGCTTCGCGGGCATAGTTTGATCTTTACCTGAAAAGCTTCATTAGCTCGTCGCGCGGCGCGCGCGGGATGCGGGCCACGCCGAGGTTCTCCTCGACGTGGGCGACGCTGCTCATCCCGACCAGCGCCACGTCGATGCCTGGGGTCGAGCGCACGAACTGGATAGCGCGCTGCGCGTCGGTCCGGAGCCCCTTCAGGTGTTCCCCTATTACCGGCGGCAGGTTCCGCGCCAGGCGCGTCTGGAGGATGGAGGCGCTGGCGAAGACCCCTATTCCCAGTTTTCGCGCCGCCTCGAGCGGGGTCAGGTAATCGCCATCGACCTGCTGGTAGCGGGCGGTGAAGGCCTCGGGCATGGCGAGGTTATAGGGTAGCTGTATGACTTTAAAGCGATGGTTTTCGCCGCCGACCTCCTGGGCCAGCTTCACGATTTCGGCAAGCGGCAGGTGCTCGCGCGCCGAAGGTGCGACGCGATAGCCGTTCCAGGTAGCGGTGCCGTAGACTCTGATCTTGCCATCATCCGCCGCCTTCTCCAGCACCTCGAAGGCGGCGAGCAGGCGGCTGTAGAACTCGCGCCTCGGGACCTCGTCGAGCTGAGTCTCGGGGTTGTGCAGGTAGAAAATATCTATGCATTCCAGGCCCAAGTTGCGCCGGCTTCGCTCCAGCTGGTCCTGGATGTAACGCGGCGACATGCAGTGGCTGCCCGCGACGATCTCCCCCGGCTTTATGATTCCAGTATCGATATAGGTCTCGGTGAAATAGCGCGCTGGATCTGGCGGCACCTCGCCGTCGAAGGTGAGAAAGCCGGCCTTGGTTGCCACCGCCACCTCGTCTCTCTGCAATTTGCCCCGTTCGAACAAGGCCGCGAGCGCCTGACCTATGGAACGCTCGCTCCGCTGGAAGCGGTAATTGATCGCCGTATCGAATACATTGCATCCCAATTCGGCGGCCCGTATCACGGCATCGCGATAGGCCAGGTCCGTTCGGCTATCGAATTCGCCGAGATAAGTGCCAAGCCCGATCGACGAAAGCTCCAGCCCGATGGTCCGGCTGTAGTGTTCCGCCGCTGTCTCGCCGGCAAAACGACCGCGGTATCGTGCAGTGCCCTCGCTCGTGGCGTATCCAGAATAGCCCATCTGTTCCTCCGATTGAGGTCGCCATCCGTCAATACCATACCAGCAGCAACCGGCAAAAAACAAGGGCCTGAGAACAGGAGCTAGGAGCTAGAAGTTAGGAGCTAGGAGATTAATCTCGATAGAGCTACAGAGGTGGTGGTGTGGCAATGGGTGACACATATTTATTCCAGCTCCTAACTCCTAGCTCCTCTCTATTGTTAAGCTTTCCAGGCTGTGCTATATACTGGAGGTCTTTTAGATTTAATGAGCATGACGGAGCGAAGCGAGGGAAAAAAGCAATCGCTGCTCTTGATGAATACCTGCCGCTGGCTGCAGGAGCAGCTTCGCTCTGGCGCAAAGCCGGTCGCCCAACTGATCGAGCAGGCCAGAGCAGAGCTGCAGGTGTCCGAGCATGCCCTGCGCAGAGCTAAAAGGATGCTGGGCGTCAGGACCGTCAGGCAGGCCGCCGAAGGGGAGAGGAGCGCGAGCGTCTGGATGTGGGAGCTTGGGCCGGAGCGCGAAGATCAACCGATGGCTGCTGCCGGGGAAACCAGCGAAGCTGCACTGGTGGTTGAGGAGCTTGCCGAGGGCCTGGATGAGCTGCTCGGTTTGCTATCTCAGCTGATCGAAAAGTTCCACACCCGCCGAAAAGAGTGAGGTTCGATATCCGATTTAGGATCAACGTTTGGGCTTTAACTATAAGCCAGGGTCGATAATTGTAACTGGAAAAGATGTTAGGACAAAGCCAGTTATTTGGAGAGCGAGAGCGGATATGAGCCCGGGGGAACTCACTTCTAGCAAGCCCAAGAATTGCCGGGTTCTGGATATTGTAAAGAGGTCTGTGACGAAAACAGAAGTATGGCCACCTGAAACCAGGGTAAGTGGGCGAGATCCGATCACGGCCCCGTTCTCTGCGCGCAGAGTTAGGCTGATCGTGGTCTCTGCAGCAGGGCCGTTCAAATTAACAACCGCCACTCCTGTGTCCGTTTGCTGGTCTACAAGTACCGGCATGATAAGCCTTTTAGCGACGAAAGCGCTAGCGCCGACACTAGCTATTACTGTTCCGCTCCTCGAAACATCAAAGAACGCATTTGTTATTACCCGGGGAATCGTACCGAACGGAGGTTGCTCCTCGAGAACAATTGCGACCCAGCCGGTTTTGAGAGGGCCGACTTTGCTCACGTTTAGCAATATTGTCGATTGCCTGTTGATTCCGACTCGAATATCAGATCCAATTGTAACTGGCAGATTGACGTTTGGGCTGTCTACGGTCACGGTAAAGGGGCCGGCATTATCGTCGAAGAAGAGAAAGCGAGCGGTTACCGCAAAGTTATTGAAATTGTGTACAATTAGTTTGGTCGTGAAAATTGTTGTGGGATCCAACTCGCCTACCGCGATCTGAGGAACAAAAACTGAGCCGCTTGGAAACAACATGGCATTGAGTTTGTTCATCTCGTCGGATCCGCAGATGGCTTTGGGCACGAAAACCAGTAAGAGTAGAATGGGGACGGCTATCTTCTTCATGGCGAGCTCCTTTCATCATATAAAGGCGATAACCCTCTAGCACCGATGCTTGCTGTGCTGAGTCGATACCGCCCTTTGCACCTTATGTACCTCTTGTGCCTTTAAGGCTGGAGCGATTTTATTCGGGGATATTTTTGGAAATTATATTCGGCTATGCTTTCCTTGTCAACAATTATTTCGGGCCACCCCTTTTATATGTTTTATATGCCAATGGTGAAATGCCAGCGCCGATCACATGTCTTCCCGCCGCGATCTCCCGAGAATTATAATGAAATTTAAGAACGCCTGACGAAAGCGCGGGTGATAGAGCAAGTTATCAGCTATCAGCAGTCTTTGCGAATCCGATCTCTGATGTCATTAGGATTCGGCAATGTAGCGGCGGCCTTCAGGCCGCCAGGTGTACGACGCTATTCGAGCGTGTGCCACCCTGGCGAGCTGAAGCTCGCCGCCACTTTGTTTCTACCAAGTCCTGGTTGGCGCACTCGAATTTTGGTCCGGTTGCCAGCGGGCGGGCATGATGTTATCATTTTTGGCTGCTTTCAAGCGGTAAAATCGGAGGGTTTATGAAGGAACTGGCATTGCGCGCTCCGCTCACCGTCTTGTCTGAAGACGAGGAGATGTATCGCGAGAGCGTGCGCCGATTCAGCGAGGAACAGGTCAAGCCGCTCGTGCGCAAGATGGATGAAAACGCCAAGCTGGACAACGAACTGATCGACAAAATCTTCCAGCTCGGGCTGATGGGGATCATCATACCGGAGAGCTACGGCGGGCAGGGGGGGAGCTTTTTCATGGCGGCCCTGGCGATAGAGGAACTCTCGCGCGTCGATGCCTCGGTCGGCGTCTTCGTCGATGTGCAGAACACTCTGGTCAGCAACGCCATCCTGCGCTGGGCCGGCGAGGAGCAGAAGCGCCGCTATCTGCCGCGCCTGGCGGCGGAGATGGTCGGGGCCTATGCTCTCTCCGAGCCGACCTCGGGCAGCGATGCCTTCGGCCTGCAGTGCCGCGCCGTGGAGCGCGACGACCACTATGTGCTCAACGGGCGCAAGCTCTGGACCACTAACGCCGCTGAGGCCGGGCTTTTCCTGGTCTTCGCTACCGTCGATCCCGCGCTCGGCTACAAGGGGATCACCTGCTTTCTGGTCGAGCGCAAGTTCCCGGGCTTTGCCGTGGGCAAGAAGGAAGACAAGCTCGGGATTCGGGCCAGCTCGACCTGCGAGCTGATCCTGGAAAACTGCGCCGTGCCTAAAGAGAACGTGATGGGAGAGGTGGGGCGCGGATACAAGGTGGCGATCGAGACGCTCAACGAGGGGAGGATCGGCATCGGCGCGCAGATGGTGGGGCTCTCGCGCGGCGCGCTCGAGCAGGGAATTCGCTACGCGCGCGAACGCCAGCAATTCGGAAGGCCGATCGCCGAGTTCCAGGCTGTCCAGTTCCAGATCGCCGAGCTCGCCACAGAGCTTGAAGCAGCCCGCCTTATGGTATATAATGCGGCGCGGTTGCGCGACGCCGGGCTGCCATACACCAAAGAAGCGGCGATGGCCAAGCTCTTCTCTTCAAATGTTGCAGAGAAAGTAACATCAGGGGTGGTGGAACTCTACGGAGGTTACGGCTACACGAAAGACTACCCGGCTGAGAAGTATTATCGCGATGCCAAGATCGGGAAGATCTACGAGGGGACTTCCAACATGCAGCTTCAGACCATAGCCAGGCTGCTGCTTTCGGACGAGAAATGAAGGCTAAAGTTTTATACCACGATCATTGCTTCGACGGCGTGGCCTCTGCCGCCATCTTCGCCCGCTTTTACAAGAGCGTGATAAACCCCGGGGCCGAGGTGCTGTTCGAAGGCCTGGCCTACCGCGCCGGGCAGACCTTCAGCGAAGAGATCTTCAGCGGCGACGAGAACATAATAGTTGACTTTAAATACTCTAGCTCTGATAAACTCACGTGGTGGTTCGATCATCATGAGAGCGCGTTCCTGACCCCCGATGACGAACAGCACTTCCGCCGCGACAAGAGCGGTAGGAAGTTCCATGATACCGGCTTCCGCTCCTGCGCCAAGCTCATAGCCACCGTCGCTGATGAGCGCTTCGGCTTCCGCGCCGCCGAGCTGGAAGAGCTTATCGAGTGGGCCGATATCGTGGACGGCGCGCGCTTCCCGGACGCGGCCTCGGCGGTCATGCTCGAGGCCCCGGCCATGAAGTTGATGCTGGTCATCGAATCGAGCCGCGACGGCGAGGTGGTCGAGCGGCTGCTCCGCGACTTGCAGGAGAGACCCCTCGGCCAGGTCGCCGCGGAAAACTACGTGCGCGAGGCCTTCGACCGGCTCTACCGGCAGCACCTCGAGACCATAGAAATCATCAAGAATGCCGCGCGCTATGAGGACGGAGTGGTCTATTTCGATATCACGGGCTACGACGTGGAAAACTACAACAAGTTCATACCTTATTATCTTTATCCCGACGCCACATACAGCCTCGGGCTCAGCCGGTCGCCTCTGCGCACGAAAATCTCCGTCGGGTCGAACCCCTGGGCACGGCGCGGCCGCACGCATAATCTCGCCAAGCTGTGCGAGCGCTACGGCGGCGGCGGCCACCCGGTGGTCGCTGCCATATCCTTCGGCCCGGATGAGATCGACCGCGCGCGAAAGGTGGCGGACGAGATAATGGCCGAGCTGAGCGATAAGCAACAATAAGCTTTCTGATTTTGGATTAGAGTTTGGGTTAACCGCGCGCCGAGAGCTGCTCTGAAATCTAAAATCGATTCGGGGGGAAACATGGTAGAGAAGAGTCGGCTGGAATTGCTGGAGGAGTTTTTAGAGGAGAACCCGAACGATTCCTTCACCCGCTATGCCATCGGGCTCGAGCGCCTGAACCTGGGCCAATACCAGCAAGCGATCGAAGCGTTCGAAAAGCTCGTCGAGCTTGATCCCGATTACATAGCAACTTATTACCAGCTCGGCCGCGCCTATGAGGCAACAGGCCGTACCGAGCTGGCCGAGCGCGCTTACCGGCAAGGGATAGAAGCCTGCCAGAAGGCGGGCGATTTAAAGACCAAAGCCGAGCTGGAAGAAGCGCTGGAACAGCTATCCGGCGGAGAGATTTGAACTGGCGGAAATGCGAGCCATCAGCTTTCGGCTGACCGCTGATGGCTGAAGGCTCGGTTAATCGTCGTCGGCTGAGATCCAGCGGCAGCGGTATTCGCCTTTCTGTACCCCTTCGACGATCTTATTTATAATATCGTCCAGTTCGGAAATAGGATGCGGCTCGCCCTCGTAGTAGACGGTTGGAGGATTAGCATATATTTCGGCCCAGACCTCGAATGTCCCTCCTCCGGTCGTCACCTCGAGCGCATCTCCCTGGCGTAATTTCTCTCTCATATGCTGAAAAAGGTCCATCGCCTCCCCTCGCGGAAAAAGTTAAGCCGCAGATAATTTAACAGAATGGGTGGCTGTAGTCCAGACTGCATAGCGATGCGCCCATTAGAAGTTAGTGGAAAATAGTGAGGGTTCAGGTTAGCTGGCAATGTAGCGGCGGCCTTCAGGCCGCCATGTGTACGACGCTATGCTCGCGCGTACCACCCGGGCGAGCTGAAGCTCGCCGCTACAACAGAAGATAGACCTTTATCGAATCGATTCGTGTGAGCTGGTGAAATTCGTGGCCGGGCCTGAAAAATGTTACCATTAAGCCGTGCTGGTGCTGGGTCGAAAGGATCTCGAAACGATTCTCGACATGGCCTCGACGATCGGGGCAATCGAACAGGCGTTTCTCGCGCTGTCGGCCGGCGCCTGCCGCGTTCCCGAACGCCTGCTCCTCGAAATACCGGAACGAGGGGCGACGCTGCTGGCCATGCCCGCCTATCAGGGCGGGCCCGAAGCGCTCGGGGCAAAGCTGGTCTCGGTATTTCCGAATAACCGCGCGCGCGGGCTCGACGTCGTACAGGCCGCCTACGTTTTGCTTGAGGCCGAGAGCGGCCGGCCCCTTGCCCTGATGGAAGGGAATTTCCTCACCGGCATCAGGACCGCAGCGACCTCGGCCCTGGCCACGAAATTCCTGGCCCGCGAAGATGCCGCGCGACTGGCGGTGTTCGGCGCCGGCACGCAGGCCCGTTTCCATATCGAGGCGATGTGCGCGGTCCGCCCGGTGCGCAGCCTGACCGTATCTTCGCGCACCCGCAGTCGCGCCGAACAGCTCGCCAGAGAGGCGGCACACAGGTTCGGTCTGGAAGCGCAGGTCGTCGATGCGGCCGAGGCGCTCGCCGGCGCCGAGATAATCTGTACCTGCACCAGCTCCCGCGAACCGCTTTTCGATGGTAGGCTGATAGAGCCGGGCGCACACATCAATGCGGTCGGAGCCTTCGGCCCCGCGATGCGGGAGCTGGACGCCGAAGCGGTGCGCCGCGCCCGCATCGTGGTCGATACCCGCGCAGCCGCTATGGCCGAAGCGGGCGATCTCCTAGTCCCTATCGCTGCCGGAGTGATTGGGCCGGAAAGCATCTTGGCCGAACTGGCCGAGGTGGTCTCGGGCCGGCGCGTGCGCGAGAGCGCGCAGGATATCACCCTCTTCAAGTCGGTCGGCTACGCTCTCGAGGACCTGGCCGCGGCGCGACTGGCCTACAGCCGCGCGTTGGAGCGACACGTCGGGATAGAAATAGAATGGTAAACAAGCTTGTAGCGATATTTTCAATTTTTCTATTTTTGCTCATTGGTTTCGCGGATAAACCCGGCGATGACCTCAAGTTCCCGGGCGAGGTCCGCCTGAAGAATATCCGCCAGCTCACCTTCGGCGGCGAAAACGCGGAAGCCTACTTCAGCTTCGGCGGCAGGCAACTCGTCTTCCAGTCAACGCGCGACGGCCGCTCCTGCGACCAGATATACGTTATGGACCTCAACGATGGCGATGCCGGAGCGCGCATGGTGAGCACGGGTTATGGTCGCACCACCTGCGGCTTTTTCCTCCCCGGCGACGAGCGCGTCATCTATTCCTCGACTCACCTTGCCGGCCCGGATTGTCCCCCCAGGCCAGATCTCAGCCGCGGCTATGTCTGGCCCCTCTACTCATCGTACGATATCTTCTCGGTCCGGCTGGACGGCTCAGGGCTCGTGCGGCTGACCGATAGCCAGGGCTACGACGCCGAAGCCACCGTGGCTCCCGACGGCCGGATCGCCTTCGCCTCGACGCGCGACGGCGATATCGATATCTACACTATGGACCGCAACGGCAAAAACGTCAAACGCCTGACCTATGATCTCGGCTACGACGGCGGCCCGTTCTTCTCTTACGATGGAAGCAAGATCGTCTACCGCGCCCATCATCCCGCGGATAAGCAGGAGATGGCACGCTACAAAGAGCTTCTGGCGCAGGGTCTGGTCGAGCCGAGCAAGCTCGAGATATTCGTTATGGATGCCGACGGCTCGAACCGCCGGCAGCTCACAGCGAACGGAGCGGCCAACTTCGCCCCCTGCTTTCATCCCGATGGGCGCCGCACTATCTTCTCGTCGAACCTGCACGACCCGCGCGGCAGGAACTTCGACCTTTATATGATCGATATCGATGGCAAGAACCTGGAGCGCATCACTTACAACGATACCTTCGACGGCTTTCCCATGTTCTCGCGCGACGGCCGGCATCTGGCCTTCGCCTCGAACCGCAACGCGCGCTCGCGCGGCGAGACCAATATCTTCATCGCCGACTGGATCGAAAGGTAATTTTTAACATAACCTCCTGATATCACGCCTCTTGATATTTACCGCCATCTATAGCGATGGGCAGGCCACATCTTGCGAAGCAGCTTGTAGATCATTAGAGGTATCTTGATTTATGATATTGAGATATTCGAGATGGTCGGTTAAGGGCACTCCGCTTGGGACATACTTCCCGAAAATCGCCTCGCTGAATAGCCATTCGCCGAGGGACATTAAATTTCGGTTGATCTGGATCGAACCTGTTCAGCGGGCGCGGCCCGCCGAGGTCGCGGCTGAAAAGAACCCATCGACGATGCGGCAGCGCCCTTTCGTGCAAGCTCCGGCCCAATTTTTGTGGTTTGCCGTCCCCAAATGTGATGGAATGCTTCGCGCTGCAAAGCGCAGGGGCATATATTTCAGCTTGAGCCGAAGCCGAAAATGGAAATTCCGATTTGGAAGTGCCGCGATGGACTGGCATCAGGCAATTGATACTGCGGAAAAGATATTTACGATCCTCGCCATCATCGGCGGCGCCAGTTGGGCATATTTTCACTATTTCAAAGGCAGGACCTACAGGCCACGGCTAGAGCCGAAGGTCGGTGGAAAGGTTTTCGTAAGAGAGGGGGTGCGGCACCTGATCGCGACGGCGGAGCTAAAGAACACTGGGCTCTCGAAGCTCGAGATCATGCAAGTGGGTACGGCGCTTCGAGTTCTTGCCGGGCGGCCAACGCAAAAGGCAACCGCGATCGAGCGGGCGCGACTGTGCACTCTTCCTGTTTTCGAAGCGCACAGATGGATCGAGCCAGGCGAGACGATTAGGGAGCAGGTCCTGGTCGGGTCGGCTACCGATCGGCAGATCGCGTTTAAGATGGACCTGAGGATCGTCTCTAGCGGGCTCGAGTGGAACACGATGGCGATCGTCGAAGTGCCGGCGCGCGCGAGGAGCGAAGGAGGCAGGCCGTGTATCCGTATGAAATGGAACAGAAGACCGAGGACCAAGAAAAGACTGATCGGATCGAGTTGGAGAAGCTGGAAGACCAGAAGAAAGAAGACAAAGATGCGACTCGGGAGATCGAGCGGGAGAAAGAGAATGAGAAGAATTAGCGGCGGATAGGGCTTTCGCCAGCCGCCCAGCCGGCGGTGCGTATGGCGGCGCAGGGTCCGGAAGCCGTTCTAATCGGTCCGTTCTCATCGCGGCCGAGGCGTGTGCTCCAATCACACCCCACTCTTTGGACCGCTCTTTTACCGCCTTTGTCCTGCCGGGTTTGAAGCGGACGTTCAATGGGCAGAGCGGCGCGCTGATGACGTTAACCCCGGCTAGATGACGTTCAGCTCGGCTTCGAGTTCAGCTCGGCCGAAGCGCTCGAGGCTGAACGGCGAGAGGTCGATCGAAGTGCGGCCATCGACGATCAGCTCTGCGAGCAGCTCGCCCACCGCCGGCGCGTGCATGAAGCCGTGGCCGCTGAAGCCGTTGGCCAGATAAAAGCCTTCGACCTCTGGGGCCTGGCATATGATGGGATTGGAATCGGGAGTGACCTCGTAGAGCCCGGCCCAGGCGCGCGATATGCCCGCCTCGGCCAGGGGAGGAAAGCGGCGCACCGCTACTTCGATCACTTTGTCCAAAAAATTCCAGTCCACGGCCTGATTGAAAGAGCTCGGCTCGCTCTCGTCGCTCATCCCCATGAGCACGCCGCCGCTCTCGCGGTGAAAATAGAAGCTGGTGGAGAAATCTACGGTCATGGTCCACGAGCGCGGCGCGGCATCGAAGGGATGCGTGGTGAAGGCCATGCGCCGGTACGGATATACCGGCAGGTCGACTCCAGCCATGGCGGCAACCGGGCGGGCCCACGGGCCGGCGGCGTTTATAACAACGGGCGTCGAGATCGGGCCGTCGCTCGCGAGCACGCCCGTAACCTTGCGATTCTTTACGTTTATGCCGGTCGCTTCCATGCAAGTGATGATTTCAGCTCCCAACCGGCGCGCCGCCTGCGCATAGCCCTGGGTCACGCCGTGCGCCTCGGCTATGCCGTCTTTCGAACAGAAGGTCGCGGCCAAAACGTCTCCCGCGAATAGCCCCGGCACGAGCTTCGCCGCGTCTTCGGGGGCCAGCATCTCGACCGGCACGCCGAGGCGCCGCTGCAGCTCGACGCTGCGCCTGAAGGCCGCGACATCTTCTTCCCTCGACAGCAAAAAGAGATACCCGTCCTGATGGAAGTCGATGGTCCAGCCGATTTCGTCAGCGAAGCTCTCCAGCTTGCTGATGCTCTTTATCGACAAGCGTATGTTAGCTTCGTTCGAGAACTGGTGCCGGAAGCCGCCCGCAGCTTTGGCCGTCGAGCCGGTGCCGAGAAAGGCCTCCCTTTCGAGCAGCACGATTCGGCCGGCGCGCCTTGCCGCCAGGTGATAGGCTATGCTGCAACCCATCACTCCGCCGCCAATTATCACCACGTCTGCGCTTTTCACAATATTCATCGAGGAGTCAAGAGCCAGAATATCGCGAATAGATAAACCGATAAACTCCGGCTATACAACCAGAGGTTAAGCAGGGTATAGTTAAAGAATGAATATCAAACGACTGTTTAATAACTTCTC
>FWPU01003196.1_pt1 | contig 40457 bp, 28 predicted proteins | sample 2228361 | NCBI WGS metagenome assembly FWPU01 (sample SAMEA103939777, study PRJEB20133) | metagenome | reverse complement strand
GGCCCGGCTTGCCGAGCCGCGGTCTCTTTATCTGGCCACTGATCACCTGCCGGTCCTGCGCAGTGAACTGATCCGTTGGCTGGCTCTGCGGACTCAGGCCCCAGGGCCGCCGCAGGCCGAGGCATCCCATGCGCCGGAGCGGGGGAACAAGCGCTGCAGCAACCGCCGGCTGGTCGCCTCGGGCTACCGCTTTGCCTTCCCGACTTACCGGGAAGGGTACGAAGCGACCCTCGGTCAGCTCGGTCTCGGCTGACGCCGGCCGGCCGCCCGCCTGATTCTGAGGGCATGCGCCGAGATCGCCTCCGGTGGAGACTCGCCCGGAAGGTGGTGAATCCATGTCGGGATCTGAAGCGTCATTGAGGGCGACAGGACGGTGGATCAGGGCCTGCGCGCCACCCCAGAGGAGATCGTGAACCATGTCCCAATTGAAGCCGGGCGATCCCGCCCCACACTTTGAAGCATTCACCGACCAGGACCAGAAGATCCGGTTGTCGGATTTTCGCGGCCGGAAAGTCATTCTGTACTTCTATCCCAAGGACGACACCAGCGGGTGCACCGCCCAGGCCTGCTCCTTTCGGGACTTCTACCCGAAAATCCAGGAGGCGGGAGCGGTCGTCTTGGGAGTCAGCCCCGACGGCGCCGCCTCCCACCGGAGGTTCAAGGAGAAGTATCAGCTCCCGTTTCCCCTGATTGTGGACACCGACCACCGGATCGCCCAGGCCTACGGGACGTGGGGTGAGAAGTCGCGTTACGGCCGGAAGTACATGGGGATGATCCGCAGCCATTTCGTCATCGACGAAAACGGAATGCTGGTGGACGTCCGTTACAACGTCAACGCCAGGAAGAGTGCCGATCTGGCGATGGAAAGACTTTAGGGTGCCGATCTGTTCCCGCCCGATGGTCGCTTTCGCCCTGTCCAGGACTGGTGTGGTTGGGGGCCCCGCCGAGCTGGGGGGGCGTCAGTCGGGTCGCCGCGTCTCCCTACCGGCAAAGGATCTGGACCGCGCCCGACGAAGCCGCTAAGGTAGGCGGCAATGCATCTCTATCAGACTATTGATGGACCGGTTGCGGTCAAGGAGGGGCGACTCATCCTTCTGCGGACCGCTTGGGACCAACTCATCTCCCGGGACGATCTGCCCGAGTATCTGGCCTCATTTGCCCCGGAGGAGGCACCCGCTTGGCCGTTGTCGGAGCTGGAATCGAGACTCCTGCCTCCGGTAGGCAGTCAGGAGGTGTGGGCGGCGGGCGTCACCTACCTGCGCAGCCGCGAGGCCCGGATGGAGGAATCGGCCCATGCCGGCGGGGGCGATTTCTATGATCGGGTCTACGGCGCTCCCCGTCCCGAGCTGTTTTTCAAGTCCCCCGCCTGGCGGGTCCGCGGCCACGGCCAGCCGGTGAGAATCCGCCGCGACGCGGTTTGGAGCGTTCCTGAGCCGGAACTGACGCTGGTGGTCTCCGCCGGTGGGCGGATCACCGGTTACACCATTGGGAACGATATGTGTTCCAGGGACATCGAGGGCGAAAATCCGCTGTACCTGCCGCAGGCGAAAATCTACGACGGGAGTTGTGCAATAGGCCCCGGCGTCTACGTGACGGCCCGCCCGTTGCCGCCGGAGACCGAGATCCGGCTGACCATTTTTCGCAACGGTCCGGTCTTTGAAGATTCGGTGACCCTGGCGCGCATGAAGCGCAGCGGTGAAGAGCTGGTTTCCTATCTTTACCGGGAGCTGAGTTTTCCGGTGGGATGCCTGTTGATGACCGGTACCGGGATCGTACCCCCGCCGGAATTTGCGTTGTCTCCCGGGGATTTGGTGCGGATCCAGGTGGAACCGGTCGGCACGCTCGAAAACCGCGTGGTGCAGAACGGCCGGTAGGAGGGAGGACGGCAGCGATGCTGACGGGGTGCAATCTGCTGGGGGGAACTGAGTCCGCACGCGGTTCCCACGTCTTTCAGGCGGTCGATCCCGCCGACGGCGCGGTGCTGGAGCCGGTCTTCCACGAGGCGTCCCCCGCCGAAATGGACGAAGCCCTGGCCCTGGCGGCTTCGGCGTTCGAGTCGGGTGCGCTTCACGAGCCGTCCCGCCGGGCTGCGCTGTTGCGAGCGCTGGCGGATGAAATCCAGCGGGAGGCCGCGGGCATCGTTCAGCGGGCCATGGCTGAAACCGGCTTGCCGCAGGCGCGACTGGAAGGTGAATGCCAGCGGACGACCTTGCAGGCCAGACTGTTTGCGTCGGTCGTGGAGGAAGGCTCCTGGGTGGAAGCCCGGATCGACCGGGGCGATCCGTCCCGGAAGCCGATCCCCAAGCCGGACCTGCGCCGGATGCTGGTTCCCCTGGGACCGGTGGCGGTATTCGGCGCCTCCAATTTCCCGCTGGCCTTCTCGGTGGCGGGAGGCGACACGGTCTCAGCGCTGGCGGCGGGCTGCCCGGTCGTGGTGAAGGCCCATCCCGCCCACCCCGGCACTTCGGAGCTGGTGGCACGGGCGGTGCTGCGGGCGGTTGTGCAAACTGCTCTGCCAGGCGGGGTCTTCTCGCTGGTCCAGGGGCAAACTGAGCAGTGCGGGCTGTATCTGGTACGGCATCCGCAGGTTCGGGCCGTCGGTTTCACGGGTTCATTGCGGGGGGGAAGGGCCCTGTTCGACGCGGCCTGCAGCCGCCCTGAGCCGATCCCGGTTTACGCCGAGATGGGGAGCGTCAATCCGGTGTTTGTATTACCGGAAGCGATGCGGTTGCGGCCGGATGAGGTGGCCCGGGGGTTGTTTCAGTCCTTCACCCTGGGAGTGGGTCAGTTCTGTACCAAGCCGGGTCTGGTCTTTGTATGCGAGGGGCCGGGCCTGGAGGTGTTTCTGGGAACGCTTCGCAGCCTGGTGGCGGCGGCCGCTCCCGGTACCATGCTGCATGCGGGGATCTGTGCTGCCTTCCGGCGGTCGAGCACCCGGCTTGTGGAATTCCCGCCGGTGGAGCTGGTGGCGGGCTGGCCGGACGACGCCGGACTGGGAGTGACCCGGGCCGGCCCTCTGGTGGCCTCCGTTTCGGTAGGGACCTTCGCTGAGAATCCGTGGCTGGCCGAAGAGGTATTCGGACCGCTGGTGTTGCTGGTGCGCTGTCCGGGACCGGCTGAGATGGAGTCCGCCGCCCGTCGTCTGCCGGGCCAGTTGACCGCCACCGTCCACGCCGCGGCCGACGAGGCCGCCCGATATCCGGAGCTGTTGTCGCGGCTTCGGGCCTTGGCCGGAAGGCTGATCTTCAACGGCTTCCCCACCGGCGTGGAGGTGGGGCACGCGATGCAGCACGGGGGACCATATCCGGCGACGACCGATGCCCGGATGACTTCAGTGGGAAGCGCCGCCATCCAGCGCTTTGCCCGTCCGGTCTGTTACCAGAACTGGCCGGAAGAACTGCTGCCGCCGGAGCTGCGGAGCGACAATCCGCGAGGTATTTGGAGACTGTTGGACGGCGGGTTCAGCCGCGAGCCCGTCGGCTCCGGTTAGACGCGGAACCCGGGGACCGTTCGGATTCCCGCGTCTCGTGCGGATCGGGGGAGTGACCCGTCCGGATGGGCACGGAGCGCCGGCGTCGTCCCCTGGGGGGATAATGATGCTGATGGCGGCCCGGCGGACCGGGGAGCCGTTGCTCTCCCACCTGATTCGGCAGTTGCAGGAGCTCGACTGTCTGGGCCGCCCGCTGGCGGCCGCCGTCTCCGGCGGACCCGACTCCATGGCCCTGCTGGGGCTGCTGATCGAGTGGCGGCGCCGATGTCCGGAACTGGAGATCTGTGCGGTCCACGCCCACCACGGCCTGCGTGGACGGGAGGCGGATCTTGATGAGGAGCTGGTCCGCAGCTTCTGCGAAAGTCACGGGGTGGAGTTCGTGGCAGGGCGGTTGCCGGTGGCTGAATCCGGCGGCAATCTCGAGGCGGCGGCGCGCCGGCTTCGGTACGACTTTCTGGCAAAGGTGGCGGCTCCCCGCAAGGCGGTGGTGCTGACCGGCCACACTTTGGACGATCAGGCGGAGACCTTTCTGCTGAAACTGTATCGGGGTGCGGGTCCCAGCGGGCTGTCGGGGATCCGCCGCCGCCGCCGGCATCGGGTTCCGGGGAGTGATCAGACGGTCCTGGTGGTGCGCCCGCTGCTGGATGTCCCCCGGTGTCGCCTGACGGCATGGCTGGAGGGTCACGGCGTCCCCAGCCGGACCGATCAGACCAACCTCGACCTGCGATTCCGTCGCAACTGGCTGCGTCACCGCCTTCTGCCGGAGCTGGCGGAGCACTTGAACCCCGCCGTGCGCGTCCACCTCTCCCGGACGGCGCAACTGCTGGCGGACGTGGACGACTTTCTGAACCGTCGGGCAGGTGTGCTGCTGCGGTCGATTGAGCGGGAGCCGGGACCACTGGCTCTCCCCGTCGATTGGCTGAGGGCGCTCCATCCGGCGATGCGTCGGGAGGTGGTGCGTCGCGTGTTGAGTCGCCTGAGCGGAAGCGGCCGGTCGTGGATCTCGAGGGTGCATGTGGAACAGGTGTGCAGGCTGGCGGCGGGACAGAGCGGCCGGGCGATCGTGCTGCCGGGAGGCGTCCGGGTGGAGCGCAGCTTTGACCGTCTCCAGTTCGGGATTCCGGGGACTGTCCCCCCGTTCAGTCATCGGCTGGCCTTGCCCGGAGAGGTGGTTGTTCCCGAGTTGGGGATCCACGTGAGGGTGGAGCCGGCGGCCGGGGATGCCGATTTTTATGCAGGAGGCGGCGCCGTGGTGGTGCGCAACCGCCGCCCCGGCGACCGGGTTCCGGTGGGAGGGGGAAAATGTCGGCGGCTGAAGCGCCTGCTGATGGAGCTTCGCATTCCCCGCTGGAAACGGGAACGGTTGCTGATCGTGGAAGAGGAAGGAAGGATCCTGTGGGTGGAAGGAATCGGCCTTGGGCAGGAGCGTCGGGCGTCCGGTACGGGCTGGAGGATCCACCTGCTCGAAACCTTTCCGGAGGCACAGGTCTCTAAGTTAGGAGAGCCGAGGTGAGCGGGCCGGCTGCGCCCTCGGGTGGTGAAGTGACGGCACATCGCCTACAATGGAGGCAGTCGGGCCTGGAGGTTCGCGATTGAATACCACTGCCAAGAATGTTTTCCTCTGGATCGTGATCGTGGTCGCGGTGGTGGTGCTCTGGAACTTTCTCAACAGTTTCAAGAACACCAACATCGAGCAGATCTCATACTCGGAGTTCAGCCAGAAGCTTGAGAAGAACCTGCTGGCCAGCTCCCGCACCAACCCCATCATCATTACCGGCAACCGGGTCGAGGGAACCTTCGTCCAGGGCGGCAAGGAAGGCCGCTTCAGTGTCATCATTCCCAAAGGAGCGGAGTCTGACGTTGCCAACCTGCTGATCGAGAAAGGATTGGAGGTTTCGATAGCGGAAGACGAGCAGGGTAGTTGGTTTTACACCGCTCTGACCGCCTGGTTCCCCATCATTCTGTTCGTCGCCTTCTGGATTTTCCTGATGCGTCAGATGCAGAGCGGCGGCAACAAGGCGCTTTCTTTCGGTAAGAGCCGTGCGCGTCTCTCGACCAACCAGCAGAAGAAGGTCACCTTCAAAGATGTGGCCGGCATTGAGGAAGCGAAGGAAGAGTTGCAGGAGATTGTGGAGTTTCTGAAAGAGCCGCAGAAATTCCAGAAGCTGGGCGGGCGGATTCCCAAGGGTGTGCTGTTGATGGGGCCGCCGGGTACGGGCAAGACCCTGTTGGCTCGGGCCATCGCCGGCGAGGCGAACGTTCCTTTCTTCAGCATCAGCGGTTCGGATTTTGTGGAGATGTTCGTGGGTGTCGGCGCCAGCCGGGTCCGCGATCTCTTTGAACAGGGCAAGAAGAACGCGCCGTGCATCATCTTCATCGATGAGATCGACGCCGTGGGGCGCCACCGTGGTGCCGGCCTCGGCGGCGGACACGACGAGCGCGAGCAGACCCTGAACCAACTGTTGGTGGAGATGGACGGTTTCGAGTCCAACGAAGGGGTCATCCTGATTGCCGCCACCAACCGCCCGGACGTGCTGGATCCCGCGCTGTTGCGTCCCGGCAGGTTCGATCGCCAGGTGATCGTTTCGCTCCCCGACATCAAGGGCAGAGAAGGGATCCTGCGGGTGCATACCAAGAAGATCCCGCTGGGCGACGACGTGGACATTTCCGTCCTGGCGCGGGGAACTCCCGGGTTTTCGGGTGCCCAGCTTGCCAACATGGTCAACGAGGCGGCGCTGATCGCCGCCCGCCGCGATCGCAAGTCGGTAAGCATGGCGGACTTCGAGGAGGCCAAGGACAAGGTTCTGATGGGTAAGGAACGCAAGTCCATGGTCATGAACGAGCGGGAGAAGCGGAATACCGCCTATCATGAGGCCGGCCATGCTCTGGTGGCCTACCTGCTGCCGGAGTCCGATCCGCTGCACAAGGTCACCATCATCCCGCGGGGCCGCGCTCTGGGCGTGACCATGCAGCTTCCGGAGGAAGACAAGTACAACTACACCAAGGAATACATGCTGGCCTCCATCACCATCCTGTTGGCCGGACGGATCGCCGAGGAGCTGGTCCTGGGGACGGTGACCACCGGCGCGGCCAATGATCTGGAACGGGTGACCAACCTCGCCCGCAAGATGGTCTGTGAGTGGGGAATGAGCGAAGAGCTCGGTCCGCTCACCTTCGGCAAGAAAGAAGAGCAGATCTTTCTGGGGCGTGAGATCGCCCAACACCAGGACTACTCGGAGAGCACGGCCATCAAGATCGATGAGGAGGTCAAGCGCATCGTGCTGGACGCTTACCGGCGCGCCCAGACCATCCTCGAACAGAACCGGGACAGCCTGGTCCGCCTGGCGGAAGCTTTGTTGGAGTATGAAACTCTGGATGCGGAGGAGATCGATCGCCTGATGAAAGGCGAGGCCATCCGCCAAATCCCGGAGGAAGCTGAACCCACTGCGGTGGTTGAAGTCCCGGAACGCCGGGGCGAGAAGGAACCGCTCACCCCTCTCGTCAAACCCAACGAGCGTCCCGCAACCGCCTAGAAGCCGCGTCATCATGAGCCGGAACCGCTGCTTGTTGCAGGCAGGCTCCAGGACTTTGCCCCTGGGGGAGGTGACGGCGGTGATGGGAATTCTGAATCTGACGCCGGACTCCTTCTCCGACGGCGGGAGGTTTGCCGACCCCGAGGCTGCCGCCGAGTGCGGCGTGCGCATGGTGCAGGACGGTGCGGTGATTCTGGATCTGGGCGGCGAGTCGACGCGTCCCGGAGCTCATCCGGTTTCAGTGCAGCAGGAGCTGGACCGGGTGATGCCGGTGCTGGAGCGCCTGCGCCCGCGGGTGGACTGCCTGATCTCGGTGGACACCACAAAATCCGAGGTGGCGCGGGAGGCGATCCGACTGGGAGCTGACCTGATCAACGACATCAGCGGGCTGACTTTCGATCCAGCGATGGCGGAGGTGATCGCCGGTTCGGGGGCCGGTGTGGTGCTGATGCACACCCGCGGCAAACCGGCCTGGATGCAGGAGCTCCCACCGTCGCCCGACATCCTCCGGGAGGTTCGTGAAGGATTGTCGGACTCGCTCCGGAAAGCAGAGTCGGCCGGGATCGGGCGTGGTAGAATCTTGCTGGATCCTGGGATCGGCTTCGGCAAGACGGTTCGGGACAACCTCCTCCTGATCAACCGTCTTTCCGATCTCGCCGAGTTTGGTCTGCCCCTCTTGGTGGGGCCGTCGCGCAAGAGCTTCATCGGTCATATCCTGGATCGACCGCCGGACGCACGCGTGCTGGGGACCGCAGCCGCCTGTGCCGCTTCGATCCTCCGGGGAGCCCATGTGCTCCGGGTTCATGACGTAGCGGAAATGGTCCAGGTGGTCCGGATCGTGGACAGCATCCTGGCGGAGGAGGTAGTCGGCAGACAGCCATGGGCGAACTGATCGCGGCGATTCAGCGAGTGGGATTCCGTGATCTGCTGGAGATCGCGATCATCGCCGCCCTGATTTACCAGTTTCTGCTGCTGATCAAGGGCACTCGCGGCTGGCAGATGACGGTGGGGGTCACCGCCCTGGCCCTTTTCTACTACGCCACCCGCCTGCTGGAGCTGCGCACGGTGGAGTGGCTGCTGGCCAACTTCTTCACCTACTTTGTCTTCGCCCTGATTGTCATCTTCCAGTCCGAGATCCGGCGTGGTCTGACCAAGCTGGGTCGGGGGAGATTTCTGGCCAGCCTGGGCCGCCACCCCGGTCGGGATGTGTTCGAAGAGATTGTCACCGCTGCCACCACTCTGTCGTCGCAGAAGATTGGTGCGCTCATCGTCATTGAACAGCAGATCGGGCTGCGGAATTACATCGAGAGCGGGATCAAGCTGGACGCTTTCGCCACCTACGATCTGCTGATCACCATCTTCAATCCCAGCACGTCTCTGCACGACGGCTCGGTGATCGTGCAGGGCGACCGGATCGCGGCCGCGGCATGCTTTCTGCCGCTGACCCTGGACCCCTATCTGAGCAAGGAACTGGGCACGCGGCACCGGGCCGCCATCGGAATCACCGAGGAGACGGATGCCCTGGCTGTGGTGGTTTCGGAAGAGAGCGGCATCATTTCCCTGGTGTACGAAGGTGAAATCACCCGCAACCTGGACGGGCCGCAGCTCCTGGAGATGCTTCGGAACCTGGCTGAGGAAACCCGCCGCGGCCGTCGGCGGCAAGTCCCAACCGAGCTTCGGGAACAGCAACGGAGTGAGGCGGGATGAACCTTCTGAGGCAACTGTTGCTGGAGAACCTGGGACTTAAGGTCGTCTCCCTGATGCTGGCCTTTCTGCTGTGGATGCAGATTGCGGGACAGCAGAGAGTGCAGCGGTCGGTAGCGGTCCCGCTGGAGTTCATCAACATGCCCGCCGAACTGGAGATCACCAACGACTATCCCAAGGAAGTCAACGTGGTGATTTCCCGGCCCATCTCGGTGCGGATGGATGAACGTCAGCTGGCGGCGGTGATCGATCTGAGCAATGCCGAACCGGGAGTGGTGGTGGTGCCGCTGACGGAGCGCAGCATCCGCAACGTCCCCAGCGGCGTCGAGATCGAGGGGATCGAACAGCGGCGCATCCGGCTGCAGATGGAGAGGGTACGCCGCAAGACGGTTCGGGTTCAGCCGGAGATCGTCGGCCAGCCTGCGGAAGGGTTCCGCTTGAGAGAGGTACGCGCGGTACCGTCCGAGGTTCTCATCAGCGGTGCGGAAAGCCGCCTGGAAGGCGTGACCGTGGCGGCGACCGAGTCCATCGACATTCAGGACCGCTCCCGGAGCTTCTCCCAGTCGGTCTACCTGGACCTGCCGGACCCGGCGCTGCGGATTGAGAACGCGTCCCGGGTGGACGTGTACGTGGTCATTGAAGAGGAGCGACGGGAGGTGCGCATCCAGGTGCCCACCCGGATCATGCCGAGGGAACGGCGGGGCCGGGTGACCCCACGAACAGCCAGGGTGGTGCTGTCGGTCCCGGTCTCATTTGCCGGGGAAATCTCCGCCTCCGACTTTTTCGCTTATGTAAGCGTCCCCGAGGGCTCGGCGGCCCATCAGAAGGACCTGCCCCTGGCGGTGGCCATCCCCGAGGAGCTGCGCCCGGTGGTGAGAGTGGAGCGGATCGAGCCGGCACTGGCAAGTGTCGCGCTGAGCCAGACACCGTGAAGCCCGAGATCTGCCCGGCCCTGCCGTCCAACCCGAAGATCTTGCCCCGCCCGGAGCTCAAGGCCCGGGTGGAGGAGCTGCGCCGTCAGGGGCGGCGGATCGTCTTCACCAACGGCTGTTTCGATCTGTTGCATCCGGGACATGTCCGCTACCTGCAGGCGGCCCGGAGCCTGGGTGATATTCTGATCGTGGCGGTCAACTCGGACGAATCCGTGCGCCGGCTCAAGGGACCGTCACGGCCTGTCCTGAAGGAGTCGGAGCGCTGCGAAATCCTGGCCGCCCTGGGCTGTGTCGACCTGGTTACGGTGTTTACTGAGGACACTCCACTGGAGATCATCTCCGAACTGTTGCCCGACGTGCTGGTCAAGGGCGGCGACTGGAGTCCGGACCGGATCGTCGGCAGGGATGTGGTGGAAGCCCGGGGCGGAACGGTGACGGCCATCTGCTTTGAGCAGGGATATTCGACCTCGGCAATCATCGAACGCGTCCTTTCGCTTCATGCCCGTCACTCCTGAACTCCCTGAGGATTTGGTCCAGCGCCTGAACCAGGCCCTGGCTTCGGCTCCAAGTGCCGTGGAGGGCCTGCCCGGCTCAAGCCCTGCTTTTGTCTTTGGACTGCTCCACCGGCAACTCCGCGGCCCTTTGGTCTGGGTCTGTCCGAGCAACCATGGGATGGAGGAGGTTGCGCAGGATCTGCGCTTCTTTCTTGGGCCGGAGGCCGAGGTGCTTCTGTTGCCCGGCCCGGAAAGCGACCCTTACCGTGGGTTGTCCCCACACCCGGAATTGGCGTCGCGGCGTGCGGCCACGTTGGCCCGACTGGGGCGGAACTTCCGCGGCGTGCTGGTGACGTCCCTGGCCGGGCTGGTGCACAGAACGGTGCCGCCGCGGGAGCTGCAATCGCGATGCCGTCCGGTTGTCCAGGGAACAGCGTTGTCCCGGGATGCTCTTATCGGCGATCTGCGTGCCCTGGGCTATGCCCGGGAAGATCCGGTGAGCGAGGTGGGGGAGTTCTCTTTCCGTGGCGGTATCGTGGACGTTTTCTCGCCCGCCCATCCGTACCCGTTGCGGATCGAGTTTTTCGGCGACGAGGTGGAGTCGATCCGCCAGTTTGATCCGGGCACCCAGCGGTCGGTCGGCATCCTGCCTGAGGCTGTCATCCTGCCGATGCGCGAGATGTGCCCATCGCCGGCCGACATCGCCGAGTGGCATCGCCGCGCCCCCGACTACTGGCATGAGGTCAAGTATGCCGAAGCGTTGTCAGAGCTCTTTCAGTTCACCGAAGCGGGCGAGCTTTTTAACGGCTTCGAATACCTGTTTCCTTTGGTGATCCCCGTCTCGGCGACCCTGCTGGACTTTCTGCCGGAGGAAGGTCTCACGGTGGTGTTGGAGGGGACCGCAGCACAGGTGCGGCGCATGCTGGAAGAGCGCTGGGCGGCGGCGGCGGCGGGCTACCAGGACTGCTGTCTGGCGGGGCTTCCTGCGCTGCCGCCGGCGACCTTTGTGGTGCCGCCCGGGGAGCTGGACCATCTGTTGAGCGGCTGTCGGGTTTTCCATCTGCAGGAAGTGTCGGGCGAGGAGCAGGGAGTCACCTGGCTGAACATTCGGCCGGCTCATCATTACCACGGCAGGATCCAGGAACTGCTGGCCGACCTCGAACAGTGGCGGCAGCGGCAGGAAAGGGCCGTCTTTGTGATGCCCACAGAGGGCATGGCCCAGCGGCTGGTGGACATCTTCCGGGAATACGACGTCATTGTGCCGGCTGCAGGCGACGGCTTCCGCCGGGCGCTGCAGCGGCCGGCCTCGGTGGTTACGGGCAGACTTTCGGCCGGGTTCCATGCGCCGGGTTTGGGAATCCACGTTCTCACGGAGGGCGAGATCCTGGGCGAAAGGACCGTCCAGCGGGCACCGCGCGCCCGTCCCGAGACGGTTGGCACCTTCATCTCGGATTTCCGCGATCTCCAGCCGGGGGATTATGTCGTCCACGTGGACCACGGGATCGGGATCTTCCGCGGTCTGGAGCGGGTGGGCGTCGGCGACCGCAGCGCCGAGCTGATGTTGATCGAGTACGCCGGCGGCTCGAAGCTGTACGTCCCCCTGGACCGCCTGGAGCTGGTGCAGAAGTACGCCTCGGGTGAAGCCGCCAAGCCCCAGATCGACCAGCTCGGCGGAGCATCCTGGAAACGCACCAAGGCCCGCATCCGCAAGTCGATGCGGGACCTCGCCGAAGAACTGCTCAAGCTGTACGCCCGTCGCGAGATGTCGGTGGGTCATGCTTTCAGTCCGGACGACGCGCTGATGCGTGAGTTCGAGGAGGCCTTCGAATACGAGGAGACAGCCGACCAGCGGGCGGCGATCGAGGCGTGCAAGCGCGACATGGAATCTGGGCGCCCCATGGACCGGCTCGTGTGCGGGGACGTCGGATACGGCAAGACCGAAGTCGCCATGCGGGCGGCGTTCAAGGCGGTCAACGACGGCAAGCAGGTGGCGGTGCTTGCTCCCACCACCGTGCTGGCCTTCCAGCACTACAACACTTTCCGCCAGCGGTTCCAGGGTTTTCCGGTGCGGATTGCGATGCTGAGCCGCTTCCTGAGCCGCGACCAGCAGCGGGAAGTGGTGGAGCAGGTCCGGCTCGGCCTGGTCGACATTCTGATCGGAACTCACCGTATCCTGTCCCGCGACCTTCGTTTCCACGACCTGGGCCTGATTGTGGTGGACGAAGAGCAACGCTTCGGTGTCGCCCAGAAAGAGCGGCTGAAGCACCTGAAGGCCCACGTCGACGTACTGACCCTCTCGGCCACGCCGATTCCCCGGACCCTCAACATGTCTCTCGTAGGGATCCGGGACCTGTCCGTGATCGAGACGGCTCCCAAGGACCGGCTCGCCATCCAGACGGTGGTGGTGAAGTATTCACCCAAGGTGATCCGGAGCGCCATCGACCTGGAGCTGAAGCGCGCCGGCCAGGTCTTCTTTCTCCATAACTCGGTGGAAACCATCTACGCCATGGCCCAAAGCCTCCAGCAAATCGTGCCCGAGGCCCGCTTTGGGGTTGCACACGGGCAGATGGGGGAGGACCAGCTTGAACAGGTCATGCTGGACTTCATGAACTACCGGTACGACGTGCTGGTGTGCACCACCATCATTGAGAACGGCCTGGACATTCCCCGTGCCAACACCATCATCGTCAATCATGCCGATCGCTTCGGCCTTTCGCAGCTTTACCAGCTCCGGGGACGGGTGGGACGTTCCAACCGGCGTGCTTACGCTTACCTGCTGATCGCCGGCGAGGAGGTGCTGACCGGCGACGCGAAACGTCGGCTGGCGGCGATTCGTGAGTTCAGCGATCTGGGTTCCGGATTCCGGCTGGCGGCACTCGATCTGGAGATCCGCGGGGCGGGAAACCTGCTGGGCGGCGAGCAGAGCGGTCATATCCAGGCCGTGGGATTTGAGTTGTACGTCAAGCTCCTGCAGGAGACCATCAGGGAGCTCCGGGGAGAACCCGAGCCGGAGGAGATCCGGACCGTGATCGACCTGCGTTGCGACGTCCAGATTCCCGAGCACTACATCGACGACGCCAACCAGCGACTCTGGCTGTACAAGAGGCTGGTGACCACCCCCACTGTGGAGAAACTCGATCAGCTCCGGGATGAGATTGTCGATCGCTTTGGGCGCTACCCGCGTTCGGTGGCGAACCTGCTGGAATATACGCGACTGAGACTGATGGCCCAGCCGCTGCGGGTGACGTCCATCGAGCGCAAGGGGCACCAGGTGCGACTGGCATTTCGGAAAGACACTCCGTTGGCTCCGGAGAGGGTGGTTCGTCTGGTCCGGGAGCACCCGGGTCTCGCCTTTTCAACCGACGGATCTCTGGTAGCATCTATAACTCCGGGATCGCCGGCCGACATTCTGGCGGGAGTGAGAGAGCTGTTGGAGCGGCTTCAGCAGGAGCTATGAAGAACCTGGTTACACGCGGTTTGGGATTGCTGGCGGCGGCCGCGGTAGCCGGTTGTCAGACCCCCGAGGCGAGCCGCGCAGACAATGGCGCCGCTGAGCCCAGACTGATCGCTGTCATCAACGGAGAGGATGTCTGGGATCGCGATTTCCATGCTTTCGCCGCGGCCGTGCACGAAGACTGGGGTGAGGGTCCGGCGCCGGTTGCGGAAAAGGAGCTGTTCCGGGAGTTCGTGGCCTTCCGTCTGCTGCTGCAGGAAGCTCGCCGCCAGGGGATCACGGTCAGTGAGGAGCAGGTTCAGCGATACGTTCAGAGCTGGACTCCCCGAGGACGGGTGGTGGACTCGGATTTCTCCGACCGGGTTTACGATTTCCTGGTCACGCAGGAGCTGCTGAAGGAAAAGGCGATCTCGAAAGCGTCGGTGACGCTGCGGGAGATGCAGGCCTATTACAATCAGAACCAGGCCGAGTTCCAGGTCAAGGATCAGGTCCATGTGCTGGAGATTCTCACGGAAGATGAGGCGACCGCCCTGCGGATCCGCCGCCAGCTTCACGACGGCGACTTCAGCGGGTTTCGGGAGGCCGCCCGGCTGTATTCCGTGGGTATGACCGCGGAAGCGGGAGGAGACCTGGGAATCTTCCAGAAAGGCGAGCTGCCCGAAGATTTCGAGCGGGTGATTTTCGCCCTGAAGCCGGGTCAGGTCAGCGAGCCCATCCAGTCGGGACACGGCTTTCACCTGTTCATCGTCGAAGAGCGAATTCCGGGGCGGGTTCAGAAGTTCCACGAAGTCAGGGAACAGATTTTCCAAACCCTCACCGCCGTCAGGGAACGCGAAGGGGTCGAACAGTATCTCAAGAGCCTTTTCAGTCGAGCCGAGATCAGCATCCTGGACCCGGATCTGGCCCTCGACGAGGTAGCGCAGAATGAAACTGAGTAGCTTCTTGGCGGTTTGTGCCCTGGTGGGGACGACCGCCTGGGCGAGTGGTGTTCCCGGCCAGGATCAGCCGCCGGCACCGGAGGCGAAGCAATCCCGTATCCTGGATGAGATCGTCGCCAAGGTTAACAACGAAATCATCACCCTCACAGATTTGAACCGGTCGCTGCGCCAGCTCAGACTGGCGCTGGAGCAGGATGCCCAGAACTCCAGGGATGTGGAGCGGGAGTACGAGCGCCGGCGGCGGGGGGTGCTCAAGACCCTCATCCAGAACAAGGTGATGATCCAGCGCGCAGAGGAGCTGGGCCTGACGGCAGACATCGACCTGGATGTCTCGGCCTACCTGGAGGAGATGCGCAAGGAGGCCGGTATTCCGAGCCTGGACGTTCTGGACCAGTATTTCCGACAGCGGGGGAGCTCCCTGGCCGAGTATCGCCAGAACGTGAAGGAACAGATGATCACTCGCGCGCTGGTGCAGAACCTGGTCTATTCCAAGATCACGCTGCTCACTTCGGAGATCGAGGCGTATTACAGGGAGCACCAGGACCGCTTCTCAATCCCCGCGGAGGTTCACCTCGCCGAGATCCTTTTCCTGACCGAGGGGAAGGACAAGGCGGAGGTCCGCCGCAAGGCTGAAGAGGTGCTGCGGCGACTGAAGGCGGGCGAGGAATTCGAGGCATTGGCCCGCGAGTATTCGGACGGCCCCACCGCCTCCCGGGGCGGCGATATCGGTAACTTTACCCGGGGCTCCATGAATCCCGCTCTGGAGCAGGTGGTCTTTGAACTGCCGGCGGGCTCGATCAGCGAGCTGATTGAAAACGATTACGGCTTCCAGATCATCAAGGTGATTGAAAGCAAACCCCCGTCGGTCAAGCCCCTTTCGGAGGTCCGCCCCCAGATTGCCGAGGCCCTTTATCAACGGAAAGCGGAGCCGGAGGTGCAGGAGTTCCTGAAGCGGCTGTACGAGGAAAGTTACATCTTCGTAGCTCCCAAGTACGCCGAGCAGTACGACGTGGCGGAATTCGGATTCTAACGACCGGCGGGAGGTGCTGTGTGAGGGTGACGCTGGAGATCATTGCGTCCTCGGCCGGCGATGCCAGAGCCGCGGCCATGGGCGGTGCCGACCGGCTGGAACTGTGCAGCGCTTTGGCCTTGGGCGGACTCTCCCCCAGCCTCGGGACGCTGAAAGCGGTCAAGCAGGCCGTGAAAGTGCCGGTCATGTGCATGGTCCGTCCCCGGGAGGGAGGCATGGCCTACAGTTCCTGGGAATTCGAAGCCATGCTTCAGGATGCCGCCCTGTTTCTGGATGCGGGAGCCGACGGCCTGGTGTTCGGTTTCCTCACTCCGGATGGCGATGTGGACCTGGCCCGATGCCGGGAAATGCTGGATGTGGTGGCCGCCCGCGCCGGAAGCCGCCGGATCCAAACCGTGTTCCATCGAGCCTTTGACGTGGTGCGCGACCCCGTCCGTTCCCTGGAGGAACTGGTGGATCTGGGGATTCAGCGTGTCCTGACCTCCGGGCGGGCGCCGCTGGCCCGGGATGGGGTGGCTGAGATTCGCCGCTGCGTGGAGCAGGCGGCGGGTCGGATCGAGATCCTGCCCGGCGGGGGAATCACCCCGGCCGATGTGAAGTTCATCGTCCGGTCGACGGGCGTGGATCAGGTCCATCTGTATCTCACCGAAGCCCGGCAGGACCGTTCCACCCTGGCCAACCGTTCGGTTTATTTCGGTGCCCACGTTCCGGAGGATGAACTGGAGTACCGTGAGGTGAGCGTTGCCGGCGTCCGCCAGGTACGCGGGCTGCTGGACTCCCTCCGCTGACTCCGGTTCCGGCACGAAGCCGGCGGTGGGTGGCCGAGGCGGGTCCCGGCTCCGCTCTGCAGCTATCGGACGGGGGAAAGACGAACCTTTCGGCCCTTCAACCTTCCCCCGCTCCACAACCCTTCTCCCTGAAGCCTCATCTATGGAGGTGATGCGCCATTTGCGGTGGTTCACCTGTTTCCTGTTGCTGTCGCCGGTTTTGGCCTCCGAGCCGGCTCGGGAGCCCCAGCCGGAGGAGATTCTCCGGCTGGCGGCCGCACGGGAATCCGAATTCCAGAAAGTGTGGCAACAGTACACCTATACCCAGCGCATCCTCTTCCAGGTGCTTTCGTGGGACGGCGAGCCCCGGGAGCAGCAGGAGGTGGTCATCGAGGCATATTTCACCAACGACGGCCGGCGCCACACCCGGATCGTGTCACAGCGCGGAGGGTTGATGTCGGTGGGCGTCTCCCCGGAGGACATCTCGGATGCGGTGTCGCTGCAGCCTTTCGTCCTGACACTGGAGGAGCTCCCGAAATACGAGGCCAAGTACCGGGGCAAGGAGCGGGTCGACGAGCTGAACACGTACGTGTTCGACGTGAAGCCCCGGCGGGTGAGCCGACAGGAACGCCGTTTCAAGGGACGGATCTGGATCGACGACGTGGATTTCCAGGTCGTCATGACCCGGGGCAAGATCGAGCCGGACCTGCCGAACAACAAGTTTCCCCGTTTCGAAACCCTGCGGGAACAGATCGACGGCCGGTACTGGTTTCCCACCTGGACAGAAGCCGACGACGTGCTGACCTTTGGCGACCCGGGCGGACAGTTCCGCCGGGTCCGGGTCCGCCAACTGGTTACCTACGGCGACTACCGCAAATTTGAGGTGGGCACGTCGATCCGGTTTGAAGAGCCAGTCCCGGCCCCCGCCGATCCGGAAGAACCGTGAGTTTGGGTTCGTTTGCCCTGTCAGGCTGTCGCTGCCACGGAGAAAGCCTCCACCAGACGCATGACCGACTGGTGAACCGGCGGACTCAGTTCTTCCCCCAGGCTCAGTGACGCCGGCTGGATCCCCAGCAGCCAGACCGTGGCGCCGGTTCGCGCCTCGATTTCGGCCATCACCAGCGGCAGCGGCAGCCCGTGGGTTGAAAGGTCGAGGGATTCCACCTCGGCTGCGGTCAGAAACCGGAAGTCTCCCGGTTCTCCTCCCAGCTCCGCCGCGTCGGCGATGACCACCGTGTCGGGGTTCCACCGGGCGATCTCCGCCACAAAGTTCTCGGGGACAGGTCCGCATTCCAGGCAGATGAGCCGCCCGCTGCGGGCCTGCAGCTCGCGAACCAGCCGGAGGCCGGCCGCGTCGTCAGATCGCAGCTCCCTGCCGACACCGGCCACTACCACCCTACCGCACAACACCCCCGGGGGAATCATCGGCCGCCCTGAGAAGAACCACCCGATTGGTGCCGGTCCCAAACCTGCCGGCCTCCGATCCAGGTCGACTCCACTTGGATGTCCGGCACCTTCTCCAGGGGACAGGTGAGAATGTCGTCCGCAAGGACAATGAAGTCCGCCAGCTTGCCGGGTTCCAGTGAACCCAGATCCTGTTCGGCCAGCAGCAGGTAGGCATTGTTGATGGTATAGAACCGGATGGCTTCCACCCGCGAGAGGGCGTGTTCCGGATGGAGGGGCTGTTCCAGCCAGCGCGCCCGTCGGCTCATGGCGACCCACATCCCCAGCCAGGGGTCGTAGAAGTTGATCGACCGGCGTGAACCGAGCTTCTGCATGTGGTCCGAACCTCCGCCCGCCACCGCTCCGGCGGCGAACAGTGCCCGCAGGGGCTGGAACCACGCCATCCGCTCGTAACCGAAGTGGGCGGTGAGGGTCCGCCCGTCCAGGTACAGCCAGGCCGGCTGGATGTCCACCGGGATCCCCAGCTCCGCCACCCGCTGCACCGCCTCCTCGCTCATGAAGTTGGAGTGCCCGATCACCGGACGGTGTTGGCGCAGGTCGAACCGCGACGCCAGGGAGGCACAGGCGTCAATGAAAGCGTGAACCGCCCCGTCGCCGACGGAGTGGGCCGTGAACTGGACCTGGTGGCGGAAGCACAGTTCCAGGATCCGGCGGAGCTTGTCGTCCGGGATGAACTGGAGGCCCCGGTAGCCGGGATCGGTGATGCCGTACAGGCGGCTGACACCCCAGGGCTGCCGCATGAACGCGCTGCCCGTCAGCATGCCGCCGTCCAGGAACATTTTGATGGTGCGCATCCTCAGCAAATCGTCCCCCTGGTAAAGGTCCGAGCGGCGGACCGCCAGGATCTCGGATTCGATCTGAGGGTCAGGCTGGTTGCTCTCCACGTGACGTGCCAGGAAGGCCCGGCAGGTCAGGGCGTCACGCGCCCGCAGGTCGCGGTAGATCGCTACTTCGTTGGCGTCGGCGTCGCGTTCGGAGATGGTGGTGATGCCCACGCGGTTGTAGTCGGCGAGCAGCCGCTGCAGTGCCGCCGCCCGTTCCGCCCGTCCCGGCCCCCTGAGATCTCCCTGGCTCTTCAGGTACCGGGTGCAACTGCGCAGAATCCCGGTGAGCTTGCCGGTGGCGGGGTCCTTTTCGGCGTAACCCGGCCCGCCATCGTCGACTTTCCAGTTCTCGTCAATGCCGCTGAGCTTGAGAGCCAGCGAATTGACCGAGGCGTCCGGCCCGGTCCGGAACACCACGGCGTGGCGCGGGGCCGCTTCGTCCAGTTCCGCCAGGGTGGGATAGCGCTGCTCCCGCAGGCGCGTCAGGAACACCTGGCTGACCCAGATCCAGCCTCCTTCAGGAACGACCTTCGCCCGTTCCCGGATGTAAGCCAGAACATCTGCGACCGATTCCATGTCGGGGACCACATGGTCGTACTCAAAAACAGCCGCGGCCGACGGGTGCGTATGCGAGTCGATGAGCCCCGGCATGACTGTTTTTCCGCCCAAATCCACCATCCGCGTGGAGGGTCCACGGTAGGCCTCCAGCTCGGCCCGGGTCCCCAGCGCCAAAATCCGTCCATCTTTGACAGCCATGGCGGAACGAATGGAAAACGCGGAGTCCACGGTGACGATCTTGCCGTTGACCAGGATCAGGTCGGCGGTTGCCTGTCCCCGGCCGGTGAGGGCGAGCAGGCCCAGTGCGCAGAAGAGAATCCGGACATGTCGCATGGTGAAAGTCTAGCCTGTCCCCGCCGGGAAGGCACCTCATGGAACACGATCGCCGGGGGAACGAAAGGCAGGGTCTCGCCTGTCCCCGGCGGCAGGGCAGGCTTTGTCCTCCAGGGGCATGCGGGCGGCCGCCCATCGAGACCGGCTTGCTTTTGGGGCGGCCGCGGCGACAATAGGGCCCATGAACAGACAAGGGACGGCTTGGCTCGTGGCGCTGGGAATGATGGGGTTGCTGGTCCTGGGTTCGAGCGCGTGGGGTGGCCCGCTGGCAGACCCTGAGGTGGAGAAAAAGATCGATGCCCTGCTGGCTCAGATGACGCTGGAGGAGAAGATCGGGCAGCTCAATCAGTACAGCAGCACCTTCGATGTCACCGGGCCGCCTCCCCAGGGAGGTGCCGCCCGCAACCGGTATGAGCACATCCGCAAGGGGATGGTGGGGTCGCTGCTCAACGTGACGGGAGCGGAGGCCACACGCCAGGCCCAGCGACTGGCGCTGGAAGAGAGCCGCCTCAAGATCCCCCTCATCTTCGGCCTGGACGTGATCCACGGCTACCGGACAATGTTCCCCATTCCGCTGGCGGAGGCGGCAAGCTGGGATCCCGAGGCAGTGGAACTGTCGGCAAGGATCGCGGCGACTGAGGCGTCGGCGGCGGGGATCCACTGGACCTTTGCGCCCATGGTGGACATCGCGCGGGACGCCCGCTGGGGCCGCATCATGGAAGGGTCGGGAGAGGACCCCTATTTGGGGGCCCAGATGGCGGCCGCCCGGGTCCGCGGGTTTCAGGGCACCAGCCTGGCGGCGCCGGACACCATCGCCGCGTGTGTCAAACATTACGCCGCGTACGGCTTTGCCGAGGCGGGACGGGACTACAACACCGTAGACATCAGCGAGCACACTCTGCGCAACGTTGTTCTGCCGCCGTTCCAGGCGGCGGTGGAGGCAGGCGTGGCCACCGTCATGAACTCGTTTAACGAGATCGGAGGTGTCCCCGCTACCGCCAGCGTCCATCTGCAGCGCGACATCCTGAAGGGCGAGTGGGGTTTCGAAGGGTTTGTCGTGTCCGACTGGAGTTCGATTGGTGAACTGGTCCCCCACGGTGTTGCCAAGGACCTCAGGGAGGCGGCGCTGTTGGCCATCCGGGCGGGCAGCGACATGGACATGGAAGCCGGCGCATACCTTGGGCACCTCGCGGAGCTGGTCCGGGCCGGGGTTGTGGAGGAACGGTGGATTGACGATGCCGTGCGACGGATTCTGAGGGTCAAGTTTGCCCTGGGCCTCTTCGATGATCCGTACCGATACAGCAGTCCGGAGCGGGAGAAAGAACTGTTGCTGCATCCTCGTCATCTGGAGGTGTCCCGTGAGGTGGCCCGCAAGTCGATTGTGTTGCTCAAGAACGAGGGCGGCATCCTCCCCCTGCGGCGGGATCTGAAGAGCATCGCCGTCATCGGTTGGCTGGCCGCCGACAAGGACGCACCCCTGGGGAGCTGGAGGGCGCAGGCGGTGGCCGGTTCCGCGGTGTCGCTGCTGGAAGGGATCCGGGCCGCCGTCGCACCTGCCACCCAGGTGTTGCATGCCGAAGGGGCGGCCCTGGTGACGGGCCCGCGCAATTTCCTGCGCAATCTCACCTATAACACCACCGACCGGTCCGGTTTCGCGGCGGCGGTGGAAGCGGCGAAGCAGGCGGAGGTGGTGGTGATCGCGGTGGGAGAGGACGCCTGGCAGAGCGGCGAGGGCCGCAGCCAGGTGGACATCGGACTGAAAGGCCTCCAGGAGGAACTGCTGAAGGAGGTTTATGCCGCGAACCCCAGGACGGTGGTGGTGTTGATGAACGGGCGTCCCTTGACCATCAGCTGGGCGGCGGAACATGTGCCGGCGATCGTTGAAGCCTGGCATCTGGGATCGGAAGCCGGACATGCCATCGCCGACGTGCTGTTCGGCGACTACAACCCTTCGGGCAAGCTGCCGGTTTCATTCCCGCGCCATGTCGGCCAGCTGCCGCTTTACTACAATCACAAGAACACCGGGCGGCCTACCGGTTCCGACCAGATCGTGTTCTGGTCGCACTACACGGATTCCCCCAATACGCCGCTTTACCCCTTTGGCTGGGGGCTCAGTTACACCACTTTCCAGTACTCGGAGGTGCGCCTGAGCAGCCCCGAAATAACCGCGACACGGCCGATCCAGGTGGCGGTCACGGTGACCAACACCGGCAGCCGGGAGGGAACCGAAGTGGTGCAACTTTACGTGCGGGATCTGGTGGGCAGTGTGACCCGTCCCGTCAAGGAGTTGAAGGGCTTCCAACGGGTTTTCCTGAAGCCCGGGGAGTCCAGGGAGGTTGTGTTCGGGCTCTCCGCGTCCGATTTGGCGTTCTACTCCGGACGGGGGCTGTGGGAGGCTGAGCCGGGAGAGTTCGCGATTTTTGTCGGCGGCAACTCGGTGGAAACCCGGGAGGCCAGGCTGACGCTGAAATGAGCGGGGCGGAGGAGGCGGGCGGGAGCGCTGACGACCCCAACTGACACCGCGAGCGGTAACCCAACCAGGTCGCGGGAAGTCGTGGGGACTGTCCCCAAGCCGAAGCAGCGGATTGCTTCGGCGGGCCATGCTGGCGAGGGACTGCCGAGGGGAGCCTGGTAGCCCACCGTTGGGGACAGTCCCCATCAAGGAGAGTCCCGGAGGAACGACCGTCGATGCTCGGCCGCCCCTGGGGAGCTCGAACCCATCGCCTGCGGACCGACCCAAGGCATTCAGGCTTGGGCTCGGTGTCTACCCACGCTGATCCCGGAAAGGCGGCGGTTCAGCGGGCGGGGGCGGTTTGCCGGGCGGAGTGGACACCCAACGCTTGAGGTGGTTCGGGTCCACTCCCCCAGCCGCGATTTCAAGATTCCGACCCCAGACCCCGGCCTCAGCGAGTCTCCTGGGGCGTGCAGTACAGTTCGAAGGCCTGGCGCAGATCCTTCGCGATGGCGCCGGGGTCACGGCCCTCGATCATCTGGCGGTGCATCATATAGACGAGTTTGCCGTCCCTGAGCAGGGCTACGCTGGGGGAAGACGGCGGTTGGGGACGGAAATACTCCCGGGCTCGTTCGGTGGCTTCGAGATCCTGTCCCGCGAAGACGCTGGTCAGGACGTCCGGGCGCGGTCCCGCGGCCAGCGCGTCCGCGATGGCGGGCCGGGCGCTGCCGGCTGCACAACCGCAAATCGAGTTGACGACAACCAGTACCGTCCCCTGGCGGCGGGACAACACCTCATCCACCTCGTGGGCGGTCTTCAATTCACGGATTCCAATCTTTCTCAGCTCTTCTCGCGCGGGTTGAACCCACTCTTCGGGATAGGGCATGGCTTCTCCTCAATCATCAAAACAGGTTGCTCCCTCAACGGGATTCCACACGGAATGCCGGCACCCGGCAGGTGCAGGAACCTGAATGCCTTCCATTATACCGAACGTGCCGCCCGCCGGCGGGCTCAAAGTAGTACGGCGGACCCTCCGGCTGGGAACCGGACACTGTTCTTCGCTTCAACGGCAGAGAGCGGCTCAGGTGAACCTCGAAGGGCAAAGCACCGTCTGAAGTCGTGCCGCTGCAAACACGGTGCGGAGCGGGCCGTCGCGTCCGGTGTCGGCCTTCGAACGGCCGGTGGCTCCAAAACACCTGTATGATGTGTGCAGCGTCAACCGGGGGAGGAAAGGCAGGCAGGATGATGGAATTTCATTCGCGGCGACCATTCTTGACCCTGGTGACCGTCCTGTGTGGAGTGTTCGGTTCGGTTGCGGCAGTTGGGTCACAGGATCGTTATTTGGTCGGCATTGGATCCGGTGTGGCGGGCGCGGTCGGTTTTCGAACCGAGATCCAGTTGATCAATTCCGGCTCCGCGACAACCTCCGGAAGCATCGAGTTCTTCAACCCGGAGGGCGACCCCAAGGCCACTGATTTGCAGCCGATTTGGATCGGGACGCCCGGTTCGGTGCGGGTGGGAGAGGGTGGAGCCGAGTTTGAGATCCCAGCCGGCGTCACGCTGGTGCTGCTGATGGAGCCCAGCGGCACCGGAGAACTGGGCTGGGCCAGGCTTCGCGGTCCGGCCGGCTTGGGAGTTCGGGCCGAGCTTCAGGTGGCGAGGTTTGGACGGGAGCCCGGCCGTCGGATGAGACAGGGCCCCTTCGAGGACGCCATCGAGCATATTTCCGAGGTGGAGCCGCTGGCAGCCGGCAAGCGGTTCACTTTCCCGCTCTGGTACTGGGCGGGACACCGCCAGGCCAGGACGGCGGTCTCCGTGGTCAACCTCTCCGGGGCGGCGTCCGACGTCCGGTTCATCTTCCGTTCCGGGAGTGGGGATGCGCTGGAGAAGACCGTGACCCTGCGTCCTGGAGAGTTCCTGGCGGATTACTTCGACCGGATCTGGGATTTGGCCTTTCCACTGGTCTTTCCGCACCAGATGCGGGCCTCCGCAGAGATTGTCTCCTCGGGCGAGATCGCGGCCGCCGTCTTCAATACCCTGCAGGAGCTCCCGGTGGTGGGCGTCAAGCCGTTCCCCATCGAGGCCGACAGTGAACGGGTGGAGGCCACGCTGGGCCGGGAGGTGGAGCTGGCGGTGGACCAGGAGGCGCACTTTGCGGAAGCGGGCCTGGCGGTCAGGTTCTGGGACGTCCCCGTGGATTCACGTTGCCCCATCGACGTGGTCTGTGTCTGGCAGGGCGAGGCGGTTGTGGCATTCAGGCTGTCGTGGGCGGACGGCCGCGTTCAGGATCTCCGCCTCCGCCACGAAGGGGACGGCAGCCGGGCCACGTTGGGTGGCTACCGGTTCGAGCTGAAGGGGGTTACGCCCGCACCCGAATCGACTCGGGTGCTGCGGGTCACGGACTACCGGATCCGGTTGCTGGTGGATCGCGAGTAGCAGATCGCAGGGGGCCGGGACGCCGGCCGGGAGGGTTTCCGTTGCCGGCCGGTGCCTCTCATGCTTACGAATAAAATCCGCGGATCGGGATGGCCTCGTAGACCCGGCGGATCGCCACCAGATAGGCGGCGCACCGGGGGGTGACCTGGTATTTGCGGTCCGGCAAGACGATACGGCTTCTTTCCCATGTGTCGCCAACCTTGGGGTTGATGTCTCAGTCAAGTTGGGAAACCGGGCTTGATGCCTCGACCCGGCCGGAGGGCAGAGCGAACCACCGGGATCCCTGGTGGACCAGGGTGACGGACGGGATGGTAGTCTGCCGGCACCGTGGCGGCCGGTTGACTCAGTTGAACAGGTCCTTCTGCTCGCCGGGCCCCGGGGGGAACGCCGGTTCGACCGCCGGCGGAGCTTCCGGTGCCGCTGCTTCTTCGGTGCGGTGGGTGTAGACAGCCTCTGAAATCGGCCGGACGCTGGAAACCTTGTGGCGGGTCAGCACCACGCCGCCGGCGTTGCGCCCTTTGACCAGGAAGTCGTCGAATTTCACGTAAAGATCAGTCTTGATCCTCGGCTTCTTGCGCAGCTTGACGTAGGCGAAAACCCCGACCTCTCCCGGAGCGAAGAACAGCACCCGACTCTTCTCGGAAACCCCAAGAGGATAGCGGCGGTCCCGCGTGTAGCCGCCCAGGGTGAAACGTTTCACATAGGTGCGACCGCTCGTCAGATCCTCGTAGACCATGTTGAAGACGGTGGGCCTGCTGCCCGGATCCGGATCCAGGACCCGGGCGTAGACGATCTTCTCACCCACGTATTTCCGGTCGGCGACTTTGACAACCACCAGGTCCCCGTTTTCCAGCACCACCAGGACGTCGTCCAGCGGCGAGCAGGCGCCGATCTCCACCCCGGTTTTCAGTTCCGTCCCGATGAAGCCGCTCTCAGGGTCCATCCACAGGCGGGACAGTCGTTCCACCACGGTGACGGCGGCAATGGAATCGAAATTGGCGATGCGGGTGCGGCGTTCCCGTCCGGCCCCGTACACCTCGATGAGGCGGTCGAGATACCGGATCGTGTAGTCGGTGATGGAACCGAGGTCGTTGCGGACCCGTTCGATGGCGGCGTCGATTTCGGCCAGTTCGGTCTCGGCCCGCCGGGCGTCCCAGGCGCTGATCCGTCGCATCTTGACCTCGGTCAGGTAGACCAGGTCCTCCTCCGTCACCGGCCTCCGCAACTCCGAGACGTAAGGTTCGAGCCCCTTGTCGATCTCGTACAGGACGTCCATCCAGCTCTGACATTTCTCGATACGCAGGTAGATCCGGTGCTGGATGAAGATTCGGACCAGGCTCTTCAGGTGCCACTCCCGCTCCAGCTTCTCCAGTTCGAGTTCCAGATCGCGCCGCAACAGCTCCCGGGTGCGTTCGGTGTTGGCGGCAAGGATCTCCGAGACGCTCATGGAAACCGGACGGCCCTCGCGGATCACCATGCAGTTGGAGCTCAGCGTAACCTCGCACTCAGTGAACGCGTACAGGGCGTCCTCGGCGCGGTCCATATCCACCCCCCGCTGGAAATGGACGGCAATCTCCACCTCTGCGGCGGAGTTGTCCTGGACACCGGCGAGCTTGATCTTTCCCTTCTCGCCGGCCTTGACGATGGAATCGATCAGGGATTCGGTGGTCACGCCGTAGGGGATTTGGCGGATGATGATGCTCTTTCCGGGTCCCCGCTCCAGCACGGCCCGCACCTTGACCCGGGATCCCGGACGCCCGTCCTGGTAGTCCTTCACGTCCACCAGACCGCCCGTGGGGAAGTCCGGATAAAGTTCGAAGGGTTCGCCCCGCAGCCATGCCTTCTGGGCTTCCAGCAACTCGATGAAGTTGTGGGGAAGGATCCGCGTGGTCAGCCCCACGGCGATACCTTCCGCTCCCATCGCCAGCAGCAGGGGAAAGCGCACCGGCAGGCTCACCGGTTCCTTGTTGCGGCCGTCGTAGGAAAGCTTGTAGGTGGTCAGGTGTGGTGCGAACAGCACCTCCGAGGCGAACGGCGTGAGCCGGGCCTCAATGTAGCGTGCCGCCGCCGGCGGGTCGTTGGTGACGGGATCGCCCCAGTTTCCTTGGGTGTCGATCAGGAGCTGCTTCTGGCCCAGTCCCACCAGGGCCGAGTAGATCGAGGCGTCACCATGAGGGTGGTACTTCATGCAGTGGCCCACCAGATTGGCCACCTTGTTGTACCGGCCGTCTTCGTTTTCCCAGAGGGAGTACAGAATCCGCCGCTGCACCGGCTTGAGGCCGTCGTCCAGCTCGGGGATCGCCCGGTCGGTGATGACATAGGAGGCGTACTGGAGAAAGTACTCCCGGAAGGTTTCCTCGACCCCGGGGGCCGCATTCTGGGGGTCGAAGGGCTGTCCGGAAGGGGTGTCGTCCGCGGCCATCGCCTCAGGCCTCCACCAGGTCCACCGGCTCGGTGGTGAGGTTGGTGGTGATGAAATCGCGACGTTCCGGCGAATTCTTGCCCATGTAGTAATTGAGGACGTCTCGAACCCGCATGCCCTTGGGCAGCTCCACGGTCTCCAGACGGATCCGCTCCCCGATAAACTCGCCGAATTCGTCAGGGGAAATCTCGCCCAGACCCTTGAAGCGGGTGATTTCCGGTTTGCCGCCCAGGTCCCGTACAGCTTCCGCGCGTTCCCGTTCGCTGAAGCAGTAGAGGGTGCGCTTCTTGTTGCGAACCCGGAACAGGGGGGTCTGGAGGATGTACAGGTGACCCTTGCGCACCAGCTCGGGGAAGAACTGCAGGAAGAAGGTTAACAGGAGCAGGCGGATGTGCATTCCGTCCACGTCGGCGTCGGTGGCCAGGATCACCTGGTTGTAGCGAAGGCCTTCCAGCTCGTCTTCAATACCCAGCGCGTGCTGGAGGAGGTTCAGCTCCTCGTTCTCGTAGACGATTTTGCGGGAGAGCCCGAAGCAGTTCAGAGGCTTTCCCTTGAGGGCGAACACCGCCTGGGTCTGGACGTCACGGGCCTTGGTGAGGCTGCCGGATGCGCTGTCCCCCTCAACGATGAAGAGCTGGGTCCGGGCCGCCCGGGGATCCGCCGTGTCCGTGAAGTGCACCTTGCAGTCCCGGAGCTTGCGGTTGTGGATCGATGCTTTCCGCTGGCGTTCCCGGGCGAGTTTCTTGATCCCCGCCAGGTCTTTCCGTTCCTTTTCATTCTGGCGGATCTTGGCCTGGATGGCCCGCGCATCCTCCGGGTTCTTGTGGAGGTGTTTGACCAGCGTATCCCGGACGAAGTCGATGACCCAGGATCGCACCGAAGGTCCGTCTTTGCGGACCAGTGTACTGCCGAGGCGGGTTTTGGTCTGGGACTCAAAGACCGGCTCGTGGATCCGGACCAGAACCGCGCCGACGAATCCGCCGCGGACGTCGGCAGGGTCCAGGTCGGAGTTGTAGAACTCCTTGAAGGCCCGCAGGACGCCTTCCCGGAACGCCGACTGATGGGTCCCCCCGTCCACCGTGTACTGGCCGTTGACGAACGAGAGATAGCTTTCGCCGTAATTGTCCGTGTGGGTCAGCGCGTACTCGATATCGTCGCTGACCACATGGATGACCGGGTAGCGGGCCGCGTCACCCACCTCGTTTTCCAGCAGGTCGCGGAGTCCATTGTCGGAGTAGATGAGCTGGTCGTTGAAGTACAGGCGCAGGCCGCGATTGAGGTAGGCATAGCGCCGCAGTCGCTCCTCCACCAGGTGGCGGTCGAAGCTGAATTCGGGGAAGATCTCACGGTCCGGTACAAACTCGATCAGCGTGCCGTTACGGGCGGTGGTGGTTTCCAGCGGCCATTCGCGCAACAGTTCGCCGCGGGCGAACTCCGCCCGTTTCAGTTGCCCGTCCCGGCATGACTCCACCTTGAAGTACTCGGAGAGGGCATTGACCGCCTTGGTGCCCACCCCGTTGAGCCCCACCGAGCGGTAGAACGCCCCCTCATCGTACTTGGCACCGGTGTTGATCCGCGAGACACAGTCGATGACCTTGCCGAGGGGGATGCCCCGGCCGTAGTCGCGGACGGTGACCCGGGGGCCCTCGATCCGGATGTCGATCCGCCGTCCGGCACCCATGAGGAATTCGTCCACGCTGTTGTCGACCACCTCTTTCAACAGCACGTAGATGCCGTCATCGGAATGGCTGCCGTCGCCCAGCCGCCCGATGTACATGCCGGGCCGGGTCCGGATGTGGTCTTTCCAGTCCAGACTTCGGATATCGTCCTCGGTGTATCGCGGTGCCGCCTGACTCATCGGGAACCCCATCTTAGCGTACCGGGGTGATAGCGGGGGTGAGGCGGGCAGTCCTCCGGCGCGAGCCACGCCGGCGCGAGCTTGGTATGATGGGCTCCACCTCTCCCGGTTGACCGCCGGCGAAGAGCCGGCGTGCGGGGAGCGGAGACTGGTATGCAACAGCGCCGCCTCGACTTGCTGACCCGACTGATCCACCATCCCGGCGGAACCTGTGAGGCCACCGGCGCTGTGAATTTCCCGATCTATGAAGTGTCCACTTTCCGGCAGGAAGCCCCCGGCCGGAACCGGGGATTCGATTACTCCCGTACCGCCAACCCAACCCGGCAGGTGCTGGAGGACTACATCGCCGACCTGGAAGGCGGGAGCGCCGGCTTTGCCTACGCTTCGGGCATGGCCGCAATCACCGCCGCCCTGCTTACCCTGCGCAGCGGAGACCACCTGATCGCCACCCAGGGTCTTTACGGCGGGTCGTACCGGATCCTCACCCAGGTCCTCCAGGATTACGGAATCTCCAGTTCTTTCGTCGATACTGGAGATCTGCAGGCTGTGCAGGAGGCGTTTCGGGACAACACCCGGGCGGTTTTTGTCGAAAGCCCGTCGAACCCGCTGATGCGGACCACCGATCTCCGCGGGGTGGCGCGGTTGGCCGAGCAGCGGGGGATCATCACCATCGTCGACAACACCTTCCTGACCCCTCTGCTGCAGCGTCCGCTCGAGCTGGGCATCGATGTGGTGGTTCACAGCGCCACCAAGTTCCTGAGCGGCCACAGCGACGTGGTGGCGGGTCTGGTGGTGACTGCGCGGGAAGAACTGGCGGGTCGGCTCCGCCACCTGCAGAACGCCATGGGGGCGGTGCCGTCGCCCTTGGACTGCTGGCTGCTGATGCGCGGTATGAAGACGCTGGGTGTCCGGCTGCGTCAGGCCTCGGAGTCGGCGGAGCGGATCGCCCGGTGGCTGGCGGCCCGGCCGGAGGTAACGGCGGTGCACTACCCGGGCTTCGGTGACGGTGCCGACAGCGGTCTGCACCGGAGCCAGGCGGCCGGAGCTGGTGCCGTTCTCGCTTTTCGGCTGGCGCCCGAGGTGGATGTTGACCGCTTTCTGGCGGGGTTGCGTCTATGGACTCTGGCGGTCAGCCTGGGGGCGGTGGAGAGCATCATTACGGTGCCGGCCCGGATGACGCATCTCAGCTACCCGGAGGAGGAGCGGTTGCGGCTGGGCATCGATCCCCACCTGATCCGGCTTTCGGTGGGACTGGAGTCTGCCGAGGACCTGATCGCCGATCTTGCGGCCGGCCTCGGGCAGAGTGTCTGAGGGACAGCGGGCATATGGGCAAGCAGAGGCTGAGTTCAACCCAATGCGTTCACGCCGGCTGCCGGCGGGACGAGGCCAGTTTCAGCATCAATCCGCCGATTGTCCATTCGGCGCCCTTCACTTTCCGGGACACCCGGGACCTGGTGGACTTCATGGAGGGGCGGTCGGCGCGGACGCAGGCGGAGTACGGCCGCATGGCCAACCCCACGGTGGATGCTGTCCAGAAGCGTCTGGCGGCGCTGGAGAACGCGGAACAGGCGCAACTGTTCGCCAGCGGGATGGCGGCCGTGACGTCGCTGTTCGTGACGGTGCTCAAGTCCGGCGACCACCTGATCCTGACCAGCGACTCTTACCGCCGGACGCGGGACTTCGGCTATTTCCTGGGCAAGTTCGGCGTCCAGATGGACGTGGTGGCACCGACGGCGGAGGCCATTCTGGCCGCTGTCCGCGACAACACCCGGCTGGTGTTTACGGAGCTCCCCACCAACCCGTACCTCCATTTTGTGGACATCGAGGCCCTGGTTCGGGACCCGCGCCGCAGTCACGCGCTGCTGGTGGTGGACAGCACCTTCGCCACTCCGGTGAACCTGCATCCACTTGACCTGGGGGCGGATCTGGTGGTGCATTCCGCGACCAAGTATCTGGGTGGCCACAATGATCTGATTGCCGGGGTTCTGGCGGGGCGGTCCGAGCTGGTGCAGCCGGTCAGCGAGATGCTGATGACCCTGGGGGGGATTTGCGATCCCAACACGGCTTTCCTGTTGGGACGCGGCCTGAAGACCCTGGAGTTGCGGGTGCAGCGCCAAAACGAAAACGGGATGACGGTGGCCCGTTTCCTGGAGTCGCATCCGCGGGTGAAGAGGGTGTTCTACCCGGGACTGGAGTCGCATCCCGACCACGCTGTGGCCGCCCGCACGATGCAGGGGTTCGGGGGGGTGGTGACCTTCCAGATCGACGGCGGCTTCGAGGAGACGGCGGCGTTCATCGACCGCTTGCAGATCCCGCACGTGGCGCCCAGTCTGGGTGGAGTGGAGACGCTGGTGGAGCAGGTGGCGGTGATGAGCTTCTGGAACCTGCCCCGGGAGCGCCGGGAGGAGTTGGGGATCCCGGACAACCTGGTACGCCTGGCGCTGGGTATCGAGGACGCCGCGGATCTGGTGGCGGATTTGGCCCAGGCGTTGGGCTGAGGTGTGCTGTGAGGATCCGTTTCCCAACAAACGGTGACGGCCGGGTGGCTGGTTCCCGCCCCGCCGAGACGCCGTGGTAGACTGCCCACGCCGGCATGCTGTGGATGTGGGTCGTTAGCTCAGTCGGCAGAGCATCTGACTTTTAATCAGAGGGCCGCTGGTTCGAATCCAGCACGACCCACCATGTTATTCCAGTATGGCCTTGAAAACCGCATCGACGGCGTCTTTATAGAACTCAATGCTGATGCGGGTCCAGAGCTCGTCCGGCAAATCGTTCAATTGCCGGCGGGCGGCGACGGGCATCAGGAGGGTTTGCGCCTGCTTGTCGATGGCCAGTTCGGCGATCTGCACGGCGTTCGGGATCAGATCGATCGAGCCGCCCAGGTTTAGCGCGCCGACGATAATCGTCCCGCCGCGCGTGTTCTTGCCGAGCAGCGCGCCGCAGAGCGCCACCAGAACAGGCAGCCCGAGGCCGGCCCCGGAGCGGTCCGAGTCGATCGCCCGCATCTGGATCGAGAATTCGTGCGCGCGCGGGTCGCGGTCTCCTACCAGTTCTTTGGCCCGCGCGTACAGGTTTTGCTCGCCGATCCGAACGCTTTCGCGGAACGCGGGCGGCACGGGCTGATTCAGGATCTTCACCCCGCCTCCCGGCCCCGAGGTAACCTTCAGACGGTAGAGTCCCGCGCCAGTCTCGGGCGAGCCCATGCCCACAGCCCACACTTGGCCGGGCGGGAGCGGGTCGCTCTCGATCGCCTCGTCGCTGTGCAGCTCCGGCGTCGAAACGAACTGCTCCACGCCCTCCACCCCCAGCGTGTAGCTGAAATGCGTATTGCGGAACTCGCTCTTGAACACCCGTTTCTGCTGTTCCTTGACCCGCCGGCGCGACTCGAGGGCCAACCTGGCCGCCCACTCCAGGTCTTCCTCGGCCACCGGCATGGTCGGATCCGGGTAGAGCAGCTTCAACAGGCCGCTTACGGTCTTGTTCACGGCCTCGATATCGCGCCCGCTCAGGGCGCCGCCCCAGTAGAGCCGCCCCTGAAGTGCGTTCACCCTTGTGCCTGTGCGCAGCTTGTTCCAGCACTCGCTCAGGAAGTCGCTCACCAGCCCGAAGTGGTCGGTCAAGTGCTCGTCCACCTTGAGCTTGGGGAAGTCCCAGCCGGGCGCGTAGGCGTGCAGGCGGTCCATGAAGGCCGTATCGTTGCGCATCTCGGGGGGCAGAGGACTCAACAGATGCGCGATGCGCTGTTGCTGCTGGACGTCCACATCCAGGTTGCCCAGCATGACGATGCTGCCGTCGGCCCGAAGGTTCTCCTTGCCCCGGCTGAACTGGCCCGAAGCCATGTAGCCCTTCATGATGTTGACGCCGTCCTTCTGGTCGAAGGAGATGCCGGAGACCTCGTCGAAGCAGACCACGTCATACTGGCAGACCAGACCGCGTTGTCCCGTAGCCATGTTCACGAACATCTTGGCCACGGTCGCCTTGCCGCCCGAAATCAGATGCGAGTAGGGCGAGATCTGCTGGTAGAGGTGGCTCTTGCCTGTCCCTCGGGGCCCCAGCTCCACCAGGTTGTAATTGCGCTCGACGAATGGAACCATCCGCAACAAGGCCACGCACTTGGCGCGCTCATCGAGGCTGGCCGGCTCCAGGCCCACGCTCCGGAGCAGCAGGTCGATCCATTCCTGCGGGCTAAATCTCGCCCGCCCCCGTGCGAGCACCTCCAGCACGTCCGATTTCGACATCTGGATGGGCCGCAAGGCTTCGATCGCAAACGGCCGGCCGCCGTACTCCTGAGCCACGACCGCGTCATACGAGAGCGTCACCTCGGCGTAGAAACCATCGGTCAGCATGCGTTCGTTATCCCGCACCAGTTCATCGGCGATTCGAATCTCGCTCAGGGCGAGGCTGGGAAGTTCCGCGATGTAACAGTCCCGCCGTGCGTCCAGCTTGGCCCGAACGATGTCAATCAGCTTCACTGAGCCCTGTTCTTTGGCGCGCGCCTTGAACAGCTCCTCTTCCCCGCTACGCACGGTGCGGTCGCGGAGCTGTTTCTCTACAATCGCCAAGCCCTCCTGGATTTCCTGCTCATCGACGCTGGCGCAATAGCGGCCCAGCAGGAACTCCACCACATACGTCGGCACCGGATATTGCCGCGCGTACTTCCGCACTAGGTCCTTGCGCACCAGGTAGCCGTCAAAGGCCTCCGCAGCCTTCTGATCGAGGCTGTCCATCGCCACCGTCATGACTTCTCTCCTACGGCGGTGGCGTGGGTCGCTATCACGTTGTCGTAACGGTCCAGCACTACGATCGACGCCGCAGCGCCTTCATACTGGTCGTCCGGCAAGGCCAGGCTAACTTCGCCGGCGGCACCCACTTCTTTCACCGTCGCCGCGATGCTCGAACCCGCCTGCTTCCAGCTCGTCCTCAAATCGACCTTCACCAGCGGATCGTTCGTTTCCACGCGCACCCGGCAGCGCATCCCGCGCCACTCCACCGACTGAATGGACGCATACGTCGCCTCATATCCGCGCTCCACTTCCACCACCGGCGCAACGCACTCCTGCAGGCTAACGCCGCCGTGGGCGTATGCCTCGCCGACGCGGAAACAGGCGACGCCCGGCGGGGAAGCGATGCGTACGTCCGTGTTCCAGTGCCAGGCGGCCACCGGCACGGCTAGATCCGGCTGACCCTTCACCAGGGCGCAGCGCGCCCACTTGGTCTCGGTGAGATACGCGGGCAGCTCGACCTTGGGTAGTCCCCCAGGCAACAGCAACCAGCCGTGATCCGTCACCACGCGCACCCGCCGCCAGCCGGCGTCGAGCAGCGCAGCCACCCGCCCGGCGACTCTTTCGAGTTCTGAAGCTATCTGGTGAACCAGATCGGCTTGAAGCGTGTGGCCCAGGCTGTCGATCGAGCCGCACTCGGCCCAGCCGCCGCCAGCCGCGCCCGCCGGAATTCGCGCTTCATCGCGGCCCAGCACCTCGACACCGGCTGCTTCCAGCTGTTCGCGCAATAATGGCGCGCTGAGGGGCTTCAGCCCGGACTTGGTCTCGACCAGCGGTGCAAACTCTACACACTCCCCACCGCGAATACCGACTCGTATGGGGGCAACCGCGGGCTTGGCTGTCGGCGTGACCGTAGGCAGCGCCGCCAGCCGCCAGGTGAGGTTCACTTTCATCGATCGTTCTTCGAGCAGCGCCGCCAGCTTCCCGGCCAGGTCAAACCGCAGTCCATCGACAAACAGCAGGCAGGTCTCGGCTTCCGCCGTCGTTTCGCCCACGGCCTCGCGCGCGGCCTTGGCGCCGCCGGCTACGAGGGCCTGGAAGTGCCGGGCCGAGGCTTCGAGCCAGGGTTCGTAGAGCGCCCGCACCACTTGCGCCACCAGCGCGGCTTCCGCCCCCGAGCGAAACAGCGCCAGCGCCTCCATGGCCGCAGCGTCGCACCGCCAGCCGGAGTCGGCATAGCCGGCCGCAGCAGCGGCCAGCGTTGCGCCACCCACCGGCATCTGCGCCGCGCGCGCCAGCCGCGCCAGCGGTTCCAGCGCCTTGGCCCAGGCGCTCCAGCCCAGACGCGCCCAGACCCACCCGCGCCGCTCGCCGTGCCGGGCTTCCAGTTCCAGCACCTTGGCGCAGGCGGTCGGGTGCGCCAGACGGGTCACTGCTTCGAGCGCCTGGCGGAGTTCCGCCTCCTCGCGTTCGTTCACCCGCGGATCGCGCGCCGGGTCGAGGATGAGCAAACCCTGCCCCAACCCCGCGGGTTCGCGCAGCAGCTTCGCCACGCCTTGATAGAGCTGGGGCGCCTCCGCAAAGCGCGTCCAGACACGATCCAGAGCCAGATCCGCGCACAACAGGCGGCCGGCAACTTCCGAGGGGGAGGTCTTCTCCGGGTCCAGCCCGAATTCGCTCATCGCCACGGATCGGAAACTCTCCCAGCGCGCCCCCTTGGCTCCCGCCTCGAACGTCTCCGGGTGGTTGAGCCACAACAGCAGATCGCGGACCGGATCCTGGACTGCGAGCTTGTCGAAGTCGTCCGCATCGAGACGCCGCCCCTTGAGCGGGCTCAGGTCGATTTCCGCAAGCAGCGGCAGCGCCCGGAGCATGGCTTCTTCCGTACGCCGGTCGGCGGCGATCTCCAGGCCCATGCCGTCGTCTGAGACCAGGAAGGCTCGCACCGTCCAGTCGTGACCGTTCGACTGATGCCAGACGCGCCCGCGGTATTGCAGCTCCACCAGCGGTTGCAACTGCGGCGGACAGTCGCCGGCGGCGCGCAACTCCTGCCTGCCGACATGCGGCAGGTAGAGGACCGGAGTCTCGGCCTGAGGCGGAGCTTCGGGCAGCGTGCGGTCCACGTTGCAGCGGAGCCAGATGGCGGGCCCGGTTTTGGCCGCAGGATCGTACTTGCCGAGCGTATAGACCCAGGGACACACAGCCCGCAGCGCAGGCAGCAGCGGCAGCCAATGCCCCTCGGCGTCGGTCCAGAGAATGGCCACAGGCGGCACCTGGCCTTCGGGCGCAATTGCCGCAGCTTGGAGTGACGCCAAGAGCGTGTCGACTAACTGGCTTGTTCTTCCGAATTGGTTCATTTATGGCAACCTACGCGCCGCGCAATCTCGCGGCAGAGCCGCTCGAAATCCTCCCGGCACTGCTGCACGTTGGATTGATGCGCTCCAATCGCCCCGTCTGCGCTCGTCAGGTCGAACATCGGCTTTCGCGCTTCCATGGCCATCGGCATGAGACTGCGGTAGTGCTTGATGCGTTGGATCAGATGGACGCTATCGGTGGCGACTTGTTCGCTTTCGCCAAGAACACTTCGGTAATACTCGGTCGGGAGCCTTTGCTCCCACTTGGCGTATGCCTTGGTTGGCCGGCCCAGCCGCTCGGCGTGCTGCATCTGAACATAGCCGATGGCTTCCATCCGGCCTTCCGGCATCTCTCCCAGAGCAGACGGAGCCTTTTGCCTCGCCTGCCGCCAGCTCTCGCGCCACTGGCGCAGAGTTGGCCCCAGGTTCTTCAGGCCTTGAACGGAGAACAAATCGGGCACAACTGGGGCCACGACGTGGCTGGCCGCCACCAGAGCCGCTCGATTGATGGCGCCCAAATTCGGTCCCACGTCGATCAACGCCAAGTCGGCGCTGTGCCGCGACGCCGCCTCGCGAATCACGCGACAGAAAGCCGTCGTTACACGGAACGCCCGCTCCCTCCCTTCCAGGCATCGAGGCCACTCTGTAGAAAGGTCGTCTTCAATGCGGGACAACGCTAGGTCGCCCACAAGCAGGCCCAAGCCATCGTCCAGCTCCTCGATATGCGCCCGACGGATGTCGCCGGTCCCGCTGAATAGCGGGGACACCGCTCCGTGCAGCGTATTCGGGTGGTCGTCGTCGGGCCACAAAGCCTCTAATCGCTCCTCCTCCAGCGCCATGATCGAGAGATTCGATTGCGGGTCCAGATCCACCGCCAGCACACGGTAGCCGAGTTCCGCGAACATCCAGGCGCAGTGATACACCAGCGAAGTCTTCCCGACTCCTCCCTTGTTGTTGAAAAAAGCGATGCTGATCATGGGCGTTCCCCCTGTACGATGGCGGCTACGAACCCTGGCTGCACCTCGAAGCGCAGCCGATGGCTCAGCGCTTTACGCGCAATAGCGATTCCAGCTCCGAACCGCTGCACGTAGCCTAAAGCACGCAACGCCTCGGCCAGATTCGGGTTTCGGTAGTCCACAACTCCGGGCTCTCCGAAGTTCTCTGGCGTCACCGCTCCGAACGGTCCACCCGGATTATGAATCTCGATGCGGTCGTCAAACCAATACACGCGCACCGGAGAGTTGGTGGCTTCATAGCTGCGGTGCAAGTAAGCGTTGCGCGCGAGTTGGCGCAACGCCTCCATCGGGTACGCTTCCTCGATAGCCTCCCGCGTTACGTCATGAAAGCGCACCCCGCGCAAGTTGTGGGCGCTCAGCTTCTCTTCCAGGCGCCGAATCTGGTCCGCCACCGTTCCATAGATCAGCTCCTCGTCTGCGACGGGTGCGGTGAGATCGGAACCGGCCAAACGAAGGAATTGCGTATAGGCCCCCGGCAACCAGTCCTCCGGCGCTCGGCCAATCACCAGCAGGCCCAGAACGGTGGGAACCGGGGCAACTTCGCTCTCCGTCATCTTCGTTGCGGCAAGCCTCTGCTCGAGACTGCGATCATTGACCGCTAACACGTCCCGCGCCACCAGCGCAGGCAGGTACTCCTGCTCGAAGCGCAGCCGGTCAAGGTCCTCTAGCGTGGCCTCGCGCACCGGTTGGATATCATACGGGCGGTCCCGATGACGCCGGCGCTCATTCAGGATTCGTTCATCCTGTGCGCTGGCCAGTCCACGCCGCGGTCCCCACCGCACGTGGATCCGCCCCTGGTAGCGCACCGGCGGCGTATCGCAGGGCCAGACCGTGATTACTACCAGGTCCGCTCCGGCCAGCCGGCGTTTTTCCACCAGCAGACTTGGCGGCGGAACGATGTTGCCATCTGTTTTGATATCCGCGAGCTGGCGCAACAATTCGTTGGTGACATCGAACCCCGCCACAGGGCGCCCATCGTCCGATGCGCCGATGAAAACCACCCCGGGCACGCCATGACCTGCCACGTCATTGGCCATGGCGCACACCGCCTCACGAACCGTACGTGGCGCATCGCCCCTGAAGGACTGTTTCCGCTCGACGCGGTTGGACTCCAGATCGGCCAGCAACGCCGCAAGTTCGTTATCGCTGAGCGGATTCATTGCTTCCTCCTGTTCTCTAGGGCCGTCCGTTTGAAAGCCCGGCTGTAGTGCAAATCGTTCCAGCGGGCGCCGTCGAAGGCGGCGCCGCCTAAGAAATCGTCCGTGCGCTCGTCCCAGCTCCAGAACCAGGGGTAGTCTTCCTTGGCGCGGTGCGGTTCCTTGCCGCGGTCTTTGCCGTAGCGGATGTTGGGCGTCACGCGCAGGATGCAGGCGCCTTTTTTCGGTTTGGTGACCGGCGCAAGAGTGGTCTGGAGCCACGGGCGGATGTTCAGTCGCACGCCGTCGTTGATGTCCGGCGCCCAGCCGATGGGCTGCTCGTGGAGCGGCTTCCAGCGGACGAACAGGTCGTAGGGCTTTTCGCCCTCGAGGATCTTTTCGAGTTCGCCCTTCAGGTGCAGCGCGGCGGTGAGGCGCGCGTCCGCGCCCTCCTTGCCGGCTTTCACTTCGTCCTGCTGGCGCTCGATCCAGCGGCCGAGGTAGGTGTAGATCAGCTTTTCGAGCGTCTTGCGGCCTTCGCCGTTCGGGCCGGCGAGCCGGTGGTAGTTGACCAGGGCGTGAAAACCGTCCCTGCGCCCGTCCCAGATGTGCCAGACGAAGGGACGCTGATGGAAGATGCGGCAGTGCTCTTCAAAGAAGCCGTCGCGGAGCCAGTCTTCCAGGGTCTCCCATTCGCCCAGCAGTTCGCGGAGCTTCGCGGCGGACCACTCCGGGCCGTAGGCGTCAGCGAGCAGGGCGCGCAGGCGGTCGGCGGCGGAGGCTTCGCCGGCGATCGAGGCGAGCGGCACAATGCCGTCCGCATCGGCGTGAGGCTCCAGCCCATCGGGGTCGAGCGCGGGGCAGTCCGGGAAACTCGAGCCGGTCTGCCGCGGCCAGCGGTAGCCAACCAGCCGGGCCACGGCGACCTGGAGCGGGTAATCGGAGCCTTTGGGGTGCCCGTTGAAGAGCCACTGGGTGGGATCGTTGGAGTGGGGCTTGGGGAGGCCGTTGGGGTATTTCTCGGCGGCGACGCGCTGCCAGTGGGCGAGGTCAAACGGCAGCTTCTCAGTTAGTTCCCTCGTTATGTTGAGATGCTGATTGAACTGCAGCTGAACGAGTGAGCGCGTATATCGCTGTCTGGATATCCAGCTTCTTGGCGATAATGTGGTATGCATTGCTGTCGAAGAACTGTTGAGTATAGAGACCGGATGGGAGATCCCTCATCCTAGAAAAAACGACTCCTGGCTTGCCCCACGCGTCTTTACCTCGGACGCCATACTCGTCAATTCGTTGAGAACGGGCAGTCGCGGGTGACAAGCATACCTCACTCTTTCCGGAATAATCACGAAGCCCATCAGGGCATGACTCCATAAACAGCCACTGTCTAGCGCCGCAGGAGACGATTTCCCAGAAGCAGCGGACAACCCGCTCAGTCTGTCCCGGCTTCGATCCGAAGTAGACGCTCGCGTAATCGCCCAAATGTGAGGAGATTGCCAGACTCCCGATGCTAATTGTGGCATTGGGGTTTGAGATCTGGATAAGCTGCTTCGCTTTGCTCGGGCCTATTGACGCGATTCCCTCCGCCTTCTCCTCCGGCGTCTTGGCGTCGCCCACATCCCACCCGGCGAAGGTGTGCTCGGGCGCGGGGGCGCGGCGGGTCAGGCCCAAGAGCGCCGCAAACGCACCAGCCGCCGCCGGGCTGTCGAACGCATGCTCGCCCAGGCGCGCCACGAAGTCCCACTGCACGCTCTTCAGCAACCGCTCGCGCAACTTTTTATAACTCGTCAGGAACAGCCAGTTCTGCGGCGTCACCAGCGCCACCGAGCCGCCCTCGCGCGCGAAGCGCAGGCAGCGGTCCACGAAGCAGGTGGCCAGGTCCGCCTTGGCGTCGGAGTGGAACTCGGCGCAGTACTGCGCCAGAGTCTCGTCCTGCTTGCCGCGCCCCAGGTAGGGCACGTTGGTCGTCACCAGGGTGAAGCGGCTCGCCAGAATCCGGAACGCCGCGAGCACCCCCTGCGCGGCGATGGCGAGCTCGCGGGCTTCGTCGGACTGTTCCTGCGCAAGCGCCTCCTCGATCAGCGGGAGCACCCGCTCCGCGCCAGCGGAATAGACCGTCTTCTGGAGCCGCAGCGGGTCGATCAGGCTCCCGAGCGTCGGAGCATCCTTGAACAGCGAATAGAGCCGGCGCATCTCTTCGCGCGCCAGCCCATCCTCGCCGGCAAGCTTCACCCAGTCCGCCTCCGAGGCATGGATGCCCAGCCCCGAGCAGGCAAGGTTCAACGCCGGCAGCGGGAAATGCTCGCCAGCCATGCGCCACGCAGCCAGCGCCAGATTGAAGGCGGCGATCTGCGCGCAGCGGGCGTCGATTTCCAGGCCAAACAGATTTTCCCTGAGCACCGCCACGAGCGCTTCCTGGAGCGACAGCCCTTCCTCCTCCATGCGCATGCGGGCCAGGATCGGCAGCGCGAAGACCAGGAAGTGCCCGCTGCCCATCGAGGGGTCGAGCACGGTGATCTCGCGCGCCGCGCGCGGCCAGCCGTC
>FWPU01003381.1_pt1 | contig 40462 bp, 31 predicted proteins | sample 2228361 | NCBI WGS metagenome assembly FWPU01 (sample SAMEA103939777, study PRJEB20133) | metagenome | reverse complement strand
CATTTTTATTATTATTACTTGATAGGATTTGTTTATTTTTTTTAGTGACCAAAGTTTTTGTTGAAACAGATTTTTCTTTTGTTAAAATTTTAGCCATTGCCTTAAAAAGTTTTGCAAATGTACATCTAATTTTTGGAATAAAAAATAATTTTTAATGATTTTTAGTATTTTTAATAATTTTTATTGTACATAATGAGTTTTTAATAAATCCCTTTAAGTATTATTGAACTTTTTGAGATATAATAATTGACGGTTTATCTTTTTGCAATAGCAAAAACTTTTATAGTAATTTGCACAAAAATAATTTTATGCCAAATATTTCCGAAAAGGCAATTAAAATGCCTGCTTCCCCCATTAGAAAGTTAGTGCCTTATGCGGAAGCTGCTAAAAAAAGAAATGTAAAAATTTATCATTTAAATATAGGTCAGCCAGATTTACCAACTCCACCAGTTTTTTTTGAAGGCATTAAAAAAGCTAATATCAGCATATTAGAATATACACATAGTGCAGGTATAGAAAGTTATAGAAGAAAACTATCAGAATACTATAAAAGATATTCTATAAATGTAGATTATTCAGATATTATCGTTACTACAGGTGGTAGCGAGGCTATTGAAATAGCAATGATGTGTTGTTTTAATCCGGGAGATGAAATTATTATTCCGGAACCTTTTTATGCTAATTATATTGGTTTTTCAAGAGCCGCTGATGTGGTAATTAAGCCTATTCAAAGCTTTATAGAAAATGGTTTTGCCTTACCGCCTATTGGTGAATTTGAAAAATTGATTGGGCACAGAACAAAGGGCATTATGATTTGTAATCCTAATAACCCCACAGGATACTTGTACACTAAAGAGGAACTAGAAGCATTAAAAAATTTAGCGGTCAAACATAATTTGTTTTTATTAAGTGATGAGGTATATCGGGAATTTTGTTATGATGGAAAAACATATACATCTGTTATGCACTTAGAAGGAGCAGATGAACATATTATTATGTTAGATTCTATTTCCAAAAGATATAGTGCCTGTGGCGCTAGAATAGGTGCGATAGTAAGTAAAAATAAGGTGCTCATGGCTTCGGCATTAAAGTTTGCTCAGGCCCGGTTAAGTCCTCCTACCTTTGGACAAATAGGTGCAGAAGCAGCTTTGAGTTTAGGAAAAGAGTACTTTGATGAGGTGGTTAATGAATACACAGAAAGAAGAAATTTTTTAGTAAATGAGTTAAACAAAATTCCCGGCGTAAAATGCCCTATGCCCGGTGGTGCTTTTTATTGCATTGCAGAGCTTCCCATAGATGATGCAGATAAATTTTGTCAATGGTTATTAGAAAAATTCAATTACAATAATCAAACAGTGATGTTAGCTCCCGCCACAGGTTTTTATTCTACACCAGGTGTTGGCAAAAACCAAGTAAGAATGGCTTATGTATTAAAAAAAGACGATTTAGCAAAAGCCGTAGAATGTTTGAAAATAGCATTGGAAGAATATAAAAAACAAACATTATGATACTATTCTATTCAGTATCCAAACTTGTAATCAACATACTAAAAGCTAAAAATATCTTTTCATATACTACTTTAAATAAATGCCATATACTTCACTAAAGGATGCTTTATTTGACTTAGAAAAAAATAGACAACTTGTAAGGATTAAAACAGAGGTAGATCCTTATTTAGAAATGGCAGCTATTCATTTGAGAGTAAATGAAATGCAAGGTCCTGCCATTTGGTTTGAAAATGTAAAAGGAACAAAGTTTTCATGTGTCTCTAATATCTTTGGGACTTACGAAAGAGCAAAGTTTTTATTTAAAGAAACTTTTGATAAAACTCAATGGCTCATTAAAACTTTTAAAAATCCTATTGAAATTCTACAAAATCCTATCAAAGCATTGCGTTATGCTCCTTTTTTAATAAAAGCTTTGCCTAAAAAACAAAAGTCTGATATATTAAAACATTCCTGTCATATACAGGATATTCCACTCATTCATCATTGGCCAAAAGATGGAGGAGCATTTGTTACACTCCCACAAGTGTATAGTGAAAATGCTGAAAACCCGGGAATATGGAAAAGTAATCTTGGAATGTATCGCATACAACTTACAGGTAATGAGTATGTATTAAATAAAGAAATAGGGTTACATTATCAGATACATCGTGGAATAGGTGTTCATCAACAAATAGCAATAGAAAATAATTTACCCTTTAAAGTATCTATATTTGTAGGAGGACCGCCGGCTCATACATTAGCAGCTATTATGCCTTTACCTGAAAACATTACAGAACTGATGTTTGCAGGTGTATTAGGCAATCATAGATTTAGATACACTTATTATAATGGATATTGCATAAGTACAGATGCAGACTTTGTAATTACAGGAACAGTTAAACCTAATCTCTTAAAACCTGAAGGTCCTTTTGGAGATCATTTAGGATATTATAGTTTGCAACATCTCTTTCCGGTGTTATCTGTTGAAAAAGTGTTTCATAAAAAAGATGCAATATGGCCATTTACAGTTGTAGGCAGACCTCCACAAGAAGATTCTATATTCGGTAAAATTATTCATGAACTTACACAATGGGCCGTACAGAAAGAAATATATGGATTGAAAGATTTATATGCTGTTGATGAAGCAGGAGTACATCCGTTGTTATTAGCTACAGGTTCAGAAAGATACACGCCTTATTTAGATGATCCTTCACCTTCAGAAATTATTACCATTGGTCATCATATTATGGGTACAGGACAATTAAGTCTATTGAAATACTTGTTTATTACTGCAGAGTATGATGAAAAAGTACCACCTTGCTATGATGTCAAAAACTTTATGCAATATGTTTTAGAGAGAACTAATTTAAGAAATGATATACATTTCTATACTAATACACCTCAGGACACATTAGATTATTCAGGACACTTGTTGAACAGGGGTAGTAAACTAATGATTGTTGCTTATGGTAAAAAAAGAAGAGAACTATCCACAGAAATAAATGAGCAATTACAATCCATTCAAGTATTTAATAATCCAAAAATTATTTTCCCAGGAGTATTAGTGTTACAAGCTGATAAGTTTAAGGATTATGAATATGCTAAAAAGGAAATCCAAAATTTTGAAAAGGAAATAAAAAGTAAAAACATTAATTTATCAGGATTTCCGATGATAGTTATTGTAGATGATAGTGATTTTGTATGTCGGCACTTGAATAATTGGTTATGGGTAACATTTACACGTTCTAATCCAGCTGCTGATGTGTATGGACTGAATGAAAAAATAGAAAATCATCATTTTGCAATGGATAATTTAATCATAGACGCCCGAATAAAACCACATCACGCTCCTGTATTAGAAAAAGACAAAAACATTGAAAAAAGGATAGATAAGTTATTTAGTAAAGGTGGTGAGTTATATGAGTACTTAGCTAATCAAAAGAAGTAATGTGCTCTTAAAGAAATAATACAAAACACTAATTTGGATTTTTTGCTCAATATTTTGATTTTAATTGATTATATTGTCGCACTTTTTAATGAATAGACTGAAACTTTGAATTCACCAATGTTAATTCCAGATAAAAGGTATATATATAATGGTGAAATAATTACGATTTCTCAATTGACCGATATTGTTATTTCTAACAGAGCATTTAGATATGGCGATGCTCTTTTTGAAACCATTAGGTATTCCAGTAGAAACATACTCTATTTATCTGACCATATATTGAGGCTTAAATTAAGTATGCCTATTCTTAAGATGAAAACGCCTCCTCACTTCTCACTAGACTATTTTTTGAATAAAATATCAGATGTTATTTATGCTAACAATATGCAAGACAAAAGCGTTCGCATTCGCCTTACTGTACTTAGAAGTGGTAAAGGATATTATTATCCTGATACAAATGATGTGGATTATTTGATAGAAGTAGAGCCTATAGAGAATAATTTCTATATTTCTCCGTCTAGTGGACTTGTAATAGATTTATTTAAAGATATACTTAAACCTATTAATCGATTGTCAAACTTAAAAACAGCGAATGCATTGATTTATATTTTAGCTTCTATTAATAAAGATAGCTTACGACTAGATGATTGTTTTATATTAAATGAGAAAGGTAACATTTGCGAAGCTACGGCCTCAAATGTATTTGCAGTAAAAGGTAATATGGTAATGACACCCCCTCTTACTGAAGGTTGTGTCAGTGGAATTATGAGAACTCAAATAAAACGAATTGCAGAATCAAAAAAACTATTATTTATTGAGAAGCCATTTACTTCACACACGCTTATTGATGCTGATGAAGTGTTTTTAACTAATGTTATTCAAGGGCCTATGTGGGTAAGGCAGTTTCAGTCTAAAATTTATGAAAAAAAAGTAGTTACAAGTCTTTTTGTAGACGCATTAAATGAAATTATTACAAAATAAAACTATGAATAAACAACAACTTATAGAGCAAATAAAAAAACAAAAATCATTTTTATGTATAGGCTTAGATCCCGATATTGAAAAAATTCCATCACATATATTAGATGAGCCGGACCCTATATTTGAATTTAATGCTGCTATTATAGATGCTACACATGAATATTGCATTGCATACAAGCCAAACTTTGCATTTTATGAAGTATATGGGACACAAGGCATACAAAGTTTGGAAAAAACTATACGGTATATAAAAATCAATTATCCTGATAAATTTATTATTGCAGATGCAAAAAGAGGAGATATAGGTAATACCTCAGAGCGATATGCGAAAGCTATTTTTGAAAATCTTCAATGTGATGCCATTACTTTATCTCCATACATGGGTAAAGATTCTCTTTTGCCATTTTTAAAATATCCTAATAAATGGACTATTGTGTTAGGTATTACAAGTAATGAAGGCTCTAAGGATTTTCAAATGATGTTATGTAATAATCAAAAACCTTTGTATTTGAATATTATTGAAAAGGTTAAAGAATGGGGGAATGAAGATAACTTAATGTTTGTAATTGGTGCTACACATTCAAAGGAAATACTACAAGAGTTACGAAAGATAATTCCTAATTATTTTATTCTAATACCCGGCATAGGTGCACAAGGTGGAACTCTTAAAACTATAACCAATGAACTAATGACTGACGAAATAGAAATAATTGTTAATATTTCCCGAGATATAATTTATGCAGGGAACGACGAAAAATTTGCATTAGATGCTAAAATACAATCTCAATACTATCAACAGAAAATGGAGAGAATTTTATCTGAAAGAAATTTGATATGAACATAGGTATTGTATGTTATCCGACATTTGGAGGTAGTGGGGTTGTTGCTACGGAGCTTGGTAAAATTCTTGCTAATCAAGGACATAAAGTACATTTTATATCTTACAATTTACCCTTTAAGTTAGATCATTTCAATGAAAACATCACCTATCATGAAGTAGAATGGTATGAGTATCCTTTATTTGAATATCAACCTTATGAATCCGCTTTAACCAGTAAGATTGTAGATGTAGCTTTATATGAAACACTTGATATTTTGCATGTACATTATGCTATTCCTCATGCGTCTGCCGCATACATGGCAAAGCAGATTTTAAAGTCAAAAAAGATACATTTGCCGTATGTTACAACATTGCATGGTACGGATATTACATTAGTGGGGAAAGACCCTTCTTTTGAACCTGTTATTAGATTTTCTTTAAATAATAGCGATGCTATAACAGCTGTGTCTAAATCCTTGAAGAAAGAAACACTTCAGGCATTTAAAATTGATAATAAAATAGAGGTCATATATAATTTTACTGATTTTGAGAAGATACAAAGTATAAAAAAAGAAACAAAGTGTTGCCTTTCTAACAAACAAAAGGATGAAAAAATTCTAATGCATATTTCTAATTTTAGAAAAGTTAAAAGAATAGATGATATTGTTAAGATATTCGCTATAGTAAGAAGAAATATTAGGTCTAAACTAGTGTTGGTAGGCGATGGCCCCGAAAAATCACATATTGAAAGATTAACGCGAGATTTAAATTTGTCTAAGGATGTAATATTTACGGGAAGAACCGCTAATCCATTAGAAATATTAACTTCTGCCGATTTGTTTTTATTACCAAGTGAAACAGAAAGTTTTGGATTATCGGCACTAGAAGCTATGGCAATGGGAGTTCCTGTAATCAGTTCAAATAGTGGTGGAATTACAGAAGTGAATATCCATGGGAAAACAGGATTTACTTGTGAAGTAGGTGATATAAAAACAATGTCTGATTATGCGATAAGTCTTTTAACGAATGATAAAAAATTAAATGAATTTAAACATCAATCTATTCAACAAGCTAAAAAATTTGATATAAAAGAAATTCTTCCTAAGTATTTAAGTCTTTATGAGAAACTTGTTTCGACTTCAAATGGGAAAAAACGATAATATCTAAAACAGCATTCAACTTATAAGTACAATTTTTTCATTTAGTAAGTATAAAAAAATATTTAATTTATTCTCTTATTGTAATTTATCTTATTATTAACAAAATCAGATTCAAAACTAAGAATTTAACAGTTTCTTAACATTAAGTTTATTTTAATTTTACAAAAGCATAAACTTCAATTAAACTATGTGAGGTATGTGTAGGATAAATTTGGGCTCAAAAAATTATGAGCAGAAAATTATCAACTATTTTTTTTATTTTAATGTTAATTTTTATATTCAAGATTAATCACTTATTTGCGCAGTATAAAAATATCTATGGTAGTGTAATAGATTCTGCTACCAAAGAAACATTACCTACGGCTATTATCTATATTGATGGAACAAATGTATCTACAACCGTTGATTTTGATGGAAATTATACTTTGAAAGTTCCAGAGAATTATAAAACTGTTACAGTAGTATGTAAATACCTTCTTTACAAAGATCAACAAATTAAAGTAGATTTATCATCTGTTGATTCCATTTACCTGCCTATTAAGATGATTCCAGAAAACGCAAAAGTTCTGAACGAAGTTACTGTTTTTACAGAAAAAAAACAAGATAATAATGCAGGACTAGTGCTCATGCAAAAAGAAAATAAAAGTTTAAGTGATGGTATATCTTCTGAAACAATAAAAAAAACAGCAGATAAAACAACTTCAGATGTTTTAAAGAGGGTAAGTGGTGTAAGTGTTGTTGGGAATAAGTTTGTTATTATTAGAGGATTGAACGAAAGATATAACTTATCGTGGTTGAATAATGCACCACTGCCAAGTACAGAAGCCGATAAACGGGCTTTTTCTTTCAATTTAATTCCCTCTAATGTGATAGATAATATCATTATTAACAAGACAGCCACCGCTGATATGCCCGCAGATTTTGTCGGGGGAAGTATATTAATCAATACTAAATCCATTCCTGATAAAAACTTTTTTACGGTTAGTGTTTCTTCTGCTTACAATACCTTGGCTACTAACAAAGATTTTAGTAACTATGAAGCAAGCAAATACCATTGGTTAGGGATATATGATCAATCTCAAAATTTACCAAACGAGATACCTGAAAATCCAAAAGATTGGATTACAAATGATCAACAGGCCGCGATGGCAAAAAATATGAAAAATGATTTCGTGTTTGAAAAAAAGAAGATTCTCACCAATATCGGTATTCAAATTACGGGGGGGGTTGTAAAAAACCTCAAAAATGACCAAAAAATAGGATTCATATTTGCTCAAAATTATAGTAATGGCTATAATAAATTCAATATCTACAGAACTAATTATTCCAATAATGCCAATAATGATGGAGATATTCAATTGGAAGATAGTTATACTAATACTAATACTCAAAATAATGTTTTAAATACTTCACTATTCAATGCAGAGTATAAGTTTAATAATAATCATAAAATTAACATCAAAAACCTGTTAGTACTCTTGTCCAATAAGGCATTTATAGAGTCTTATGGCACGAATACTCCGTTAGATTCTAATAGAACTGTCAACAAAATATCTACAGGATTTTATACTCATTCAAAAATATATTCGTCCCAACTCAATGTACACAACAATATAGAAAAAATAAAATTAAAGTCTAATATAACTTTTGGTTATAGTAACATTACCAATGTTTCACCCAATGTGCGATATATGAGTTATTCTAAATTTCTTAGAATACAAAATTTTCCAGACCCATCAGAACCGCCTCCTCCTTTTATCAAAGATACTATGTATGCAGCTAACATAGGATATTCTACAACAGGTCCAGATTATGCAGGATACCGTTTCTATTCTAAAATGAGCGAAGATATTAGATCTATTAAATGGGATGTAGATAAATCCATTCATATCAATAAAGTGGATTTAAATCTTCAAACAGGTTTTTATTTTCAACAAAGACAAAGAACATTTGATATTCGTCAATTTGGATATGCTAAATATCAGAAAATGGGATATTTCTTTCAAGACTCTTTATTGTACCTAAGTCCAGAGCAAATATTTGATAGTAATAATATGGGACTAATCGATGCATCTCATACAGGGTTTAAGTTAATTGAAATTACTAAACCAAGTGACAAATATGCCGCATGGTCTAATAATTATGCTTATTACTTTATGACAACTCTTGAATGGAAAAAATTAAAGCTGATTACAGGAGCTCGTTATGAAATTTATCAACAGAAATTAACGGCCAGAAGAAACTATTCAGACTCGGTGAAAATTAATGATAACTACAAAAACCTTTTACCGAGTGTAAATGCTATTTTCAATATCAATGATAAAAATGCTATTCGTTTTTGTTACTCTCAAACTTTGAATAGACCAGAATTTCGTGAATTAGCACCAATCAACTGGTATAATCCTACCAATCGTTTGGTATATTATGGAAATGATACATTATTACCTGCTCAAGTTTATAACTATGACTTAAGATATGAGGTATATCCGGGCAGAGGACAGTTATTTACAATCACTCCATTTTATAAGTTCTTTATCAAACCAATTGAACAAGTAATGTCTTCTGGATATACAGATGAAATTACATGGGCAAATGCTATTAATGGCAAAGTATATGGTATTGAAACAGAATTTAGAATACAATTATCCTCTATATTCCATCCAAAGAAAGATAGTTCTATTCTTGAAAGATTTACAGTATTTACTAATGTTGCATATATTAAATCGTTAGTTAAACTTGACGAAAAAATTCATTCTGCAAATAATGTAAGACCAATGCAAGGTCAATCTCCTTATTTAATAAATTCTGGTGTTACATATACAGATTCTAAAAATCATTTAAGTATAAGTATTTTGTATAACAAGATAGGGCAAAGGATAATTTTTGCAGGAAATGTGAATGACCCCGATAGATATGAAACAGGTCGTCATATTATAGATTTTCAAATTGCTAAAGCATTCCTAAAAGAAAAACTCGAAATACGATTTAATATCCAAGATATATTAAGACAAAATGTTTACATATATCAAAATACAGACTCAGACACAAAATATAATAAAAATAAAGACTATGTGTTTTTGAAAATCACATACCCAACTATCTATCAATTCAATGTAATTTATAAGTTTTAACACTAATTTAATCAGGATATAACATTTAAATAATTTTTAGTTGATAATAAGAAAATATAATGGCTCTACATTTGTGCCGCCAATTAATAAAAACAAAAAATTATGAAAAAGAAAACAACGACTATCAAAGCATTAATGCTAGCCATGGCTAGTGTAGAGATAATTACTGCACAGTCGGCATTTTTTCAGCCGACTACTTACAGAGGAGCATTTGCACCTGCGCCAACTCCAATGTGGACAGATACTTGGTGTGAATGGGACCCTCAAAATGCAAATTATCCAGCTCCTACTGTAACTGTTTCAACAGACATTACTACTAACACTACATGGAGTACAGGACAAGTTGTTTTATTAAGCGGGCAGATTTTTGTAAAAAACAATGCTGTACTTACTATCCAACCAGGAGTGATTATTAGAGGAGATAAATCTATAGCAGGTGCAGGGCTATTTATTACAAAAGGTTCAAAAATAATTGCACAAGGTACACTTAATCAACCTATTGTTTTCACCTCTGACCAAGCACCGGGCTCAAGAAATTTAGGAGATTGGGGTGGTGTAGTATTATTAGGTCAAGCAAGTGTTAATAACCCTGGTGGAGTTAATTATATTGAAGGATTACCAGCAAGTTCTGATACTGAATATGGCGGAGGTACTACTCCAAATGACAATGATAGTAGTGGTATATTAAAATATGTAAGAATTGAATTCGCAGGATATGCGTATCAACCAAACAAAGAAATCAATGGACTAACTTTTGGTGCAGTGGGAAGAAAAACAGTGATTGATTATGTGCAGGTATCTTTTGCTAATGATGATAGCTTTGAATGGTTTGGTGGAAGTGTAAACTGTTCTCACTTAGTGGCTTACAGAGGATTAGATGATGATTTTGATACAGATAATGGATACAATGGATATGTTCAATTCTGCTTAGGAGTAAGAGATCCAGCTTATGCAGATAATCCATCTGTTTCAACATCTGAAGGTTTTGAATCTGACAATGATGCTACAGGAAGTACAGCTACGCCTTTAACTTCAGCTATTTTCTCTAATGTTACCTTGATAGGTCCTTATAGAGGAAACACAGGAGCAACAATTGCACCAGGATACAGAAGAGCTCTAAGAATTAGAAGAAATTCAAACTTAAAAGTATTTAACTCTATCTTTATGGATCATCCAAGAGGAGTTATGATAGATGGCTCTGCATGTGAGGCTAATGCTGCATCTGGGTCTTTAAAATTCAAAAATAACATTGTTGCAGGCAATTCTACAGGAAAAGTTACAGAGGTTACAGCTGGAAGTACATTTAATGCACCATCTTGGTTTGGAACAAACTCTAATGATTCTTTAGTTTCAACGACAGGTATTTTAGTTAATCCTTATAATTACACAGCTCCTGATTATAGACCGCAAACAGGTGGAATTGCAGAAACCGGAGCAGACTTTACAGATCCTGTATTTAATAACCTGGTGCTTTCTGTATCAAATAGTAATGCAGAATTATTCAATACAGGTATTTATCCTAATCCCTCTAAAGATTTCATCTATATCAGAACTAATGCTAATAGTACTGATAACATAAGTATTAGAATTGTTAATGTATTAGGACAAGAAGTTCTTAATACATCTTACAGAAACGACGAGTTAATAAATGCTACCATTGATGTAAAAGATTTAAAATCAGGAGTTTATTTTATAAGCATTATGAATACTAATACACAAGCTCAAAAGGTGATGCCTTTCATTAAAGAATAAAATATAATACATTTCTATAAAAAAGGGGAGATTTTCAAGGCTCCCCTTTTTTGTTTTTAAAAGAAAAAACTTTTGATTATCTACACATGTACTGTTTTAGCATTGATAGACTCATCAAAAAATATCTCTGCCTGCTTATTAAACCAATCAGAATTATCAGTTGTAAAAAATAATGTAGTTTTATTTTTACTTAATCTGGTTTCTATCTCAGAATGACGATGTAAATAGTCTGATAAACTTTTGGCTACAATTTCTCCTTGTGAGATAATTTGAATGTGTGAAGGGGTGTATTTTTTAATTTTCGGCAATAATAATGGATAATGTGTACAAGCTAGTAAAATGGTATCTATTTTCTCATTTTGTTTAATGACATTATCAATATATTTTTTTACAAAATAATCAGCTCCATCGGACAAATGCTCATTATTTTCCACTAATGGAACCCACATTGGACAAGATTGTTGGTAGATAGATACTTCAGGAAAAAATTTCTTTATCTCAATTTCATAAGATCGAGATTCTATTGTCCCTTGTGTGGCCAAAATAGCCATGTACTTGGTTTTAGAGAAATTTCCAATAATTTCTGTAGTAGGGCGTATAATACCTAATACTCTTTTGTATGGAGCAATTTGAGGGAGATATTTTTGTTGAATAGTTCTTAATGCCTTAGCAGAAGCTGTATTACAAGCAAGTATGATGAGATTACACCTTAACTCAAAAAGTTTTTTGACACATTGTAATGTGTATTCATAAACTGTTTCAAACGAGCGATTTCCATAAGGGGTTCTGGCATTATCACCAAAGTAAATATAATCGTATTGTGGAAGAAGTTTTTTGATTTCTTTGAATATTGTTAGTCCACCGTAACCAGAATCAAATATGCCTATAAACCCTTTTTGTTGCACAATAGATGTGTTTTAGTTTTGTGTTAATAGTTCTTTTGCGTTCTGCAATGCTGCTTCACCGGGTTGTCCGCTACTCAGCATTTTAGCTATTTCTAATACTCTTTCTGTTTCATTAAGAGTTTTGATTTTCGAGATAGTTTTGTGATTTGTCTCTTCTTTGCTTACATAGAGGTGTTGTTTGCCTTTTGCTGCGATCTGTGGTAAGTGTGTAATAGTAATAACCTGCATGCCTTCACTGATTTTTTTCATCATATCACCCATCCTGGCTGCTATAGGTCCACTGGTACCTGTGTCTATTTCATCAAAAATAATAGTGGGTAAGGATATCTTTTGTGCTATCATGGATTTCATACAAAGCATTAAACGGGAAATTTCTCCACCCGAAGCAGCTTTTTGTAGTTCTACAGGTTCCACGCCTTTATTAGCAGAAAATAAAAATTTAATATTATCTTTTCCAAATTCATCTAATGTTCCATGAGTGAATTTATCTGAAATTTCTATGATGAATTGTGCGTTTACCATAGATAAATATTTTAGCATCTCTTTACATTCTTTCTCTATTTGGGGTTTTACACTAATTCTTTTTTCTGATAATTTCTGAGCTCTTTCTAAAATTTCTTTTTCTTTAATACTTAATTGTTTTCTTTTCTCTTCAATTGTCTCATCAAGGTTTTGATATGAATTTAGTTTTTGCCCTAATTCTGATTGTATCTGTAATAGTTCTATATCTGTTTTTACTTGATGTTTTTTAAGTAGTTTATTAATAATATCAATTCTTTCTGTAAGTGTTTGTATTTTTTCGGGATTAGCATTTATATGATGAAGTTGATTTTCTATTTCTCGGGCAATATCTTTTATATCAATGATATTTGTGTTTAATCTTTTGAAGAGTTCATCATAATTGGAATGATATTTTGAAATAGATTGTAGATTATTTTTTGCCTGATGAATAAGCTGAATAGCATTTGTTTCTGCTTCTTGTAATGCTTGTAATGCCAAAGATAATTGTTGAATGATATTTTCTGCATTTTTTAGTTGATTAAGTTCTTCTTCTATTTGCTGAATTTCTCCTTCCTGTATATTAACTTCTTGTAGTTCTTTTACAAGATATTGATAATAATCTATTTCTTTTTGTATAGAAGTTTGTTGTGCTATCAGTGTATTTAATTCTTTCTTTTCTTTTTGATATTGTTTGAAGATATTTGTATAAATGTTTCTTTCTTCTAAAGCTCCTGCAAGAGCATCTATGAAATTATAATGAAACTGATTTGAATTGATGAGTAAATTCTGATGTTGTGAGTGTATATCTATTAGATATTCTCTTAATGTTTTAAGTAAAGAGACATTAACAGGGGTGTCATTAATAAACGCTCTGGATTTACCATCAATAGAAATTTCTCTTCTTAGCATTGTTTCATCATTGTAATCAAGTTCATTTTGTTCAAAAAAATCCTTTAATGAGGTGTTTGAAATATCAAAAGTGGCTTCAACAATTGTCTTTTTATTTTTATCAAACATAACAGAAACATCTATTCTTTCGCCTAAAACGATATTAAGAGCATCTAGTAAAATAGACTTCCCTGCACCTGTTTCTCCTGTAATAACTATAAAGGTGTTTTCGAAATCAATATCAGCATAATCTATCAATGCAAAATTCTGAACCTTTAATTTTTTGAGCATAACGGCAAAAATAAAAAAACAATATCAACATAATTTTAATGAATAGAAAAATGATTTAATGAATTATTTTACATGTTTGATAACTTTTCATCTTGTTTGTATAGATAATATAATACTGTCTGTCCAACAGCATTTAGAGTAGATTTACTGATATTTTTTAAGTCATCATGAAGAGTATGATGGTGTTCAAAAAAATCAGATTTCTGTGGATAATAGTGAATAATATTGATAGTAGGTATATCAGCGTGTGTATTTATAAATAAATGGTCATCGGTAATATTGTTAGAACTTTCATCTATGAAATAATTGCCAAATCCTGCTTTTTGAGCAATTGCCCATATATCATGAACTAACATGGGATGATAGTGGATAGACAATCCCTCTTTTGGGAAAATAGCATTAGTATCTCCTACCATATCTAATAAAATACCTTCTTGTGGTTTGATAGTCATGGGAGAAATATTTTTTGACCAATACTGAGAGCCCAAGCACCATGTTTCTGAATCTCCGCCCGGATTACCATAATCTTCTAAATCAAAAAGTACAATGTCTAAACCAATATTTTTTAATTGAATAGTTTGTGCAATGCTCATCAAAACAGCTACACCACTTGCTCCGTCATTGGCGCCAAGAATGGGTTTGTTTTTATTTTTATCATCTTTATCTCTATCTGCAAAAGGTCTTGTATCGTAATGAGCACAAAGTAAAATTCTATGTTTTAATTCGGGTTGATATTTTGCAATGATATTGGTGCCTATCCATTGTTTATTATCATAAGTAACGGCAGAAAACTTTTGTAATTCAACTTTTAATCCGTATCTTTCAAAAGATGCTTTTAGCCATTGTACACATTTTTCGTGTGCTTCACTTCCGGGATTTCGTGGTCCTAAGTTTACTTGATATTTTATATAGTTATAACAACTATCTACATTAAAGGCAGGGGTGTTTTTCCAAAATCTTTCTGATGTTACTTTTTGAATTTGTTCGTTTGATGGAGCAGATTCATTGAATTTATCAGATTCGTTACATGCAAAAAGCACAATGAAAACAAGAAGAAACAAGTGGTTTAAATGTTTTTTCATTTGTATTATTTTTTTGCAAATAAACATAAAATAATGAGAGTGTTTTAATAAGGTTTCATTTCTATCCTTCTTTCGTGGTCAATGAATGGGACGAGACCAACTTTTTTGAATAATATCTGTCCTTTTTCACCTGCAATGAATGCTTCTATACCAGCACTCAATGAGAAATTATCTCCTCTACGAATACAATAAATAGTACGCACTAGTGGGTAGTTTTTAGTAGCGATATTGCTTTGGTCAGGATAATAAGCAGGGGTATTTTTACTTTTCTTTATAGGTATTACAAAAGTGTCCGAATGGGGATATTTTATATTCCTTGTCCATGCATCATCATTGTCGCAAATTCTGGAATAGTCCATAATGCCAATAGCGTTATTGTTTTCAAAAATATATTTTCTAAAAATTGATGTATCATCTAAAGCAAAACAATTTTTACTAAAACTTTTTCCTTCCAACAAACTATCCTTCATGTAAAGAGTGGCTCCATTATTTTTTCTAAAAAAAACGACAGATAATGGTTCATTGTGTAGCAATAGTTCTTTTAACGAATCTAATTCTAAATACTTGTCTTTAAACGCTTTGCTAAGAATAACAATAGCAGAATATGCAATGGGTGTTTGATGAATAATTATGTTTTTATTTTTAAATACATCTGATTCTCTCTGAGATAATTTTCTACTAATAAAAATAACTTTACATTTATCATTTAATAAATCATTGATGCACTCTTGTTCTCCCTTAAAGGTGTAATTGACTTTAGTGTTTTTATAGATAGAGGTGAATAGTTCTATTTGTGGCGTAATGATATATTCAAAAGAATTATCTGCTTCGATATTAATAATTCCTGTAGTAGGGGTATTGGGATATTTTTCAACTATACTATCTTGGTTACAAGCTGTGATAAATGTTAACGATAAAAGAAAGATTACATCCCTGTAGCGTAACATGGTTGATTAGAAACTAATTTAATGTTAACTGTAAGTCCTGTAAAAAAATACCAATCTTTGATATAAGGATTACCACGAGAATATCCTGAAATATATGACCATGGATATTTTGTCCTATTACTCATAACCATTCCGAGTTGTCCGTTTGGTGGATTGGTATTTAAATCAGGATATTTTTTGCTCACATCATCTAAGTAATCTGTAAAAGTTTTTCTTGGTCCCCATTCTATTCCTAATCCTATATTTTTAGCTACATTTACTTTAATGCCTATTCCAAATGGAATGGAGATTTGCCATAATGGGTACTTTTTAGACTGTCCTTCTGTTCGTAATGGTCTTAATTCTTGCCAGCTGTTTCCACCTAAGTTACCTAATGGATTAAAATGAAATCCTGCAAGGCCTGCAAATATAAAGAGAGTAAAAAAATGTTTATTATTACCTATTCTATAATCATAAAAATTAAACTCAGCAATTCCATAAAATTCTTGTATGTTAGATTTGAAGTTTAAGTTTCTTTCTATTTGATCTTTGTTTTCACTTTGAGCATCGTCTCCTTCAATTTGTCCCCAATTAAATCCAAATCTGATAGCTCCTCTATAGTCCCATGCATATCTGTAAAATGCGCCAAAAGCTGGACGAGTCATATAAAAATGTTGTCTGGGATTGATATCTCCTAAATAATAAGAGCCACCAATAAATAAGCCTATTTCATGTTGATATCCAACACGCTTTTTACCTTGTGCATTTAAGAGAGATATATTAACAAGATAAAGTAATAAGACAATAAATATCTTATAAAATTTCATAAGCCTTAATAATAACGATAAAAAGAGAACTTTTATTATGTTTTTTTAGAAATTCCATTTGTTATGAAAATATAAACAATTAGGGGGCTATCTTAGAAAAGTAATTTGTTAGTTACTTGTTGATAAGAAAACTATGCACATGACATTGTTATAAATAATAATCATGATATTTATGCTTAATATACGCCTTTAGAGTATGACAAATATCATTATTACTCTTTTTTAGAATATGTAATTTTGCAAGTTCAATTTAATATGGAAGAAACTATATTATACTTTTTTATTGGATTTATTGCACAAATGATAGATGGGGCATTCGGTATGGCTTATGGGATTATGACGACATCTTTATTGTTGTTTATTTTCCCCAACACTGTTACTCCTGCTATTGCAAGTGCTGTGATGCATTTTTCAGAGATTTTTAATACAGGTTATTCTTATTATGTTTATAAAAAAAATAATATGATTAATCATAAAATGTACTCAGTAATGTTGTGGCCTGCTATTATTGGGGCAATTATTGGAGCTATTATCATTAGTTTATTTAGTAAGCATTTTGTAAATTATATAAAACCATTTGTTGCTGTATATTTTGTTATTATATCTATCATTATACTATTTCGGGCATTTCGTTTGTTTGAAAAAAGAAAAAGATGGATGTCAATTCCTGCATTATCCGCATTTGGTGCTTTTATGGATAGCATTGGAGGTGGTGGATGGGGAGCATTAGTAACATCTGCTTTGATTGTAGGGGGAAGAGATATGAGAACAACCATAGGAACTGCACATGCTATTAAATTTATTGTTGTGATAGCTAGTTCTTTTGCATTTCTTGCATTGCTTGGCAATCAGTATTTATGGATGGTTTTGTGGGTATCATTAGGAAGTGTATTAGCAGTACCTATTTCTATTAACCTTAATAACAAATTACCTAAAAAGTGGGGGCTGGTAGCTATTTCTATTGCTTTATTTTTAATAGCTATGAAGATACTTATAAATACATGGACAAACCCTTTTAATAGTTAGAGGTATGAATGAAAGAAATCAAAGTGAAGAATGGAATATTAAATATAGAAATTCTGATTTTCAGTATTTGCTGAATGAACTTTGTGAGATGTATCCGAATAAGATTGTTTGCTCTACAAGTTTTAATATTGAAGATCAGGTTATTACACATTTTATTGCTACTTATCATTATCCTGTAGAAATATTCACTTTGGATACCGGAAGAATGTTTCAAGAAACATATAATGTATGGAGCGAGACTGAAAAAAAATACGGTATAAAAATCAAACCGTATTATCCTGATACGTATGATGTTGAAAGCTTAATAATAAAACAAGGAATAAATGGTTTTTATGAAACCATTGAAAACAGGAAACAGTGTTGTTATGTAAGAAAGATAAAACCTCTCGTAAGGGCTTTAAAAAATAAAAAAATATGGATAACAGGCTTAAGAACCGAACATTCTGAATATAGAAAAAATATTAATCTTTTTGAGTGGGATGATAAATTTCAAATCATTAAATTTAATCCCTTAATTTATTGGACAACAAAGGAAATTATGGAGTGCGTACAAAAAAATAATATCCCTTACAATTCGTTATTCGATAAAGGTTATTTAAGTATTGGGTGCGCGCCTTGTACGCGTCCAATAAAAGAGGGTGAACCATATAGGGCTGGTAGATGGTGGTGGGAAAATAATGAAGAGGGTAAAAAAGAATGTGGTTTACACTTAAAATAAATATACATAAATGCAAACTTATCTGGAACAATTAGAAAATGAATCGATTTATATTCTAAGAGAAGCGGCAGGACAGTTTCATAAAGCTGCTATACTATTTTCAGGAGGTAAAGATTCTGCTACTGTATTGCATCTTGCTATTAAAGCATTTGCCCCTGCTAAACTGCCATTTATAGTTTTACATATAGATACAGGGCAAAACTTTCCTGAAGTAATAGAATATAGAGATTATTTAGTAAAAAAATATCAATTGCATTTAGAAGTAAGACATGTAGAAGACAGTATGAGAAAATATCAATTAACAGAGGCAGGTAGTAAATTCCCAAGTAGAAATGTATTACAAACATATACTTTATTAGACGCTATTCAAGAACTACAATTAGACGCTTGTATAGGCGGAGCAAGAAGAGATGAAGAAAAAGCCAGAGCCAAAGAAAGAATTTTTTCATTCAGAGATACTTTTGGACAATGGGAACCTAAACAACAACGCCCTGAACTGTGGAATATCTATAACGGACTTATTCACAAAGGAGAAAATATACGTACGTTTCCTTTAAGTAATTGGACAGAATTGGATGTATGGCAATATATTAAACAAGAAAATATAGAGCTTCCATCTATTTATTTTTCCCATAAAAGAAAATGTGTGAAAGCAGGAAATAATCAATGGCTTGCTTATGCAGATTTTTTTAAATTATCACACATGGATGTTATAGAAGAAAAGTTTGTTCGTTTTAGAACAGTCGGAGATATTTCTTGTACAGCAGCAGTAGAATCCGTAGCTACTACTATAGATGAAATTATAGATGAAATTAAGACCACAAAAATTTCTGAGCGAGGGGCTACTCGTTTAGATGACAAAATATCTGAAACAGGAATGGAGGATAGAAAAAGACAAGGGTATTTTTAATTAAACAGATAAAATTATTCAGCCATGCAACTTGTAAAGTTTATCACGGCAGGTAATGTAGATGATGGAAAAAGTACTTTGATAGGAAGATTGCTCTATGATAGTAAAGCCATCTCTAATGATATTTTGGAAAACATTCAACTTCAAAATGGTGAAATCAATTTTGCGCACCTTACAGATGGACTAAAAGCAGAAAGAGAACAGGGAATTACTATTGATGTAGCATATAAATACTTTACGACTGAAAAAAGAAAATTTATCATCGCTGATTGTCCCGGACATAAGGAATATACTCGAAATATGATAACAGGAGCGTCGCATGCAGATATTGCTATTATTCTGATAGACGCCAAACAAGGTATTACAGAACAAACCAGAAGGCATACTTTTATTGTAGATATTATGAACATTCCGTGTGTTATTTTTTGTATTAATAAAATGGATGCCGTTCAATATGATGAAAAAATATATCAACAAATTGTCCATCAATTAAATGATTTTGTATTCATCAACAAACATCAAATAGAATTTATTCCAATTTCTGCATTAAAAGGAGATAATGTAGTATATCGTTCTCAAAACATGCCATGGTATGAAGGAACTACATTGCTTTATGTACTTGAGAATTTTCAATCTTCAACAAATATAGCAGACATTCCTGCATTTATACAGGTACAATACATTGCTTTTCAAAATGAAGAGAGATACTTTTTTGGAACCTTATTTAATGGAGTTATTGAGTGTGGAGAAGAAATAGTTATATATCCAACGCAACAAAAGAACAAAGTTAAGGATATTTTTGTATTAGGAAATAAAGTATCAAATGCAATTGCACCAAAGCCTATAGCAATAACATTACAAGACGACACTGAAATTCAAAGAGGATATTATTTAGTATCAGAGAAAAACCAACTTGAAGATATTCCAAATAAAAAATTAAATACTTTTAGAGAATTTTCTGCTATATGTTTTTGGTTAGATGATTCTGATTTTATTCCTGACAAAAGATATTTAATACAGCATCATGCTTTTCGTACCTATTTAAAGTGTATGCATATCCATGAAGTTTTTAATTTAGATGAGTTAAAATTCAAGTCTTTTGATAATTCAAAAATCGGGATGAATAGCATATTTAAATCAACATTTATAGCGGCACAAGATTTATTATTAGAAGATTATAAGTATTGTCCTGAATTAGGCTCATTTGTTATTATTGATGAGGTATCATATAAAACAGTAGGTGCTGGAATTTTTGAAAAAAACAACAATATTTAAATTGCCCATACTCATTAAACCTGAATTTTTATAAGGCGAGAATCAAAAATCAAAATAGTTTAAGTTTTGCTGTTATCTGGTTTCACAATCTTAAATACCAGAGCTAAAGTGCGCCAAGCTTTCTCTCTTCATAGGATTTACAATCATTACCGGTATGTTACTTATATCTATAATTTTTTGAACATCTGTCCCACTAAAAAATTCTTTAATAGATAAATCAGGTTTATTCATTACAATAATTAGGTCAGCTTCTATTTTATTGCCGTATTCAACAATGGTTTTAGGAATATCACTGGTACCCATAGATTTATTAGAACAAGGAATACCTTTGCTCTTAATAAATTGTTTTACTTGATGAGAGTATGCTAGTAGTTGATTTTCATATCCTTCATCATCAGGTGAAAACAATGCTAATAATCTTATAGAGGCATTATAATATTTTGCAAATTGAATAGCGGTGTCTACTTTTTCGCGACTTTCAGGAGACAAATCTAATGGCAATAGTATATTTTCACACCCATCTCTGTTTTCTTTGCCTCTTATGGTGATTACGGGACATGGAGACTTTCTGATCATACTAAAAGCACTAGGCACGAAAATATCTTTAAATTCAATGTGGCTTTCTAAACCAACCATAATGAGTGTAGCACCTATTTCTTTTGCTATTTTATCTGTTTCTTCATAAACATTCCCTTTTACGGTCATAAAATCAGTCGGTAGTCCGCTTTCTTGTTCTGTTTGTTTAGCTAAATTTTTCATCTCTTCAAAGCGTTCCATTCCTCTTTTTTCATAACAATGAAGTAAAACAATTCTGGAATGTGTATATCTTGCTAAATTATACGATTGTTTAATAGCAAGAAGAGATTGTTCTGTAAAATCAATTGGAATAAGAATGATGCCTCTTTCTTTTACTTTCATATATTGTAATTTTAATTTATTCTACTTTTTCCACCTCAATTTGCTCCTCCTCTTTCTTGTTTTCATTAGAAGGATTATCAGTTGAAGAGGAATTTTGATATAATTTATTAAATTCTTGAATAGCTGCTCTTACTTGGTCTATTTGCAAGTACCATTTGTCTACATTTTCAATGAGCATAGGTTGTTCTTTGAAAAGTTCTTTTAATACTTTTTTATAGGGCTTCTCCTTTGGTAATTCTACTACCCCTGCTAATTTACTTTTTGGGTCTGCTTGTATGTCCACAATGTAATAAACAGGGTCAGCAACCTTTCTACCTTTTTGAATTTTTTCTTTATTGATTTGATATAAAATTATTCTTCCTTTTTCTAATACTTCTGCAAAGTATTCTACTTCATTTATTTTTAATAGTTCAAATTTTCTATCTCCAAAGCCGTATGCCTTTGCTTTTTTTGATGTTATTGCTGTCACTTTCTTAGCACCTTTTGATTTAAAAAAGAAACTAATATTGTATTGAGCTTCTGTCTCTCCTGCATTGGTTTGTATTTCTCCTTTAATAGTATCACCTTTATAGGGCAAATACCACCCTTCTTCAAATTCTGGAGCTATCATTGTTTTTTTGTTTTTAGGCTGTGCTATAATAGTAGTATTGATAAACAATACAAGGACAAAAAAACACTTGGGTTTTAACGAATAAAACATAGTATTTAAATTCAAATTAGAGGACAAAGGTAATGAAAATTTTTTATTTGTTAAAATAAAAAAATTAAAGTACTAAAATACTTGGTGTTATACACTCAATTTCTTATATTTTGGTCTTTTAGGTTCTACATTCCCAAGTCGTTTCTTTTTGTTTTCTTCATATTCTGAGTATGTTCCTTCAAACCAATAGAATGTGCTGTCTCCTTCGTAGGCAAGAATATGGGTACACACTCTATCTAAAAACCACCTATCATGGCTGATGATAACTGCACATCCAGCAAAGTTTAATAAGCCTTCTTCCAAAGCTCTCATGGTATTGACATCCAAATCATTAGTAGGTTCGTCTAATAACAACACATTTCCTCCTTCTTTTAACGCTAATGCTAAGTGCAAACGATTTCTTTCTCCTCCTGATAATACACCACACTTCTTACCCTGGTCTGCTCCGGTAAAATTAAACCTACCTAAATAAGCACGGGTATTAATAGTTCTACCTTCAAATACCAGATTATCTAATCCTCCACTTATTACTTCAAATACAGTTTTGTTAGGGTCAATAGATTTATGTGTTTGATCTACATATGATATTTTAACTGTTGGGCCGATTTTTATTTCACCAGATGTGGGTTTTTCTTGTCCCATTATCATTTTGAAAAGTGTTGTTTTACCTACACCGTTTGGACCTATTATTCCTACAATGCCTGCGGGTGGTAATTTGAAGTTCAGATTTTCAAATAATATCCTATCACCATATGCTTTGGTAATATTAATAAACTCAATTACATCATTACCAAGGCGAGGACCATTAGGAATAAATATTTCTAACTTTTCTTCTTTTACTTTTACATCTTCATTTAATAATTTTTCATAGTTTTGTAAGCGGGCTTTTTGTTTGGTACCTCTTCCTTTTACACCTGCGCGTATCCATTCCAATTCTCTTTCAAGAGTTTTTACTCTTCTACTTTCTTGTTTTTCTTCTTGTCTTAATCTTTCTTGTTTTTGTTCTAACCAGCTGGTGTAGTTGCCTTTCCATGGGATACCTTCTCCTCTATCTAATTCTAAAATCCATCCTGCTACATTATCTAAAAAATATCTATCGTGTGTTACAGCTATCACTGTTCCTTTGTAGTTCTTTAAATGTTGTTCTAACCACTCCACACTTTCTGCATCTAAGTGGTTTGTAGGTTCATCTAAAAGTAAAATATCTGGCTCTTGCAATAACAATCTACATAATGCCACCCTTCTTCTTTCTCCTCCTGATAGAATTCTTATAGGTATATCAGATTCTGGGCATCGTAACGCATCCATTGCTCTTTCTAAGCGATTATCTAAGTTCCACAAATCGTATTGCTCTATCTTTTCTTGTAATTCCGCTTGACGATTAATAAGTTTTTCCATCTTATCGGGATTGTTCAATACTTCTTCATCGGAAAATTTATTATTCACTTCTTCATATTCATTAAGAATATCCATATAATTTTGTACCCCTTCTCTGACTATTTCAATTACAGTTTTGTTTTCATCTAACTTAGGGTCTTGTTCCAAGAATCCAATGCTATAACCAGGAGAGTAATGTACCTCTCCAATATAATCTTTGTCTACACCCGCAATGATTTTCAGTAATGTTGATTTCCCTGCACCATTTAATCCCAGTACACCTATCTTTGCTCCATAGTAAAATGACAAATAAATATCCTTTAGCACTTGCTTATTAGGTGGATGGATTTTACTTACATTTACCATGCTGAAAATAACTTGTCTTCCCTCTTGATTGGACATAACTCTTTTTGCGGCAAAGATAACAATTATTTATCCCTTGTGAAGAAATTATTATGAGGAAAATAATTTTGTATGTAGCTTAATTTTTCTAAAATTAGCGGCATTTGTTAATAATGAAATATAAAGATATTTTATATCAGGATATTGCTTATGTAAAAGGAATAGGTCAGCAGAAAGCTAAAGTTTTAATTGAAGAATTTTCAATATTCACTATTTTTGATTTATTGAATTATTTTCCTTTTAGATATGAAGATAGAACTATCATTCATCCTATTGGTGAAGCAAATTATACAATGGATTATATACAAGTTAGAGGATATATTACAGAAGTTAAAATAGATTATTTTGGAAACAAAGAAGTTTTAATAGCTAAGATAAAAGATGCCACCGGACAGATAGATTTGATTTTTTTTAATGGCATAAAATGGCTTAGCAAATTTATTAAAACAGGTAAAGAATATCTGGTATATGGAAAACTAAATCAATTTAAAAACACCTATAATATTCAACACCCTGAAATAGAAGAGGTAACAGAAGATACAATTAGATTTAAAGTGAGATTGTTAGGTATATATAATACTACAGAGCGGTTAAAGAAAAGCAAATGGAGAATTGATAGTGAAAAGATTCGTAGATGGATATTCAATGTTTATCAAATGTATCCCGATTTACAAATACCTGAAAATTTATCTCATCAAATCATTCATGAAAATAATTTAATTAGTCGTCAAGATGCTTATAAATGGATTCATTTTCCTGAGAATAAAGAACAACTTCATAAAGCTCGGCATAGGTTAAAATTTGAAGAATTATTTTTTGCACAATTAGACATTGCCCGACAACATAGAAAGATGAAACAAAGTTCAGGATATGTGCTTCAAAATGTAGGCACTTTGTTTAATGAATTTTATCATCAATATTTACCTTTTGAACTAACAGGAGCTCAAAAAAGAGTTATTAAGGAAATACGCAATGATACTAAAACGGGGAAACAAATGAATCGCCTTTTGCAGGGCGATGTGGGTAGCGGTAAAACAATAGTAGCTGTATTTTCTGCTTTATTTGCCATAGATAATGGCTATCAGGTAGCGATGATGGCGCCCACTGAAATTTTAGCACAACAACATTTCGCTAATATAAAAAAACTCTTGAAACCATTGCCCTTGAATATAAGGTTACTCACAGGGTCTACTCCTCAAAAAGAAAGGCGAATAATAGACGAGGAATTAAAATCTGGTGAATTACATTTTTTGATAGGTACCCATGCGCTTATAGAAGATACTGTGCAATTCAAAAAATTGGGTTTAGTAATTATAGATGAACAGCACAGGTTTGGAGTAGCTCAAAGAGCAAGAATACAATTGAAAGGAAACCCTTCACCACATGTATTAGTAATGACGGCAACACCTATTCCAAGAACATTAGCCATGACAATATATGGTGACTTAGATGTATCGGTTCTTGATGAATTGCCACCTAACAGAAAACCTGTTATTACAGCACATAGATATTATACGAAGCATTTAGATGTTTTACAATTTGTCAAAGAACAAATAGATAAAGGAAGACAAGCTTACTTTGTGTTCCCGCTTATTCAAGAAAGTGAAAAAATGGATTTAGAGAATTTAGAAAGAGGATTTAAAGAATTATCAAGATTTTTCTCTTCTACAAATTATACATTAGTAAAACTACACGGTAAAATGAGTAATGAGGAGAAAGAATTAGCAATGCAAGCATTTTATGAGGGTAAAGCTCAAATAATGGTAGCCACAACTGTTATAGAAGTGGGCGTAGATGTTCCAAATGCTACTGTTATGGTCATTGAAAATGCTAATAGATTTGGACTTTCACAATTACATCAATTAAGAGGTCGTGTAGGCAGAGGTGCAGAAAAATCATATTGTATATTACTTACTAATAATCTTGGTGAGGATGCTAAAGTAAGAATAGATACAATGGTACGTACCAATAATGGTTTTGAAATTAGTGAAATAGACCTTAAGTTAAGAGGACCTGGAGAATTAGCAGGAACAAGACAAAGTGGAATGCTTAACTTAAAAATAGCAGATATCACCACTGACTTTTTAATATTAAAAAATGCTCGTAATAGTGCTACAAAATTATTAGAACAAGACGAAAATATCCAACATCCTGAGAACTGGCCTATTAGAGACTATATTCTGCAAAACGAAAAAGAAAAACCTTTATGGATAAAAATTGCCTGAACTTAAAGTGTAATCCACAGTTTAAACCATGAGCTACAAAATCTCCAGGAGTTATTTTGATTTTTCTATTTGTCTTTTTAATGCATCTAATGCACCATCTATGGCAGCTTCAAATGACTTTTCTTGTTTTTTTGCAAATAAATCTCCGTGATTAGTATGTAATTTTATTTCAGCAATTTTATTAGCAGTATCTGAAGCATTCTCGTGTTTTAAGATAACATCACTATGTATGATTCCTGAATGAAATCGTGTTAATTTTTCTACTCTTTTTTCTACAAATTCCAGTAATTTTTTGTCTGCATCAAAATGCACAGATTGAATTTTGGTTGTCATAGCGGTAAATTTTAATGTTAGTGATAATTAAAAATTAATCCTCGCCGGAGCGTGGATGTGCCTGTTTGTATATTTTTTTAAGTTGCTCTATGTTGCTATGGGTGTATATTTCAGTAGCCTTTAAATTAGAATGTCCTAACAGCTCTTTGACAGCATTAATATCTGCACCATTATTTAATAGATGGGTAGCAAAGCTGTGTCTTAATATATGGGGATTTCTTTTGGTTTGAGTAGTAATTTTAGATAGTTCTTTTTTGACAATGTAATAAACCTGATATGCGGATAATGGAATATCTTTTTTATTTACAAACAAATATTCACTATCTAAATTTTTTTCTTTTAATAGAGACTTATATCTTTCAAATTGATTTTTCAAACTTAATGAAAATGGAATAATCCGTTCTTTATTTCTTTTACCTAGTACCCTTAAACTTAAATTATGTAAATCAATATCTCTCCACTTTAAGTTGACTAACTCACCTCTGCGAATACCAGTTTGATATAAGATATCTATGATTAAATAATTTCTTATTGTTTCAAAATTAGTATGAATGAGCCCTTGTTCATTGTTATTTAGATAATTTACTAAAGGTTCAGCATCTATAAATTTTGGAATTGTTTTTTTACTTTTGGGTAATACAAGCCCTGCGCATGGGTTGGTGTTACAGATATTTCTCTTAATTAGATATTTAAAAAAAGATCTTAATGTGGATATTTTTCTTTTGATACTTGTTGGTTGTATTTTGTTTTCAGATAAAAAAACCATGTAATTTCTAATATCATCTTTTGTTATTGTAAATACACTTTGCTGACCCATGTATTTTTCAAAATCTTGTAAATCCCCTTGATATGCTTGAACTGTGTACATTGAACAACCTCTTTGGTACCTTAAATAATTCGTAAAAGATTCAATATATTCTTTCACAATACAATTATACGATATATTTTCTATTTTGTCAAGTTATTTTTTATTAAAAACTTAATATGTTGCATTTATGTTTATTCAATAATATAATAATTTGTAACTTTGTCAGTCAAATTTTTTGTTACATGGATAAGTTTTCATTTTTAAGCAATGCTGATGTTAATGTTATAGAAGAGATGTATTTAAAGTACTTAAAAACTCCAAATGAATTAGACGTCTCCTGGCATGATTTTTTCAAAGGATTTGATTTTGCTAGAACGAATTATTCAGAGTTACCTACTGACAAAACAGAAATACCTGAGAATATATCCAAAGAGTTTAAGGTAATTACTTTAATTAACGCCTACAGAATGCATGGACATTTATTTACAAAAACTAATCCTGTTCGCCATAGGAGAAAGTACACCCCTAATTTAGATATAGAAAATTTTGGATTAGATGAAAAAGATTTAGATACAGTATTTCAAGCTGGAAATGAAATAGGTATAGGTGCAGCCCCATTGAGAAAAATTATTGAACACTTACAACAAACCTATTGCAATAGCATCGGGATTGAATATGCATATATGCGAGACCCTCTCGTAGTAAAATGGATACAAAAGAAATTAGAAAAAACAAGATCTACTCCAAGATTTAGTCAAGAACAAAGAAAAGAAATTTTAAAGAAGCTCATTCAAGCAGTTGATTTTGAACAATTTTTACATACTAAATTTGTTGGTCAAAAAAGATTTTCCTTAGAAGGCAGTGAATCTTTTATACCTGCACTTCATACTATGATACAAACAGGTTCAGATATTGGTATCAAAGATTTTGTAATAGGAATGGCTCATCGTGGAAGGCTTAATGTGCTTGCTAATATCATGCAAAAGGGATATGAAGATATTTTCACTGAATTTGAGGGAAGACCATCTGCAGATCCTGTTTATGACGGAGATGTAAAATATCACATGGGTTTTTCATCAGATTTTATCAACAAAGATGGCAAGAAAGTTCACATTAGTTTAGTTCCCAACCCTTCTCACTTAGAGGCTGTTGATGCTGTTGCAGAAGGTATTGCTCGTGCAAAAATGGATAATTTGCATGCCAAGGATTTAAGTAAAGTGTGTCCTATCATTGTGCATGGCGATGCTTCTATAGCAGGACAGGGAGTAGTATATGAGGTTGTTCAAATGAGCCAATTAGATGGATATAAAGTAGGAGGAACGATTCATGTAGTGATAAATAATCAAATAGGCTTTACTACTAATTATTTAGATGCTCGTTCCTCTATTTATTGTACAGATGTTGCTAAAGTAGTATTGGCGCCTGTTTTTCATGTTAATGCAGATGATGTAGAAGCATTGTGCTTTGTGGCTCAAATTGCCATGGAATTCCGTCAAACATTTCATAGGGATATTTTTATAGACATTTTAGGATACAGAAAGTACGGACATAATGAGGGTGACGAACCTAGATTTACCCAACCTGTACTTTACAAACTCATTACTCAACACCCTAATGTCAAGCAAATATATCTAAAAAAGCTTCAAGAAGAAAATAACACAGAACTATTAGAGGTTGCTAAACAATATGAAACTGAATTTAAAAAACAATTAGAAATAAAACTAGAAGAGTCTAAAAAAACACCTGTTACTAAAATAACATCTTTCTTAGAAGGTTATTGGAAAGGTTTACGAGTAACTACGAATGAGGATTTTGAAGAATCTCCCGACACTACAAAAATAGATGAAAATACATTTTTATCTTTAGCTAAAAAAATTAACTTCTTACCCAAAGATTATAAGTTCTTTAACAAAACAATAAAACTTATAGAAGAACGATTAAAAATGATAGAAGAAGACAGATATGATTGGGCAATGGGAGAACTAATGGCTTATGCATCTTTGATGAACGAGGGACATAATGTAAGATTTAGTGGACAAGATGTAGAGAGAGGAACTTTTTCTCACAGACATGCAGTATTAAAAATAGAAGATAGTGAAGAAGAATATACACCCATTAACAATGCAGAACTAAAAGGGGAATTGCGAATATACAATTCATTATTGTCTGAATATGCAGTACTAGGATTTGAATATGGGTATGCTTATGCCGCACCACATGATTTGGTAGTATGGGAAGCTCAATTCGGAGATTTTGCTAATGGAGCACAAATAGTTTTTGACCAATATATTTCATCTGCAGAGTATAAATGGAAAAGAATGAATGGATTGGTGGTATTATTACCGCATGGTTACGAAGGACAAGGACCTGAACACTCTTCTGCACGAATAGAAAGATATCTTCAACTTTGTGCAGGGAATAATATGTATGTTATCAATACAACAACCCCTGCTCAACAATTTCACGCTTTAAGAAGACAATTAAAAAGAGATTTTCGTAAACCATTGATATGTTTTACTCCAAAAAAATTATTGAGATATCCACTTGCTACAAGTAAATTGAAAGATTTTACACAAGATAAATTTCACGAAGTATTAGATGATACATTCTTTAAATCTGATCCATCAAAAGTAAAGCGAATAGGAATTTGTTCAGGAAAAATTTATTATGATTTAGTAGATTATAGAGAAAAGAATAATATAGAAGATATTGTGTTTATTCGCTTAGAACAGATTTACCCATTTCCTAAAAAACAACTTTTGAATTATTTAAGCAGATACCCCTCTGTTAAAGAATTTTATTATATTCAAGAAGAAATTGAAAATGGAGGTGCCTGGCAGTTTGTGTTTTATCAATTGAAAGATGATTTAAAATTACAATATATCGGAAGGCCAGCATCCGCTTCGCCAGCGACAGGATTTGCAAAAAAACATGAAGAAGAATCAAAGAAGATATTAGAACAAGTATTTGCCAAATTTCTTAAAAAAGTAGCAAATTAAAATTACTAAAAAATGATGCACTTTCTTTTTGCAATAAAACATTAACTCAAAAAACATATAAAATATGTCAATAATAGAACTAAAAGTACCAAGTCCCGGAGAATCCATTACAGAAGTAACTATAGCACGATGGGTAAAACAAAACGGCGATGTGGTAGAAAAAGATGAAGTTATAGCAGAAATTGATTCAGATAAAGCAACATTGACTTTAAATGCAGAAGAAACCGGGAAAATAGAAATTTTAGTACCAGAAGGTGAAGTTGTCCCTGTCAATTCCATTATAGCAAAAATAGATACTTCTATAAAACCATTATCGACCCCTAAGCAAGTATCAAATAAAGAGCCAGCGAGTGAACAAAAAGTAGAAACAAAACCGACATTATCAGATAGTTCTGTTTCCTCTAAAATTATACAAGAACCTAGCCCTGCTGCTAGAAAAATTATGGCAGAAAATAATATCTCTATTTCTCAAATACAAGGCACAGGAAAAAATGGACGTATTACTAAACAAGATGTATTACAATACATTGCGGCAGGATTTCCCAAAGCTCAAGAGACTATTGGCAATTATTGGACTGGTAGCAGAGATGTCAGAAGACAAAAAATGTCATCTTTACGGAAAGCGATTTCTAGAAGATTAGTATCTGTAAAGAACCAAACAGCCATGCTTACTACCTTTAATGAGGTAGACATGAGCGCAGTGTATGAGTTGAGAAATAAATATAAAGATAAGTTTAAAGAAAAACATGGTGTAAGTATTGGATTTATGAGCTTTTTTACAAAAGCTGTATGTGAAGCTTTATATCATTTTCCTGCTGTTAATGCGATGATTGATGAAGATGAAATAGTATATCATGATTACTGTGATATTGGAATAGCTGTAAGTACACCTAAAGGACTAATGGTACCCGTTATTCGTAATGCAGAAACACTCAGCTTAGCAGAAATAGAAACTAAAATCAAAGAATTAGCAATTAAAGCAAGAGATAATAAACTAACTATACCAGAGATGGAAGGTGGTACTTTTACAATAACCAATGGTGGTGTTTTTGGTTCTATGCTTTCTACACCTATTATTAACCCTCCACAAAGTGCTATATTAGGAATGCACAATATTGTTGAAAGACCGGTAGCAATTAAAGGTAAAGTGGAAATTAGACCTATCATGTATGTAGCCTTATCTTATGACCACAGAATCATTGATGGAAGAGAAAGTGTAGGTTTTTTGTATAAAGTAAAAGAATTAATAGAGAATCCTGCAAGGTTAATTTTTAATGGCAAAGACCCCGATGAAGTTTTGTTAGGATTATAGTTGCGGGATTAGCTCAGGTGGTAGAGCATCAGTTTCCCAAACTGAAGGTCGCGGGTTCAAATCCCGTATCCCGCTTTAAACATGAAATAACAATAAAAAATAAAATATATGAAAATACAAAAAGTAGCAGTCATTGGAAGCGGTACAATGGGTAATGGTATTGCCCATGTATTTGCACAATATGGTTATGATGTACATTTGGTTGATATTAATGAACAGGCTTTACAAAAGGCTTTACAAACGATATCCAAAAACATGGATAGGCAAATAAGCAAAGGGGTAATAACCGAAGAAGATAAACAAAAATCTCTGAATAGAATAAAAACATTTACAAGTATTGATAGTGCTGTAACAGACAGAGACTTAATAATAGAAGCTGCAACTGAAAATCCATCTATTAAATTAGATATTTTCAAGAAAATTGATACACTAACCCCTCCTCATTGTATATTAGCGTCTAATACATCGTCCATTTCCATTACTAAAATAGCCGCAGTTACAAAAAGACCCGAAAAAGTAATTGGCATGCATTTTATGAACCCTGTACCTGTTATGAAACTCGTAGAAATTATCAATGGGTTTAAAACATCAGAAGAAACGAATCATATCATTACAGAAACTTCTAAAGTTTTACAAAAAGTACCTGTAACAGTGAATGATTTTCCTGGATTTGTATCTAATAAGGTATTGATGCCACTCATTAATGAAGCTATTTATACTTTATATGAGGGTATAGCTGGTGTACAAGAAATAGATACTATCATAAAATTAGGGATGGCTCATCCAATGGGTCCATTGCAATTAGCTGATTTTATTGGACTTGATGTATGCTTATATATCATGAGAGTATTATATGAAGGATATGGAAATCCTAAATATGCTCCTTGCCCTTTGCTGGTAAAAATGGTGGATTCAGGAAATTTAGGAGTAAAAAGCGGCATGGGCTTTTATGATTACTCTAATAAAGACAGTAAGGAACTTATTGTAGCCCCACAATTTAGAAAGATGACAAAAGAACTTGCTTAATAAATGAATGGAAATTATACAGCCTCCTTTTTTAAATAAAGGCGATATAATAGGTATTGCTGCTACTGCAAGAAAAGTAACATCAGAAGAATTACAATTTGCTATTAATCATATTCAAAAGAGAGGATATCAAGTTGTATTAGCGTCTAATATATACTCAGAAAGTTATCAATTTGCAGGAGATGATGAGTCAAGAAGAAAAGGATTTCAGGATTTATTAGATAACCCTAACATTAAAGCCATATTTGTTGTAAGAGGTGGATATGGTACGGTAAGAATAATAGACCGCATCAAATTTGATAAGTTTAAACAAAATCCTAAATGGATTTGTGGATTTAGTGATATTACGGTGTTACATTCACATTTATTTAGATTAGGTTTTCAAAGTATACATTCCACAATGCCATTGTTATTTTCGCAGTCTGAAGAGGCTACTAATTCTTTGTTTGATATATTAGAAGGGAAAAAAGTAAATTATGAATTGCCTGTTCATCTATTAAATAAGTACGCAGAAGCAGAAGGAATAATCATAGGTGGTAATTTGTCTGTATTGTACTCATTGATGGGGAGTGTATCGCAGATGGATTACAAAGACAAAATTTTATTTCTTGAGGATACAGATGAGTATTTATATCATATAGATAGAATGATGATGCAAATGAAAAGGGCAGGCTTACTAAAACATCTGAAGGGATTGATAATTGGAGGAATGTCAGATATGAAAGATAATACAATACCTTTTGGAAAAGATGCTTTTGAAATAATTCATGACTCCGTCAAGGATTATGATTATCCTATTTGTTTTAATTTTCCTGCAGGGCATATTAAAGAAAACAAAGCTTTCATTCATGGTGCTAATGTGAGGATGATAGTTAAAGATAGTGGTGTAATCATAAAATTTTAATTATCGTTTTAATATCATAACATGGATATTAGAGTAATTCATTGTTGTATATCTGTGTTTGATACGAAGTAAAATAAATGTAATAAAAAATAAGAGGGAAAATATTGAAAATAGGATGAATTAGGCTAAACAAAAAACATCAAAGAAGAAAAGCTTTTATTCACTTCTATTCAGGCAAGTACATGAAAAATGTTCTGTAAGGCCTGAGGTATTGATTCATATGAAAGCGGAACATGTCAAAAATGTGGCGTTATACAATCAGTGTTTTCAAATACAATAAAGGTGCTAAATAACTAAAAGAAAAGATGGTGTGTATGCTACTCTCTTTATTTATTCGTAGGAATTTTGTAGTAGTGTATTGTTTTTATACGAGTCATTAAAAAAGTTCATATAGTCTATAACACTATGTGTTTGGTGGTAAAAGGACTTTAACGGATATTATTTGATTATCTGGTGAATATGATATAGTATATTATTAAATAAAAATAATTCTATTAGTTGACATCAATGCTTTTTTTAAGACAGCAGAAACAAAAGACTATATTTCTATTTCCCCGACACTGGTTGTTTTACCTCAATTACCTCTAAGGTAAAAATTAATGTAGAGTATGGAGGGATAGGACCTGCTTGTTGACTTCCATAAGCAATAGATGAAGGAAGAATAATTTTTGCTTTGGTGCCTTTTTGCATCATTTGTAAAGCTTCTTTCCAACCTTTAATAACCTCGCCAAACCCAACAGTAAATTCTAGAGGTTCTTTACCTTCTGAAGAGTCAAACACGGTTTTATCTACTAATTCTCCACGGTAATGAATTTTTACGGTGCTTCCTACAGCAATTTTATCTCCTTTACCTTTCTTTAGTTCAATGTAATACAATCCACTGCTTGTTGGCTCTACTGTGATTTTGTTCTCTTTCAGGTATTGTTCTAGTTTGGTGATTTCTTCTTGTTTGAGCCGTTCTAATTCCTCTTCTTGTTTCTTTTGATTTTCTTCTAGTTCTTTTTTAGTTTTTATATCAGCAAGTTTAATAATAACATTCAAGTATTCTCCTGGTCTAATATATGGAGGAAGTTCATTCATTTGATTTGTTTTTAGGAAAAAAGAATCGGCACTAATGATAAAAGAAGCGCTATCTCCAACATGCATCATTGTAATACCATCTTCTAAACTTCCTTTGAAAGTAGAGGGCTGTAATATCATTTTTACAACGCCTGTTCCACTACGGCTTACATCTTTGCTATTTACAATAACAGAGTCGTTGCTTTGTTTTTTGATAATATATTGTATAGCAATACCATCGCCTGTTTGTGGCATTAAAGAAGTATCATTCTTTACAAAGAATTTATAGTATAAGTTATTATCGGTTTCTTTGTATCCTTTGAATTTTTCTTGTTTACAAGAAATCATTCCTATGATAACTGCTGTGATAATGAATACGAGTTTTTTCATTGTTATTGGATTTGTAATAGTTTTATTTCATAAAGCAATGGCGTAAATGGTGGAATAGTTTTATTTAAACTACCTCTGGTACCAAATGCAAGCTGCGAAGGTAAAATAATTTTTGCGGACTTTCCAACATCCAGTCGTTGTATAACATAATTTAACCCTTCTATAAGTTGGAGCGTATCATGATATCTTATACCTAAACTATCGTTATGGTCTATTTCTCTACCATCTAAGAAGTATCCTGAATAAGCCACAGTTGCTTCTTTAATGTTTGGTCTATGTTTGAAAATCGGAATTGGCAGAGGTTCCAGCCATATAATATTGTTACTATCTTTTTGGTATAAAGGTTTGTTTTTGAGCAAAAAGCTTTCTATTAGTTTTACTTCATCTATTTGAAATGTTTGTAAACACTTATCATTCAGTGATTTTAAATGCTTTTTAATTTTTATAAAGCATTTGATAGTACTATCATTATTCAAAAATCTTGGACGTTCTTCTATATTAAAAATATCTTTTAAGACAATGTTTGTAGGAGCCACAATTATTAAACTATCTTGTTCAGATGATTTATAAAACGGAAAGAAAAAAGGATGTTGTGTAGTATCTACTAATTGAATGAAAAATTTATCAGCGCCTTCATGATGTGAATTCCAAAATACAGAATCATCTTGGGTAATAAACTCTGCATCTAGCCAAAGCCAATCATCTTTTTGAAAAATCTTTGCCGTATCTTCAAATGCAATGATATCCCAATTTACATTTTTGTATGTACTGAAATTGTTTTCAATAGGACCATTGCAGTGTATCAGTAGAGAGTAGAGTATTAAATAAACCATTAATCGAAACATTGATTATTTTTTAGGGTGAATTTCTACTTTGTATAAAATTGGAGATAATGGAGGAATTTTTGATAAATCTCCTAAAAGTCCATGTGCCAGGACAGAAGGAATAAGTATGTATGCTTTATCACCGTAATGCAAGTACGGCATAATTTTATGAATACCACTCTCTATGGTTTCTCCACTTACAATAAATGTTTTAGGCTTACCTTCATCAGTGTAGCAAATGGTGCCGTCTAATAAAGAAACTGTATAATTCATAATTACCTCGTCTCCTTCATTAATTTTTTGTCTTTTAGAATGTATAGAGTCAAACACATAATATCTTACACCAAACTTTGTTTTAATGAAAGGCATTTGATGTGTTTTTTCAAAGTAATTCATTTCATCAATTTCTTTTTGAGCAATTCTTTGATTAGCATATTCAAATTGTTTCTTTAATTTTTCTTTATCAATCTTTATTACTTTTTGTGGTGGTTCAGGATTGTTGCATTGTGTGAGAGATATAAGAATACTGTATAATAGAAAAAGTTTTTTTGTTTTCATATTTAATGTTTTATAAAATTGATATTTCTTTTGAGCCCGTTAAATTTACTTCTTTTAATGGGTGAAAATCTAAATAGGATTTTAAATTGTTCTTCATTAAGGTCTTGCCAATCTTTTTCAGAAAAATTCAGTATTTCTTTTATAGGGTTTAATTCGGGATGTTGATGTGGTGTAGCAAATTTATTCCATGGGCATACATCCATACAAATATCACAACCAAAAATCCAACTATTCATTTTGTCTTTGAATTCATCTGGAATGAACTCATCTTTTAATTCAATGGTTAAATAAGAGATACATTTAGAAGCATCTACTACATAAGGTTGTACAATAGCATTAGTGGGGCAAGCATCAATACAACGAGTGCAAGAGCCACAATAATTTTTTATTTCTTTATCAGGGACGAGCTCTAAATCTGTTACTAATTCTGCAATGAAATAATATGAGCCTTTTTGTTTGACAATTAAATTAGAATGTTTACCTATCCAGCCGAGTCCTGCTTTTTTTGCCCATATTTTATCCGTGATGGGCGCACTATCTACACAGGCTCTGGCATTGAAATTTCCAATTTGCTGTTTGAGTTTTTCATAAAACTCATGAAGTTTCTTTTTCAATACCAAATGATAATCCTCTCCATAAGCGTATTTAGAGACTTTAGGAGATAGTGGATTTTGTTTTTTTGTTGGATAGTAATTAAACAATAATGAAATAATAGACTTAGCATTGGGCAAAAGCAATGTTGGATTAATTCTGATGTCAAAGTATTTTTCCATGTAGTACATTTTTCCATGATATCCCTTTTTTAGCCATAGTTCTAATTGCTTTGCTTCGGTGGATAGTTCTTTTACCTCTGCTATTCCACAAGAATCAAAACCTATTTGAGTAGCAGTATTTTTGATGATATGGGTATAAAACTCTTTTTGATATTCTTTTTTCAATTGTATGTAATTAATAATAATTTAATTAAAATTGCTCATAAAGATATTAAACATGTAGTAAATTGAAGAGGGGAGTTTTTGAGCAGTGCAATGTATTAAATTAATCATTTCTTGTTTTTATGTCTGGCTCTAACTATTTATATTATAAATTGAAAATTATGTATCAAAAAACCAAATAAATATCCTGCTATTATTCAGAATAAACAATAAAGTGTAATTAGCACCATCATTAATATCTAGCAGAATTGCCTCTTATTCTTTTTTCTCATTAAGACAAGGAAGGAGTATAAATATGATTTTATTAATAAATTATATCATTATTATTATTTAATTACAATATTATTATTTTATTATTATCATTTATATTTTACTTTGATCGGTCTTCAACATTCCAATAAATTTGACAAAAAATTAAAAAGTATGCTAAGTAATTTTTGGAGTAGATTAATGTTATTATTGGTTATTACTAATGGTTGGTTAACAGGACAAAATATAAGAGAGGCAAAAAGTCTGGAACAAGCACTATCTGTGATAGATAAATGTTTTTTTATTGAAAATAAAGGACAGTGGCATTCTGATGTGCTTTACCTTACAAGAATAGGAGGCTTAGATGTGTGGATTACTAAGACAGGAATGAACTATACTTTTTATAAAGCGGAAAAATTAAAAATACCTTCAAATGATGAAAAAACAAGAATAAATGATGCTCATTGTGAAAAAACGCAGAACACAATTATATTAGGTCATCGTGTGATATTAGATTATGTAAATGCTAATGCAAATCCAATTAAAGAGGGTAAACAAAAACAACAAGCGTATTACAACTACTTAATTGGTAACAATTCAAATAAGCATGCTACTAATGTTAGTTTATACAAAGAGGTCATAATAAAAGATGTTTATGATAGTATTGATATTCGTTACTACTTTGACCAGGGAATGTTGCGTTATGATTTTGTAGTACATCCCGGTGCAAATCCAAAACAGATTCAATTCAAATTGCGTGGGCAGTATGAACAGTATATCAAAGACAATAAGATTATTTTCACTACTCGTTTTGGTGAAGTAAGTCTACAAAATCTGTATGTTTATCAGGATAATCAAACTATCGCGAGTAGTTTTACAAGCAAAGAATATAATTGGCAAATAGATATTGGTAATTATGATAAAAATAAAATTTTAATTATAGATCCTCTAATTTATTCTACTTACATAGGAGGAACAGGAAATGATTATGGCTGGAACATAGCAGTTGATGGAAATGGAGATGTATATGTTACAGGAAGAACAGTTTCTATTGATTATGACACTACGGCAGGAGTATTTCAAACTACACATGGAGGGCCTTTAACTCCCACAGTAGGTTACGATGTTTTTGTGTCTAAATTCAATTCAACAGGCTCTACTTTGATTTATTCCACATATCTGGGAGGTAGTGGAGATGATGAGGGTTATGGTATAGCTATTGATGGCAACGGTTATGCCTACGTAACGGGATATACATACTCCAACGATTACGATGTTACAACAGGCGCATATCAGACTACACATGCTCCGGGAGGGTCTAGTGATGCCTTTGTGACAAAATTGAATAACACAGGGACAAGTCTTATTTATTCCACATATTTAGGAGGAAATGGCGGGGATGTTGGTTGGGATATAACTATTGATGGTAGCGGAAATGCTTATGTAACAGGATGGACAAGTTCAAGTAATTATTCCACTACGGTAGGGGCTTATCAGTCTACAAAGGCGGGAGGTATTGATGCTTTTGTAACAAAGTTAAATGCAATGGGTAATGGACTTATCTATTCTACTTATGTTGGTGGAACTGGTGATGAGGAGGGTAGAAGTATAGTCATTGATGCTAGTGGAAATATCTATATTACAGGAGTAACAAAATCTACTGATTATGACATTACAACAGGTGTATATCAAACTACACATGGAGGTCCTTTACTACCTACTGTGGGTAATGATGTTTTTGTAACAAAGATTAATCCAGCAGGCAATGGACCTTTAGATATTGTTTATTCTACCTACATAGGTGGAGCGGATGATGATCTTTCTTATGGTATAGCTATTGATGGTAGTGGAAATGCTTATGTAACAGGATGGACAAAATCTACTGATTATGATACCACAGCGGGAGCTTTTCAAACGATACATGCAGGTCCATCAGGGGGGTATGATGCATTTGTTACTAAACTTAACACCACCGGTACTCAACTTCTATATTCTACCTATTTAGGTGGATCTGGAAATGATTATGCGGAAGACATCTCTGTTGATGTTGCTGGAAGCGCTTATGTGGCAGGAGGTACTGCCTCTAATAATTACGACATTACAGCTGGTGCTTATCAAACTACTTATGGAGGGGGTACTAGCGATGTTTTTGTCACTAAGTTAAACAATGCAGGTAATGAGCTTGTTTATTCTACCTACATAGGAGGATCATCTCGTGATTACAGTTACAATATAACCATTGATGGTAGTGGAAACGCCTATATAACTGGTCGCACAAGTTCTAATAATTATGACATTACAACAGGTGTATATCAAAATACACATGAAGGAAATGGGGATGTTTTTGTAACCAAGCTTTGCTTGATAGATGTAACAGCGGCATCTGTAGCATCGTCCACAGTGTGTATGAATTCACCATTGCCCACAATAACACATACAGTAGCTGGTAAACCGAGCATAGGTACACCAATTAATTTACCACCTGGAGTAACAGTGAGTTTAAGTTCATCAACTCTTCTGACAATTAGTGGTACACCTACTGTAAGTGGTATATACACATATACTATTCCATTGGTAGGCACTGGTTGTAATGTATATGCTACAGGTATCATTAATATTCAGAGTGTTAATGTATCAATAGCAGCGAGTGGTTCGCTGGACTGTAGTACGACAAATGTACAGATCAGCACAACGGTAACACCATCATCAGGTATTAGCTATAATTGGTCAGGTCCTGGTATAGTAAGTGGAAACGGGACGGGAACGATAACAGTTAATCAGCCGGGTACATACTCATTAGTAGCGACGGATGTTG
>FWPU01002756.1_pt1 | contig 40462 bp, 35 predicted proteins | sample 2228361 | NCBI WGS metagenome assembly FWPU01 (sample SAMEA103939777, study PRJEB20133) | metagenome | reverse complement strand
GGTTTTAGCCATGCGCCCGATCCAGCGCACATAATCCAGGTATCTGGCGGCGTCTCCGGGCGAGATGCGGGCGATCTCCTCCGCTGCCCGCTGTGGATCGCGCCACAGGGGCAAGGCGTTGTCGTCTGGCTGCAAGGCGCACGCAACGACCGGGCTATGCAAGAAACGCAGGCCGTGTTTCTGCAGGCGCAGCTCGGCGACGATCTCCGGCAGGAAGAGACCGCTGTCGAGTGCGCCAGTGTTGATGCGAAATCCCGGAAAAACCGGCTCGGTAGCAGCTCCGCCCCCCAGTACCCCTCGCCGCTCCAGAACGAGCACTTCCAACCCGGCTTTTGCCAGGTAGGCGGCTGCTGTCAGGCCATTGTGGCCGCCGCCGATGATGATGGCGTCGAAGCGATTGGTGCTCTGCATGGCTTGCTCTACCAGGCTTTGTGATCCTTGAGTATCTCGAGCGCTGCCAGGCGGCCGGAAGCTCCCGATATGCCGCCGCCGGGGTGAGTCGCCGACCCACATTGGTAGTAATCGCGAATCGGGGTGCGATACCGGGCGTAGCCGGCAACCGGCCTCAGGAAGAATAACTGCGAAAGGCTCAACTCGCCCTGGAAGATATTTCCCTGGGTGAGGCCAATGGTTTGCTCCATATCCCAGGGGGACAAAACCTGGCGATGGAGGATGATGTTCTTCAAATTAGGAAAATATTCTGCCAGTGTATCAACTACAGCGTCGCCAAAAGTCTCGCGTTGCCCGTCCCAGGTGCCCTGCTGAAGCTGGTATGGGGCATACTGGACAAAGCAGGACATGACATGCTTACCCGGAGGCGCCATCCCCGGGTCGATCAGCGACGGGATGATCACATCAATATAGGGCTTACGCGAGAATTCACCGTACTTGGCCTGATCGTACGCCCGTTCGATGTATTCGATGCTCGGGCTGATCGAGATAGCCCCGGCAAGGTGGCGGCCTGTGCCAGGCAGACAGGCTAGCTCCGGCACAGCGTCCAGCGCCAGGTTCACCTTTCCCGATGAGCCGCGATAGGTGAAACGGCGGACGTTTTCGACCAATTCAGAGGGGAGTAAGCCCGGTTCGATCAGGTCGAGAAAGGTGGCTTTGGCATCCAGGCTGGATACCACCACGTCGGCAGAGATTTCCTCGCCGTTTTGTAGCGCCACGCCGACCGCCTTGCCGCGTTTAACCAACAAGCGCGACACCGGCGCGTTGGTGCGCAATTGCGCGCCGAAGGAGGCGGCTGCCCGGGCGATGGCATCGGCGATGCTGCCAGTCCCACCGCGAGCAAATCCCCAGGCGCGAAAGGCGCCGTCAATCTCACCCATGTAATGGTGCAGGAGCACGTAAGCCGTGCCCGGCGAACGCGGTCCCAAGAAAGTGCCAATGATCCCGCTGGCAGAAAGGGTGCCCTTGAGCGGCTCCGACTCGAACCAGCGTTCCACAAAATCGGCGGCGCTCATCGTCATCAGACGCACCAGGGTGTAGAGATGGGTTTCATCCAGCCGCAGGTACTGGCGCGCCAGGCGCAGCAGGCTGACCACCTGGGCGGGATTCAGGCTTGTGGGATCTGGAGGCACCAACCCCAGGATCGGTCGGACTGCTTTGGCCATGAAATACATGGCACGGCTGTAATCTTCATAAATATCGGCGTCGCGGCGTGAGAAGCGGGCAATTTCCCGGTAGGTGCGGTAGTGGTCTCCATCGCGGTACAGGTAGTTCCCATCTGGCAATGGGCTCAAGGTGCTCTCCAGCGGCAGGATCACCAGCCCGTGTTTCTCGAGTTGTAGCTCACGGATGACCTCCGGGCGCAACAGGCTGACGACGTAGGAGAAGACAGTGAATTTAAAGCCCGGATAGACCTCCTCGGTCACGCTGGCACCGCCCAGAACATGGCGGCGTTCCAGCACCAGCACCGTCTTCCCTGCCCGCGCCAGGTAGGCGGCGGCAACCAGCCCGTTGTGTCCGCCTCCGATCACAATGACGTCGAATTTCCTGGCTGCCATGCTTCAGGCTCGCTTTCGGGGTGGGTTGTAGAAGGGCAGGCGGACGATCTCCGCCTCGGCTCTCAAGCGGATGTGCTCCACGGTAAATTCCACCTGGACGCGCCGACCGTAAGCCGCGTAAGGTATTGCCACGCTGGCAATGGCAATGTATTTTTTCAAAATGGGCGAGAAGGCGTGGCTGGTAGCCTGGCCGATGTGCAGTTCGTCGTCATAGACGGGTATTGGGGAGCGAGAAGCTCGCCCGGAAAGCTGCGGCACCAGGTCGAAACGACTGTAGAGCGCTTCCAGCGATTTCCAATCCACTTCCAGCCCAACCAGCTTCCACTTTGAGCCGGCTTTCTGCTCAGCCAGCAAAGCCCTGCGCCCAATGAAGTTGCCTTTCTGCAGCTCTACTGCCCAGCCCAGCCCAATCTCGAATGGCGATGATTTCTGGCTGGGGATGAGCGCCTTGCGAGCGGAAATGTAATCCACCTGGAGCATGATCAGCCCGGCTTCGATGCGGGCGATGTCCAGTGCGACAATTCCTGCCGGCATGATGCCAAAGTCGCGACCGCGCTCCATCAGGCGATCCCACAAGGGGATGGCATGCTGGGTAGCTGTCCAGAGCTCGTATCCCAGGTCGCCGGTGTAACCGGTGCGGGAGACAGTGAGAGGAATGCCCATCAGCGTACCTTGAGCCAGGCGATAATAGGGGAGCGGCTGAAGAAAGAAGCCGCTGAAGACATCTTCCAGGATCTGGCGCGAGTTCGGACCCTGCAGCGCCAGCGCAGCCAGCTCCTCGGTAACGTCGATCACTTCAGCCTGCAAGCCCCAGCAACAATCTTGAAACCAGGCCAGGTTGGGCTCAGCGGCGGTGATGCGGAAAACCTGCTCTGACAGGCGCGCTACCGTGCCATCGTCAATTACTTTGCCGTCGTCATCGCACCAGGGCGAGTACAGCACCTGACCGACCGCGCAACGGCTCACGTCGCGTGTCATGATGCGGTTGACGGCATCCATCGCCTGCGCGCCGCGAATTTCGTACTTGAAGAGCGGCGAGATGTCAATCAGCGCGGCAGCGTTGCGGATCGCATAGTACTCTCGTTCGTGCCCCGGCTCATACACTGCAGCCGCCAGGTATCCCGACCAGTCGCGCCACTCATGACTTTCGCAGAGGGCTGCTGTGCGCGGGTGAAAAGGAGAGGGAACGGGCATGGGTAAACAGTCGGCGAGCTCAGATGTGGGAATAAAAAAATTATACTATGGGGGTTACAGAGCCTGGAAGTGATCTTGGATAAAAACCTGTCCAGCCTCCACGTGTACCGAATTTCCTTTTATAATCGCGAGGATCACCCGGCAGGATGAGACTGCCCGGCGGATATGCAACTGGCGGTAGTCGGCTGGCGAACATTGAGTTTGTAACAAAAGTCACATACAACCTGGTTGGATTACGTTATAGTTTCAGGATGAACCGGTTTTGTATGTTTCTAATGCCTGCCTGAGGGCAAAGAAGCCGCTGGTGAAAGGTGTGAACGATGAGAATAGCGCTGATCGTTGGGCTGGTTGCCCTGTTGGCGGTGATTGGGGTTGGCTTGTATGTCACCGATTTTACCGCTTACCTGGGCAATAACCCATCCACCTGCAACAACTGTCATGTGATGGATTACGTCTATGAGGGATGGTATCACGGGGGGCATAAGGAATGGGCTGCTTGCAATGATTGCCACACGCCTCATGCCCTGCTTCCGAAATATTTTGTCAAAGCCAAGTCGGGCTATCACCATGTCACCGCATTCATGTTTGGGGAGATTCCCAACGCCATCCGGGCGAAACAGGAATCGCGAGAGGTTATCCAGGAGAACTGCATCCGCTGTCATCGAGAGACGGTGGCTGTCATGCTGGAGAGCGCGATGCCGTTTGACCGGTACTGCTTTGAATGCCACCGTACCGTAGCCCATGGCGAGCGGGGCATCTCGCTCCTGCCTTACCAACACAAAGAGGAGAGCAAGTGATGAAACGACCGAGCGTGGTATTGATCTTGTCAGGAATTATTGTTATCCTGGCAGCGGCGTTGATTGGGGTGTTGATCTTTGTCAAGAATCAACCGCCATTAGCGCGAGGCGTGCCGCCAATCACTCAGATTGAGGAGATGGAGCCAGACTCATCCAAGTGGGGCGTGAATTATCCCAATCAGTATTCCACTTTGCTCAAAACAGAGACCAATAACACCCGCACCACCTACGGCGGATCGGAGCCATATTCCAAGCTCACCGAAGATCCCCGCCTGGTCACCTTGTTTGCTGGCTATGGCTTTGGCAAGGACTATAACGAAGAGCGCGGCCACCTGAACAGCCTGAAGGACGTGGAAGCCACCAAACGGGTGAACGAGACCACTCCTGGCACCTGCTATTCTTGTAAAACTGCCAACAACCCCCGCCTGTGGAAGGAGATGGGCATGGCGGAGTTCGACAGGACGCTCTTCAAAGAACTGGGCGCAAGGATTGACCAACCGATTGGCTGCGCCAACTGCCATGAAGCCAATACGATGCGCCTGATCGTCACCAACCCGGCGCTGGACGAGGCGCTGAAGGCTCAAGGCAAGGATTGGCGCACCTTCACCCGCCAGGAGATGCGCACGGTGGTCTGCGCCAACTGCCACGTGGAGTATTACTTCGCCGGCGAGGGCAAATACCTGGTATTCCCCTGGAGGGATGGGGTCAAGATCGAAAACATCGCCAGGTTTTATCAAGAGATTGGCTTCAAAGACTGGGAACATCCGCTCTCCGGCGCGCCGATGATCAAGATGCAGCATCCGGAATACGAATTGTTCACCGCCGAGAGCACACATTACAACGCTGGCGTTGCCTGCGCCGATTGCCACATGCCCTACACGCGTGACGGCGCGGCCAAATTTTCGACACACGATGTCAAAAGTCCCTTGCTGAACGCCGAAACGGCCTGCGGCGCCTGCCACACGGATGTAGGCTACGTGACCAGCCGCGTGGCGATCATCCAGCGGCAGGTGCGTGAGACCATGGATGCAACCGAGGACGCCCTGGTACAGGCCATTGCCGCGATCGAGGCTGCCGCTAATACGCCGGGGGTCAATGCCGACCTATTGGCCGAAGCGCGCAATCTGCATCGCGAGGCGCAGTTGCGTTGGGATTTCATCGCCGCGGAGAACAGCATGGGCTTCCATAATCCAGAAGAAGCCCTGCGCATCCTGGCAAACTCGACCGATCTGGCGCGTCAGGCACAGTTAAAGGCAATCCAGGCGGCAGGCTCGCCAGGGATCATTCAGACCAGCAGTCAGTAACTTGAATTAACGAAGTTTTCCCCTCCGGCGGGCCGAAAAGTTGCCGGATGGGGTAAACCACCTCGATGGATATCCGTGCGACCGCTGACACCAGCGGTCGCATTCTTCTACTGCTTCGGATTGAGCGCCATGATTGCTGCGCTGATTATGGGGAAATTTTCTCCCCTCCATCCTCGGGGGATTGCGCCCACTGGCGCAAGATTTCAGCATTGACCACGTGAATCTGGCGCTGACGGACAGCGATCGCCCCGCTGCGCTCCAGCTCGCGCAGCGAGCGGGCAACCACCTCGCGCACCGTCCCCAATCGCGCCGCCAGTTGATCCTGGGTGACGCGCTGGGCAGGCGGACCGGCAAGCTGATCGGATGGCAACTGGCTGATCAAGCGCGCCAGCCGATTGGTTACCTGGTAAAAAGACAATTCCTCCACCAGGGTCACCAGCGTGCGCAGATTGCGCGTCAGGTTTAAGACAATAGCCTGGCACATCTCCGGATGCCGGTACATGGCGCTCTGAATGACATCGGCATCTATCACCCACAGTTCGCTTTCTTCCAGCGCTGCAGCGTTGACCGGGTTTGTCCCCTGATCAAAAACAGGCACCTCATTTAAGGTGGCGCCTTCTTCGAAGATCTTGATGATCAACTCGCGCCCGCTGGCAGAGCTCTTGTAAATCTTGACGCTACCCCGTTGGATGATGTGAAGACCCGCGCATGGCTCGCCCTCCCAGAAAAGGTGCTCGCCTCTCTCGCAACCCACCAGCCGCATACCCTGGGCGATCTTTTCCAGGATGTGCGCGCCCAGGCTGGAAAAGTAACTGTTATTTTGCAGGGCTTTGATTTTGGTTGCCTGATCGACCGGTAGATTACGCATAGGGTGTTCACATGCTTTCAGGTATGTGGCAGAAACATGGATGAGCGCGCCGTCTCCCTGAGCAATTCACCAGTTATTATAAAACATTGCCCGAATTATCGAATTTGCTTCAAAAATTCGTTTACAATTATCGAAGTGAGGCAAGCGATGGCAGAGAGTGTTGAGAACCTGTCTTTAACCGTGGACCTGGATGAGCCCCGGTTATTTGTTAATCGTGAATTGAGCCTGTTAGAGTTCCAACGGCGCGTGTTGGAAGAGGCGCTTGATGCGACAAACCCCCTGCTGGAACGGGTGAAGTTTCTGGCAATCCTTGGCTCCAACCTGGATGAATTTTTTATGGTGCGAGTCTCGGGCCTGAAAAAGCAACTTGCAGCCGGAGTTGTGGATTTGCCGCCCGATGGCATGACGCCGGCGGAACAGTTGGCTGCTATTCGCAAGGTTGCCCATCAGCTCATGGCGCAGGCGCGCGAATGCTATCACAAAGACCTGATTCCTCAACTGAATAAGGCCGGCATCCACGTTCTGAACTACGACCAGCTAGACGAGAAACAACGCGAGAACGTGACCAAATACTTTCAAGAGGTGATCTTTCCGGTGCTTACGCCGCTGGCGTTTGACCCGGGACATCCTTTCCCGCATATCTCGAACCTCAGCCTGAACCTGGCGATCTTGATTTGCGGCCCGGATGGCGAAGAGCACTTTGCGCGCGTCAAGGTTCCGAATACCTTGCCTCGCTTTGTTCCCATCAAGCGTTCCTCAGGCGGTACGCGCAAAGATGGGACAGTGCCATACCATCACTACTTCGTCTACCTAGAGCAGGTGATTGCCGCAAACCTGGAGGCGCTATTTCCAGGTATGGAAATCCTGCAGGTACACCCATTCCGGGTGACCCGCGACGCCGATATGGAGATCCAGGAGCTGGAGGCTGACGACCTGCTGGAAACCATGGAGCAGAGCGTGCGCCAGAGGCGGTTTGGTTCGGTGGTGAGGGTAACGGTAGATGAAACCATGCCTGCCACCATACGCAATCTTTTGATGGAAAATCTGGAAGTGGAACGGCAGGATATCTATATGCTGAAAGGCCCGCTTGGTTTGAGCGACATCATGCAGCTCTACCAGATTGACCGCCACGAATTAAAAGAAGTCCCCTTTGTCCCCGCCCTGCCGCCGTTGCTCAGTTCCGAGACGTACGACGGCAATTTGTTTGCTGCAATCCGTCGAGAAGACATCCTGCTCCATCATCCCTACGAGTCCTTCATCCCCGTGGTGGATTTCTTGAAAACCGCTGCCAGAGACCCGGACGTGCTGGCAATCAAACAGACCCTGTACCGCGTGGGGCGCAACCCTCCGGTGGTGCAGGCGCTGCTGGAAGCGGTTGAAAATGGCAAACAGGTGGCGGTGTTGGTGGAACTGAAGGCGCGTTTCGATGAGGAGAGCAACATCGGCTGGGCGAAGAAGTTGGAGAGCTCCGGCGTGCACGTAATCTATGGCTTGCTGGGCTTGAAGACGCATTCCAAAATTGCGTTGATCGTGCGCCGGGAGGGCGATGGCATTCGCCGCTACATTCATCTTGGCACCGGCAATTACAATGCGGTGACCGCCCAACTTTATGAAGATTTGGGTATGTTCACCTGCGATGAGGAAATTGGCGCCGACGCTACCGACCTCTTCAATTACCTGACTGGATATTCGGCTAAAAAAGATTACCGCAAGCTGCTGATTGCGCCGATCAACCTGCGCGATCGCCTGGAAGCCCTGATCCGCAGGGAGATCGAGCACGCCAGCAGGGGCGAAAAAGCCCACCTGATTTTCAAGATGAACGCTCTGGTGGATAAGCCGATCATTCAGCTCCTCTACCAGGCATCTCAGGCGGGAGTCAAAGTGGATTTACTGGTGCGCGGTATTTGCTGCCTGCGCCCTGGTCTGAAAGGTATCAGTGAAAATATTCAGGTGACCAGCGTGGTGGGGCGTTTTCTGGAACACAGCCGTATTTATTATTTCCACAATGCCGGGCAGGAGCTGGTGTACCTGGGCAGCGCCGATTTGATGCCGCGCAATATCAACCGGCGTGTTGAGGTGCTCTTCCCGGTGCAGGATGCCCGTATGATTCGTTATCTGCGCGACGAAGTGCTGTCCATCTATCTGTCTGATAATGTCAAAGCGCGGCGCATGCTACCGGATGGAAGCTATGAGCGGGTGAAAGCCGCGGCAAAAGCGCCGTTGATCAACAGCCAGGCATGGTTGCTGGCTTATCACCAGCGCGCCCGCAAAGGCTGAACCATGACCGGATCACTCCTGTACCCCGAGCAGAAGCAGCAGTTAGAGGAAGTGCTGGCGGGAGACGCCCACGCCGCTCTGGTACGTCGCGCCTGGCTTTTGCTGCTCTATGATCAAGGCTTGCCGACCCGGCAGGTTGCCCAGACCGTCGGCATCTCGCGCGGCAGGGCGCGCTACTGGCGCCATCAGTTCCAGATCAAAGGCATGGCTATCTTCAATCCTGCATTAACCGAGGCGCAGGGTGACCGACAACCGGCAACCGAGTTGGTATTGCCGGCAGAACGTCTTCTGGTCGCTGCCATCGAGTCGCAGGTTCAATCCCCTACCCGCAAGCCCAAATCCCCCGGCGTGCTGGCGGACGATCCGCTTGCCGAGGCAGGTCGCAAGGTGCTGCGCTATCATTTCCTGCAAATGTTAAGCCATGAAGAGGGTACGCGACTTGGGTCTGACATTGAGGAGCTGCACGATATGCGTGTGGCCACGCGACGCATGCGCGCCGCTTTCGAGCTATTCGAGAACGCCTTCACGCGCAAGGCAGTTCGGACGCACATGAAAGGGCTGCGCGCAACCGGTCGGGCGCTGGGGCGGGTGCGCGACATGGACGTTTTTATGGAAAAAGCCTTCCAGTACCTGGAAAACCTGTCCGAAGCCCATCGCGATGACCTGCACCCCTTATTGCGCTCGTGGGAGCAGGCGCGCGAAGCAGCCCGACAGAATCTGCTCGCCTATCTCGACAGCCCTGAGTATAGTGAATTTGTCTCCCGATTTGATGAATTTGTGAACACACCCGCTTTGGGCGCTCGCTCCATACCCGCCGGCACACCGTATCTGGTGCGGGAGGTGGCGCCCCGACTGATCTATGACCGTTACGCAGCCGTTCGCGCCTACGAGGGCATCCTGCCTACAGCCACGCTGGCACAATTCCACGCCCTGCGCATCGAGTTTAAGCGATTGCGTTACGCGTTGGAGTTCTTTAGCGAGGTTTTGGGAGGCGAAGTCAAAGAGGTGATCGAAAACATCAAAAGCATTCAGGATCACCTCGGCGACTTGAACGACGCCCACGTCGCCACCCAGATGCTACGCGATTTTCTCAAGGAATGGGACGATCTCCAGGACAAACTGCCGGTTGAGGAGCGGCAGACGCCTGAACCCGTTTTGGAATACCTGGCGTACCGCTACGCAGAGCGCCAGCGATTGATGCAGACCTTTGGCGAGGCCTGGGATCGCTTCAATCGCCCGGATGTTCGCCATCATCTGGCGCTGGCGGTGTCAGTTTTGTAGGCTCTTCTTCCTGGATCAATGTTTGCACTGTCAGCTTGCGCTTAAACACCTTCTGGAAGGATTCGCGGTGGTTCTGCACGCCCCAGATCTCCAGATCGCATTGCTGAACAGCGTGCAACTCGAGCACAATCTCTCCTTGCTTTCGGCGAAGGAAACGAGCGTGGTGCACAGCAACATTTCGGATATATTGCTGGATCAGTGCATAGCGTTCCGGCGGCACCGGACCGGTTTCATTGGGCAGAAAGAAGAGGGTGTTCAAACGGATGGCGCCCAGTTTGAGCGAGTCCAGGTGCAGGTATTGCTCTTGATCGCCGAGAATAACCTCGGTGCTGCCGCCGCCGATATCAAGGAAGATCGCTTTTCTCCCGCTCAGGTGTATGCTGTTGACAATTCCAAGGTAGATCAGACGGGCTTCTTCGCGACCGGAGACTACTTTGACATCAAGCTGGGCTTCGCGGTGCAGGCGACGTAAAAATTCCTCCTGATTTTCAGCTTCGCGCGTGGCAGACGTGGCTACAGCGATCACTTCTTCAGCGCCGTACGAGCGCGCCATATCGCTGAAGCGCCTGGCTACCAGCACCGCCCGCTGCATGGCTTCAGGCTGCAGGTGCTGGTTGATGAACTCACCTTCGCCCAACCGGACGATTTCCTTTTGGTCAGAAAGAATCGTATAGGAGTGATTGGGTTTAATCCGCACCAGCAACAAACGCAGCGAGTTGGTGCCAATGGCGATAAATGCGGCCACGCGTCCATCCGGCACGTTCTTTACAATCTTCGTGGTTTTTCTCTTATGGGAAGCCTTTAAGGATCGTTTCCAGGTCAACGCCGCGCTGAATCATCTGGGCAAAAGCCTCGGGCAACCCTTGGGCGCGCAGGGCAGCGACAGCGCTGTCAATATCGTACTCCAGGCGGTAGTGCTGGACGCGCCGCGCCTGAAGGGCTGATTCTCTATGCGCTCCTGCGGGATTCAGGTGCAAAATAGCGTAACAGGATCGGGGGTCGCCGTCGTCGGGGCGGCCGACGCTGCCGGTATTGATAAAAAGGACGTTTTCAACCCAACGGCTGAAAGGCTGGTGTGAATGCCCACAGACGATGATATCCGCTGCCGCTATCTGCGCCAGTTGCAACAGCCGCTTCTCTGGCGTGTGCGGGGTGAGATGTTCCTCGTTGGAGGTCGGGCTGCCGTGGGTGAGCAGGACGCGCCAGCCGGCTACCTCCAGGTAAAGCTGCTCAGGCAGAGATTGCAGATAGCGGCGGTTTTCCATCGTCAGGTTTTGATGTGCCCATTGGAAAGCCAGGTATTTATCTGCCTGTTTGCTCTTGCGCCACTTCCGTTCTTTTTCCGGGAAGCGCAGCACCTTCTGATCGTAGTTACCCAGGATGCTGATCGCCCCGGCCGTCCGCAAGACGTGGATCACCTCATTGGGAAAGGCGCCGTAGCCGAGAAAATCGCCGATATTCCAGATTGCCGCGGCGCCCTGCGCGTGGGCATGTTGGAGCACAGCCTGCAACGCTGGCAGGTTGGCGTGCACATCCCCCAGTAGCGCAATCTTCATTACCAGACCTCTGCCAGGGCTTCAAGATGAGGGTTGTGGAGTTCTCGCCAACAGGGCGCGATCGGCACCACGGTCGATTTCCCAGGGATAGATAATATGGGCATCGGTGATCGCCGCGTAGTAGTCCGGGCGGGCGGTGCCGAAGAGGTTGCGGTAAGGATTGAAATGTAGCACGCAAGTGAAAGGAAAGCCGCCGGCTGCTGCAACGCGGTGCTTCACTGCCGTGATGGTGCGTCCAGACCCCCACACATCGTCCACCACCAGGGTGGTGCGACCACGCAGCAGATTATCCTCGGGGAATTGAATAAACTGCGGCCAGGCCAGCAGCCTGGCTTTTTCCATTTCGAGCTGGGCGGGAAAGTCCACTGCTGCAGTCAATATGTGCACCAGCCCCATTGCTTCTGCCAGCAACCCTCCCGGGATGATTCCGCCGCGGGTGATCATCACCATAGCCTCAAATTCCTGTTGAAACTGGGGCAACAGGTGATCGATCAAGCGGTCAACATCTTCCCAGGTGAGCATTTCATTCCTTCTCTGCATGGTTCTCTCCTTCAGCTTTACCCAATTATAGCAAGGAAGGCGGGTTAACCTCCACGCGCCAATCGTCCAGTGAGCGTCCGCGCAGCAGGGCAAGCGGGTCAGGGCCGCGCAGAATGATCTGCCAGCGGTACAGACCGCCCAGACGGGCGAAGAAACAAGGTGCTGGTCCGGTGAGCAGGGTAGCGTGGCGGCCTTCTTCTGCTATCCAGGTATGCAATTGCCTGGCCAGCTTGAGTGCCATGGATTCGGCTATGTCGTTGCGGGTATGGCGAAACTCGAGACGCACCAGCCTGGTAAAGGGCGGGTAGCGCAATTGACGGCGGTGTTCCAGCTCTTGGTGGTAAAACTGGCGATAACTGTGCCGGGCGGCGGCCTGGATGACGTAGTGTTCTGGCTGGAAGGTTTGTAAGATCACCCGGCCACCCAACGGGCTGCGCCCTGCCCGTCCGGCAACCTGGGTGAGCACCTGAAAAGTGCGCTCGGCTGCGCGGTAATCTGGTAAGTTCAAGTTGGCGTCAGCCAGGATCGCGCCGACCAAGGTAACCAGGGGTAGGTCCAGACCTTTGGCGAGCATTTGCGTGCCAATGAGGATGTCGGCGCGCCTTTCAATGAACTGGCTCAGCAGAGCTTCATGGGCGCCTTTCAAGCGAGTGCTTTCATAATCCCAGCGCAACGTGCGCGCGTGTGGGAAAAGTGCCTGCACCTCTGCCTCGACCTTTTCGGTTCCGGTGCCATACTGGCGAATGCGATGGCTGCCGCAGGCGGGGCAGGTGGCGACCATGCGGCGCTTATAGCCGCAGAAATGGCAGGTTAGGGATTCGGCGGGCGCGTGATAGGTGAGGGGCAGATCGCAGTGGGGACATCTGAGAGGGTAGCCGCAATCCCGGCAAAAGACGAATGTGGCTGTACCACGGCGGTTCAGGAACAAGATTGCCTGTTGGTTGCTGGCGAGAACCTCATTCAGGGCAGATTGCAGTTCACGGCTGAAGATCGAGCGATTGCCCTCTTTCAGCTCCTGGCGCATGTCCACCACCGTCACTGGCGGCAGCTCCTTCGTTTCCGCTTCTGCTTCCAGCGGGCGATAGAGAGAGGCGCCTTCCATCTGGCTGGCGTAGGCGGCTACGGTCTGGCGATGAGCCAGGATGCGAGAGGGCAGGCGCAGGTAGCGCCACTTACCCTGAGCAGCCTGGTAGGTTTGTGTCAGGTCCGGCGTGGCCGAACCAAGCAGACATACTCCCCCGCAGAGACGGACGTAAGCAATAGCTGCTTCCACTGCATGATAGAAAGGCGGCTCACTTTGATAGTATGAGTCGTCATGGCATTCATCCACCACAATCAGACCCAGCCGAGGGAAGGGGGTAAACAGAGCGCTGCGTGGGCCGACAACCACATCGAGTTGAGCAGCGCGTGCCCGACGCCAGGTGTCATAGCGCTCTCCCGACGATAGTCTGGAATGCACCAACCCAACCCGGCCAGGGAAACGCGATAGGAAGCGCCGCACGGTCTGTGGGGTGAGTGCAATTTCGGGCACGAGGACAATGGCCTGTTTCCCCAGTTGTACAGTTGCCTCGACCGCTTGCAGATAGATCTCTGTCTTTCCTGAACCTGTCACGCCATGCAGCAAGAAGGGCGGCGCAGGGTGATCGCCAGACGTTTGCTGTAATGCTTGCTGGATTTCTGCCCAGCAGGCTTGCTGATCGTGGGTCAGAATGGGCGGTTGGCTGGGAGGCAGCAACATTTCCGAGAGCGGGTCGCGCCATACCGCGCTTTCGCCGAGGGACACCAGGCCAAGCTCTGCCAGGCGGCGCAAATCGGCAAAGGTGCCACCGGATTCGGCATATAACCGGGAGACCTCCACAGGACCAGCTTGCTGCATCAATTGTTTCAGCATGGCTTGTCGTCGGGCAAGGGCAGATGAACCGGATCTACCCAACCCGTCCATAGCGGCGAGGGCTTTGTCCAGGGGAGAGGCCAGGATAGCCGTGCGGACGTTTTTCGGCCGCGCCTGTGGTGGCGCTAAGATGGGGGTGGAGGTGAGCAGGCCGCGGCGCACCAGCCGGCGCGCCGTGGCGCGCCAGTCCACACGCGGGAGGGCACGGTCAATTTGCCGACCGCGCAACGCCCCACCGCGTTTCTCTATCAATGCCAGCAGGCGAAGTTCTCCCTCACTCAACGGGCGCAAACCGACCGCCGAACGGCTGCGGCTGATGGTGTATAGCGTATCGGCTTGCTGACTCAAGCCCGGAGGCAACATCAGCCCAATGAAAGCTGCCAGCGAACCGCCGGTGCTTTCGGCCAGGTGCTTCGCCAGAGCCATTTGTGCTGGCGTCAGCGCCACTTGGGGATCAACCAGGGAGAGCACCGGCCGCGTCTCTTCCACCGAGGGAAGTGACACCAAGCGTAGCACCACCCCCTGAACGCGCTGGTGTCCGAAGGGTATCTCCACCAGGTGGCCGGGTTCCACCTTTCCTTCCAGCTCGGGTGTCAGGTGATAGTCAAATACGCCGGAGACCTGAGGAAGATTGACGGCGATTTCCAGGTAAGTGGGCATGAGGTTGGAGATACCTTTGTCTGCTTGCCTGGCTTTCGCGGCGCTGGCCAGGCAGGATAATCATAGCCGCGCGCTACCGGTTCAGCTTTCCCGCATCTTGTGCAAGGAGATACGGGCGATGCGCATCCCATCCATTTGCTCCACGCGCAGAAGCAAGCCATCGCTTTCCACGGTGTCGCCCGTCGCGGGAATGCGCCCCAATTTGCCCAACATGTAGCCGGCGATGGTGTCGTAGTTTGGATCGGAGAGGTTGAGGTCCAGTTGCTGGTTTACCGTCTCAATCAGAGTCAATCCATCGATCAAGAAAGAACCGTTGGGCAGCGGCTGAATTTCGGGCGTGATCGCGTCGAACGGATCGCTGACCTCGCCAACGATCTCTTCCAGCAGGTCTTCCAGCGTCACCAGTCCGGCTGTTCCGCCAAATTCATCCAGTACGATGGCAATGTGCTGCCGATTGTCGCGGAATTGTTGCAAGAGAGCGCTGATGGAGATTGTTTCAGGCACGAAAATCGGTTCGCGCGCCAGGCTGCGCGCCGTACAATTCTGGCAATCGGGCGATTGCATGGCCCGCAGCAAATCCTTGACGTGGACGATGCCCAGCACTTGATCCAGGTTATCCTCAAAGATGGGGAACTTGGTATAGGTGGTCTGCGTGGCGAGCTGGATAATATCTGGTAAGGGGGTGTCCGCCTCCACAGCGATGATTTCAGTGCGCGGGATCATCACCTGGCGCACCACCAGGTCGCCCAGGTCGAAAATGGCATCTAGCATTTCGCGCTCTGGGGGTTGGATAATTCCCCCTTCCTCGGATTCGGACAGGATGTGCTTGAGCTCTTCCACCGTGTAAACCGTCAGGTGCTCGCCGACCATGCGCAGGCCAAGCAGCGCCAGCACCTGCCGCGTTGCCCAATCCAGGGCGCTGATGAACCAGCGGAAGACAAGGCTGAACCAGCGCATTGGCTGCGCCGCCAGCAGGGCAAACTGCTCCGGGTTGTGCAGCGAGGCGACCTTTGGCACTTGCTCGCCCAGGACTACATGCAGGCTGGTAACGATGAGCAGAGAAAGGAACAGCGGTAATGCAGCCAGGAACGGCGCCAACCGCTGGAGGATGGTGGGCAGGTGCATCCGGTTGAAGGCGGGCTCGAGCAGCGCTTCAAAGGTGTTTTCGCCCACCGCCCCCAGCGCCAGGCTCACCAGGGTAATGCCCAATTGGGCGGCGGCGATCAGTCGATCGCGCGCGGCCGGGTTTTCAAGCCAGGATTTTACGATCTTTGCCGAAGGGTTGCCCGCCTCGGCCAGCACCTCGATGCGAGCGCGCCGCGAAGCGACTGCGCCAAATTCGACGCTGACGAAAAAACCATTTAAGGCCACCAGGGCCAGGATCAGCGCAAAACTCCAGAACAAATTCGCTCCAACTTATGGAAAGGAGGCCACCGACAGGCGCGGGCGTTTATCGGCGCGGTTTTGCACTGCGGGTGAACGCTGCCGCTGCATAGCCGACCACTTGCGAGAAATCGCCAGTGATATTGCCGGATGTGGCGTAATTGAGGATACGGACGGTATCGGCGCCCAGGTCTTTAGCTGCCCACATCATGGCAGCGAGCGCGCCCCGTCCGCAGGCAAACCCCTTGCCCTCCTCTTCAACCCGCAGCACGCCGGCAGGGTCAAGTGCCTCTACCTGGCGCAGCACTTCTGCGTCTAGTTTTTCGGCGATCTCCTGAGGGTAAAAATGAGACAGGTCGGTGCTGGCAACCAGGATGGCATTCTGGTCCCGGAGCACTTCCGCCAGGCAGGTTCCCAGGGCTTTTACGACCCGCGAACTGACCTCCCGCACCATGATGGGCAGCAGGCTGAACTCATGCCGCAAGGCGCGTTGCAAAAATGGCAGCTCGATTTCCAGCGAATGCTCGGGGTCATTGCGGATCGGCGTCAAACCATAGCCAAGCGCTGCCTCCAGTCGGGCGTTCAAGGCTTGCAGAGCCTGGCGATCCACCGGGATGGAGCCCAGCGGCGTGGCATATGCCTGGTGAGCTGAGGTCAACAAGGGATATTCTGTCAGGTAATGCATTGGCGAGAGCACCGCCACCAGGCTGGGCTTAACCAGGCGCAGCGCGGCGAAGGCGTACCCGGCTACCGGCCCGGAGTAGCGGTGACCGGCGTGCGGCGCCATGATGCCAACCAACTCGCCTTCCAATGGCGGCAGGCGGGCGGCATTGATGTACTCGTCCACGCTGGCTGCCAGGCGGTCTGGGTTGGCTGGATACCATTGGCCGGCAATGGGAGAGGGGCGCAAGTCGAGCCTCGAGGCCATAGCTCACCTCCTCGAATAATCATTTTGATTTTAACATAAAAACGTTTCTCGCTTTCGCCCACCGTATGATCGAAATTGATGGACAAGGGTCGTTTACCCCATCCTTTTCACGTCAACTTTCTTTACGAGCATGTAAAAGCGGCAGGCAAGCAACCTGGAGCGACCCCGCTGTTTCAGGATATCGGAAGGCGGCTCAAGCCAAGCTCTGGGTTCAAAATTGTGATATACTCTGCACAACGATCCACAAAAGCTGTGAAGAGGACTAGTACGCGCGGAAGCGGCGGTACAGAGAGCGGTAGTAGCTGAAAATCCCGCCCGAGCGCCAGCGCTGAATGGACCTCAGAGCTGCAGGGTGAAATGCTGGTTTGGATGAGCAGATTAGCCTGTGCCGGAGTTGCCGCCGTTATCCGGGCAAAGGGTATCATCCTGTTTCGGCAGGCCGTACCCCATCCGTGTGAAACTGGCTCAATCCCCGTCGTCTCACCGGCGGGGTTGTGTTTTAATGTCCGCGCAGTTCAGGGGCAATGCCCCTTTGATCTCTACAAATTCAACCTACGGAGGTACCTATGGGCTTGCGCATCGAATTGATCTACTGCATGGTCTGACATTATACCGATCGCGCTGTTGGTCTAACAGCCGAGCTGCTGAAGGAGTTTGAGCCTGAGATCGAATCGATCACGCTTATCCCATCCGATGGAGGGCGTTTTGAGTTCAGCGTGAACGGTCAACTGCTCTATTCCAAATTGCAAACCTACCGGCATGCCGAGCCGGGCGAGATTGTTGGATTGGTTCGCAAGTTCCTGCGAGAAAAGAGATGATGTCAAATCAAGCTGCCATGAAGAAAGGTCGCGTTTTTTCGGGAGCGCGTCCCACCGGACGCCAGCACCTGGGCAATTATCTGGGCGCTATCAAGAACTATGTGGCGTTGCAGGACGAGTATGATTGCATTTACTGCATCGTCGACTATCATGCGCTGACGACCGTCGAAACCACCGAGAACCTGCGCCAGAACACCTATGAGATGGCGCTGGATTTCCTGGCGGCGGGCATCCGAGCGGATGAGACCATCATGTTTGTGCAGTCCCACGTGCCGGCTGTCGCCGAATTGCACCTGCTGCTTTCCATGGTGACACCGCTGGGCAAACTGACCGATCTGCCGACGTTCAAGGAGAAAGCGCGTCAGCAACCGCACAATGTCAACTACGGCCTGGTGGGCTATCCGGTGTTGATGGCCGCCGACATCCTGCTCTACAAAGCTGACACCGTACCGGTGGGAATCGATCAGGAACCTCACATTGAGTTTGCCCGGGAGGCGGTTCGCTCGTTCAATTACCGCTATAAGACCAATGTATTGATAGAGCCGCAGATTCGCATTACCGAGTTCCCCAAAGTGCTGGGAATTGACGGGCAACAAAAGATGAGCAAAAGCCTGAACAATCATATCGAGCTGGCTGCCACCCCAGAGGAGACAACTGCGCGGGTAATGCAAATGGTCACAGACCCGCAGCGCATCCGCCGCAGCGACCCGGGGAACCCGGATATCTGCAATGTGTTCACCTTTCACAAGGTATTTTCCTCGAGGGAGGAAATCGAGCGGGTGAATCTGGAATGCCGGCGCGCCGGAATCGGCTGCGTGGAGTGCAAGACCTTGATGGCGCGCAATTTGAACGCTTACCTGGAGCCGTTCCGCGCCCGACGGGCTGAGATTGGCGGGCGGCCCGGATTTGTATGGGAGGTGCTGGCAGATGGGCGGGAGCGAGCGGCGAAGATCGCCAGGCAAACGATGGAAGAAGTCAAGGCGGCAATTGGGTTGCCATAGCCGCCTCGGCTATCTGAACAGCCGGGAATAAAGTCATGCGGGTTGTCGTCCAACGAGTATCTCGAGGGCGCGTCCTGGTGCAGGGGCGCACGATCGCCGAAATTGGCCCTGGCGTGGTGGTGTTGTTGGGGATTGGCGCGGCTGACGGGGAAGAGCAAGCGCGCTACCTGGCAGAAAAGATCGCCAACTTGCGCATTTTTGAGGACGATCAAGGTAAGATCAACCGCTCCCTGCTGGACATCCACGGCGAAGCTATCGTCGTCTCCCAGTTCACCCTGTATGCAGACACTCGCAAGGGGCGGCGTCCCTCCTTCACCGACGCCGCCCCCCCGCAGACCGCCAGTCCGCTGGTAGAGCGCTTCGCCGCGTTGCTGCGCGCGCAAGGAATCCCCACCCAGACGGGGGAGTTTGGGGCGCATATGCTGGTGGAGATCTTCAACGATGGGCCAGTAACCATCTGGATGGAGCGGTAAGCAACCCATCCCAGCCACTGACAGCTCAGATGATGGCTCTGGCGGCGGTTGCTTATTGTTGGATCGCCCAGGGACGCAACAACTCGATCAGCCCATCTTGAGTCTGGATTTCCGGCGGTGGAAACGCCCGATGCAGACTCTCCAGGCGCATCAGGGCTTCTGGAACGCTCAACTGGCGTCCTGCCTCCTGCGAGGACCGGCGGACGAACAGCGCATGTTGGGTGCGGTGACACAGCGCCGCCTGTGTTTTGGCGTGCAGCACAGAGCTGATATCCAGCACCAGGTCTGCCGGGTCGGCGGGGTTTACCAGGCGTGGCCGAGGATGAGCCTCAAATTGAGCCGAGACGGTGTACAACACGGGCGTTGAGTTACTGCCATTGCTCTTGTGAAGCGCCTCGACGGCGATGCGCGCGGCCTGGTGAGTTAAGACATGTGCCGGATGTCCATATTCGCCGCGTGAGCCGTGGGTGATCACTGCCTCTACCTGGTATTGGCGGATGGTGGCAGCCACCTGACCCGCCAGAAACGTCAGGTCGTTGGTATATGGATACAGCTCCCCTTCAGGTCCAACGGGGGGATCGAGATAGCCCAAGAAGGTCAGGCTGCATCCCCTCAAGGCTTGCACCGCACAAATCAGCTCACTTTCACGGTACGATCCCAGCTCAGCGCGGCTGCATAGAGGCGGCTCGCCGAGCTCGCCGCCTTCTCCGCGGGTGGCGCACAGGTAATGCACCTGGGCGCCGGAGCGCGCCAGCAGGTACAGCATGCCGCCGGCGAAGATGGTCTCATCATCTGGGTGGGCGAAGAAAGCCAGGATGTTCATTCCAACAATTCTCGTGAAGGTTTCGCCGCAATGCATCATAGCCGTTGCAGCGCGCAATGCCCGATAGTACCACAGTTGCCCTGGTCAGGCAAAGGGATTTTGCGCCCGCCACGGGGAGATTGCATCGCTCTGGAAGGGCTGCCCATCCCGTCATGTGAGGATCAGGGTAGCGAGCTTTTACACCCCTGGGCATGGGTGACGGTTTTACCGGAGGGGCTGAAAAGACAGGTATAATCAGGTTGTTGGCCTGGGTATAACCGACCCGTTTCAACATGGTTCCTTCAAATTGAATCAGATGGCTCAGGAGAGTTCGCTATGGACGTCGCTAGCATGGTCAGGCTGATCGCCACCTTGGCGTGGTTGCTGTTCATTGTTGTGATCGTTTTTGCGGTCGTGCGCGCGGCGCGCAACCGACCGGTAAAGGGCATAACCACTGCCATCCTGGTTTTGGGCGTGGTGGCATTGTTGCTCTCGGTGGCAGGTGCCGGCCTCGTCTTCATCCGCCCGGAGGAGCGCGGCGTGGTCATCTCTGCCGTCGCTCCCAAGGGATATCGCGAGCAGGTGCTCCAACCGGGTTTGCGCTGGATTATCCCCTTCTTCGAAAACGTCGTCACCTACCCGATTTCCCGCGTGGCCTATACAATGTCGATCGCGCCTCAGGAGGGTTCGGTGGTGGGGGACGATTCGATCTCGGCGCGCACCTCGGATGGACAGGAGGTGCTGATCGACGCTTCGGTGATTTACGCCATCGACCCGGAGCAGGTAATTAAGGTGCACATCGAGTGGCAAGATCGTTACACCGTCGATCTTGTGCGCCCTCTAGCGCGCGGCGTTATCCGCGATGTCGTCTCCGCGTACGGCGTCCAGGAAGTGTACAGCACCCAGCGGGCTGAGATGACGGATCAAATCAGAGAAGAGATGCAGGAAAAACTACGGCAAAACGGCATTTTACTGGCAGAGTTTGTCTTGCGCAACATCACCTTCTCGCCCGAGTACGCCGCCTCGGTAGAGCAGAAGCAGATCGCTGAACAACAGGCGCAGCAGGCGCGCTTTGTGGTTGAGCAACGCAGACAGGAAGCCGAACAGGCACGCCAGCTGGCTCAGGGCCAGGCAGATGCGGTTGTGATTCGCGCCAAGGGCGACGCCGAATCCCGCATCATCCAGGCGAAAGCCGAGGCCGAAGCATTGCGCCTGATCGCCGAGGCTTTGCGGGATAACCCGGATCTGCTCACCTATCAATATATCTCCAAGCTCAGCCCGAACATTCAGGCGATGTTGCTACCAAGCAATCAGCCCTTCCTGTTTCCATTGCCTACTATGCAAGCGCTGCCCACGCCCGCGCCAACGGCGTTGCCGACCCCCGCGCCGACGACAACGCCATAGGCTGACAATCCGAACAAAGGAGAACGATGAACCAAGAGGCAACCTCAGGCAAACAAATCCGCCTGACCAGCCTTTCAAGCTGCGCTGGTTGAGCTTCCAAACTGAGCGCGGAAGCGCTGGCGCAGGTGCTGCGTCCGATTCAAGGCTTGTTTGAGCCGGCTCATTACCCGGATTTGCTGGTGGGCTTGGGTGCTCCAGACGACGCCGCGGTGTGGCGTCTGGAAGAAAACCGCGCCCTGGTGGCGACCACCGACTTTTTCACCCCGGTGGTGGATGATCCCTTCCAGTACGGCGCTATCGCCGCCGCCAATGCCCTTTCTGACGTTTATGCGATGGGTGGTGAGCCGTTCCTGGCGCTCAACGTGGCTGCTTTGCCGCCAGACCTGCCGGCTGATCTTCTTTTTGAGATCTTGCGCGGCGGTGCAGAAAAGGCGCGTGAGGCGGGCGTGGTCATCGCTGGAGGGCATACCATCCAGGATAAGGAACCCAAATACGGTTTGATCGTGCTTGGGTTTGTCGACCCACAGCGCATGATCACCAAGGGCGGCGCCCGCCCGGGCGACCGCCTGGTGCTGAGCAAACCCCTGGGTTTTGGCACCACCACCACCGCCCTGAAGCGCGGCGTGGCTGCACCTGAAGATGTTGCTGAGGTTGTCGGTTGGATGATGCGCTTGAACCGGGCGGCAGCCGAACTGGCGCAGGAATTTGGCGTGCGCGGCGGCACCGACGTTACCGGTTTCGGTTTTTGTGGACACGCCTGGGAGATGGCGGAGGCTTCTGGCGTGGGGCTGCGCATCGAGTTCGAGCGCGTGCCGTTTACCCGCGGCGCCCTGCAGTACGCCAATGACTGGATCTTTCCCGGCGGTTCGATGGACAACCGCCTCTATTATGGCGAGCATGTCCATTTTCTCCGCGAATTATCGGAATCCGAACAGATGCTGCTCTTTGATGCCCAGACCAGCGGCGGTTTGTTGTTGGCGGTGCCAGCAGCGCGCCTGGAAGCGATGATGCAGCGCGCTGCCGAAGTTGACCAGCCTCTCTGGATTATCGGAGAGGTGGTGGAGGGTGGAGAAATCCAGGTTGTCTGAAGGCTTTGTATTTTCCGAACCCGAGTTCAACTCGCGGCGTTCCCCGGTCCTGGCGCGCGGCGGGATGGTAGCCACCTCACAACCGCTGGCGGTGGCTGCAGGCCTGGAAATCCTCTCTCAGGGAGGAAATGCTGCCGATGCCGCCGTGGCAGCCGCTGCAGCGCTGAATGTGACCGAGCCGACTTCGACCGGCATTGGTGGGGATTGTTTTGCGCTCTATTATGATGCCTGGTCTGGGCAGATCAGCGCGTTGAACGCTTCTGGCCGCGCTCCACAGGCTCTGACGTTGGAGCGCCTGCGCCGGGAAGGTTTTACAAACGAATTGCCGCCGTTCCACCCGTACACGATCACCGTTCCAGGCGCTTGCGCGGGTTGGTGCGACCTGGTGGAGCGATATGGGCGCCTGCCGATGAGCGCCGTGCTTGCTCCTGCCATCCGCCTGGCTGAAGTTGGTTTTCCGGTTGCGCCGATCACTGCCTACTTCTGGGATCGGGGGCTGGAGCGTCAGCTTCGCCAGGCAGTGGGCGGTTTGGAACTGACTATTGACGGGCGCGCCCCTCGACCGGGGGAGATATTCCGTAATCCAGGGCTGGCGCGCACGTTCCAGCGAGTTGCCCAGGGCGGCAAGTCGTCTTTTTACACCGGGGAGGTCGCCGCCGCAATTGCCGCGGCGGTGCAGGCGGCTGGCGGTTGCCTGACGGAAGAGGATTTGAGCCAGCACCACAGCACCTGGGAAGAGCCGATCAGCGTCGTCTATCGGGGGCTGCGGGTGTGGGAGTGCCCGCCCAATGGTCAGGGGTTGGCGGCGCTGCTGGGATTGAACCTGCTGGAGGGTTTTGATTTATCTGAGTTGCCCCCGCTTTCGGCGGGACGCCTGCACCTGGAGATCGAAGCCATGCGCCTGGCTTTCTTCGACGCCCTGCGGTATGTCGCCGACCCGGCGTTCAACCCGGCGCCGTTAGAGATGCTGCTCTCCAAGGAGTATGCTGCCAAGCGTCGCCGTCTGATCGGTGCGCGCCGCGCCCAACTGGACGATCTGCGTCACAACCCTCGCCTGGGATCTGACACCGTCTATCTCAGCGTGGTTGATGGAGACGGCAACGCCTGTTCCTTCATTAACAGCAATTACATGGGGTTCGGTACCGGCATCGTCCCCAGCGGTTGGGGATTCTCGTTGCAGAACCGCGGTCACAATTTCAGCCTCGACCCGGAACATCCCAACGCCCTGGCGCCTGGTAAGCGCCCGTATCACACCATCATCCCCGCCCTGGCTACCCGTCCCGATGGATCTTTATTTGCCTGTTTCGGCGTCATGGGAGGATTCATGCAGCCTCAGGGCCACTTGCAAGTGATTGTTTCCCTGGCGGACGACCGGCTGGATCCGCAGGCAGCCCTGGACCGGCCGCGTTTCTGCCTGGAGCCATTCCGGCAGGATGGGGTGGTTGCCCTGGAGATGGGCATTCCGGAAGGGGTGATGGCGGAATTGGCTGCGCTGGGGCATCCGGTGGTTATGCTAAAAGGCCATGAGCGCGCAATTTTTGGTCGCGGGCAAATCATCCTGAGGGACGAGAGCGGTGTGCTATGGGGTGGCAGCGACCCCCGCGCCGATGGTTGCGCCATGGCGTTGATCTGAAGTCCTGACTGGCGTTGTTGCTGCAAGATGTGCTCCGGCGTTTAGCGCCGGAGTTGTATTTAATGGGGTCTGCTGGTGATATGACAATGGTCATACCGTTCGCGCTGCATTTATAAATAATATATATAACCGGTCTGAATAGGCAATTTATCCTCGGGTTTTAGCCAGACGGCTATTTGGATTTTCCACCCAATGGACTCGTATCTATGAAGGAGATTCCCATGAAACGTTTCTCAGTCCTCTTGTTGGCGCTGTTGTTCCTTCTGGCTGCTTGCGGCCGTGGTGGGCCGGCTACTCCGGCCGGACAGGGGTTACCTGAGGAGGCTGCAGCCGTCGCCGCCGAACGCGGCTTGACTCAGGATGACATCTATGCGGCATTGAAGACGTACATGCCTTCCGGGCAGACCGATCCATACATCATGCTCTCCTCGGGCGGTCAATCTGGGCAGGTTTTGGTGATTGGCGTCCCTTCCATGCGCATCTTGAAAGTTATCGCGGTTTTCACCCCCGAGCCCTGGCAGGGTTATGGCTTTGGCGGTTCTACGATGGAAGTTCTTGCCCAGGGTGATGTCAACGGCACAGCCGTGCGTTGGGGCGATACCCATCACCCTGCCTTCTCTGAGACAGCGGGCGAATATGATGGGGCGTTTGCCTTCATCAACGACAAGGCAAACGCCCGCCTGGCAGTGATTGATCTGCGCGATTTCGAAACCAAGCAAATCGTCAAAAATCCTAACTCGATTAGCGATCATGGCGGCACCTTCGTAACCCCTAATACGGAATACGTGGTAGAAGGACCTCAGTATGCGACGCCAATCGGTTGGGAATACGCTTCGCTGAATGATTACCAGGAACAATATCGTGGGTTGATTACCTTTTGGGCGTTCGACCGCCTGGCGGGCCGCGTTGATCCGACTAAGTCCTTCCAGGTGGAGCTTCCTCCTTACTGGCAGGATCTGTGTGACGCCGGCAAAGGCGTCAGTGAAGGGTGGGTTTTTTGTAATTCCTTCAACACCGAGATGGCGACGGGAGGCCTGGAGCTGGGCAATCCGCCTTTCGAAGCCGGCACCACCAAAAACGACACAGACTACCTGCACATTCTGGATTGGCGCAAAGCCGAGGCTGCCTTCAAGGCTGGCAAAGCAGAGACGATCAACGGCATCGGCGTGATTCGCCTGCAAACCGCCATCGCGGATGGCATCCTCTACTTCACTCCCGAGCCGAAAAGCCCCCATGGCGCAGATGTGACCCCGGGAGGAGAGTACATTGTGGTTGGCGGCAAGCTCGATCCTCATGTAACGGTCTATTCTTTCGAAAAGATCAGGAACGCTATTACGGCGGGTGGATTCCCAACCGATGTTTATGGTGTGCCTGTGATCCCGCTGGAGCAAACCATGGAGGCGCAGGTGGAGCTTGGCCTTGGGCCGCTGCACACAGTGTACGATGACAAAGGCTACGCCTATACCTCTCTCTTTCTGGACAGCGCTGTGGCGCGTTGGACGTTGGGAGGCCCGTATGCGGACAAACATCCAGAAGAGCCCTGGACATTGGTGCAAAAGCTGCCAGTGCATTACAACATCGGTCACATTGCTGCCGCCGAGGGGGACACCGCCTCGCCAGATGGCCAGTATGTGGTCGCCTTGAATAAGTGGAGCATTGACCGTTTTGCCAATGTTGGTCCATTGCTGCCGCAAAACTTTCAGCTAATCGACATCAGCAAGACTGGAGACCAGATGAGGCTCTTGTACGATATGCCGATCGGCATGGCTGAACCACACTATGCCCAGATCATCAAGGCGGAGAAGCTCAAGCCTTTTGAGGTCTATCCTGAGGTTGGTTGGGATCCGGACGCCATGCGCGCTGATCCGCACGCCATTACCTCGGAAGACCAGGCGCGGGTGGAACGTAACGGAAATACCGTGGAAATCTGGATGACTGTGGTGCGCTCCCACTTCAAGCCTGAGCGCATAGAAGTAAAACGAGGCGATCATGTGATCTGGCATCTAACCAATCTGGAGCAGACACGCGACGCCACGCATGGCTTTGCCCTCTCGGGTTACAACATCAACCTGAGCCTCGAGCCTGGCGAGACACAGACGGTTGAATTCGATGCCGCCATGTCTGGCACCTATACGTACTATTGCACAGAGTTCTGCTCTGCGCTGCACCTGGAGATGATGGGCTATTTCCTGGTGCAGTCGGATTGATGCTGAGCAGGTGCGCTGTAGCTGCGCGGTCTGCCGAGAGCGCACCTGCTTGTTCCCTTGAAATGCGCGCAAGAGGAATTCGCATGAAAACCCTTTTGTCTGGACCTCCTGACGTCTTTGTCCTGCTGCCAGATGGAAGCCAGCGTAGCCTGCGAGATTACCTGTTGCCCAGTGCGACGCTGATGTTAGCTGTGATGTTTCTGGTCACATCGACCTTCCTGCCTTATTGGAGTATGACGATGATCGCGCCGCAGTACCCAAAGGGCTTAAATGTGCAGGTATACGTCAATCATCTCGAGGGGGATGTGCGCGAAATTGATGCGCTGAATCACTACCTGGGTATGCCACCGCTGGATGAGGGCGGCCGGCTGGAGCGTTCGATCTCGGTGATCGCCATTGTGGTCATGGGGCTGTTGGTTGCTGCAGCGGTCTTTGTGGGTAATCAGTGGGCAGGCATTCTGGCTTTGCCATCCCTTCTTTACCCCTTTATATTCCTGGCAGACCTTTGGCTGATTCTGTATCGTTATGGGCACAGCATTGACCCAGAATCCGCCTTGGGATCGGCGATCCAACCTTTCACCCCACCGCTGTTTGGGGTTGGCGCAATTGGCCAGTTCAAGACGGTATCCCGTCCAGAGCTCGGACTGTTCTTTGCCCTGGCTGCCGGAGGGGTTGTGCTGGTTGGTTTGTGGCTGCATCGCAGAGCCTATAAACCGATCGTCGATGCGCGGAAAAAAGTCTCCCGATCTCGAAGCGAGGAACCGTCTTGATCAAGGTTTACCTGTCAGGATGGCTGGCTCTTTGGCTGGCGTGCGCGTTGATCGTGCCAGCAAACGCTGAACGGTTCACGGGCAGGCGTTTGCTTGTCTCGCCCGGCGGTCCATACCAGACTATTCAGGCTGCTCTAGCCGATGCCCAAGCGGGTGATACCATCCAGGTGCAGGGGGGTGTATATGAAGGTCCACTGAGGGTGGAGAAGTCCGTGGAGCTGGTCGGCATGGACTGGCCGGTGATCGACGGCAATGGTACGGGCACCGTGGTTACGCTGACCGCGCCGGGCATTCGTTTCCGGGGTTTTGTCGTTCGCAATAGCGGGGTTGAACCGGATCGCGATCATGCCGGCATCACCCTGACCGCCAACGATATCCTGGTGGAAGGCAACCGTTTGACGGAGGTGTTGTTCGGTATCTTTGTTGCCCAGGCGGATCGAGCCGTGGTGCGCAACAACGACATTACCAGTAAAACTGAGCTGACTCTCGCCCGCAAGGGGGACGGAATTCGCATTTGGTACAGCCAGGATGTACGTGTGGAAGGAAACTACGTTCACGCATCCAGGGATGTGGTGATGTGGTTTTCCCAAAGGATACTGGTATTGAATAACCGCATCGAACAAGGCCGTTACGGCGTGCATCTGATGTACTGCGACGAAGCCCGTATCGTCGGGAATGTGTTGCGGGACAACTCCGTCGGAATTTTCACCATGTACTCCAACGATGTCTTGCTGCGCGGGAACGACATCCGCCGTCAGCGTGGTCCAAGTGGCTACGCTTTGGGGTTCAAGGACGCCGACCGGGTTGAAGTCAGCCATAACTTGCTGGTCGATAATCGCGCAGGGGCATTTCTGGATGGGACGCCTTTCTCTACGGCCGGTTTTGCGCGCTTTACCGAGAACATCTTTGCTTATAACGATATTGGGGTTAGTTTGCTCGCTGCTGTGCGTGGAGCTGAGTTCCGTGGTAACACGTTTTGGGAAAATGTTGAACAGGTATCTACCGAGGGGAGCGGCGCGGCCGGGACGAACACCTGGCTGGGCAATTACTGGAGCGATTATTCTGGCTATGACCTCGATGGAGATAACCTGGGCGAGCTGCCCTATCGAGCGGAACGTTTCTTCGAACGGCTGACCGATCGCGAACCAATGTTGCGCGCCTTGATCTACAGCCCTGCTGCGCAGGCGATTGAGTTTGCTGCCACGTCCTTCCCGGTTATTAAACCCCGTCCCAAATTCATCGATGAGAGACCACTGACGCAACCCGGAGAGCTTGCCATTGTCCCCTTTTCCAGGCGCGGCAGCCTTCTCCAGACGGGAATCGGTTTGCTGGTGTTGGGGATGCTCACCGTGGGTTTCGCCTTCTCGCCAGGAGTCCGTCATATGAGGCCAGTTTCGCGCAGCAACCCGGATGAAACCACGCCGGTTGAAACCGGCCTGGATGTCCTTAGCCATCAGCCTGATGAAGCGGTGTTACGTGTGCGCGGGCTGACCAAATGCTATGGGAAAACCCCGGCGCTTCAAAAAGTGTCCTTTGAAGCATATCCTGGAGAGGTGGTAGCCTTATGGGGAGAGAATGGCGCTGGCAAGACCACTTTGCTGAAAGCTGTCCTGGGATTGATAGCCTACCAAGGGGAGATTCGCATTGCCGGTCTGGACGTGGCGCGGCAGGGGAAGGCAGTTCGACAGCTTATCGGTTATGTACCTCAGGAAGCCGCTTACTACGATATGAGCGTGCGCTCCACGATGGCGTTCTACGCCCGCCTGAAACGCGCCGCTCCCCAGCGGACGGATCTGCTGCTCAGCATGCTCAATTTGGAGAATCATGCCGACAAACCCGTGCGGACGCTTTCGGGCGGCCTCAAACAGCGCCTGGCGTTGGCCTTAGCGCTGCTCTCGGATCCGCCATTGCTCTTATTGGACGAGCCAACCGCCAATTTGGATGCAAAAGCGCGGCAGGAATATCTGAGTTTGTTGCGAACATTGCATTCCGAGAACAAGACCATCCTGATTGCTTCCCATCGCCTGGAAGAAGTTGAGCTGCTGGCCGATCGGGTGTTACTATTGCAGGAAGGACGGCTGTTGGAAACCATACTGGCCAGCGACCTACGCCAGCGTTTATCTTCTCAGGTTGAGTTGGTGTTGCAGATGGATCCAGACAACCGGCAACGCGCCCTGGCAGTCTTGCAGAGCGAGGGATTAGAGGCGCGCTTGAATGGGGGCGGTGCGCTGGTAGTGCGACTGGGCAGCACCAGGAAACTGCAGGCGTTGAACTTGCTAAGCCATCATGGCGTTGTTGTGTTGGACTTCGATGTGGAGCCAGGGAAATCGTGGAACTGAGACCAATTGTGGTAATTGCCGGGCGCGAGCTGCGTGAAGCGTTACATAACCGCTGGTTATTGATCTACACGTTCGGTTTTGCTTTACTGGCTCTTTTCCTGGCGCGCGCCAGTCTGGTCTCGGCCGGTTATGCCGGACTGGGGGGCTTCGGTCGAACCGCAGCGAGCCTGGTAAACGCCCTGCTCCTGTTTATCCCTCTGCTGGGATTGAGCGTGGGGGCTGGAGCTTTAGCACCCGACCTTGAGCGTGGGACGCTGGCTTACTTGCTGGCGCAACCGGTGAGCCGGGGAGAAATTTTCCTTGGCAAAGCACTGGGCGCCAGCCTGGCTCTGGTGGCGGCGTTGGCTGCTGGTTTTGGGCTGGCTGCATTGGCGTTGTCTGCCAGCAGCGGAGGCGATGCGGCGGGTTATCTTAGTCTCGTCGGATTTTCTGCTTTGCTGGCGCTCGCCTGCCTGGGATTGGGTTTTTTGATCAGCGCATTGACGCGCAAAGCATCTGCAGCGATGGGAGCCGCGCTCTTGACCTGGCTTGGGTTGGCCTTTGTGGGTGATCTGGGGCTGATGGGCGCAACCCTTGCCTTCCGCCCGGCTCCAGCGGAATTACTGCTCATGCTAGTGATTAATCCATTGCAAGCATTCAAGTTGGGCGCTATCTTCAGTTTGCGCGCTACACTGGATATCCTGGGGGCAGCCGGACAATATGCAGTCTATCGTTTTGGCGAAGCCCTGCCATTACTGCTGGCGCTGCTTTTGCTTACCTGGGGGCTGGCAACCTTTACAACAGCCTTCCTGGTGTTCCATTGGAGAAGAGAACTATGAATAGACTCAAATTTGCGGCATCGTTTTTCCTGGTTGTCCTGGCAGTGGCAGCATGCGGGCGACGGACCGGTGAGATAAAGCCGCCAGAGATACTCTATGGTCAGGACATATGCAACGCCTGTGGGATGATCATCAGCGAGGCTCGCTTTGCTGCGGCCTCGGTGCTCAGCGATGGCACAGCGCTCAAGTTTGACGATGTTGCTGAGATGGTGCGCTATCATCGGGATCACCCGGAGCTTGCGGTGCGGGCCTGGTTTGTGCACGATTACGAGACCGAAGCGTGGATTCGCGCAGAGACAGCGACGTTTGTGCACAGCAGCTCTTTGAAGACTCCCATGGGGGGAGGCGTCGTTGCTTTTGAATCCGAAGACGACGCGCAAGCTTTCGCCGATCAAATGGACGGCACACTCTACACTCTGGAGACAATGCTGGATGAGGCGCTCCAGCCGAGGCATTTGCCCTGAGTCTTGTGATGGCGGGAGTGACCTGCGCTCATGCCATGCTGGCGCGCGGGCATCTGGCTAATCAAATCTTTCATAAATAGGAGATTGGGATGAAAGTCTATCTGAAAACGGTGCTTTTTCTGCTTCTGGCAAGCGCAGTGATGTTGAGCGCATGCGGTGGCGGGGCTCCTGCCCCTACACCCACGCCCACCGGCCCAGTGGGTGACCCAGTGGCGGGCAAGACCGCCTATGAGGGCACTTGCATTGCCTGCCATGGGGCTGATCTTAAGGGGGTGCCTGGTTTGGGTAAAGATCTGACCACAAGCGAATTCGTCAAGTCCAAGACCAACGCAGAACTGCTGGACTTTATCAAGGTCGGACGACCTGCCAGCGATCCGGCGAATACCCAGGGTGTGGATATGCCACCCAAAGGTGGCAATCCTGCCCTAACCGAGCAGGATCTGATCAACATCATCGCCTACATTCGTAGTCGGCAGGTTCCCTAAATAGCGGATTGTGTGATGGGGATGGGTAAGATGGAGCCGAACTGCTCAAGACTGGGGAGGCGCTGGCAGGATGACCCCGAAACGGGGCTCCCTCTTCCCTTGCCCTATCCGGAGTATTTGACCTGCCCATATTGCGGCGAGCCTGAAGTGGAGGCATGGTGCTTCGAGCAATTTGTTGTCTGTCACAATTGCGGTAGCTATATCCCTCACATCCCGACGCTGGGTTGTGGGCAATGCCTCCCCCGCTTGCGGTATCCGGGGATCATCTCGTAGAATAGTATAATGTCTGGAGGGGTGAAATCGAGCTCTCGGAGAGCCAGGCTGTGTATACCGGTTCCTGACCAACTTGTGATCTTGGGGCAGGCTCTTCCTATCGGGTGAGCTTCTCCAGCTCTTCCATGTCTTTGATGACAAGATAGCCGCCGCGCCGGCTAAAAAGCAGCCCGTCTTTACGAAAGCGGGAGATGGTACGGATGGCAGTCTCCAGGGTGGTGCAAGCCATATCGGCTAAGTCCTGGCGGGAGAGCGGGATGGCAATCAACACGCCTTCTGGATCGGGGCGACCCAGGCGGAGCGCCAGCTTATGCAATATGTGAGCCATCCGTCGCTCAACGCGCTCGCCTGCCAGAATCTGCATGTTGATCATCGATAGGTGGCGCGCTCCCAACATGCGCAGCAACTTCAACGAGACTTGGGGATGTTTGAGCAAGAAGTTGGTGTATACCTGGCTCGAAAAGCTGACAATACTTGCTTCCTCCATGGCTTTGGCGGTGGCAGGATGGGTGGGAAAGAAAAGCACTGCTCCGCCAAATGCCTCACCCGGCGAGATGAGCTCCAGGATCACTTCGCGCCCCGCTTCGTCGTGGTAAACGATCTTCACCCTGCCTTTGAGTACGATATAGATGCGCTCACAAGCGTCGCCCTGATAGAAGATCACTGCTTCGCGCTCATAATTTTCCTGGCGGCATTGCTGAGCTAATTCGAGAAGCTCCTGCTCGGGGACATCTGCAAAAAGGGGCAAGTTTGCCAGCAGTCGGATATTTGTTTCCAGCACAGATGTGACAGGCATCGAGGTCTCCCGGTTGGGATTATATCAGGGATAAGGACGATAATTCGCCTGGTAAACGACGAAACTGCCTGGGCAGTTTATGCGCAAATGCTTCTTTGTCCTTGTAAGTATGGGGTTCTTTCTGTTATTATCGGCTCTTGCTGGTAGTGTCCGGCGTGCAACCTCCTGGTAGAGCGACATCTATGACCAAGCAAAAACCCCAGATTCTCCTCACCAACGATGATGGCATCAGTTCTCCTGGCTTGTGGGCAGCGGCGGCGGCGCTCTCTGAGCTGGGTTTCGTGCATGTAGCCGCCCCACGAGAGCAATCTTCCGGGACCGGGCGCAGCCACCCTGCAAATTCCAGCGGTATTATTCGGCTGGAAGAGGTGTGCGTGAACGGAAAAACCTGGACAGTGCACGCTGTTGGCGGCACGCCGGCGCAGGCGGTTCTGCATGCTGTGTTGGAAATCCTGCCGCGCAAACCCGATCTGGTGGTTTCAGGGATAAACTATGGCGAAAATGTCGGCAGTGGCGTGACCGTCTCCGGGACGGTAGGAGCGGCGCTGGAAGGCGCAGCCCAGGGTGTGCCGGCGCTGGCAGCTTCACTGGAGACCGATCAAGCGCATCATCTGAGCTATTCCACTGAAGTTGATTTTTCCACTGCGGCATACTTCACGGCGTATTTCGCCCGCCTGTTGCTGGAGCGCAGAATGCCAGCGGACGTCCACGCGCTGAAGCTGGAGGTGCCGCGCGATGCCACTCCGCAGACTCCCTGGCGGGTGACGCGCCTTTCGATGCACCGTTATTATGAGCCAGTGACGACCAGGCGCAGCTCGTGGGATGAGCCAGGGCCGATTGGATACCGCTGCGCTGAAGACTGGCACAGCGCCGAGCCCGATTCTGATGTTTTCACCCTGCGAGCGCGCAAGCTCGTCTCTGTGACGCCCTTGAGCCTGGATATGACCTCCAGGGTGGAGCTGGCTGAGTTTGAGCGGTTGCTGCGCGGCGCGCCGTAGGCTGGCTTGTTAATGCTGCTTGAGCAATGCCAGCATTTGGGGATGGATGAATGGATTCGCAGCCAGGATGGACAGGGGTGGGCTCAGGTAGTCGCGGCTGCCGTCAATGCAGGTGACTATTGCGCCAGCCTGCTCGGCAATCAGCGCGCCTGCTGCCACGTCCCATGGGTTGGTCAGCGTCTCCCAGTAGCCTTCCAGCCTCCCCGCAGCCACGTAGCAGAGATCCAGGGCGGCTGAACCCAGCCGCCGGACGCCCTGCGAACGCAAAGAGAACCGCGCATAGTGATCCAGGTTGTTCTCCGCGCGGCTGCGGATGTCGTAGGGGAAGCCGGTAACCAGCAAGCTGTCATCCAGTTTGGCGATGGAGGACACGGATATCGCCGCACCGTTCAACCATGCGCCGCGTCCACGCTCGGCAGTGAAAAGCTCCTGGCGCATGGGGTCATAGACAGCCCCCAGGCAGACCTGGCCGCCTTCCTGATAGGCGATCGAGACGCAAAAGAATGGCACGCCATGAGCGTAATTCACCGTCCCGTCCAGCGGGTCAATGTACCACTGGCAGCAATCCTGACCACTCCACTGGCCGCTTTCTTCGGCCAGGATGCGATGGTGGGGGAAACGGTTGCGGATATATCCAACCAGGTGAGCCTCTGACTGGTGATCGATTTCGGTGACCAGGTCGATGACCCCCTTATGATTGACCTGGTGGCGCTGACCATAGCCGCGGCGCAGGATATCACCTGCCTCCAAGGCCAGGGATGCAAGATCGTTTAATGTTGGCTGCATTTCAGGTTTTGGCGTTCAGGATTTTATACAGTTCCTCCAGCTCGCGCTGCACGGCTTCGCGCTGGCTGACGGCTTCGGCATGAATCAGGCGAAAAGTGGCTTTCTGGTCTTCTGGCAGAGTCTCCAGCAGGCGTTGACTGCGGGCGATCTGGGCGTTTTTCTGGCGCAGCTTGACCTCCAAGCGTTCGCGATAGCCTTGATAAAAGTCTTCTTCGTTCATAGGTTTGAGGTCAGCCCGCGCTTCGCCGGCGAGCACATCTGCGACTGTGAGCAGGAATGCTTCAGTGTCGACGGGCTTCTCAATAAAGCGGACCGCTCCCAGGCGCAGGGCAAAGTCGCGATCCTCGGGGGTGACGTAGGTAGCGGAGAGGAAGATAATCGGGATGCGGCTCAAGCGGAGGTCGGAGCGCAGGTGGTAAGCCAGGGCAAAGCCGTCCATCTTTGGCATGAGTATATCGGTGATCACCAGGTCTGGAGGCTGTCGCCTGGCCAGCTCCAGCGCCTCTTGCCCATTGCGGGCGGTGATCACCGTATACCCTTTGAAGCGCAGGGTGATTTCGAGCAATTCCAGGATGTGAGGGACGTCTTCGACGATCAGGACAACGTTGTTGGGGACGTTCATGTTGTTTATTGTAGTCTCATCAGTGGCGTGGGGCAAGGAACAGAATTGTAAGGATTCAGCCCGCATCCTCCATTTCGGTTGCCAGTTGCTCGAAGAACTGCGCCATCACACGGTGGCGGTTCTCGGCAATCCGGCGTGCTGTGGGTGTATGGAGGCTTGCCTTGAGATGAATCAACTTGAACAGATATTCATGATAGGCGGTGTGGAGCTCGCCGCGTTCCAGCTTGCCAGTGGCCAAAAAGAGCGCCGATGGCTTGCGGTATAACGGTTGCCCGTTTTGCAGGCTATAGGCGAGCGCCCGCGCTACCCCGATGGCGCCAATAGCATCCAGCTTATCGGCGTCGAAGCCTGGCGTTTATCCCGAAAACGGTGAGCCTGAATGCATTCCACCACGTGCTCGATGCGCTCGCGCGGCCAGCCCTCTGCTTGCAGCACCTGGCAGGCAAAATCCGCTGCAGCATGATGATGAGATGAACGGCTGGATTCATCCCCTGGTTTGCCATTGCCGGCATCGTGCAACAGGGCTGCCGCGCGCACAATCTCCACATCGGCGCCTTCGGCTTGTGCCAGACGCTCAGCCATCCGATAGACCCTCAAAATGTGCTCGAAGCCATGCACAGGGTCGGCAGGATCGTACCAGGAGCGGGCTGTCTCCAGGTTGAGCGTCATATCGGGAAGACCTTCCCCTTTTTGATGACCGTGTTTACCAGGTTCACGCCAAAACGGTAGCCGAGATGACGGTAATCCGGGACGTTGAGGATGAGCAGGTCAGCCTGTTTGCCAACCTCGATCGAGCCTATCCGGTCCTGGCGGGCGATTGCGGCGGCGGCGTTGATCGTGGCGGCGGCAATTGCTTCTGCTGGGGTCAGGCGCAGATAGCGGCAGGCAAGGGCAATGGCAAATTGCATGCTTTCACACCAGGCTGTGCCGGGGTTGAGATCGGTGGCGATGGCAAGCAATCCGCCAGAATCGATGATGAGGCGGGCGGGGAGGTAGCGGTCTTCCACCAGACCAAAAGGAGTACAGGGCAGGGCTACGGCCACGGTATCGCTGGAACCCAGGAGCGCAATCTCTTCGGCTGGAGTGGCTACCAGATGATCCGCCGAGACTGCGCCGAGTTCAACTGCCAGGCTTACGCCGCCAAGATGATCGAACTCGTCGGCGTGGATCTTGAGCGGGAAGCCATGCTGGCGGGCGGTTTCCAGTATACAGCGAGATTGCTCCAGGGTGAATGCGCCGGTTTCACAAAAAACGTCAACAAAGGGCATCTCGAGAAAAGGTGCATGGTGTGGCCACCAGGTTTTCAGCACAGGCAGCATAGTTTCACAGATCAGCTGGGTGTACGCATCCGGCGCATTTGTGTATTCTGGGGGTATGGCATGCGCCCCGAGGAAGGTGATGGCCAGTTCCAGCGGACCCTCGGCGTCGAGGTGGATCAGAGCCTGGAGCATGCGCAATTCTGCAGCGGTGCGCAAGCCGTAGCCGGTCTTGACTTCCGCAGTCGTCGTGCCGTATGAGAACATCGTCCACAAGCGACGACGGGTCTCGTTGAGCAACCTTTCCATGGGGGCGGTGCGTGTAGCGCGCACCGTGGAGAGGATGCCGCCGCCCGCAGCCAGGATTTCCAGGTAGGTCTTGCCTTGTTGGCACATCTCGAACTCGGCGGCGCGATCTCCAGCCCAGATGGCGTGCGTATGCGGGTCGACAAAACCAGGCATGACCACACATCCATTGGCGTTGATGGCCGGTTCGTCTGGGTAGGTGGCACGCAGCTCATCGCTGGGACCGACGGCGGCGATCTTTTCGTCTTGAATCAGCACCGCGCCGTCAGGGATGATATTCAGGTTTCCCAACTGACGGCCGCGTTGTGGGCCGCCAGAAAGGGTGAGCACTTGGGAAGCAGAATGGATGAGCATGAGGCTGTTGTTGGCGGGAATTTCAAGGGCATTATGCCATGCAAAGCCGGGAATGGCAACAGGCCATGGGGTGAATCCGACCTGTATTTTCCTTGCTGGCAGCTAACCCGACCGATATAATCCAATTCGCAGGCATCTACTGCAAGCCCGGGGCGCGATACCAGGCGCGCTTGCCCGGCATACTTTCATCCAATCTGCTCAGGATCGGTTTAAGGAGTGACCATGGACGATTCGCTGCGTATGGAAAGCGACTCTTTGGGCGAAGTCGCCGTGCCAGCCCAGGCACTGTATGGTGGGCAGACCCGGCGGGCGGTTTTGAATTTTCCCATCTCCGGCTTGCGACCCTGGCGGGCTTTCATTTGGTCGATGGGTATCATCAAGCGGGCGGCGGCTGAGGTAAATCGAGAGCTGGGCTTGTTAGACGCCGAACGGGCTGCGGCGATTGTTCAGGCGGCGCAAGAAGTGATTGATGGTCGCTGGGACGACCAGTTTGTAGTGGACCCGTTTCAGGCGGGCGCCGGCACCAGCCATAATATGAACGCAAATGAGGTGATTGCCAACCGCGCCACGCAGTTGCTTGGTGGGCGTTTAGGCGAGTACCGCGTTCATCCCAACGATCACGTCAATATGAGCCAATCCACCAACGATACGATTCCGACGGCGATCCGCTTGGGGGCGTTATGGCGGCTGGATGAACTGCTGGAATCTGTCGCCCATCTGGCTTTATCCCTGTATGAGAAAGCCACCGAGTTTGACGACATTGTCAAATCAGGGCGCACACACTTGCAAGATGCCGTGCCAGTGCGGCTGGGACAGGAGTTTGGCGCGTATGCGCGGGCGGTTGAGCGGGATGGCGAGCGTATTCGCCGCGCCGCGGAGGGGTTGCGCCGTTTAGGGATTGGAGGGACGGCGGTGGGCAGTGGCCTGAATGCCCATCCGCAATATCACGCGCGCATGGTGCAGCGTCTCTCTGATCTCAGCGGGCTAACCTTGTATACATCTGACAATCTGTTCGAGAGCATGCAATCCATGGCAGACATAGCCGATTTCTCTGCCGCGTTGCGCACCCTGGCAATTACCTTGACCCGAATCGCCAACGATTTTCGTTTGCTGGCCTCCGGGCCTTCCACCGGACTGGACGAGATCCGCCTGCCGGCGGTTCAGCCCGGTTCGAGCATTATGCCGGGCAAAGTCAACCCGGTGATGGCCGAAATGCTCAACATGGCAATGTATCATGTGCAGGGATGCGATCATGCCATTGCCCTGGCAGCTCAGGCTGGACAACTGGAGCTGAACGTGATGATGCCGGTGATCGCCCACAACCTGTTCGAAAGTATGCAGGTGACCATCGGCGCGGTGCAGGCTTTCACAGCGAAGTGCGTGCGTGGGGTGCAGGCCAATCGTCAAAAAGCAGAGGGCTGGCTGGCGAAGAACGCCATCGTCGTCACCGCTCTCAACCTGCTGATCGGGTACGCGGCCGGGGCGGCGCTAGTCAAGGAGGCTCTCAGGCGAGATGTGACGATCCGTGAGGTGGCGCTGGAGAAAGCGCGCGCTGGAGAATTGCTGCATCGCCGGGAGGGGCGCCCGCTTACGGAGCAGGAGGTGCAGACGGCGCTGGGCGATTTGCGCCGCCTGACAGAGGGCGGCATTGTCGGTGAAGGGGGAGCCGGGGGCTAGTGGGGATTTGTGGGACGGTGAATCGGGGTATAATCTCGGCGTGTTCAGGAAGAAGTCCCCTGAAGAGTTGAGCGCCGACGAGCTGCGCTGGCTGCTGGTAGAGAAGCGCCGGGCAGCCCGTCAGGAACGTCTTGAACGGTATCGCCGCACCGGAAGGGCCGTGTTGCTTGTGCCGGATACAGAGACCTCCCTGGGCGATTTGCGCGCTGGCGCCCAGGCGGAGGAGCCAGCGGGGAAATCGGCGGGCAAATCACAGCTCAGGCGAATCCTGGATGGCTTCTTGCTGCTAGTTGAGATCGGCGGCATCCTCGGTTTCTTGTTCCTCCTGTTCAATGGCATGAACCTGATTCGTGAGCTGAATCAGGAGGTGGCCTCAGCTCTGGAGCAGCCGACGCTGACACCCACCCCGCTGATTATGGCGGTTGTGTTGCCCTCTGGGCATACCCCGCCCAATGCAGAGGGTGGCGCCCGCCCCAATGATGCCGAGATTCCCGAACACCTGCGCCCATTAGTTCAATCGTTGGCAAGCATCCCTTTGCCGACTCCTGGGCCACAACAGGCGATTCGCATCCAGATTCCGGCAATCGGCGTAGACGCGCCCGTTGTGCAGGGGGATGGATGGGAGCAGTTGAAGAAGGGGGTGGGGCAACATGTGGGTTCGGCAGACCCGGGTGAGCAGGGAAACGTGGTGCTATCCGCCCATAACGATATCTTTGGCGAGATCTTTCGCGATCTGGATCGGCTGAAACCAGGCGACACGGTCACTTTGTTCACCAACCAGCAGGCGTATACCTACGTGGTATCGGAAACCAAGATCGTGGAGCCTACTGCGGTTGAGGTTTTAGCTCAGACCGACGATCCAATCGTGACATTGATCTCGTGCTATCCGTATATGGTGGACAAACAGCGCATCGTTGTTGTGGCGCGCATGCAAGGTAGTGATGACTGAGCCCTATTGAATGGGGCAGTATCCTTTGGAGGCGGTTAAGATGAGTAAAAAAAGTAAACGACAAAGATCTAGAATGACGGCTCCGGCGACAACCACGCCAGTGATGGAGAATATCCCCAGCCGTTCTTCGGAGCGGGAGTTCAACCCGGATTATTCCTACGTAATAAAGGACCTGAAGCGCATTGGCGTGCTGGCGGGCACGTTCTTTGCGATCTTGATCGTGTTATCGTTCATCATCCGCTAGTTTGAACGCGCTGGAACCCTCGACGAGCTCACCCAAATGGGGTCCGCTGACCAAACTGGCGGTAGGGCTGACCCTGATTGCCATCCTGGCAGCCCTGCTGGTGCGCTTTCGGCGGATCGTCGGGCCACTGCTGGTAGCCTTTGTGCTGAGCTACTTGCTTTATCCGGTGGCTTCCAGCGTGCGCCAGTGGACCAAACTCTCCTGGCGGGCATCGGTAAACCTGATTTTCCTGGTGGTGGTGGTCATCTTCGCCGGGATTGTGGCGCTGATGGGCATCACCATCGTCCAGCAGGTGCAAAGCCTGATCAACTTTGTCCGTCAACTGACAACAGACCTGCCGGCGATTGTGGCTGATTTGTCCACCCAGGCGTATCAGATTGGCCCATTCCAATTCGATTTTCAGCAGTACGACCTGCAGGCGCTGACCAACCAGGTCATCTCGGTGGTGCAGCCGGTGCTTGGGCGCATCGGCGGTCTGGTGAGCACGCTGGCAGCCAGCGCCATCAACACCCTGGGTTGGGCGTTGTTTATCCTGGTGATCGCTTATTTCTTGCTGGCAGATGCCGGGCGGGTGCCAAACCAGCAGCTCGCGCTGGAAATTCCCAACTATTCGGAAGACCTGCACCGCCTGGGGGTCGAACTGAGGAAGATCTGGAACGCCTATCTGCGCGGCCAGTTGATCATCATTTTGCTGGTGATGGTGACGTATACCATCTTGTTGACCTCGCTGGGCGTGCGCTACGCGTTGGGGATTGCGATCCTGGCTGGGATGGCGCGCTTTGTCCCCTATGTGGGACCTGTCGTCGCCTGGGGCACTTTGGTGGCGGTGGCGTTCTTTCAGGGGGGCAATTATTTTGGTTTAGAGCAGTGGAAGTACGTAGGCTTGATTGTCATTATTGCGGTGTTGGTGGATCAGATCTTTGATCAATTAATCTCGCCGCGCATCTTTGGCGATACCCTTGGCGTGCATCCAGCGGGCGTCTTGCTGGCGGCGATCATTGCCACCAACCTGATCGGCATCATCGGCCTGGTGCTGGCGGCGCCTGTGCTGGCAACCATCAACCTGGTCGGGCGCTATATTCTGCGCAAGATGTTTGATCTGGAGCCATGGCCTGAGGGAGAAAGCGCAGTGCCCTATGCCCGCATCCCCTGGATGCGCGGCATGCGTCGGGTAGAATCCTGGCTGAGGGCGTTGCGCCAGCGTTTCAAGC